>Ga0105239_10000015_pt1 | contig 319892 bp, 302 predicted proteins | sample KBSC44metaG_FD_92761 | JGI IMG/M metagenome (GOLD analysis project Ga0105239, IMG submission 92761) | Corn rhizosphere microbial communities from Kellogg Biological Station, Michigan, USA - KBS C4-4 metaG | ecosystem: Host-associated > Plants > Roots > Rhizosphere > Soil | place: Michigan...
CAGCGCGCGCGGCCGGGAGTTTTGCCTGTGAAGTGGCAGCGATCGGGCTGACTTGATTTTTTTGGTTACTTTTTGTATCAAGACAAAAAGTAACAAGCCTACCCGCGGCGATTGAGCGGGACGATGCTCAAAGTTTACAATATAGCTGGTTATAAACGTAACGAATAACTTATGGTTTACCCGCCGCTAACGCCCTATCAGCCCATTTTACAGCCAGCTTTTCGCGATAGCGTGCATAATTACCTTTAAAAGCCATTTTTAAAACACTGTCTACACCGCCTTTAATGGCCAGGTTATATAAACTTGCCGCTTTGCGGACAGGAGAGGCGTCCCATGCGCGCAGGCTTAACGAGTAACCGCCTTCCACATATTTCATCCAGTGCCAGTAGCCGGTAGGCATAAACAGGGTATCACCATGTTCTAAAAATACTTCAGTGCCTTCAACGCCATTAAGGGCTGGGAATTTTTTGATATCCGGATTTGCTACATCATAATCCTCCAGCGCATAGGTGGCGTTAGGGATACAATACAGGCGCCGTTTCCATTTATTCTCGAACAGGATAATATGTTTGCGCCCGCCAAAATGGGTATGGAAGATATGCGGCAGGTCGATATCATAGTGTAAAAAAGTAACCGAGTTTGATCCGCCAAAAAACATAGCAGGCATGCTTTCTAAAAAGCCGCCCATCAGGTCTTTAGGCAAAACAATATCATTTAGCAACTGCGGCGCCTGCTTAAATATATTGAAAAAGAAAATCCGCAACTCGGTAGGCTGCGACATGATCAGGTCGATATATTCGTCAAAAGGCATTTCGGTAGCAGACGAATTAATGGGTTTGGACGGATCGGCTTTTGAGTTATCATATAGCGGCACTACCTTTTTACCAACCGTTTGTTTTAAATACTCCGGTGTCCACTTTTCGCGTGCGGCCCAATTATCCGTTAGGTGCTTAATAACCAGCGGACGGCGCGCGTCCAGGTAGTTCTTTTTAAAATCCTGTGGCGTTATGGTATCAACAGTATCAATAGGATGCAGTATAAAGCTCATATATTATTTTCAGATCAGGAACATATCAGCCCGCAAACAACTTACGCAACTTACACCCAATACAACAAAATAACGAAATTAAATAACGCTGTGTATTAAGCTACTGTTATTTTTTTGAGATTGGGGATCGACTATTGAATATCAAAGATTAGTTATTGGAGTATTAAGTAGCGTTTCAATGTCTTCGCAGGGTCTCTCGGTAGAGGACCCTGCGTGAACGGGCGCCGGGTTTAACCGATTGTATGCCAGGTTTAAATAGTGTAACGCGCAGGGTCCTCTACCGAGAGACCCTGCGGGAACGTAAAGTATTAAATGTCTTCGCAGGGTCTCTCAGGAAATGGCGCAAGTCTTAGTGGGTGGATATAGGCGATGGCTTGACTTGTGCCTATCAGTAAAGCACAAGTCAGGCAAAAAGCACAAACCTACCGCCCTAAGACTTGCGCTAACATACGGCAACGATTGCACACTTTAATCCCGATATATTTTATAACCTATCAATCATTAGGTAATTTTAAATACCAATTAAAATGCCTTTTATGAACAATATCGAAACCTCAAACAGGTGTAATTTGCCTTTTTGTATATCTGTTATTTTATTGCTTTTGTTAGTGGGTTTTATTAATCCTATCAAAGCACAGCAAACAACTACCCCGGTTAAACAAGCCGCTCCTGAGGTATTACCCGGTAAAGGCCCTGCCGAATTTGATTTCTTTTACGCAGGCGAATCTAAGGACCGCAAAATGTATATCGTGCGTAACGGCAAAATAGCATGGTCATACATTGATACTACGGGCAGGGGCGAGATCAGCGATGCCGTATTGATGAAAAATGGAAATATCCTCTTTGCCCATCAATTTGGTATTACGCTGATAGACAAAAATAAAAACGTGCTCTGGAACTATGATACGCCCAAAAATCACGAAACACATACTGCCCAGCCGATAGGGAGCGATCATGTAGTTTTTATCCAGAATGGCGATACGGCCAAACTGTTTGTGATGAATATCAAAACCAACAAAACAGAGCGCCAGTTTACATTGCCGACAAAAGGTACGGGCACACATGGGCAATTCCGTCATGCGCGGTTAACTAAGGGTGGTAATATCCTGGTAGCGCATATGGACCTGGGAAAGATCTGCGAATATGACATTAACGGCAAACAGCTTTTGTCTATTGATATGCCTGGCGTATGGTCAGTTGAACCATTAAAGAACAATAACATACTGGCCTGCGGGCATGAGGGCCACAAGACGTCGTACGCAAGAGAGATTAACCGTAAAGGCAAAGTGGTGTGGGAGTATATGATGAGCGATATGCCCGATTACAGGTTCCCCGAGCCGCAGATAGCTACCCGCCTTGCCAACGGAAATACACTCATCAATAACTGGTTTAACCAATGGGACAGCAAGCTTGACCCTGCCAACCTGCAGGTGCAGGCCATAGAAGTTACACCCGATAAAAAAGTAGTATGGGCCCTGCGCTCGTGGGCCGCTCCGCTAAACCTTGGCCCGTCAACAACCATACAGTTATTAAATGATGCTAACGCGATAACAGAGAAAGTGCACTTTGGAGATATCAGGTAGAAGGAGAAATCGAAAAATGTCTCAGCAGGGTCTCTCGACAGAGGACCCTGCGTGATTTTGTGCCGGGTTTAGGCACAAAGTCATCTGCCGATAGACCCTGCCTGAACAAAAAAGCCACCTGTCAGGTGGCTTTTTGTTTTAGTTTTTCTTTATGGTTTTATTCTCTTTAAACCTCTTATCGGTTGTTCCGTCTTTCTTCAAATGGACTGTTGTTGTTTTGTTTGCTTTGAAACGTTTATCGGTTGTACCATCTTTTTTAAGACGTACAGTAGTAGTTTTCGTTTCCTTTTTTGTGGCAGTCGTTTGAGCATTTACAGCAGTTGTACTGATAACCATTAAGGCTATAGCAAGCATCGACAATAATTTTTTCATATTTTTAGTTTTGGTTGATCAAATATAATAAAAACAATTACGTATAAATAAAATAATCCTTTGTCACAAATGATATATAGTTCCGCTCAAGAGGGGAACGTCTAAACCATCTTAAAACAGAACTGGCGCAAGTCTTAGCGGGTGGGCATAAGCGATGGCCTGACTTGTGCCTATCAGTGAACTTTTAAACCGTCTTTAAAACAATATTTAAAATCTTTAAAACGCTATTCCTTTTTCGGTAAACATTTCTATTTTTGTAGCAACAAAAAAATACGCATTATGAGCTCAATGGAAGAAGCAAATTCAGAACGTCATTACATATTATTGATCATTGCAGTAATTATAGGTTTGGTGGGTGTTTATTTACGCTTCGCAGATTTTAAACATGCTTCAGCTGTAGCCAATGTAATTTTGGCTGCCGGTGTTGGTGTGGGCCTTAAAGCGGTATTTAGTATCATCAGCTAATTTGTACCACGGTATATAGAAAAAGCGTCCGGTAAATTACTTACCGGACGCTTTTTTGTTTAGCCTTACCGATCTTCCCTGGGCCGGTATTTTGAATCGTTCAGTATTTTTTGCGCATCGTTATTTTCCATTAATTTTTGCAGGGTGACATCAGGATGCCTTTCCATGTATTCCTTAATAATTTGCCAGCCTGTCCAGATGCCCAGCTTAGGTGCCGACTCATTATGCTCGCCCAGTTGTGGCGTAAACGGCGCCTCGTTTATATAGGTTTGTATTTTCTGATAATCAGTTTCGTACAATAAACTTTGGTCTAACAGAAAGGCCCATATGATTGATTTATGATCCTGGCACCATTTTACCTGTTTGGTAGTGTAACCAATTTTTGTTGAGTCGGGTACATCAGGTATGATCTGGTCCATAAAGTATAAGATCTTGCCGGCATAGATCATTTTTGATAATAGCGTCTTATCGCCATCGCTCTCAGGGAACATATCCTCGCGGGCCATGCCTTCAATAACACGTGGCGTTATATTGTCGGGTGTGAACCGCCTTGATATATAGCGTGGAAACACCTCGGTCAATGCAGGGTAAAAGCGGGAATTGGCTCCTAAAAACAAGTCAAGCCCAATGCCAAAGTAACCATCGCCGACAGAGGTCTGCGCTTTAAAGCCCGAAATGTAAGCATAAACCTTGGGTAGTTTTTTTTGCGGATAGTAATATTTTATTCTCCTAAAGGCATCGGTAAGCTCAGCTTCCTGCTTGCTTAACTCGCCGGGATATAGGGCATCCACGTCATGTTTCAGGTCAAGATATGGACGGCCTGCAAATACGGGCCTTAGCGCATTAAAATAGCCGGTATCGTTAATGCTGCCGGCCTGCAGGATCTGTTCGGTATAATCGCGGTAAAAGTTGCCGTATTTTTTTTGCAGGAAAGCGGCCTGCTTTGCCATAGGTTTTGTACGCAAACCGTCAAAATCATGATCAAAGCGTTCTATCTTAACATCAATTGGTATATTGCTTACATCAATTTTTTTATTGCGGCCGCAGGCGGTTAGCAGGGCCCCGATAATAAAAATTAAATAAATTTGTTTGAACTTATAGAAGGATGATATCATTTTTATACTTTCAGCAAAATTAACAAATTAGAAAGCACAAAGCTAAAAGACTAAAGCTAAAAGCCGCTTTTAGCTTTGTGCTTATATTAAAAAATTTATTCGGATGAAAATAGCTTTAGCCCAGCTTAACTATCACGTTGGTAATTTTGAGTCGAATACCGCGCACATTATCCAGCATATAAAAAAAGCCCGGCAAAATGGCGCCGACCTGGTTGTGTTTGCCGAGTTATGTGTTTGCGGATACCCGGCACGGGATTTTTTAGAATTTAGCGAATTTATCAATCAGTGCGATACAGCTGCGAAAGAAATAGCTGCCGAATGTACCGATATTGCCTGCATCATCGGCATCCCTATCCCCAACAACAAAACCGAAGGGAAAGACTTAAATAACTCTGCTTATTTTATCGAAGACGGAAAAGTGAAGGCGATTGTAAACAAAGCGCTGCTACCTAACTACGATATATTTGATGAGTACCGCTATTTTGAACCGTCAACCGAGTTTAATTGCATTGATTTTAAAGGTAAACGCATAGCGCTGACCATTTGCGAGGACCTGTGGAACACCATTGAGAACCCGCTGTACATAACCCGGCCAATGGATACGCTGATCAAGCAACAGCCGGACCTGATGATCAACATAGCCGCATCGCCATTTGCTTATAATCATGACGAAGAGCGGATAGCTATTTTAAAAGATAATGCCGCACGTTATAACCTGCCTTTGTTTTATGTTAACCATGTTGGCGCGCAAACCGAGCTGATATTTGACGGCGGATCATTAGTGTTTGATAATACCGGCAAGCTGGTTGATGAGCTGCCTTATTTTGAAGAGTGCATCACCTATTATACTTTGGGTGATAAGGGGGAGATCACGTTTGATCATCCGTCAACCGTTAAAGCCGAGCGTGAGAGTGATATCGCGCAGATCCATGACGCTATAATATTAGGCATCCGCGATTATTTTAAAAAGTCCGGGTTTAGCCGGGCTATATTGGGTTTGTCCGGTGGGATAGATTCGGCCGTGGTTTGCGCTTTGGCTGCCGAGGCTTTGGGGCCTGAAAATGTAATGGCGGTATTGCTGCCCTCAAAATTCTCAAGTGACCACTCCATAAAAGACGCTGTCGACCTGGTTGATAACCTGGGATGTATGAGCCAAACCATCGCTATAAAAGATATTACCGAATCGTTTGAAACTGCGTTGCAGCCGCAGTTTAAGGACCTGCCATTTAACATAGCCGAAGAAAATATCCAATCGCGCAGCCGTGCCATATTACTCATGGCTATGTGTAATAAGTTTGGCTTTATCTTGCTCAACACATCAAACAAAAGCGAGGCCGCTGTTGGCTACGGCACTTTGTATGGCGATATGTGCGGCGGTATTTCTGTTATTGGCGATGTTTACAAAACACAGGTTTTTGAGCTGGCGCGATACATTAACCGTGAAAGCGAGATCATCCCGGAAAACTCTATTACCAAACCACCATCAGCCGAATTAAGGCCCGGTCAGAAGGATTCTGATTCGTTGCCTGAATATGATATCCTTGACAAGATCCTGGCCGAGTATATTGAACACCGGTGTTCATCTGCCGAGATCGTAAAGATGGGATATGACGAGCAAACGGTTCATCGCGCCATTAAGCTGATCAACCTGGCAGAACATAAACGCTACCAGACGCCGCCGATCCTGCGTGTATCGCCAAAAGCCTTTGGCATGGGCAGGCGGATGCCTATCGTAGGGAAGTATTTGCAGTAAAATACCAATCGTTCCCCCTTCAGGGGGTTAGGGCTAAAAATCTATCGGCCCTAATCGCCGCATATTTTTCATGATCAAATACTGCCGGTGTTGTAAATATTCAGTAGGGTTAGTAGCCGACCATTTAAGCGGACTTGGAAAAATAGAAGCTATGGCCGCTGCCTGCTGTCGGTTCAAGTCGAAAGCTTCTTTATGAAAATAAGCTTGTGCCGCCGCGTTAACGCCGTAAATGCCATCGCCCATTTCAATTACATTCAAATAGACTTCCATAATGCGGCGCTTGCTCCAGAAGATCTCTATCAGCAGGGTAAAGTAGGCCTCGAAACCTTTGCGTACGTAAGATCGGCCTGGCCATAAAAAAACGTTTTTTGCTGTTTGCTGCGATATAGTGCTGCCGCCAATTAATTTATTGCTGCGCGAGTTTTTTTGGATAGCTTTTTCAATCGCGTTAAAATCAAAGCCATGATTTTCTAAAAAGGTCTGGTCTTCGGCAGCAACGGCGGCGCGTTTCATTGCGTCTGAAATATCATCAAAATCGCGCCATTGCTTGTCAATCTTCCAATCTTTGTTGGCGGCCCTGCGTTCAAAGCCGCGGGTTAGCATGAGCCAGGTTACCGGCGGGTTAACAAAACGGTAAAGTATTACCCAAAATACAGTAACGCCAATAAATAGTATCAGGAATAATTTTACAACACGCCAGATAAGTTTGCCAAGACCTTTCATGCAGCGAAAATATGCTTTTATTTCGGATGTCGAATTTTTGATTTGGGATTTTGTTCCCAAACCGCACAGTAAAGCGTCCACGCTTTACTGAATAAGATTGCCGGCGCCTTCGCCCACCTAATAAATAATCGTGAGCGTGGACGCTCACCATGGGATACGGTAAAGCGTGGACGCTTTACCGGGCAGTGGGATAAACAAAAAAGGTGTTGAACACTGCTCAACACCTTTTAATTCTATAAATTTAAATTCGAAATCGAAAATCCGATATTCGAAATAAAATTACTCTGCTACTACTGTAAAAGGTACCTGTACCTTAACTTCTTTATGCAGGTTAACAATTGCGGTGTAATCACCAACAAATTTTGGATCCTGGTCAAAAGTAATACGGCGACGGTCAACGTCAAAACCTTCTTTCTTCAATGCATCAGCAACTTGTATCGTGTTGATAGCACCAAAGATCTTACCGGTTTCGCCGGCTTTAGCGCCAATGGTTAATGTTACACCTTCTAAACGTGCAGCAATAGCATCAGCATCCTTGCGTATTTTTTCTTGTTTAAATGCAGCTTGTTTCAGGTTTTCGGCTAAAACTTTGCGTGCAGATTCAGTAGCTAATATGGCATAACCTTTAGGGAAAAGGTAGTTACGGCCATATCCTGGTTTAACGGTTACTACATCGTCTTTATCACCCAGGTTTTTTATGTCTTGTTTTAAAATAACTTCCATTGTCTTTACCTCCTGATTATTTTAATGAGTCTGTAACATAAGGTAATAAACCAATGTGGCGCGCACGTTTAACGGCTTGGGCCACTTTACGCTGAAATTTTAATGAGGTACCGGTTAAACGGCGTGGTAATACTTTACCCTGGTCATTAATAAACTTTAATAAAAAGTTAGCGTCTTTGTAATCGATATACTTAATACCGTTCTTTTTAAAACGGCAGTATTTTTTACGGTTGTCCTCTACTTTAGGGGCGGTTACGTATTTAATTTGGTCGTTTGCCATTATTTTGCTTCCTCCACTTTAGCTGCCGGCTTTTTGTTAAAAGCACCGCTGCGTTTTTTTTCATTGTAAGCTATGGCATGTTTGTCCAAAGCAATGGTAAGGAAACGCAAAACACGCTCATCGCGCCTTAACTCGACTTCCAATTTGTTAATTAAATCACCTGGAGCCTTAAATTCAGTTAAGTGATAGTACCCTGTAGTTTTCTTTTGGATAGGGTACGCTAATTTTCTCAAACCCCAATTATCCTCCTGGACAATTTCGGCTCCGCCATCAGTAAGGGTTTTGCTATATTTGGCTATTGCCTCTTTAGCTGTTTCTTCTGATAACAACGGGGTTAGAACGATCACGATTTCGTACTGTTGCATTATTATACTTTGATTTTTAATTAATTACCCGATAATTCGGGGTTGCAAATGTAGTAAGAATTCTGCATTTTTCAAATAGAATTTAATTATAGCATTAATCTTTTTAAAAACAGATTCTTTATAGCATATTGCAACATAGGTCTGAACTAATCCCTTATCATGAAAAGAATCATTTTTATCGCATTTGCCGCCATAATCATTTGTAAGAAGGGTTTATTTGTTCCAGACCAAAGGATATTATGCAGTTAAAGAGATTATTGCTATAGCTATTTTGTAAGTAACTTATTAATTACTTAACTGTGGCGGTAGGTATTTTAATATAATATTAACTTAACACTTTGGCTATATAAAGTGTTTAATTTTAAAACATATTAATACTGTTATCTGTCATTTATATAAACATTACCGCCATGCAGTTTACCGACTTTAACAACGATAGAACAGAAAGTTCGAATTTCATGTATGATACCATCTATTTCCAGGCTCCGGGCGAAAAAGATTATGATAATGAGAACTGGGATGAAGATACTGTAGATTTTGACGACGAAGAGTTTGAAGATGAAGCGGAAGATATTGACGACCTGAACGAGATTCGCGTAGGTGATGACACTAATGAGCCCGGCGAAGATGATTATGACATTACCAATCCCGATCCGGACGATGACCACCTGCCGGAAGAAGAGGTTTAAATAATATACCACATTGAATGTGGGATGTCATGCTGAGCAAGTCGAAGCATGAGGGGCGGCTTTTACGCTCACCCTTCGAGAGTCTCAGGGTGACAGCCTTTTTTTGATCTTTAACATATCGCCCAATTTATCAACAATCCCTCCTGACACTTTCAGGTAAAGCATTTTCTTGCTAACTTAGTAGCTGTGGATAATTTTATTGTTTCGGCACGCAAATATCGCCCGGCTACTTTTGAAACTGTTGTTGGTCAGCAACATATCACCAACACGCTAAAAAACGCTATTAAAAATAATCAGCTGGCGCAGGCATTTTTGTTCTGCGGCCCGCGTGGTGTGGGCAAAACTACCTGTGCGCGCATCCTTGCCAAAACCATTAATTGCACCAATTTGCAGCCCAACGGCGAAGCTTGCGGCGTTTGCAGCACCTGTCAATCCTTTCAAAACGGAAACTCTTTTAACGTACATGAGCTTGATGCGGCATCAAACAACTCGGTTGATGATATCCGCAGCCTGATAGAGCAGGTACGCATACCACCGCAGGGCGCGCGTTTTAAAGTTTATATTATTGATGAGGTGCACATGCTGTCGCAGGCGGCGTTTAATGCTTTCCTGAAAACGCTTGAAGAACCGCCGCACTATGCCATATTTATATTAGCTACTACAGAGAAGCATAAGATACTGCCCACTATACTTTCGCGCTGCCAGATCTTTGATTTTAACCGCATCGGTGTTGATGATATGGCTAATCACCTGGCATCAATAGCACAAAAAGAGGCTATTAAATATGAGGTTGACGGCCTGCATATCATCGCCCAAAAAGCAGATGGCGGTTTGCGCGACGCGTTGTCGATGTTCGATCAGATCGTTAGTTTTTCGGACGCTAATGTTACCTATCGGGCGGTAATTGATAACCTGAATATCCTTGATTATGATTACTACTTTAATATCACAGATAGTTTGCTACTGGAAAATACCGCCAAAACCTTGTTGTTTTTTGACGAGATCTTAAACAAAGGATTTGATGGCGCGCATTTTATCTCGGGCCTGTCAGAACATTTCCGCAATTTACTGGTAACCAAGGACGCGTCGACGCTGAAATTATTAGAGGTAAGTGAAGGCATCAAAGCCAAATATCTGCAGCAATCGCAAGCGGCTAATGTGTCGTTCCTGTTATCGGCAATGAATATTGCCAACCAGTGCGACTTGAATTATAAGCTCAGTAAAAATCAACGCCTGCAGGTTGAATTGGCATTGCTTAAAATGTGCCACCTGCTCTCGGTATTTAGCCTGGCTACCACGCCGCTAACTGCAATGCCCGATAATAACGAGCAGCTAAAAAAAAAACCTGATACCTCAACAGTAAGCATTCCCCAACCTGCTAATATCAATACTGGGGTTGCTATGGTAAGCGATGCCCCGGCAACTTATGCTACATCGCCAAAAATTACTGAACAGGTTAAGGCACCGGCAGAAAGTATAAAAAACGAAGAACCGCCCGTTGCCGATAAACCAAAGCCATCGTTTATACCCAACTCGGGCACTACCGCTATAAAAATACCATCGTTAAAAGATATCGGTAATGCACAGGACAGCGTAATTGAAGAGGAGGATCCTTACCTGAAAGGGGATGCCAGGGAGGATTTTACATTCAACGATTTTTTAAGGGAGTGGAACGTTTATGCCGCGAAAATAAAAGCCGAAGGAAAAATGAATTTGCTGCCGGTTTTTATTACAGAAGTACCTGCTATGCTACGGCCTTACACGTTTGAAATTGTAGTTGGCAATAAAGTACAGGAAGATCTTTTCAGGGATGAAAAACCATTTTTCCTGAATTATATGCGCAGCACACTTAAAAATTTCGACCTGGAAGTAAATGCCCGTGTTGACAAACAGGTAGCTGTTAAGCGCCCTTATACCGATCTGGAAAAATACCAGCACATGGCCGCGAAAAACCCGCAACTGGCCGAGCTGCGCAAGCGCTTTAACCTTGATTTTGATTGATAAATACAAAAACCTACCTTTATCAACTGGTTTATTTATAAATAATTAGGTGGAGAAGTGTCTTAAGCTATTATTAGCATTAACTATACCAATGATCATGTTTGCCGGCTCATGCAAGCTTGATAAACCTGTTTATCCCCAAACTAACCCCGACGATGTTGATATTACCGATCAGACCGTTTTAGGAATGATTGTTAACGGCCGTATAATTGATGACCCTTACTTAACTTCTGAGTGGATAACTAAACAAACAGTACAACAGCTTTATGATACTGCATACACGGTTTTGTCAGGAACGGGTGTAAATAATCTGTTTAGTACCGTAACAATTAATGACAGGGCAAAAAGCGTTAAATATTCAGGCTTGTCAAATGATACCGCGGCTACCGGTACTTATGAGTTAGGCACAGCTGATAATGTCTTATACATTAAACTCTCTTCAAATCCTTTTTTTAACAGTACACTAAGTACGGTAAGGATCACACATTTAACTTCAACAGAAATGACCTGGGTGGCACTTGATACTACGTCGACAGTGTTAGATGGTAAGTATTATCATAAGGGCTTCCAGGTGACTTTTACAAAATAAAAGGCAGCGTTAATTTCAGATAACTTATTATTGAAGTGACCGGGAAATAACCTGTCAATTTATTGCCATTAACTTTGATTTGGCACTATTTACAGACTGATAAATATTTATATATTTGCGTAAAGTACTTAAGCACAATACCTAAATGAAAAAAACCTTACTCTTTATATTTTTTGGCATATCTATCGCAATTACCTCATGTAAGCTGGATAAACCTATAATGCCGGGTGATAAGGGATATGTGGCCTATGTGCCCAAACCAACCGGAAATGTAGGAACTACCGGGACAACAGGAAGCACGGGAACTACCGGCACTACCGGAACTACAGGAAGTACAGGTACGACCGGAACTACGGGTACTACAGGAAGTACTGGTACAACCGGCACAGTTTCTACTGGAAGTAATCCAGAACTAACAGGTCAATGGTCAGCGTCAGCAGATGCTCTGCTTTTTATTGATCAAAACAATAAAATACAAAGTGAGATGGATAACTCGAGTGGAGTTTTGTATTCAATTAATATAAATGATGCTACGTTAACTGCAGAATTTAAGTCGTATCCAAACGCAGATCCTGTTGTTTGTACTTATACAATAAGCAAAAGTGGAGACAAAACTTATATTTTGTTTGATAAGGATCTGTTTAACAGGCAAGGCGGAAATACAAAAATTGAAATAAGCGCTGAAACAAATACGTCTATGACATGGATTGTTATAGACTCAACGCCTCTCCCGTCGGGAGGGAATGTCACTATTTACGCAGGCGAAAGAATTACTTTTTCTAAATAAATAATTAACATCAGGTAGTGTTTAACTACCTGATGTTAATTATTTATCTCGGCCTGTCGTTTTTAGGATATCCTTCTTCATCCAGATCATCCCGGTCATCTTCGGGCGTATGGCCAAGCATGGCATCTATCGGGTCAACGTTAACTATTTCTCCGTCATCCAGGTGCATGCCTAACTGGTCGACATCTGTTTCTAATGATTCGTTGGGGATATATTCGTCGACCACATCGTAAGGGTTAGCCTCGTCGTAGCTTGAGCTTATATCGGCACCGTTTTTTTGCGAGGTATTATAAGGGTCGGGATGGTCATAATCCGGATCGTCACTTTTTACATCAAGCTCGTAGCTGTTGTCCTCGGCGTTAAACTTTAATTGATCTTCGTCAATAGTTTCGCCAAGTTCGTCCTTCAGGGTTCTGTCCCTGTCGTCGTTTTCGTTGTCAAATGGATCGGTGCTCATGGGTTAAATCTTTTATTAAAGATACATAGAAAAAACCCTGCCAAAATCAATTAAACAATCAAAATAATAATTAGTAATGAATTTGTTTTCTATACGACGTTACACCACCAATGGCAAGCTTGATCCCGATGGAATACTGGGAGTAAGCATCTTTTTGATTGCCCGCTGTAAAGCCATCCAGGCTGTCGCCCAGTACGAAGTTGTACTGATAGCCCAGGTCTATTTTAAATGAGGGTTCATTGTAGCTGTTAAACACTTTAAACTCATACCCAATTCTTGCGGGGATAAGGATCTGGTTACTGTTTAGCTCGCCTGGTGTATAAAATCCCGGGGTTTTTATGGATGCCCTGTTAATATCAGTGATATGGTTAACAACAAAACCCACCCCGGACGATACATATAAATTTTTAAAAGCATTAGCGAACGGGCTTTCTGCATAGTCAATAATTTCGCCCATTTGCAGCTGCCCCCTAAACATAACCGCGGTAAAGTCATTTTTAAATTGCCTGCCCGTTGTTGTTTTTAAAGAATCGCCGCCTTGTAAAACACCGGTCTGGACTTCGATAATGTAGTTAATATATGGCCCTGCATTATAATTAAAATTAAAATGAGCTGATTTTGAACTCACAACTGTTTGCGCATCGCCATAAACCTTATTAATATCAAGGCCTAAACCAAGATCATATTGAGCATAATCATAACCTATCTGGGCTTTTGCAGTACCCACAATAAGAAAGAGAGCAAATGGTAATAATATCCTTTTTATAAAATTGTTCATAGCTTATTTAGGTGCGTATCTATATATAGTTTTATCAGTAGTTGTATTTCCACCGGAAGAAGCACTGATTTCTGATTGTAATAAAAGACTATCTGTTGTCAGTTTAATTACATAGGCGGTATCCAACTCTTCTGTGGTAAAGATTATTCTTTTAGTAGCAGCATCATAAGTGTATTTCCCGCTTAAAAGCGTATCCGGCCCTGATGATGAATATTCGAAAGTTTTATCGCTTTTAAAGCTATAGTAATCGCGGTTGGTAAAGCCGGCGGTATCATACGAGCCATAATACGGATCATTATATACAGATATTTTTTTTAAATACCATTTATTAACCAATAAACTTGATACGCCGGGACCTTTAGGAAATCCGGTGTCGTCAAGTTTACAACCAATAGCAACGCATGTTATAATTGCAATAAATAGTAAAGGTTTTTTCATGCACCGTATTGTTTAATGATATACTATAGCAATATCGCCTCGAATTTATTTAAAATTTATTACTATTTTACAATTACATACAATTATTGATAAAGTCAATTTTATATCTTTGAAGCCATTAGATAAAAAAATAGAACACCTGCTATGTCAAAAATTAAAGTAAATAATCCGGTGGTTGAGCTGGATGGTGATGAAATGACCCGCATTATCTGGAAGTTTATAAAGGATAAATTGATTGTTCCGTACCTGGACGTGGATATTAAATATTATGATCTTGGTTTAGAGTATCGTGACGAGACTAATGACCAGGTTACTATTGATGCTGCAAACGCAATTAAACAATACGGCGTAGGCATAAAATGTGCTACCATTACCCCTGACGAAGCACGTGTAGAAGAATTTGGACTGAAACAAATGTGGAAATCGCCAAACGGAACTATCCGTAATATACTGGATGGTACTGTTTTCCGCGAGCCAATTGTAATGAACAATGTGCCGCGTTTGGTACCAAACTGGACAGCGCCTATCTGCATAGGCCGTCACGCTTTTGGCGATCAATACCGTGCTACCGATTTTTTAACTAAAGGCAAAGGCAAGCTTACTATAAAATTCACCCCTGAGGATGGCAGCCCTGAGCAATCATTTGAAGTATTTAACTTTAAAGGTGATGGTGTTGCTTTAGCCATGTATAATACTAACGAATCTATCCGTGGCTTTGCACATGCTTGTTTTAACCAGGCATTGATGAAAGGCTGGCCGTTATATTTATCTACCAAAAACACCATCCTTAAAAAATACGATGGCCGTTTTAAAGATATTTTTGAAGAGATCTACCAAAACGATTACAAGCAAAAATTTGCTGACGCGGGGATCACTTACGAGCACCGTTTAATTGACGACATGGTTGCATCGGCCCTTAAATGGAACGGTAACTTTGTTTGGGCTTGTAAAAACTATGACGGCGACGTACAGTCTGACACCGTAGCACAAGGTTTTGGCTCTTTAGGTTTAATGACTTCTACGCTGGTTACACCTGATGGCACCGTTATGGAAGCTGAAGCAGCACACGGTACCGTGACCCGTCACTACCGCGAGCACCAGGCCGGCAGACCGACATCAACTAATCCAATCGCGTCTATTTTTGCATGGACCCGTGGTTTAGAGTTCCGTGGTATGCTTGACGGCAACCAGGAGCTGATAGATTTCTGCAAAGCTTTAGAAGAGGTTTGTATCGAGACAGTTGAAAGTGGTAAAATGACCAAAGATCTGGCCATCACCATAAAACCAAAAGTTGAGCACGGTACAGATTACTTATACACCGAAGAATTTTTGGAAGCTATTGACGAGAATTTGAAAAAGAAGTTGGGTAAGTAATTTGCCTGATCTATATGATACAAAAGCCCATTCTAAGTAGGATGGGCTTTTGTTTTTGATTTATTTTTTAGAAAAACCTTATTCCTCCGTTATTCAAAATACCTAACTTAGCATCAAATTCATAACAACATGTCTGCAACATTATATCCGTTAAAATTCAAAACCATCTATAAAGACAAGATCTGGGGTGGTCAAAAAATAAAAACTTATTTGCATAAAGATTTCGGTAACCTGCCAAATTGCGGCGAGACCTGGGAAATTTCGGGTGTAAAGTCTGATGTTTCTATCGTAGAAGGCGGCGCTTTAAATGGCGAGTCGCTTGCAGACCTGTTAGAGCAATATGGCGCTGACCTGGTAGGCGAGAAGGTGTACAAACACTTTGGTAATATCTTCCCGTTGCTGGTAAAATTTATTGATGCTAACGAGGATCTTTCTATCCAGGTACATCCCAATGATGAGTTGGCTAAAAAGCGCCATAACTCATTCGGAAAAACCGAGATGTGGTATATTATTGAGTCTGATCCGGGCTCAACCCTGATTGCCGGTTTTAACAAAGAATTGAACCAGGAAGAATACCTGGAGAAATTTAACAGCGGCCATTTAATGGACGTGCTTAACCGCGAAACAGCTAACGAGGGCGATGTTTTCTTTTTACCTGCCGGACGTGTGCATACTATTGGCGCGGGATTATTATTGGCAGAGATCCAGCAGACATCAGACATTACTTATAGGATCTATGATTTTGACCGTGTGGATGCCAGCGGGCATAAACGCGAGTTGCATACCGAAGAAGCTTTAGCAGCCATAGATTATCATTACTATGGCGATTATAAAACTAAATACACACCCGAAAAAGACGAGACAGTTCAATTGGTTAGCTGCCCTTATTTTACTACCAGCGTATTAGATGCTACTGAAAACACCAATAAAGATTACAGCAACCTTGATTCGTTTGTGATCCATGTTTGCCTTGCAGGTGCTTACACCATCAACTACAATGGCGAAACTTACCCCGTAAAAATGGGCGAGTGCATTTTATTGCCAAAAACAATTGATAAAATTGAGTTAGAAACAGAAGGTGGCTTTAAAATTTTGGAAAGCTTTATAGCTTAATTTATTTAAAGACTATTAATAAAAGGACAGCCGATTTACTCGATGCTGTCCTTTTTAGGTTAGGTCTAAACGGGTTTTTGATATTTATTGTTTATTTTTGAATAAATAGCAATGAAGAAAGAATGAAAAACCTGGAACGAATAACTTTAAACCCTAATGTTATGGGAGGTAAGCCTTGTATCAGGGGGCTGAGAGTGACTGTTGGTACAATTATCGGTTTACTGGCCTCGGGCCAAACCAATGATGATATTTTAAAAATGTACCCTTATTTGCAAGCAGAAGATATTATCGCTGCTTTGTCATACGCCGCCTGGCGATCGGAAGAAATTGAAGTGCCGCTTGCTACTGCATGAAAATATTAATAGATATGAATTTATCTCCTGAATGGGTTCAGGAATTTAAACTTCATGAAATTAAAGCCGCTCATTGGTCTGATGTTGGCGGGTTTGATGCACCAGATGAAATAATTATTGAATGGGCTATAAAAAACGACTATGTCATATTTACTCACGATTTAGATTTCGGCACAGCCCTGGCCTTGACTAAAGCCAATAAACCTAGCGTTATACAAGTCAGAACCCAGGATGTAACTATTAAAAATTTGTCACCAATGCTTTTTCCAACACTTCTTAATTATTCTGATCTATTAGAGGATGGTGCTTTGATTGTTTTGGACGAGTATAAACAACGTGTTAAAATACTACCGCTATAAAGATAGTCAATTACTACTTTTGAAAACTACCCCCGAGTGTCACCCTGAGCTCCGTCGAAGGGTAAGCGTAAAGGTCTGCCCACATGCTTCGAGGGCCTCAGCATGACACCCTTTTGTCTTTGTATTATTTATACTTCCAATTCCTCGTCTTTCCCTCTTCCATCCACTCTAAAGCGGTTTCAATACGTTTTTGGCGGGTTGCGTCAGTTTTGGCTTCGGTTATCCATTCCAGGTATTCGCGTTTGCATGACGGGCTAAAGTCCTGGTAGGTTGCCAATGCTTTTTGATTTGTCGCCAATGCTTCGGCAAAGTAATCGGGCATGGGTATTTCGGCTTTCGGGGCCTTTGCAGCAGTTGTTTTTGCCGGTGGCTGATAATTACTGTCCTTTAAAGCGATAGCCTGCAAAATAAAATCCTTTAAAATTTCATCGCTGGGCAGGTCAGATAATTGGGTAATTCGCCCAAAATTACCTGCCGAATCTTTTTCGCCGCCGCGATGTATTGCTCCATGCGGGTCAACGAGTGCCGAGCTGTTCCAAAAGCCAAACACGCAATGCTCTTTAAAACCCGCCATGTTGGCAAAAATGCCCTTATACTCAAAAAATGGGTGTCCCCATTTTATGGTCTCGGTTATCTGCGGCGAAACGGAATGCATTAACTCCCTTAAATGATTTAATATGGGTTGCGCAAAGGCAGGTTTTTTGCCGATGTACGCGTCTATACGATGATCATATTGTTCCATAGTACCAAGTTAATGATTTTATAAATCAATTGGAAAATGGCCCGGTAATAGGTTTTTAATTGGCTAACCGCTCGCAGATCTCTGTAATAGACCTGCTTATCGGTTTAAACTGAATATTAATTGCCGACTTAATTTTACTGTTATCAAAATCCCTGACCTGTACAGATGATCTGGCTGCAATTTTATCGATAGCAGGCGATCTGCGAGTCAGGTAGGCATAAGCTGCTGCTACGCGCCAGGCAAGTTCCATCATCCATGGTTTAGCCAATTTAGCGGGCGTGGGTACATTAAAGCCTTTGGCTATCTCGGCGGTAAGGTCCTTGTAATTCCTGTTTTCGGCGCTGATGATGTAGCGTTGCTCAGTAATGTCGCTTTCCATTAAGGCTATCATACATTTTGCCACATCCTCCACATCAACAAACCCTGCGGTACCCCGGGTGTAAAATTTAAGCCCTTTGCGTACAGTTTCAAAAAGTTGACCGCTGCCTGTCGTGCCCGCGTTTGCGCCGATAATTAAAGATGGGTTTACAATTACTGCATTTAATCCCTCGGCAATGCCGCGCCAAACCTCCATCTCGCTTTCCAGCTTAGATATGGCGTAGCCATCGTTTTCGGTAGCGATCTCTAAATGATGGTTCTCGTTGATCAGTTCGCCCGGCTTTGCCTGGCCTATGGCGGCAATTGAGCTTACATGTACCAGTTTTATATCCCGGTCAAGGCATAGATTAACCAAATTGGCGGTGCTATTTACATTGGTGCGTATCATGGGTGCCTTTTCAGCTTGTCTTAATGATACCCATGCCGCGCAATGGTAAACCTGGGTTATACCCTCTAGAGCATCTTCAAGCGCGAAAATATTCAGCATATCGGCAACAACCCATTCTATCTGCGTATAAGGCAACAGCAGCATCGGGATAATTGAGGTTTCGCGCTTTGTGCAACGTACGGTTTCGCCTTTATCCGCTAACTGTTTAGCCAGCTCTGACCCTAAAAAACCTGTTGCGCCTGTTATAAGTATCATGTAGATATGCAAATGTGCAGATGTGCAAATGTGCGGATAGATAAGCAGATGTGCAAATGCTCTTTAATGTGCAGATGTTTCTAATAAATTAATAATCTATCAATCGCCATTACAAAAAATCTGCATATTTGCACATACGCACATTTGCACATTAATCCAATGTCTTTATCTGATTTCTTTACACCAATTAACCTGAGTATTATTACGCCTAAAAATGGTTATTACACCAGTCAGTTAGGCAGCAAGGTTAATTTTTATGTTGATAGCTTCCCCGACCTGGAGCAACCGGCAGATATTGCTATTATCGGTGTGCAGGAAGACAGGAATGCGATAAATAATACCGGGTGCGCATTAGCGCCGGATTATATCCGCGAAAAGCTGTACCAGTTAAATGAAGGCGCTTATAGCACGCAGATCGTCGACTTAGGCAATATCCGGCAGGGCGAAACAGTGACCGATACCTATTTCGCGCTTAAAACAGTAATTGCCGAGCTGATAAAAAAAGATATAATACCGCTGATAATAGGCGGAGGGCAGGACCTTACCTACGCGCAATACCTGGGATATGAAACTTTAGAACAAAAGGTTGACCTGGTAGTGGTCGATTCGCATTTTGACCTGGACGACGACTTTCAGGATGGTATTGAAACTACATCGGCATCATACCTCAGCAAGATATTTTTACATGAGCCCAATTACCTGTTTAATTACAGCAACCTGGGTTATCAAACTTATTTTGCCAGCCAGGACAGTTTACGGGTGATGGAAAAGCTCTATTTTGATGCACACCGCCTGGGCACTTTGAGCAATAATATAGCCGTTACCGAGCCGACCATCCGTAACGCTAATATGTTAAGCTTTGATATCGGCGCCATCCGCTCGTCAGACGCGGCGGCTAATGCCAACGCAAAGCCAAACGGTTTTTATGGTGAAGAAGCTTGCCAGATCTGCCGCTACGCAGGGTTTAACGACAAGCTAACCTCTATTGGTTTTTACGAGTTTAACCCGGCTTATGATAATAACGGGCAAACGGCCATGCTGGTGTCGCAAATGATCTGGTATTTTATTGATGGTGTGTATAACCGAAAAAAAGATTTCCCGCTTAGCCCAAAATCGCAATACCTGATCTATAAAACCAGTTTACGGCATGATGACCATGAGCTGGTATTTGTAAAAAGTAAAAAATCAGACCGCTGGTGGATGCAGGTACCCTATCCTACAGGCGGGTCAAAAAACGAACGTTTTCATTTGGTGCCCTGCCGTCACGAAGATTATAAAACAGCCGTAGCCGGCGAAATGCCTGATCTTTGGTGGCGCACTTATCAAAAATTAACTTAAAAGGCAATCCTAACCCAAGTTATACGTTAATCAAGCTTATAGTATTAATTGAATTCATGAAGAAATTATTGTTTTTTATAGCTGCCCTGTTGCCGTCATTGGTATTTGCGCAGGATGCAACATCAAATTTTACCGTTAATGGCAAAGTAGGCAACATAGGTTCGCCGGCACGCGCATATTTATTTTACCAGATAGGTGCAAATAAAGTTGTCGACTCATCACTGGTTGTTAACGGAAGCTTTACCATCAGCGGCTTTGTTCCTGCCCCGTCAAACTCCTTATTGGTGATAGACCACCTGGGGACGGGGATCAATAAGTTAGGCAATACCCCCGATATGCTGAACTTTTTTCTTGACAAAGGCACTATAGCAGTAACAGCCAGGCAAGACTCTATCAGCAAAGCTGAGATAATAGGTTCTGTAGTTAATGATGAGGATAAATACCTGACCCAACAGCTAAAGCCAATTAATGACGAGGCTAAAAAGATAAATGACGAAAAAAACGCTGCACCGCAAAGCAAGCAAAACTCTCCGGACTTTCAGCATAGCCTGGATGCCAGGATTAAAAACCTGCAGGATAGACAGCAAATAATTTTAAAGGCCTTTGTGACTTCGCACCCTGCAAGTTATATCAGCTTAATGGCAATCAATTTGTTGAGCAGCGAAGGTGTTGCAGTTGAACCCCTGTTTAACGGCTTAGATCCATCCGTAAAAGAAATGGAAATTGCCAAAATGATCAAAAAATCAATAGATGATAGAAAAGTTACCGATATAGGGGTCACAGCGCCTGATTTTACGCAACCTGATGTAAATGGTAACCCAATTAAGTTGTCGTCTTTCAGGGGTAAATATGTTTTGGTGGATTTTTGGGCGTCATGGTGCGGCCCTTGCCGTGCAGAGAACCCTAACGTTGTGAAGGCCTATAATAAATATAAAACCAGGAATTTTACCGTACTGGGTGTATCGTTAGACAAGCCCGGCGCTACGGCTGACTGGCAAGCCGCCGTAAAAAACGACGGGCTAAGCTGGACGCAGGTGTCTGACCTGAAATTCTGGAACAATGAAGCGGCGGCTTTGTATCTTGTTCGTTCCATACCGGCCAATTTCCTGATCGACCCCAACGGAAAGATCATTGCCAAAAACCTGCGGGGAACGGATCTTGAAGATAAACTGGCAGAGCTGTTCGGGAAGATTTAGTGTTGAGTCTGGAGTCTTTAGTCCTAAGTCAAATTTAGGATTTTCTTGCGACTGAAGACTCAGGACTTTGGGCTAATGACTCAATTGACTTTGAACTAATAAATCATTCTACACAATAACCAGGTCCCTGAAAAGCTGGATGTGCCAACTGTCTTTAAAGGGTACTTCCCATTTAGTTTCTAATTCAGATAGATTCTGTACCAGGTTATTGTATACGATGGTATCTTTGTTGATACTGCCTTGTTTTAGCAACTCTTCAAATCCATGACGAGGCAGGGATAGTACTTCATCAGCGTTTCGGTATGCTAGGTTAAAACGGTCAAATAGGCTGATATTAAATTCCTGCTCTAATCGTTTCATGAAATTAACTGATTTGTCAATAGAGCATCCGCTGGCACCCGCCTGTGTTTCGTCAACGATCAGGATTAAAAACCGGTTGTAACGGATCTCGCCCCTGGCTTTAAGCTGGTTGTTATGCGCGGTCCACTCGGCAGTAAAACTGTTTAAACGCTGCTGTATTTGTTGCACCACATCATCAGCCAACTTTTTGTCAGACTGATAGATCCATACTCTTGAATTTTCAGAAAATTGCATGTACAAAGTTATCAAATTATTACATTAGGCCTGTATTTTGTTGTCATGCTAAAATCAGTTCTGTCAAAGAATAAAAAATCAGCGTTCATCTTTTCTTTCATTGCTGCTGCCGCGATCAGCTTATGCTTTGCCGTCGGCATGACAGACCAGGACTGGCTAAGCTGGGGTAACAAATGCCTGTTGGAATCATTTGACGCATCGACAGACCCTAAGCTAAAAAAATGGGAAGTGCTGTTAACCGACGATTCTTTTATCCGCCTGCGTAAAACTTATCAAAACGGCAAACAGGAATATTTTTCTTTCCAACTGCAAAAGCTGGATAGTATAGGCTATTTGGGTGATGCAAATACAGGTACGCTGAAGCTAAAAGCAAAATCCGACGATATTATTGTGCAAACGTATAATGACAGGAAAGGCAATATTGATTCGATGGCTAATGTGCTTAACATCCCGGTAAAAAATATGGAACCACAACGGCTGGACAGCCTGGAGCAAGCGTTGAATTATTTTAAGATGAAGAATTTGTAGGATATTTTTACAATCCGTTTGCCCTTACCGTAATCTCGGCGATATCTAAAACTTTTATTTCCTGGTCCTTATCGTGGTTCTTTACACCATCACTTAACATGGTCATACAAAATGGACAAGCGGCAGCTACTACCTGCGCGTTAATGGCTATAACCTCGTCAATGCGCTCCATATTGATGTCTTTATTGCCTTTCTCGGGCTCTTTAAACATTTGCGCGCCACCGGCACCACAGCACAGGCCATTACTTTTACAGCGTTTCATTTCAACCAACTCGGTATCCAAAACTTCTAAGGCTTTACGCGGAGCTTCGTAAACGTCATTGCCCCGGCCCAGGTAACATGGGTCATGATAGGTGATCCGTTTGCCTTTAAAGCTTTCGCCGCCTTCGGCTTTTAATTTACCTTCATCTATTAGTTGTTGTATCAATTGTGTGTGGTGGATCACTTCGTAACTACCACCCAGGCCCGGGTATTCGTTCTTGATGGTGTTAAAACAATGCGGGCAACCGGTGACTATCTTTTTTATATTATAGCCATTCAGCACTTCAATATTGGTTATGGCCTGCATTTGGAACAAAAACTCGTTTCCCGCGCGTTTGGCCGGGTCGCCGGTACAGCTTTCTTCGGTACCCAATACCGCATAACTGATACCGACATGATGCAGGATCTTGCAGATATCGCGCGTTATTTTTTGCGCCCGCTCATCAAAACTACCCGCGCAGCCCACCCAAAACAATATCTCGGGTTCCTTGCCTTCGGCAGCCATTTGGGCCATGGTAGGGATAGTGATTTCGGATTTCGGAAGTTCGATCTCGGAATTATTTTGGTTTTCCATTGCTTATTTTATCATAACTGCAAACTATTTACTGCCCACTGCTAATTCTTTTCCGCCCAATTAAACCTGTCCGCATTACTATATTTCCAAGGCGCACCGTTGTTTTCTACATTGCCAAACATATTATTTAAATTTGCCGGTGCCTGCGACTCTTCCATCACCACATAGCGGCGCATTTCGGTTATAATTTCAAGCGGATTAATGTTTACCGGACAGGCATCAACGCAGGCATTGCAGGTGGTACAGGCCCAAAGCTCCTCGCGGCTTATATAATCGTCAAGCAGCGCTTTGCCATCCTGGTGATCTTTGCCGTGTTTATCAATGTTATTACCCACCTCGGTTATCCGGTCGCGGGTATCCATCATAATTTTACGGGGCGATAATAACTTACCCGTAATATTAGCCGGGCAAACGGATGTACACCTGCCGCATTCGGTACAGGTATAAGCCTCCATCAAATTTTTCCAGGTAAGGTCGGTTACATCTTTAGCACCAAACCGTGGCGGTTCGCCATTGTTTTCAGGAACAAAAGAAGGATCAAGCATGGCTTTAACCTCGTTGGTTACCGATGCCATATTGGTAAACTCGCCCTTAGGTTCTAAATTAGAATACCAGGTGTTAGGAAAAGCCAGTAGGATATGGAAATGCTTTGAGTAGGGCAGATAATTTAAAAAAGCCAGTATCCCAATAATGTGGAACCACCAGCATACACGTTCTGTAATTTCTAACGAGTATGGATTTGATGACAGCGCCGGTGCAATTAAACTACTAACCGGGAAGCTGCCCGCTTTTTGATAATGGCCAAAATGGAAGGCCTGCAACTTATAATCGGCAGCATTCATGGTTAAAAAGGCGGCCATCAGGCATATTTCTATCACAAGGATATAGTTAGCGTCGCTTTTGGGCCATTGGGTCATTTCTGTGCCGCTAAAACGCTTTAAGCGGACTGTGTTACGCCGGGCAAGAAAAACCACACAAGCCACAAGTACTAAAATTGCCAGGATCTCAAAGCCGCCGATCAGCAAGCCATATAAACTCCCCAATGGTTTTGAAAATATACGGTGTGAGCCAAATATGCCATCTATCATGATCTCCAAAACCTCAAGGTTGATAATGATGAAGCCTATATAAATAAAAAAATGCATTATGGCTGCGACCGGGCGCTTAACCATTTTGGTTTGCCCTAAAGCAACTTTTGCCATCACAAGCCAGCGCTCGGCCCGGCGGTCAGACCGGTTAACCTCACGGCCCAGTAAAATATTGCGGCGTATTTTACCCACGTTTTTGCCGAACAGATAAATCGCAGTGATTAGTATAATGAGAAACAGGGTTTGTGAAATCATTATGCGTGCATAGTAATTTACTCAAAGATAGGCTTATCCGTTAATTATCAAAATAACTACAAGTGTTTACCTGTTTAAAAATTATTTCCCCGATGTAAATATTTGATTTACTGTACAGTTAATTACCGATACAAAATTATGTGGCAGAATTTTCAAAAAAAACTACCGATAAATAAAAAAAAAGCTACATTTGCAGTCCTTAAACGGGCGGTATCATAGCTCAGTCGGTAGAGCAAAGGACTGAAAATCCTTGTGTCGCTGGTTCGATCCCAGCTGATACCACAAAAATCGAAGCTCATTTCTTAATTGAAATGGGCTTTTTTTATGCGTTTAAGCGCTTTTTGAAGCTTCAAGTGCAGGTTTATAAATAATTTGACTAATATTTTAGATAGAACTACGATCTGTTCTATGCAATTTACCAATTTCAAAAGCAATTACAGTGCTTTCGGTGCAGTTTTGGTGCAGTTTCTTTTTGTTTAGCTGCTGTTTTCCATAAGTGAAGTGATTACGGTAAGTAAATAATTAATAAGCTTCACCATTAGGTTTGGTGCGATCAAGCAAGAAAGGAAACGGAATAAATGGGTAGTGTAGTGACTGCGGGTTTATGCCGTAGTCTTTCTTGCGCTTCAGAAGCACCAGTCCTAACTTTGCTTGCTTAATTATGTATTCTCTCCTCAATCTCTAATTCAAGAAAATATTATACTTTATACAGTTAGAATAAATCTTGAATTACTAATTACTATATCCAAAAATTATTCAAAACACTTTATAATTAATAGGGATAACACGTTTTTGGATATTGGTGTTGTTGAGTTTGATTATTGTAATTATTTCAAACCACTTCTTTACAATGTAACGTTTCTAAAACTCATGTTTGGACACTTCATAACACGGGGTATATAGCCTTCCCTAATTGCTGTCCATGGTGTATTATGATTGTATCATTTCCATTTTATTTAACATAGTTGTTCCTGTATAGGAGATTACAAAGATTTAAGAATTATTGGAAGTTGTTAGATGGGTGATGTTGGATGCTTGGTGGGCCGTTCAATCATTCCCTTTTAAAAGGGAATCTTTCTGAGTTTATAATCTAAGTTGCGCAGGCCGACCAATCCCTTACCGTCCCCCGGCGGTAGGCAAGTAGGTTTTTGGGTGCCACAAAAACACAACTTGCAGCATAAAAAACAAACGTATTAACAGATATACAGATAGTTGTATATGCAGAGCTAAAAACTCTTAAAGGGCAAAAAATAAGCCCTGCTATAATGGCAGGGCCATACTTAATAAACTTTCTCTTCCAATTGTTAGAGGTTAATCATATTCTGATATGCCGTTTATTTAATTTGATAAAAGGGTTTTGTTTGGGTTAAGAAATAGCTGCTTATAAAGTCCTCATCTTCAATCTTTACAAAATCAACAATTTCATTTGGTTTCATAAATTGATTTGTTTTTAAGCTTGCCTCATTAAATACATTACTTGGATCACCGTTAATAGCTAATCCAAATATGAAATGAGGAGGCTCAGTACCGCTTGGGTTGAATATCCAACCTACGTAAGCTGCACGTACATTTGTTTTTTTTATAAATATTTTTTTTAACTCGTTTATTAACTCAACTGGATAAATTGCTGGTTGTCCAATTTGAATCACAGTATTATTCTCGTGTACTATAGATTTTAGTTCTGAAAGTGGATAATTTCCGCTTGCAATTTCTTTTACTTCTTCTGATGTCAATTCTTTTGAATAATGTGAATAAGGATTTAAAATATAAGATGCACCTTGAGTTAGATTGAAAAGGTCTTTACCATTTAACACAAGAGTTTTTACGTCTCCTTTAATAACCCCATTTTCAAAAATTCTATTTACAAATGTAAAAAAGGGAATTATGCCGTCTTCATAAGAACGTATCTTAATTTGCTGGCCTTGATGAAATACTTGAAAACCAGAATTCATTTTTATACTGCCTATCAGCAATATCACATCAGCAGACAAAAGACTTTTGTAAAATTCAGTCTGATGTGACGCATTTTCACCATATAACCTTAAATCGTTTTCAAGCCTATTCTCAGGACTTTCTTGTAGCATAAATCGTCTAATTATTTCTGTTAATTTCAATAAGGCAATTTAGGATACTCTCATCATAGTTTAATGACACGTTCAAAAACGTCTTTACATGCTTCGTCTTCGTTATAATATACGTTTTCTTTGTATCTAATACCCCTTTCCATAAAAAATACCCGCCACTCATCATATTTTTTATCATCAGAATAGTAATTGTAAGAATGGTCAAGTATAACTTGACTATCCAGCAACGGCCCTCCGTCTAAAGAATAGTAATTCGGGTTAATCCTGAGTTTTTCCAGCTTTTCTTTTAATTCTGTCTTGTTCATACTTACGGTATAATTTCTCCAGGTAATATCTCTGGTGTTTCCATAGGAAGCCCCGCGCCATTAATAATTGTACCATCTTCTAACATTTGTTGTGTACTTTGATTGGCATTATTTTAAATCGCAAACTTAGTTGGTTAGCTGTATTGTAAACCGCAAACCTTTCTTTTATGCATAGGTTTTCAATCCTCATAATTAAGATAAATAATATCAATGTCGATTACCAGATATTAGCCGCATTTCAGATAGGGAGTATTTAATACTAAAAAGTAATAACGCTATTAGTATTATCGTTATGCACGATCCAATGACATTTTTATATTTCGGCCATTTATCAAACTCTTGGATATAGTTTTTCCATTGATTAGTATTAACGAATGTAAAATAGTTAAGAAAAAAAATAATTAGTAACGGTAAAATTATTTTTAATGTATACAATTTTAATACGCCGGTTCGGTCAAAAAATTCAATATAATAACAGTTTAAAGATATAACCAACGAAGTTTCCAATATAACCATCAGGATTATTGCCGAAAAATTTCTTGAAAATGGCCCCGAATCGGATCCAAACCTATAGAATTTATAAAATAGGTAATAATACGCTCTCTTTATTTTACTCATAAATCGATTCTTTAAAATTATAATCCCCCTTGTTCCATCTTGATTTGTCCCCATGATTGGGCATGTTGTCCAAAGCGATTTGAAAAATCGTACGCCGCTTGGTTTGCACCTCCAGGATAGTAGCCTTGTAAACCAAAATAAATACCCGAGATTATTGCCCCAGGCCATCCTCCCTTTAAACCAATTGTAGTAAATACCCCATTTTCAACTACCTTTGATCCCGGAGTATTAGGGTCATTATTAGCGTAATTTATAAGGTCTATTGAAGTTGTTATAGTTGCGCCCGCTATCCCAGCTGCGTGTCCCACTTCAGACAAGCCAACGGTTTTTACGAATTGATTACCCATAAATACGCCACCACGTTCAGTAGCGCTGTATATCTGAAAATTAGAACCAACCCTGGTTATACCTGTCCCTTGTTCAAATCCTGAGGCTATTGCTCCATACACAGCGAAATATTGATCGGATGTAATTCCCCCCTGATTAGCATTCTTACTTTAAACGTTTTTGACTTGTAAACAGGTGCCACCTATCACTGTAATCAAAGTCAGACCTACAATTCAGAGCTGTAAATCACCCTAATTATTATTATAAAAAACGTGTCTATCCTTACTGTGAGCTTTTTTTGGATCGCGCCTGTAGTATAAGACACATCTATGTATGTTGATATTACTGGATAGCCTCCTTTTAGACTTGGAAGAAGGACAAATTTATCATTTTTAAAATCCCCGCGATTGAAGAATCCGAGCCAATTATAGCTTGTAAATATTAATCCCGTACTATTTAATTTGGGCTTGATGTATTTCTTTATCGCCTTGTTCACGATATATTTAAACAGGAGAAAGTTTAACAATATAATTGTTGAGAATAATAAAATAATTAATATAATGACTTTATACATGATTTTCCTTTTACTTAGCGAATCCCAATTTATATGTTCCTTGAATACCAAAATAGACAGCTATATGCGCATCTATATTTATGCCGCCAAACCAATTGGTGACATTCCCATTTGTGTCTAATGTAACAGAGCCTCCTAAGAAACCCAGTGCTCCTATAGATAGTTCGACTTCTCCTGGATTAACATTATTATGCGTGTATTTCACGCCGCCACCGACAATCCAGGCTGCTCCAATCTCGTGTGTGAATCTTTTCGAGTTGTCCATTTCAAACTTCAAACTTCGATTAGTAACTTTCCCTGAATACATTACAGTAGATCCTGCATTTAACGTAACGTCTAATCCTTTTTTAATACCTATAGCCAGTTGAGATCCCCTTGAGATTTCGTAACTTCCTTCTTCATAAAAATGATTTTTAGTCCAATCGTAAGCATCCGATAACCAGCTACTGCCCCCCTGACTGGCAGAAATATTATATGGATTCTTTTGAGATCCTACCCAAACTATATCAAATATAGCAGAACTATTGTTAACAGTAGTAGGATTACCTTGTGCATCGTGGTAAAAGTATCCAATTGTTTTAGGGCCTTCGTCACTACTGATGCTTTGTCCGGTCCTCTCATTAAATCTTCCAACAGCATCGCCATAGTTGGATGCCATGCCTGGGTATTTCCCCCAAGTGCCGGTTTGACTAACCACACTGGCTCCATAATTTAAGGCGGATTCAGGCGAGTCAAAAAATTGTGCCTGATCATTCCCATTATCGTCAAATCCGCTGGAACTGCCGCCGTTTTGAGAACCCATTAACTCATCAATTGTGGCAAACACCTCTGCCATGCTATGGAATGTATCTCCCATTGGATCGTTAAACATGACCGGGTTGTTACCTGAATAATTATAAGTGGTCATGCTCTCGGCACCTTCCGCCTGCGGATCAATACCCACAAACCTACCCAATGCAGCATCATAGTTACGATAAAAGGTCTGGTAATAATCAGGCAGGTTGCTGTAATCGTTCTGCCACTCGCTGCCGCCATTATACAGTTGTTTGTTTGGTACGGTAGGTGTAGAGACAGGGCTGTTGGCCATCACCAGTCCAAAGGCATAATAGCTGTTTTCCTGGATGATCTTAGCTACTCCGCTGCCATTGTCCTGGAAACTGAAGCGGGCATTGCCCTGCTGATCGGTAATTACATATTCAGGTACCAGCGTACCAGCGTTGTTGATCACTCTGCCTTCGGGCATAGCAGCATAGCTTAAAGCACCGCCTGTGTAAACAAAACCATCGATATAATCGGTAGTGGTTTGCAATACGTTGTTATCGTATTGTTGCTTACGGATAACGGAGCCCTGCGCGTCGTAGGTATAATTGATATACCTGTTGGCTGCGGTGGTTACCGTGATCCTATCGGTACGGTTAAGCACATTATAAGCCAGTGTAAGCCCTTTGTAGGGGTCGGCTGTTAGATTACCTTCACTGTCATAAGTGTAGCTGCCCGTACTGCCCGTAAGGTTGCGGAAGCCAAAGCCCGTAAAGTTAGCACCTACTCCATCCGCTACTTTCTGTAACTGGTTAGGGTTATTAGGATCGTACGTGTATTTCAGGCTATCCACTTTGATATGCGTTGTCGTACCTACGGTCGATGAATTTCTTTGTAAAGTTAACAGATTTCCGTTATCATCATAACTGATCCCGTTTTCATCGAAACCGCCTGTATTCAGGTTAAAACTTCCTGTTGATGCCACCGTACGCTCGGCATAGGCAGACGCGTTAATACGGTTCAGGTTATCGTAGGTGTATTTATAGCTGCGCTCATTGGTGTTGTTGCCGCTACCATCCCTGCTCATCCACTTAACCCCGCTGATACGTCCGGTGAACGACGCGGTATTACCCAAATTGGCATCCACCTGGTCATAGAGGAACTGCATACCGAACAGGTCATTGGTGTCTCCATTGGTTACACCACCATCATTAGCCAGTTTGCTGTTGTTCATACTGAGCAGTTGACCCCTGATGCCATAACGGTAATCGATGGCTTGCAGGTAATTACTGGTGATAGTTGCGAGGAAAACAGAGCCGTTATCGGCACTGAAACCCGGAACCATAGTAATACTTTGGCTGGCTGTGTAAGTTATACTCTGACCCGAATATACCCTTTTGGTAGTATCCAGTGTCAGGTTAGTAGGAATGGCACTGCCGGTGACAAATCCAAGGTTCTTTTTAATCAGTTGGCCCGGCTCATTATATTCATAGGCGGCAATACGTACAGGCGTTTGGCTGTTATATTTCTGATCAACATAAAGCAGGCGGGTATTGTGCGCGTCATAGGTAAGCGTACTTAGTATCGTATTGGTATTGACGGTGCCCGACCCGATGACTTTAGTAGCCTTGATTACTTGAGTTATCAATGGTTTGCCCATAAAGTCAGGCACATTGGTTTTCGTATCGGTAAGCGTTGTTAAGCTGGTATAGTTAAGCTGGTTGTTGCTTTTTGTCTGTATGGCATTGCCGCGTTTATCATAAAATATTACGTTAGTGAGCCATACACTACTTAAGCCGGAACCTACGGTTGTTTTAGAAACCATGGTCAGCATTCCCCTTGTCAGTTTGGTGGGTGACGCTTCACCAGTCAGGCCTTGCGAAGTATAGCTAAAGTCTGCCGTGCCATCCTGGTTCAGGTCATAATCATCAAAGTAAGAATAAGCCAGCGGGGTTGTACTTGTGGTAGGGAAAATGGAATTGGTATAATACCCGTTTAAAGTAGTAGTCGCACTGCGGCTTTCAAACCATGCGGTATTGTAATTAGTGCTTAAACCATTCACATAAGTTTGCATACCTGCGCGGCTGGTATCAGCAGGAGCGGTATCCGTATAAATCCCCTGGCTTACAGGTCTTCCTTTGCCATCATATTTTATATAGTTCCACTGGTGATTGGTGCGTAGGGTGGCATCCTGCATCAACACCGGCCTGTTTACAGGGTCGTAAACCACATACATCACAGCAGCGCCCGGCACTGTTTTTTCTATCAGCCTGCCACGGCTATCATAAATATACTTAAATATCAAACGGCTCACGGCGGTTTGCGTAAGCGCGTAGCCATGCACCTTGATCAGGTTCCAGGCCTTGGGCGGCACTACATAACTTACGGCTCCCGCGTTGTTATAGATATAGTAAGTATAGTTATAAAGCGAACCTGCCAGTTCTTTCTTCAACACTACGCGGCCAAACAAGTCTTTAAAGATCAACGTCCGGACACCATCCTCATTCGTGCCGTCACTCACGGATAATGCTCCTGCGGTATAATAACCCGAAAAACTGCCATCCGGGAAAGATTGCGCGACGCTGTCTGTTAAGGCATTTGGCCTGTAAGTTACCGTTTTATAATGTCCTGAATCAGGCTGAAAGCCTGCGCCCACATCTCCCGCTTTTAATAACCGCTGTAAAGGGCTGTTATCAAATACCTGCTGGCTATAAGGGTTGCTGTCATGTGCCACTTTATCAGTAGTTGTATTATAATAATTGGGTTGCTCTGTAGCAATCGCGGCTGAACGGTAAGTGCCGCTGCTATCAGTTCCGACGTAAGGCAGGTAAGATTTAACCTGTCTGCCCAGGTTATCATAGGCGACCGGTTGGATCATATCCATGTTGTGATTGGTGCCTGCCTTTAAGGCCACCGCTTGTATGGTGCGTCCCAACCCGTCTATAAATACGCGGGTGGTTTGTTTCTGGCTAATGCTAAGGCCGCCGATCTGACTTTCGGAAGTTACTCCGCTTACCTTAATTACATCCTGCTGCACAAAACCGACGGTTTGTGCCTTTACGTTTTGGCTTAACCAGCTAACTAATATGGCCAGTCCAATGTTTTTTAATATCTTTTGATACATGACGTTGCCGGTTAAAATGAACAGTTAGTGGTATTTAGTGTTAAATTAAGTACAGTTGATGTGGAAAGATTAAGCGAAATCGTGCCACTCGCACCTGAGCTTCTTGGCCAACAATAAATATCGGATCCATTATTAAAGTTAAGGCTATTCCACAGCGGAGTAAGATGCGGAGCTGTCGTCACAGTAAATGAAACACTATAGTTATCCTGAGGTATACTTACTCCTCCACTTATTAAATCTGTCTCGGTAAAAGTATAAGGGGCAGCCGATCCCTGAAAAGTTATAGTAGTGAGTGCTCCTCTGCTTGTTGGGCTTAAATTAGGGCCTACGTTATTGGTATAATGAATAGGAATCGCTGTAGGTGCAGATGGGTTAACTTTTACTGTATCAATTATAGTTTTAGTGCCAAAGAAAATAGATGACACGGTCAAGCTGACTACCTTTTTACCAATTGAAGTATAAGTATGGGAGGGATTAAGACCCGTCACAACGGCAGACCCATCACCAAAATTCCATGACGCGGAGACTTGATTTAGGAAACAATCAGGGATCCCAATAATTGTAAAATTAACCGGTGAATTTATTGCAGGTAAATAAGTCGATTCAAAATCAATTTGGCTAAGATTATACTGGCTTGAACCGAGATAATAATTGGTCCTGCTTAAAATATTTTTGTCCTGGTCATACGTCAGTAACGGCCTATTGAACATGTCATAAGTAAAATAATTAGATACACCGCTGGTGTTTGTTTGCGACGTTTTCTGGAAAGTTGCGGGGTCATAAGCGATAGTCGATACCTCTGCTACATCCGGGTAAAAAAATACATCATCAATAAGTACCGCGGTGCCGCTTTGAAAACTTGCTGTGATTGTAGTCCCCAGGCTGGTAAGCGGCATCTTCTTTTCATAATAGGTCCACTTACTGTTGCCCGCGTAACTGATCGTATCCGCATTGGTATGGGTACCATCGGTCAGGGATACATTCATTGTTCCTGCTGATGCGGAGTAGATCCATACAGAGAAAATATATTTACCCGCTGTCGTGTTTTTAGTAATGGTTCTGCTCATTACCGTACTTGCCGGTAAGGAAAGTGAGAACTGACCGGACCTGGCGTTAGCTGATAAGGTGTTTGTACCTGTTTTTGTAAAGGTCACAGGAGTAATGTCGCTGTTAAAATCATTGTAGCCTATTTCATTATAACGGGCGTTGGTAACAGATGCTACAGGTAAACCTACAGTATGATCAGTGATGGTGGTTTGCACATGTTTATTATTGTCATCAGCACTTAACAGGTAACCGGTAAAATCATACGCCAAATCATTTTCAACAGGAATATAACCGGAGTAGTTTGAAAAAGTACTGCCTGATACAGATGATTGCGCGAACCCGGTGACACCATCAGGAGCAACGAAATTTAGTTTTTGAAACGGCAGGTATAGGTAAGCACTGCCTGTCGGATTCACCGTCCTGAACTTTACCAGGCTGGCATTGGTAGTTTTTATGACGCCGCTTTGGGTGACGGTCGAGTATGTTTCTACAGGAATATTAACATTTAGTTTTTGAAGACGATATATCCCATTTGCGGTTGAATCCGCGCCCAGCGATACCGTGTAATCTTTAACATATTTTGTATAATTATTTTGTATGATACCATTACTGTTTGTGATCTGCTGCTGCGTGAGTTTATGTTGTGCGTTAGCATAGGTCAGGTTTACAATGGTTTGCTGAGATGTAGTTTGTGACTGGGAATCGAATACCTTTGTTGTAGCTACAGTTTGTAATTCACTGGTTGCTGCATAGATATTGTACTTCGCGTAAGCAACGGTTGTACCATTATTGTCAAATTTGAAGCCGGTAATGACCGTTGGCGAACCGGTACGGGAATAGCTGTAGGCTGTTTCGCTCACTTCATTCCCGTTGTCAGCATAATTAATGACCTTGCTGGGTAAATTTCTTTCAAAATCAAAATTGGTATTTGGCGGGAAAGGATATGTATTTTTACTGTTAGTCATAAAACCATCTGCCGCACAACCTGTCCTGCCTATAAATGTTATAGTCGGACTCCAGTCGGGTGAAGCGCTGGCATCCCAATTGGTTGCCGGTTGCAAAAACTGATAAAGTGTGCTTCCAGTACCCGTCTGACTTTCCTTTACATTAGTGTATAAAATCGTGTTATCTTCAGGTGACAAATTATCTGAAGACCGAACAGTTGAATAATTCCATTTATCAAGAGCCGTGCCCGAACCAGTGTAAGAGGTAGTAAAGGCAAACTGTGGTATGGTAATTGGCTTGCCGCTGGATAAGCCTGTCGACGGGTCAGTATAGTAATAGGTTTTTACAATATTATTGGCCGTATTTAAACCATCGTAAGTAGTAATTTGCCTGATTCTTATGCCGCCGCCCTGTACTACCGTTGTCGCGGTATTATCGTAAAAATCATTGGGTTCGTAAGTTAATGTTGTAGTACCGCCTCCTGCATATGTAATTTTATTCAAAGTACCATAAAGCACTGTTGTCGAATTTTGATCACGGTTTACCCCAGACAACAAATAAGGATAGTCGGCAATATGATTATTAGTAGGGCTTATAACTCTATATCTTTCTGAAGTGTTAGAAGGATTAACATATGTCTGAGGCACTAGTTTAGTCGCGCCGTTGGCGTTGTAATATCCCCAGTAATCCATTTGAGATGAAGTAGAATCCGGTATGCCAATCAGATAGGGATAATTTAAGGAATCCGCACCTGTGTTTTTAGTGAGGTTGATATAATCAAAATGATAGCTATTTGGATCGGTACATTGGTCACCTGATGATGTTGATGAAAGGCCTGTCAGATAGTTTTTCGGCTGAACTTTACCAACACTGACATAATTGAAATGAATGGTTTTTCCATATCCATTAAGCGTGGTAATTAGAGGCGTCCCGCTCGATAATGAATTAACATAGATAAAGCTTAGTGCAGGATAAATAGTATTTCCATATCCATACGTAATATCAGTTAAATGATGTAGTAATGTGCTGGTGCGTATTTCGTATTGGTAAGATTTGGTAAAAGTATTGGAGGCTGCACCAACGTACATGTTGACCGTATCTACAGAATGAAGATATTTGCAATCGGGCGGGTCATTAAAACAACTGCACCAATAATTGAAATTTATCACATTGCCGTTAATGTCAGCAATTTGCGTCAGGTTCCATGAACTGACGTATTTGATCCCATGATCGGGTACTGCCATTCCTATTGCACCACTATATTGATTGTAGTCCTGCTTAAGGTAAGTTATTAGGGACGGATTATTGGAGTGAGTCGTCCGTATAGTATGTATTGAATCTGCAAAGGTATATTTAACACCATTATCATTTACAATCGTAAATGACGTTATACTGCTGTCTGCCCCGATCACATAGCTTACTTGCAAGTCCTGGAAAGGAATAACCTGTATGTGGTGTGCATTGTCAAAAACAAAACGACACCTGAGCCCGGGTGCACTTACATAAAACATGTCAGGTTCTGTATCTGTCAAACCTGAAAAATGATTAGTAATAAATCGTAAATCAGTAGTATCGGCGCAGGTTGAGCCGTTATTATTAAGGATATTAAAGCTGTTGATAGCGGCGCCGTTTGTATTATTAAGCCAACCTAGACGGGATTGCCCGCTCATATTTTTCGTACATTCATCAGGCAAGCCTCGTACTTCCCTAATAATATGTCCACCGGCATTTAATTGCCAGTTCATTCCGGCGCTGCCTTCTATGTCTTTAACTTTAACGCCGGTAGCGCTATAGCTCAAACTTACGGGAACAGACAAACCGCCGTTGTGTACATTAAACAAGGGTATATTTAGACCCAATGTGCCCGTTGACTCATTGACATTTATTATTCCTTGTGCCTGAACGGTAATCGTCAGTACACTACTAATACATAACACACATATAAAACGTTTAAACATGATGGAAAGGTTTAGGGTCGTATGCAATTGATTATTTAACAGATTCCAACTTTATTGATAGTTTATTGATCTGGTCTTGTAAAGACTGACTAACTTTTTGTTGTTCGGCTAATTGTTTGTCTTTTTCGATAAGATATAAAGTCAACTCCTCAATCTTCTTGGTTTGCAGCTTGACTATTTCACCCAGGTTGATTCCGTCCTTAGCTACTTCAGCTTCAGAAGGCATTTCAGGTAAATGCTGATTTTGATCTATGTAGGTTTTGACATCGGATAATGATGGAAGGTTGTACCCTCTGATAAAAACGTAGTCAGGCCAGTTAGCTGTTTCTACTTTTATTTGTTTAGATCTAATGTTTCCATTTACGGATAAAGCTTCTTTAGGTGTAGATGTACCTATTCCTACAAATCCGCCAAATGGGTTAATAATCAAACTATTGGCATTACTTGTAACACTATTGAAAGCTTGTAGAAAAGGATTGTCTGATGATACGTAACCTATTCCTAGAGTAACGGGAGGGTTAGACGTATTAAATCTTGTTGTTAGTGTGGTTGCAATATTCACCAATCCAGTGGTTACACTACCACCTTGTACCGTTAGAGGGGAACTTGGAGTTGTTGTTCCTATTCCAAGATTGCTTTTAAAATAACTTGTTCCTCCCACGGCAGCAGCCAGCGCTACATTTGGGTTTGTAGTATTCCAAACTGATAAATAAAACACATCTGACGTGTTTGAAATGCGTGAAGCACTACTACTTGACCACCACATTATACTGGCATCATGTCTTGTACCGGCATCGCTACCGATTACGATATCTGCAGACTTAGGGTTCGACACGTCGACCAAATTATTACCCGTGGTTATAATTTGACTTTGTCCAAAGGAAATATGGATTATTGCCAACAAGGCAACAAGTGTTGTGTAAAGTTTTTTCATCGTGATAAGAATAAAGGTTGTTCACCAAATTGCCTGGTAAATACAGACGTAAGTTATATGTTTCTTATTGATTAATCAACTAAGTGTATATTAATTGTTTAGTTTCTTTGCCAGCTTATCAATCTGTTTCTGTAGCGATTGATTAATCCTTTGCTGATCTTCTATTTTCTTTTGCTGAGATTGAAGCTTAATGTCTTTTTCTTTATTCTGTTTGTCATTCTCTATCAGATACAGCGTCAACTCCTCTACCTTTTTAGTAAGCAGCTTGTTCATCTCACCTAAGTTCAAACCATCTTTCTCCACATCAGCCGCTTTGGGCATATCCGGCAAATGATGATTTTTGTCAATGAATGCTTTGATCTCTGTTAGTGTAGGCAGGCGATAGGTTGGCTCAAACACATAGTCAGGAAAGATGCTTGTTTGTACGACTATCTTTTTGGCATATGTTGTACCGTCAGGAGCAATATGAAATTTGATATTACTTGCAATTTGTGCGTCTGTAAGAGTTTGATTGGTGGCACCGGTTGATGCTATTGATGAAAAATAAATATCTCCGAATATAGACCCATAAATGGTTCCTCCTCCATTATTAGTTCCGTCAGTATTTATTGTCCAGTTATTTGTCGATTTACTCCTTGCAGCATTCAGTCCCAAATAACTTGTTCCATAATGTAAAGCAGATGAGCCTGAAGCATCACCAATTGATCCTTTGGCAGATCCGTCTCCTACCTGAAATGCTGAAATTGGTGTTGTAGTTCCAATGCCAAAATTGCCATTTTCGTCTGAAACTAATAGTTGTCGCCAACCTTCCCATGATGGACTATATCCCGATCTGAAAAAAATTCTTGAATCATCAGAAAAAGCTAATTCATGCGCCTTTCCTCCGGTATTGTCAACCCATCCCCTAAAACCGATAACGGAATAATAAGGATATGAACCAGACAGGCCCATTGTACTCGTAAGTTTAAAATTAGCTTTCAACGATTGGGAATAACTGGCAGGGCTTGTAACGACACTTCTTGTATCCTTTACTTTCAAACTGTCTGCCTGTGCGAAAATTAGCTGGCTATAAAGGGTTATGATAGCCAGGGTCATCAATGTTTTTTTCATTATGATATTAGGTTAAGGATTGCCGATTTATTTTTGGCTAATTTTAATTGGAGCTATAGTTCTTATACTGGAGTTGCCAAAGTTGTGATCGTAACGGCAATGTTTCTGTGCACTAATGACAAGACGCATTGGACTGTAAGAAAACTGAGTAATCGCCAATACGGCAACGAGGGTTGTGTAGAGTTTTTTTCATTGTGATAAGAATAAAGGTTGTTCACCAGATTGCCTGGTAAATACAGAACGTAAATTAAATGTTTCTTATGAATTAATCAACTAACTCGATGTTAATTGTTTAGTTTCTTTGTTATCTGATCCATTTGTTGCTGTAAGGATTGAATGGCTTTATTTTGATCTTCTATTTGTTTTTGTTGCGATTGAAGTTTAGCGTCTTTTTCTTTGTTCTGTTTATCTTTATCAATAAGATATAGCGTCAACTCTTCAATTTTTTTGGTTTGAAGCTTGACCATTTCTCCTAAGTTGATACCGTTCTTAATAACTTCTGCCTCAGAAGGCATTTCTGGTAGATGGTAATTTTGATCAATATAAGTTTTAACTTCAGACAGAGAGGGTAGGTTATATTCTTTCTTAAAGACATAATCAGGCCAGTTGGCAGTTTCTACTTTTACTTGTTTTGATCGAATGTTACCATTTACAGATAAGGTTTCTTTTGGCGTAGCTGTGCCAATGCCCATGAAACCTGTTGTTAAAAGAGTGATACCTTTAGTCGCGTCATTAAGTACCGGCGTTATAACAATGTTTTGATTTGACTCATAAACTGAAGGACTACTCATCCCAAACCATGGGCCATTTGCTTGACCTATAAAGGATTTGGCACCACTGGCTACAAAATATTCAATTGCTGAATTTCCTGTACCTGTGCTTGTTAGGTTGACTATATTTGAATTTTGATTTGCTATTATAAATAAAGGGTAGCTTGGGCTTGTTGTTCCTATCCCGACATTGCCTGTTGCTGGAAATATATTCTGCGCATAAGATAGTTGATTTATTGCCAACAAGGCAACCAATGCTAAGTAGAGTTTTTTCATTGTGATAAGAGAATAAAGTTTGTTGCCCCTAATATAGATGTTGTTATGTTAAATTACAATACCTAAAGTATCGAGCCTTCCAAACCACCGCAGAGCAACGCAGGTGGTGCGAGCAACGAAAGAGGTCTTAGCAGAGAGAGCCGCCAGGCGACTGCTAAGTATCTGCGACTAAGGATTGGCGCTGTATTTGAACAAGGCGGGAGCCTTGTAATCTCAAATGCTGTGACGATCATGCAGCCTCTTTCGTAGGCGTAGGCGAGCCAAACACAATTCGCGTCTGACTTTATTAATCTTGAACGTTGCAAGCGTACCTGGTCACAGACCAAGTATAGCGCAGCATAAGTGAAAGGTATATAAAGACAGCGGGAGCGAATATGGAGCAACAACTTTGCTAATTCAAAGCTGATGACAGATTGCGAAGTGTGGATCCTCAGGTTCAAGAAAGTCTCTAAAATCCCTGTAGACGCTTTTCAAGTCTCTTTTACAAGTTTTGCTAAGACCGGGAACACAATTTGGTTCTAACGGCATTAAACAATGTAAGAATGACAGACGGAGCTTCTCTTTCTTTAGTTTTTTGTGACTTCGTTCCTGACGTTTTAAACCCCGGTGATTTTTTTATAGGGTAATCTCCCGAGTCAAGGGCTTTATGCAATTCAAACCGAAGTTTTTCGAGTAAGCGAAATCTATCTTCTAATGTTTTAGCATAATTCGGATAAATCCTTAAATCAAGATTATTTCCTTTGTATTCTCTTATTCGTTTGTTTTCAAAATAAAATGTAATATAAGCACGTCTCTCTAAATCATTGCTTGTTACAATTGTTGGCATGGTGAACATTGGCGCATCTGTGGCGCATTTAGATTGTTGTAAAGGAAATCTAAGCTACATTTGCAGTCTTTAAACGGGCGGTATCATAGCTCAGTCGTTAGAGCAAAGGACTGAAAATTCTTGTGCCCCTGGTTCGATCCCAGCTGATACGAGAATAAAAGACGTTGACTATTAATTAGTTAACTCGTTTCTGGTTTTTATAAATGTCGGTTTTTATTTCTAATACTAATTTTATATTAAATAATGGAGGTGATAGACACACAATTTATAGATGATAAAGGGAATGTAATGGATTTCATGCCCTCTATAGTTCCTATTGTAACGGAGGACAAAAAAACTAAAGAGTTAATCTTTATAGGAACCGCGTTTTTTATCACGGCAAAGGGGTTATTGGTAACCGCAAAGCATTGTTTTTATCATAAAGACAAACTGATTGACAATTTAAGGGTATGTTATCTTGTGCCGGGGAACATGTTTTTACCCATACCAATAACAACGTTTAGTTTATCTATACAGTATGACGTTGTGTATTTTCAAATTCAGCCACTTGTTAATCCAGAAAAAGGAGAATTAGTTTCTTTTACACCTTTAAGACTTACTCTAAATAAACCACAAATCGGGGATCAGTTAGCAACCTTTGGTTTTGCAAATTCTACAATTCAATACTTAGAAAATGGTGAAAGTAAAAAATATTTCAACTCAAAATCTTATTTGGGAAAATATATTGAGTATCACGAAAAAGGGTTTAGCCTGCTAAAAAACCCTTGCTATCAAACAAATATTAAAATTGCGGGTGGCGCAAGCGGTGGCCCTGTTTTTGATAAAGACGGATGCGTTTTTGCAATATGTTCTACGGGGTATGACTTACACGATGAGAGCGATGAAGAAATTTCCTTTGTCACTCCTTTATCACCAACGTTTATTATGGATATTGAAACCTTATCGGGTAAAATAGTATCGGTAAACGATCTAATTGAAGCGAACGAAATATGTATATAAAATCAATGAGTCGTTCGGTAAATTATCTCATAATTTCTGCTTAATACCAAAGCCTTTTGAACCGTTTTCGATTCTAAACCCGCTAGCTTTTTTAAATCATAGAAAAAATAATTTATTATAAATAAAGTCTGCACTACAAAAAGGCCTTTTTCATAACGAAAAAGGTCTTTTTGTTTAAATTTGGACACTATCAGGCTTGTAGTTACCTGATGAGGACGATCCTGTTCTGTTAGCATTTACATAATAATTTGTTGAACCTAGCGCGAAGCCCGGTATGAATGCAGTACAGAACTTTTGCGTCTTAAAGCAGTGTTTATGGCAACTGTTGCTTCTGGGGAAACAGACCACCCCATTCCGCGCGCTCTTGAGCACCGGATTGTGTTTGTCGAAATGAAAATAAAACAATGTACCTTTAAATCAATTATATCACACCCGAAAGTGGCGCCGAAAACGACAGGGTGATAGTATGATGAGGACCATAGGCATTTCAAAAAACGGGTAAACTAAAAAAATATATGAATAGGGTAAGTTTCAGAACTACAAAAACAGTTTCAAAGTTGGGTAAAATAGCTATGATTACCATTGTAGCTATTTTTATTGCAAACATTGCTAAAGCTCAACCAGGGGCGAATAAACAACAAGCAAACCAGCGAAGCATAAAAACCATTTATCCTACAAAAGATTGGGTTATAGCTGACTTTATAGTGACCGATCCGAAATTTGGCGCGAAAGCCAGGCCAGGGTTTGACAACAGGGCGGCTTTCCAGGCGGCTATTGATGCCGCATATAATAACGGCGGTGGTGTAGTGTATATACCGGCGGGCAATTATGAGTTCCGCAGCACGCAAACTGCCACCAGGAACGTTAGAGTGCGTAAGGGTACTGAGGAGACTATGAAAGACTTTAATTACCAATATGTTCTGAATCTCCCAACGAGTGTGCAGCTTCGCGGCGACTGGGCGGATCCTGAATTAAACAAAGGGAAAGTCCTCGGAACCATTCTTGAAGTGCGCGTTGGCAAAAACGCACCCAATTATAACGGAACTGTTGAAAGTTTTTGGAACGACTCGCAGGCCGGCAACGCACTCCGCACTACCTATACAAGTATAGCCGACAGATTTATAGATATGAAAACGGGTACTGGTGTAACGAACCTGTCAATTTGGTATCCTGAACAGGATATCAAAGACATTAAACCATATCCATGGACATTATTTCAGCCAGGCGGCGACTGTGCGACCATTGAACACGTAACTCTGGTAAACGCCTACAACGGTTTCTATTCCGCTCCCAGCGAACTGCATTATGTTTTGAACAGCTACATGACCGCCCTCAGTACCGGAATCGAAGTGCATGTATGCACCGATATCGGACGTATCGAGAATGTTAAAATAGATCCTAAATACTGGGCCAATTCAGGACTTCCGGGTTCACCCTCGCTTGCGAAGGTTACCGAATATACAAGAGCGAACGGCACAGGATTCAATATGCACCGCTCAGATTGGGAATATGTGTCATCTCTGTATGTTTCCGGGTATAAGACGGGTATGTGGGTTGGCAGAGAACCCGGTTTCTCTGATAGCCCCAATGCGCAGTTTTACGAAACTCATATCAAAAATTGTGGAACCGGTTTATACATTCAGGCTGTTAATCCATACGGTTTGCTTATATCTAATTCTACATTTGGGGCCGAAAAAGATGGTAAGGCCGTGTATTTCTTTGACGATTTTAAAACTTCCGTTCAATTCAACGGTGTAGATTTCACCGGGCCTATCGTCAGTGATGGTAGCAACGGAGTTGTATCCTTTGAAAGTTGTACGTTTAGCGAATACAACGATTACGCGCTTAGAATAAACAATGGTAACGTACTACTCACCCAGTGCGATTTTAAAAAACCTGCCGGGCATATTTTCCTGGGTACAAACGTGAACACGCTCAGATCGGTGAACTCGGGCTATAACGGCAAATTGGAAATTAAAAATGACAGCAAATCTGCCAATGTTGAGGTTTATAACGGCAAGGAATATTTGTTTGATCCGATCCCTAAAAACGTAAAAACAGATATTGAAAAACACCCGAGACCGGCGTCAAGCAACGTTTTGAAAGTCGACCTGCCCAGGGCAACCGGCTTTAACAACGACCAACCGACAGAAGATGTATCGGCTAAATTGCAAACGGCGCTTAACACGGTTAAGGCTGCCGGTGGTGGTACACTGTATTTGCCGGCCGGAAGATATTTAGTGAACAATCCTATCAAAGTTCCTTCGGGAGTTGAATTGAGAGGAACATGGGATGTACAGCACCATACGCAAGATGGTGGTGTAGGTATATTTACAACTTATAGCGGTGGTGCTGCCGGAGAAAAAGGCCCGTCGCTTATACAGCTCGGGGCAGGTGCGGGTATCAGAGGAGTTACAATCGCCCAGCTTAATATAGCAACTGACGGCTTTAGCGCCGATAATCCCAGAATAACTCCGTTCCTTGTACAGGGACAAGGGCCAAATGTATATATAGTTAATGTGACTGCAGTAGGCGATAAAGGAATAGACCTCGCTTCATACAACAGCAGCGGCCACTATGTTGATTATTTTGCCGGCGTATTAGCAAGAGCAGGCATTTGGGTAGGCGGAAGTGCTGAAGGGGGATTTATCCGGAATATGCAGCTTAATCCGCATTACGGATCACGAGTTCCACAAGAAGGGCAGGGGTATCCGAAAGTATCTTTGACCCGTTTTGTACAATCAAATTGCAGCGCGCTTAAATTTGCCGATATTAAAAACCAGACGATTTTCAACAATTTCGTTTATGGGTCATTCTACGGTATACATTTCCTGAAAGATGCAATAACCGGTAAGTATCCTGGAAAAATGACAGTTATAGGTCACGGTTCAGATGGATGCTCGTATTCTTTATTTGTAGAAGACGCCGACAAAAACACTAAAATAATTGCGGTCAACTCCGAGTTGGTCACTACAAAAACAGCAGAGCCCGTGAGGTCATATGTCCTTATGGGAGGCGAAGTTAAAACAAACAAAGTCGACCCTGATGCTCAACTTATCCTGTACAACAGTGCGTTTTGGGGAAGCCCTACCATAGGGGCTATCATAAATAGCGGTACAGTGCGTTTCCAACAGGCAAACTTCACACAGTCTGGCGCCCCCGGTATAGACAACAGAGGCGGGAAAGCGCATGTGTATACTTCTTACTTCGCACGTAAAATGACAGGCGAGGCTACCGGGGATAACGTGTATGCGAAGCTACACCCAACCAGCGTCTCGATAGAGCTAACCAATAACTATTATATCTCCGGGTTTAGGGGAAATAACGCGCAACCAGGCAAGATTTATGGATCTGATATTGTTCCCGATAAGAAGTGAGATTTTCAAATAGAACTTTCTGTGCCGTGATAAAAAGTAGATACTGAACACGACCCTTGTTGATTACAAAGGTAACCATCAGTAACCTGGGACCAAAACTGGAATTCTTTAACGCAGAAACTTTTTTAAGGAATCATTTAAAGGACAAAAACGAACTGAGGGACTTCTTTAAAGGACATATCTTGATTCACCTGCCTGAAATGGGGGGGGGGTGATTTCTTGTCCCGCTATCGCAAAGTTAAAAAAAAATACGAGCTGTGTGATGAAGCAACTCTCTGTCCTTGAGGAAGAAGTCCTGTTTGAGAACCGGAGCGGTGACTGGAACTGTAGCTTTAAACTCGCAAAACCTTGATTACTTAGTTTTATGGAGCGATTATTGTAGTGAATTGATTTACAATCACTAATCCGCTTTTTTATTTACCGTTACTAATCGTCAGCTGCTATGGCGGCTCTTATGGATACCCAAAATTTAGCAGAGCAATTGCTCATTGCCAATCAGGACAAGGCCAGGTTTGAAGCCGAACTGATCCTCGCCAATATCGAGCTGGATTTTCTGAATGGGGAAAAACTAAAGCGCGCCGCTGAACTGATCATTGCCAATGAGGTACTGGATCTACTCAATAAAGAAAAAACAAAACGCGCCGCCGAACTTATTATTGCCAATAAAGAGTTCATCTTTCAAAACTCCGAAAAAGAAAAGCTTGCCGCTGAACTGGTCATTGCCTATACCCAATTAGATATACAAAATCGCGAACGCGAAAAACGTGCTGCTGAACTGATCTTAGCCAATACCGAACTCATCTTTCAAAATAAGGAAAAAGAAAAACGCGCTGCAGAATTGATTATCGCCAATAAAGAGCTGGTCTTTCAGAACGAAGAAAAAGAAAAGCGGGCGAATGAACTGGCCATTGCTAATAAAAAACTGATCTTTGAGAATCAGGAAAAAGGCAAACGTGCAGCAGAACTCATCATCGCCAATATTGAACTGGATTTCCAGGATGGAGAAAAAGAAAAAAGAGCCGAAGAATTAATTATTGCACTTAAGGAGCTGGATTTCCAGGACGAAGAAAAAGGCAAACGTGCAGCAGAACTGATTATCGCTAACCGCGAAGTAGTCATTCAAAAAATCGAAAAAGAGAGAAGAGCCACAGCCGAGGCTAAAAAAGATGAGTTTTTTAACATGGTTAGCCATGAGTTTAAAACGCCGCTGACCAATATTAAAGCCATTAACCAGCTCCTGGAACAAAAAACAGAACGAACGGATAAAATTTATCCCTTTATCGTCAATGCCAGCAATAATATCAAACGACTGGAGAAACTGATTGAGGATCTTTTAGATGTCACTAAGATTAATTCCGGCCAGATTGACTTAAATATTGCTGCGTTCCGCTTTTCAGATGCACTGACCAATAGTATTGTCAATGTGCAATTGACGGCTCACCAACATGAGATCATATTAGAGAACTCTGCTGACGTGCTTTATACCGGAGACCAGTTCCGGATTGAGCAGGTATTGATCAATTTGTTGAACAACGCCATCAAGTACTCACCAAATGCGAATAAAGTGCTTGTCAAAGCTAAAGTGGATGCGGGAAATATTGTTGTGCAGGTAGAGGATTTCGGGATAGGCATCGCAGTAGCAGATATCGCTCAATTGTTCCAGCGTTTTTACCGGGTCAGCAAAACAGCCATGAATTACCAGGGAGTAGGGCTTGGTTTATATATCGCGTCCGAGATCGTTAAAAAACATAAAGGTACTTTTTCGATTGAAAGTGAACTTGGAATAGGCAGTAGCTTTTGCTTTAGTTTGCCATTATTACTGTCATGATAATTTGTAAAAAGCCTCAAAAAACGCTGACCGATCAACTGATCCAAACCGACGCCAGCAGGCTGTGCGCTTTTTTCTAAAGAAAGACCTGCTGAATTTATTTAGTCCAGTCGAAAATTAACCGTAACTTGCTCGCTTATTCAAAACAAATCATGGCAACAGGAACAGTTAAATTTTTTAATGAACAAAAAGGCTTCGGCTTTATTACCCCGGATCAGGGAGGCAAAGAAGTATTTGTACATGTAACCGGTTTACAGGACGAGATCCGCGAAGGCGATTCCGTTACTTACGAAGTGGAAGATGGCAAAAAAGGTCCAAGCGCGGTTAATGTTAAAATTGCTTAAGCTTGGCCAGATCAACCGAAACATTTAGTAAAAAAGAGAAAGAAAAGAAGCGGCTAAAAAAAGCAAAAGAAAAATTAGAAAAAGCCGAAGAACGCAAGTCAAGTGCGGTAAAGGGTAAGAGCCTGGAAGATATGATGGCCTATATCGATGAATATGGCAATATCACTTCCACGCCGCCAGACCCTTCCCGGAAATTAAAGATTAATTCCGCCGATATCCAGATCGCTGTCCCCAAACAGGAAGATATCGTGCAGGAAGTTGTTCGGAGTGGCATTGTAAGTTTTTTCAATGAGGCTAAAGGTTATGGCTTTATCAAGGATATGCAGACCCAGGAAAGCATTTTTGTACACGTCAACAGTTTAACTGAGCCCATCAAAGAAAATAACAAAGTGACCTTTGAGATTGAACCAGGTGCAAAAGGCCCGACCGCGGTTAAAGTTAAACTTTCCAAATAGGTAAACCCTGTTATGGATATTATTTTTTTAACCGAAGGGTATCAGTCATAGATACCCTTTTTCTTATTAATAGATTAAAACGGAATGTTGCCGAGCGAATTAGTTACAGGCATTATTGCTGATGGATGCTTTCGAATTATAAATGTCGGTCGTTAAATTACAAGGCGCTTCATACCTATTTATTAATACACTGATAATAGAGTGCTTATATACTATTGCTATTTTTAAGGATTGGCAATTGTTACAACGGCACAGCATCTATCCTAAAATGATAAACAGTCAAACTGAACTAATAAAGAAATTGAACCTTATGTAGCTATAAATGACGGCAATGAAATGACATTATCGTTTGGTTATACGAAGAATTTTTTGCCTCAGGAAAATAGATATTTTTAATATTTGAAATAACAATATAACTGAGATGGATAACAGGAGAGATTTTTTAAAGAAAGCTGCATTATTAACCGGCGCTGCAAGTGTTAGCGGTATGCTGCCGGCATCGATCCAAAAGGCCATGGCTATTAACGCGCCCGAAGGCAGTACATATCTGGATGCCGAGCATATAGTTATTTTGATGCAGGAAAATCGATCTTTTGACCATTGTTTTGGCACACTGAAAGGTGTAAGGGGTTTTAATGATCCACGTGCTATTGATCTGCCAAACAAAAATAAAGTATGGTTGCAATCCAACGAAAAAGGCGAAACCTATGCACCTTTCCATCTCGACATAAAAAATACCAAAGCTACCTGGATGAGCTCATTGCCGCATTCATGGGCCAACCAGGTAAATAGCCGTAATGATGGTAAGTTTGACCAATGGCTGGTCGAAAAAAAGAACAGTATAAAACAATACAGCCACATGCCGCTGACATTGGGCTACCATACCCGCGAGGATATCCCTTTTTATTATGCATTGGCTGATGCTTTTACGGTGTGCGATCAAAACTTTTGTTCGGCGTTAACCGGTACCAATCCTAACCGGCTATACTTTTGGACAGGCACGATCAGGGAAGAACAGCATGAAAATTCCCGTGCCAATGTCTGGAACGATGATATGGATTATGGCACCCTGAAATGGACTACGTTCCCGGAGCGCTTAGAGGATCATGGAATTTCATGGAAATGCTACCAAAACGAAATGAGCATTGATGTGGGTTTTGAGGGCGAGCAGGATGCCTGGTTATCTAACTTCCAGGACAACCCGTTAGAGTTTTTTGAACAATATAATATCCACCTCCATCAAAAACATTTAGATGCTTTAGATGCCCGCATCGACAAACTGCCCGGTATGATTGCCGAAACGCAAAAAAAGATAGATAGTTTGCCAACCGGAGATGCGCATATTGACCATTTGAAAATAGAGTTAAGATCCGGGCAGAAGTCCCTGGAGGATTTAAAAAAAGCAAAAGCAGATCTTAAACCGGGTAAATTTGAAGGCTTATCAGACAGAGAAAAAAGCATTCATTTAAAGGCTTTTGACACCAACAAAAACGACGCCGATTATCATGAACTGATTACTTTAAAGTATGATGATAACGGTACAGCGCGCGAAGTACAGGTACCCAAGGGCGATGTGTTGTACCAATTCAGAGATGACGTCAAAACTGGCAAACTGCCAACAGTATCGTGGTTAACTGCGCCCGAAAATTTTAGTGACCACCCTACAGCGGCATGGTATGGCGCATGGTACGTATCAGAAGTATTAGATATTCTTACGCAAAACCCTGAGATTTGGAAAAAGACCATCTTTATTCTTACCTATGATGAAAATGATGGTTATTTTGATCATGTGCCACCTTTTGTAGCGCCGCATTCTCACAAATCAGGAACTGGTGCCGTTTCAAAGGGAATTGATACCCGCGTTGAATTTGTAACTGTAGAACAGGAAAACGAAAGAAAAGGTTTCCCGGCGAAGTATGACCGTGAAAGTTCTATCGGCTTAGGTTTCCGGGTGCCAATGGTGATAGCCTCACCCTGGAGCAAAGGTGGTTTTGTAAATTCAGAGGTATTCGATCACACCTCGACATTGCAGTTTTTAGAAGAATTTTTAAGTGAAAAAACAGGCAAGAAAGTAAGTGAGCCAAACATAAGCGATTGGCGTCGCAACGTATGCGGTAATCTTACGTCAGTATTCAGGCCATATCATAGTGGGAAAATACAAACGCCTGAATTTTTAGCCCGTAACGCGTTTGTTGAAAGTATCCATAAGGCCAAATTCAAGGAACTGCCGTCTTATAAACTACTTAGCGAGTCAGAGATCACTGCTATAAATCATGACCCGGACAATTCGCCGTACATGCCTAAGCAAGAAAAAGGGGTAAAACCATCGTGCGCGTTACCTTATGAGCTGCATGCAGATGGAAAATTAAGTGCCGATAAAAAAGCATTTGAAGTAAAATTTACCGCAGGCAATAAAGTTTTTGGAGATAAAAGTATTGGTGCACCATTTAATGTATACGCTCCCGGCAAATATGTTAAAGCTAAGGGCTCTCAGTTTGAAAATGTGCGCACCTGGTCTTACGGATTAACAGCAGGGGATAGCTTGGCCGATGCATGGCCGCTTAAAGAGTTTGAGGGTGATAGTTACCACTTGAGGGTTTACGGTCCAAACGGATTTTACCGTGAATTTAAAGGCGACCATAACGATCCTGATCTGAACATTCATTTTGATTACCAGCGGGGATTGACCAATAATAAACTTAGTGGTAACGTGATTTTAAAAATAACCAATCCTACCAAAAAAAAACAGGTGGTTGAAATTGTAGACCATTCATACAAAACAAATAACCACACAAAAGTAGTACCGCTTTTAGGTGAGGTAAGCTTGGTTTTAAACCTGGATAAAAGCCATAACTGGTATGATTTCAGTGTAAAAATAAAAGGTCACGAATTATTTGAAAAAAGATATGCCGGTAAGGTTGAAACAGGTCGCGCCGGATACAGTGATCCTTATATGGGTAGGATGATTTCTTAAAAAGACAATTTGCCATGAGAATGTACCTGTCACGTACAGGGTACTTACAATAATTTTTGAATTTCAAACTCATTTATATACGTAATATACTCATTTTGATCTATAATTTCATGCTCACGAAGCCAAATCATTCGGTTATAAAAATCATGTTCTGTAGTTGTGTCGTCAAATACCGTGTATTTTTCCTTCAAAAATAACTTGGTTTGTTTTTTTACTTCTTCAATAAAATTCAGAACAGTTTCTTCGTTGGGTTTATTACGGTAAAAGACCAAGTTTACTTCTCCACCCGTTAAATAGATATCATCCTGATGCTGTTTTAAATAATTTAATAAGCAGAAGCCGCAGCAACTTATCCATGTAACTATTAATCCAGGAGTATCCAGGGTTCCACTTGTAAAATGCTCTATTGTAGCACCAATAATTATTGCTATACAAATTCCAAACATAATTATTCCCGGTGTAGTATTATCCGATTGGTAGAAAATATCAAATCCCAAGCGGTCAAGCTTAACTTCATATTTTATATTTTTTCTGCTAGATCTTGTTTCGATAATGATCTTGGAAGGGGTTAATTTAAATTTTCGAAAATTTGACCCTCGTATCTGTTTAAAATCTACCATCAGTATTGATTTGTTTTCAATATCAAGATCGTGTTTCTATAGATAATTTGCAAATACAATTACTTTTTACCTAATCCCAAGCTATTTCTTATCGCTTTCACCTCATCCGTTGTAACCAGACTGCTATTGTTACCAAAGTTATTTCTGACGTAGGTGAGCACCTGTGCAATATCGCCATCGCTTAAGAAGCTATGTTGCGGCATTACGCTATTGTACGGTAAGTCTTTAACTTGAATTGGTCCATCAAGGCCTTTTAACAATACGGTTATGGCCTGCTCTTTCTCCATGTATTTTCCGCCGGTTACCCATTCGGACCCGCTGAGGGGCGGGTACATGTTGCCGTCGCCTTTGCCGTTTTGCTGGTGGCAGTTAACACAGTAGGTGTTGTAAATTTTGGCCCCGCCATTTAGCATGCCCTTCATTAAATTATCGCGTAGCATATTAGGCGTCCTGAAACTTGAGAGCTTTTTTCTTAACTCCATTTTGGCCAACTGCGGTTGGCCAAACTCCCTTTTATCGCCCTTATATAAAATGCGCCAGATGCGGCCTTTTTCTGTTTCGCTGATGTATAACGAACCGTCTGCACCCATGGCGATCCCCATTGGCCGGTAAACCGCGTCGCTTACACTGGCAATAGTATCGCGGCCTGAAAAGCCATCCGCAAAGATCTCCCACGATCCGGCGGGTCGTCCATTTTTAAATGGTACAAAGCAAATAAAGAAACCGGCCTGTGGGTATGGCGACCGGTCTGTTGAGCCATGAAACGCGATAAATGCCCCGTTTTTATAACGCGCGGGATACTGATTGCCTGTATAAAAGAAAAGATCATTTGGCGCCCAATGCGCAGGGAAAGCAAAAATAGGTTTGGCAAACTTTGCGCCGTTCCCCTTTTTTTTACCATCGCCGCCATATTCGGGGTTCAATAACCGTTTTTTTAGAAAGGGGTCGTAGTAATAATAGGGCCAGCCGGCATCGGTTCCTTCTTTGATCTTTAAAAACTCCTCGGCAGGCAGCACCGCGCTTTGCCAGGCGCTGTATTTATCCGGGAATTGCAGGCGCAGATCATCACGCCCGTGCGCTACAACATAAAGGCAATTTTCTTGTTGGTTCCAGTCCATCGCCACAACACTCCTTAACCCGGTTGCATAACGCTTGCCATCTTTTTGAGTTTGGCCCGCGCGGTTTTCGTCAAAGCGCCAAATGCCGCCATATTCGGTCAACAGCGGGCAGTCTTTAATCCCTAACGAACCCGGTACCCGGTTAGCAACCTGGCAAGCGTTTGATGGCGCGCCGAAAGCCACGTACATATGCCCGGCGTTGTCAAAGGCAATAGGTTTGGCATCATGTTCATGTTGCCCGTTCTCATCATGCAGGATCAATTCCGGCGGGCCATCTGGTATCAACGTTGCAGGGTTTAGTTTTTCACGATAAATGTTTGTTTCTGAGCTAAAATACAGATAGCCTTTATGGATACGCATACTTGTGCCGTACGATCCTTTATCTTCATAATTGCCAAATCTTTTTATGATATCAGCTTTGCCATCGTTATTGGTATCGCGCAATGCTACGTTTCCTGAGGTATCATCCGGGAACCTTAGCTTTACATAAATGTCGCCATTACTATTTACCGCCAGATGGCGGGCGCGGCCGGATAAACTATCAGCAACTGTTACTGCCTCAAAACCATCCGGAAGAAAAAGACCTCCGCTATTAGGGTCGGCTTTTAAAAGTGAAGGTTTATTTCTGCTTATGGTAAAACTGATCAGCATCAGCGTAAATAAAATTCCCGGCAGGCAAAATTGCCTGTATTTTTTGAATAGCATAATCTGGAAACGTCCTGTAGTTGCACATTGTTTATAAAAAGGTCAGAAAACAAGGACGCGGGCTAATCGAAAAATTTTAGATTAGCCGTCAGATTAGAAAAGATGATAAAAACGCTTGAATCATATTACTTATCCAAACCTGAGCCATACCAAAGCTGCCTGTTGGCTTTACGGGATATTATTCTAAAGGCTAATCCATTAATCATTCACGAGCGAAAATTTCAGATCCCGTTTTTTACTTATAAGGATAAGAAACTGGCCTATTTATGGCTTGACCGTAAAAAACTGAAATTGGGTTTTTGCCTGGATAAAAGCTTGCAAGTAATGACACCGGGTGTAAAACCGAAAGATCAGTACGAGTCTATGGTGATTGATCCCAATGAGGATATCCCGATTGAGATTGTTCTTGAGAAATTGAATGCCTGCCTTGAATTGATCGATAACAGTGAATAGTCAACGAACTGTTAAATCTATCTTCAATTATTATAAACTTTTCGACATAATTTGTGTAAATGTTTAAATAATGTACATTTGTTTTCGAATTCACTTCCACACAAAGAAATTAATGACTGCCACCAGCACCATAAAAGAAGATGCCATACAGGACCAGATCCTGCAGGCGGCTAAAAGGCTGTTCCAGGTGCATGGCCTTTATAAGGTAACTATGGATGACGTGGCTAAGGCTATCGGCAAGGGCCGCAGTTCGCTATATTATTATTACAAAAGTAAAGACGAGATATTCGACGCGGTAATGGATGTTGAGATCAGGGAACTTGTGGCCGCAATTGCCGCTGCAGTAAACCAGGTACAAACTGTCGAGCAAAAAATAAAGGCTTTTTGCATTGCCAAACTTAACGTATTGCGCGAAAGACGGGGATTTTATAATATGCTTGATGTGGGTATGGATGCCGATGCGATGTCTAATTTCAACAAAACCAAAGTTGTTCATCATGGATTGATCATGCAGCAGGAAGGCGCAGTGCTTAGGCAGATATTAGATTATGGGATTGAACGCGGTGAATTAAAAGCAGTTGATGAACGGGATAAAAAAGAGCTCGTTTTTGTATTACTGAGCGGCGTGCACGGCATAAAGCGTGAAATGATCATAGATAATAATTTTGACGGAGTTGAATCAGTGGTGAACACTTTTACCCGTGTGATTATGAACGGGATAAAAAAATAAAAAAATTTGAACCGTTTTCGGCAAAATGACGAAAAATGTCGAAACGGTTAGGTTGTAAAAACAATAACTATTAATGAAAAAAAGCAAATCATCAAGTACATTCAGGGCATTTCATAACCGCAATTACGCGTTGTTTTTTGGCGGGCAATCAATTTCGCAGATAGGTACGTGGATGCAGCGCACAGCGGTTATCTGGGTGATCTATTCGCTTACACATTCGGCCTCGATGATCGGGTTTGCTGTTTTCGCACAGCAGTTTCCATCGTTCCTGCTTTCGTTGTTCGGCGGAGTAGTTGCCGACCGTTATGATCGGTACAAGATCTTGTTGGTTACGCAAACAGCCTCCATGATACAGGCCATACTACTGGCTGCATTAATACTCACCAGCCATTATGTTATTTGGGAGATCCTGACCCTGAGTGCTGTTTTAGGCATTATTAATGCTTTTGATGTGCCGGCAAGGCAGCCAATGATATTGGAGTTGATCGAGAATAAGGACGACCTGGCAAATGCCATTTCTTTAAACTCGGGCATGGTCAATATTGCCAGGATGGTAGGGCCGGCTTTATCAGGCATAGTGTTACAGAAGTTTGGTGCAGGTATCTGTTTCTCATTAAACGCGGTAAGTTTTATAGCTGTTATTACGTCGCTTTTGTTGATGAAGTTTCCAAAATTTAATCCGCCTGCCGTAAAGAAAAAGATCACGTCAGAGCTTGCGGAAGGTTTTAAATATATCAGGGAAACACCTGTTATTAGTATGATCATGTTGGTATTGGTCAGCTTAAGCCTGTTTGTTTTGCCTTATGATACCACGGAGCCCATATTTGCAAAAGTTGTATACAAGGGTAATGCAACAACGTACGGCTACATTAGCAGCTGTGTTGGTTTGGGTGCCATTTTAGGTAGTTTGTTATTGGCGTCGGTAAAAAAAGGTACAGATCTCAAAGCTATTTTGATAGGCAGTATTGTTGTACTGGGCACCGGGCTGATCTTGTTTTCGCGCGTTAGTTACCTTCCACTGGCGCTGCCTTTTGCGGTAATAATAGGATTGGGTTCATTAACGCCAATGTCAACCTGTATTACCATTATACAAATGGAAACGGTTACCAATATGCGGGGCCGTGTTATGAGTTATATGGCAATGTCTTTTTTTGGCGTATTGCCTATAGGTAGCTTGCTTATTGGCACTATTTCGCAAAAAATAGGCGCTCCTTTAACTATGTTTTTCCAGGGGATAATTGCCTTAATTATCGCGCTGGTATTTTTTAAGCTTTTTAAAAAGGGTAAGATCGCTCAAAAAGAAGATGGACCAAGCATGGCTGCCGAAATCATTGAATCCGAAAAAATTAATTAATCATCAAACCATAAAAAACATCCACATGGAACAAAACACAAAAAACACCGCGCTTTTAGTAATGGACATGCAGGCTGGTATAGTAGCTATGCTGCCTGATAGCGCTTCGATTCTTGGTAATGTAGCTAAAGCCATAGCTATTGCCCGCGGAAAAGACATCCCGGTTATTTATGTAGTCGTTGGTTTTAGAGAGGGTTCGCCAGAGATCAGCATGAACAACAAAGGTTTTGCCGCCAACAAAGAAATATTTGCCGGTGTTGATATGGCCCGGTTTATGAAAGTTCACGACGATTTGAAACCACAAGCAGGCGAGGTAACTGTTGCCAAACGTCGTGTGAGTGCCTTTACAGGTAGTGATCTTGAAGTGATATTGCGGGCCTATGGTATTCAGCACATGGTGTTAACGGGTATTGCTACAAGCGGCGTAGTATTATCAACCGTGCGTGAAGCATCTGATAAAGATTACCGTTTAACCGTACTGGCCGACTGCTGCGCCGATGGCGATGCAGAGGTACACCGCGTGCTTACCGAAAAAGTTTTCCCGCGCCAGGCAGACGTAATGAACGTTGCCGATTGGGAGAAAATGTAACCTATTAAACTAAAACTGAACAAAGAGCGCTTACCATAACAGGGTAAGCGCTCTTTGTTTATGGTAACAATTTTGTGTTGAGGGTTTTAAATACTTCTGCTGCTATTGGTTTTAAATATATTTGTGATAGTTGAACAAGGATATTGGTTCGACACGCCAATATTAAACCTCCTAAAATGAAAATAGAATTTCGCATGTGCATCGCGATAAAAGCGGCCTCGTTACTTTTGTTAATAACCCTTACGGCCGGGAACAGGTCACTGGCCCAGGACACAGACAAGCCGTTATACCTTGATTATACCAAACCGGTTGACGAACGGGTAAAGGACCTGCTATCGCGGATGACGCTTGAGGAAAAAGCGGAGTATTTAAACCACGTCGGGCCGGATATCCCGAAATTCGGTATCAAATCTGATAAGTGGAACCAGAGCTTACACGGCGTTGTGTGGACGCGCCCGACAACCATGTTCCCGGTATCCATCGCTATGGCTGCTACCTGGGATACCAAATTAGTTTATACCGAAGCTACTGCCATATCAGACGAAGCACGCGCTATTTATAACGGCTGGCACCAGGATCCAAATTTCCAGGGTGAAAAGAAAGGTTTGATCTACCGGTCGCCGGTGATCAATGTGAGCCGTAACCCTTACTGGGGCCGCATTAACGAGTGTTTTGGTGAGGATCCGTTCTTAACCGGGCGCATAGGTGTCGCGCACGTTAAGGGCTTGCAGGGTAATGATCCTAAATACCTTAAACTGGTATCAACTTTAAAGCATTATGCGGTTAATAATGTGGAGACTGACCGCACCAGCAGGTCGGCAACCGTTAGTGAGCGGATGTTGCACGAGTTTTGGCTGCCGCATTTTAAAGATTGTATTGTTGAGGGCGGCGCGCAATCTATCATGGCGTCATACAACGCTATTAACGGCGTGCCAAATAATATTAACCATATGATGTTGACCGACATTCTTAAAAACCGGTGGGGTTTTAAAGGCTTTGTGGTGTCAGACCTGGGTGGTGTTAATACCATGGTGAACGGCCATGAAAAAGGGCAGATGAGCTACGAGGAAGCGGTGGCAAAATCCATCAATGCCGGCTGCGATTTTTCTGACAAGGAATTTATGCAGTACATCCCCATAGCGGTAAATAAAGGTCTGCTTACACAGGCTAAATTGGACGAATCGGTTTCCCGGGTAATGCGCGACCGGTTTTTACTGGGCGAGTTTGATCCGCAGGAAATGGTGCCATATAGCAAAATACCCATGAGCGTAATTGGCAGTCCCGAACATATCAGCCTGGCGCTAAAAGCCGCGCAGGAAGCAATGGTGCTGCTTACCAATAAAGATCATATACTGCCTTTAAATAAAAATAAAATAAAGACCATAGCTGTAATAGGTCCGCATGCGGATATGTTTACGTCAGGTGGTTACAGCGGCAAGCCGATCAATGCAGTGAACCCGATGCAAGGCATTAAAAACAGGATGGCCCCCGGCACAGAAATAATTTACGCCGCCGGTGCGGAAATAACCCCGCCACGCAAAAACGGGCCTGTATTTGATAAAGCAGCCGAATTACAAAAAGCGGTAGACGTCGCTAAAAAAGCTGACGTAGCTATTTTATACATTGGCACCACATTAAATGTAGAGGCTGAGGGCAAGGATCGTACATCATTAGAACTACCTGGCAACCAGGAAGAATTGGTTAAAGCCGTATTGGCGGTTAACCCGCGTACTATCGTGGTGTTGATGAATGCCGGCCCGTTAACTATACCTTACATTAAAGAACATGCCCCAGCCATTTTAGAGGCCTGGTGGCCCGGCGAACAAGGCGGCAACGCCATAGCCGACGCGATATTTGGTAACATCAACCCGGGCGGTAAAATGCCGCTAACGGTCTATGCGTCCGCCGAACAGGTGCCATCGCAAGATGAGTATGATGTAACTAAAGGTTTTACTTACATGTACATTAACGGCAAACCGCTATTTCCTTTCGGACATGGGTTAAGTTATACTACATTTAATTATAGCAACTTAAAGCTATCAGCTAAACAGATCAAGGCAAGCGATGCTATTACCGTATCGGTTGATGTAAAAAATACAGGAAAAATGGCAGGCGATGAAGTGGTGCAGCTGTATATTCATGATGTATCACCAAGCTTAAAGCGCCCGACCGAGGAATTACGTGGATTTGAGCGTATCACCTTAAATCCGGGACAAACAAAAACGGTAACGTTAACTATTCCGGCCAGCAAGCTGGCTTTTTATGATGAAAAGATCCACGATTTTAGGGTTGAACCTGAACCAATAGATGTACTTATAGGCAGTTCATCAGCAGATATCCGACTGAAGTCTCAATTTCGGGTAACGGATTAAAATGAAAGTAATTTAAGAGGGTGCTTTATTCGTCGCCCTCTTTTTTAATGCCTTTTAGCAACGCGTAAATAGCCATGGCATGACCGTGGCCAAGCTCGAAATCATCTTTCAGCCATTTTACAATGTCGCCGGCCTTGGTTTGGGCTGTAAGCTGGCCATTTTGGGTGAAGCCCTTAGCTTCGGCTAATTTTTTAAAATCATCCGCGGTTTTACCGGTTTTGGCCTGTATGTTATTTAAATATCCCTGGAATGACATGATCTTTAGATTTTAAACCAAGATAGCCATCCTTGCTTATTTTTTAAAATCATCAGGCAAAAAATCAAGCGAAATAGAATTCATGCAAAACCTTTTACCGGTAGGTGGGGGGCCGTCGTCAAAGATATGCCCCAGATGCGAAGCGCAACGGGCGCAGATTACCTCTATACGTTTCATATTGTAAGAGTCGTCCTCGCGATAGATCACACTATTCTTTCTTACCGGCTCAAAAAAGCTGGGCCAGCCGCAATCGCTCGCAAACTTTGCATCCGACCGGAAGAGCGTATTGCCGCATACCGCGCAATAATAAGTTCCTTTGGCATCGCTTTTCCAGAACTTACCGGTAAAAGGCTGCTCGGTTGCCTGCTCGCGGGCGGTAGCGTAAAGCGCAGGTGGCAAGATCTTCTTCCACTCGGCATTTGATACATTTAAATGCCTGGTGTCCGTATTAGAATAGTAAGGATTATTTTGATGACCGCCGTTTGTTTTAAGGTGCTGCGCCATAGAGGCAGATGCTGATCCCAGCAAAATGGTGGCTATAATTAACGCGATTCTCATTTCTTCAATTTGTCTTTAAATACCTTTTTAAATTTTTCAAGCTCGGGCTGTATCACGTATTTGCAATACGGCTGGCTGCTGTTCAGATTGTAATAGTTTTGATGATAACCCTCAGCCTTATAAAAAACGGTATAAGGCACAACTTGGGTCACAATTTTAGACTTGTAAGCTTTTTCGGTATTTAGCTTATTCACATAATAATTAGCCTTCTCTTTCTGTGCAGCATTATGGTAAAAAATTGCCGAGCGGTATTGGGTGCCCACGTCATTGCCCTGACGGTTAAGCTGGGTAGGATCGTGTGCTACAAAAAAGGCTTCAAGCAATTCATCGTAGGTTATTTGTTTCGGGTCGTAAACAATATTACAAGCTTCGGCGTGGCCGGTGGTTCCGGTACAAACCTGTTCGTAAGTCGGGTTAGCTACGTGGCCGCCCGCGAAGCCGGATGTTACTTTTTTAACACCCTTTAATTGCTGAAACTTAGCTTCGGTACACCAAAAGCATCCGGTAGCAAAGGTAGCGGTATCTAAAGTTGCAGGTTTTAAATGATTAATGGCTATCCGGTTGGGGGATGCAAACGCAGCACATACGGCAATTTGCATCAACAGTAAAAAACAAAATACTTTTTTCATATAAGGTAACTAACGTAAAAAATCATGACTCGTATTGCCGATTACGGGTTAATGATAGTAAAAGTAACGTTTTCTTGAGATTGTGATATCCTATTGACAAATGCTTAAGTTGGGCATCTTAAAATAAATAGTATTATGTATTGCATAGTACTATAATAATTGTTTATGTTTGTAATATATAATCGAAACAGTTCTTAACAACTTAACAAAAAATACAATGAAAAATTTGAAACTTACAATAGCTGCGTTAGGCTTTATAGCCATGGCAGCAGCTTGTGGCAGGCCCGGCAGGCATGTAGTTATTTCTGAAGGAGATAATTACGGTAGCGTTAAAATAGAATACCTGGGCCGTACATATTTTAGTGACGATAGCACAACAATTACGCGTATTACGCCAAACGGGTATGTAAAATATAAGAAAAATGACCGATCTTTAATTGCCTCGCGCGATGGCAGGGGCGATATTACTTACCAGGTAAATGGCGGCGAAAAACAAACACATTTAAGCAATGCGGATAAAGCATTTTTGGCACAGGCTGTTAAGGACATGATAAAACGCGGCCATAACAGCGATTAAAAAATATAGTAGTAACAGGTTAATCCCTGTTGGTTGGTTTTGGAGAGGTATCCGGGGGAGTTGACGTTATTTCGCCAAATTCATTCACATAAGCCATCATACTATCCAGGTCGCCGGTTGTTGGGTTATCTTTACGATCCTGTTTACGTTGTGCTTTGTCTTCTTTCTTTTTTTGACGATTTTTTTCTAATTGTTTTTTCATGAAAGTTGCCTGCGATTTAGCCATAGAGTATATTGGGTTTTAGTGAATAGTAATATTATTTTGATTAAAAAAAGCACCCCGGTTAACCGGGATGCTTCACGATTAAATTTTATAGTGATTTTTTAGATAACTTTTACATTTACCGCACTTGGGCCTTTTTTGCCTTCTTCAATATCAAATGATACTTTATCATTTTCGCGGATCTCGTCGATCAGGCCGGTAGAGTGTACAAAAACATCGCTTCTGTCATTACTCTGTGAAATGAATCCAAACCCTTTCTCGATATTGAAAAACTTTACTGTTCCTTCTTTTTGCATTATATTATATTTAATAAGTTGGCAAGTTAGTCATATATAGTGGTATATCTACCTTTTAGGTCGATTATAAATTATGCAACAGGCATTATATATACAACTACTTGCTGATATCCAATAAAGTATGAGTACCTTTAAGCAATTCCCACACAAACTCTTAGGCATTGCCCATTTTCTTACATGGTGATATTTAAGCTTTGCGCTGATAACACATCCATAAATAAGTATACATCACTACAAGTCAATATTAATCCTGCCGGGATGTTCCACGCGGGTATAGTTATTAAAAATCATTGTTATGAGTAAAGACAGAAAAACCATTAAAGAGAAAAAGAAAGAACCAACCGCCAACCTTAATAAAAAGGTATCCAGCTACCAGTCTGATAAAAGTTCTACGTCACAATCGGATAGTTCAATAGGTAAAAAATCAAAATAATGGTGAAAGAGCAATCAATAGAAAATCAAACCAAAATGTATTTATACGATTTAATGAATACAGCAAAGGAACACGGCTTTAAGGCCGAGGATAACTGGGAGCTAAGCATGGTTACTGATATCGAAAGACAAAAAATCCAAAAAGATTATTACCCAACCATCGCCACTAAAGTAATTCCTGAGTTTTTACTGCAGGTTTTCAACTTAACTAAGGTTAAGCTTAATCAGTCGTTAAATAAGATAGAAGGGAGTCTGAATAGTCGCAGTGTTGTAAATAGTGAGTTAAGCTATATTGTAGCTTTTAACCCTAAGCGACCACGTACCTAATTATAGGCCATTCTCTTTTAATTGATATTAATATTAAATCCGCAGATTGGAAGAAGACAAAGCTGCTTTATACAAAATGGAGGCGGCAACGACTAAACCACTGGATAGCTTAAAAGTTACAAATAAGGTAGATAATAAGACGGCAATTACCCATCTTAATTATTAACTTTACTTTAACACAATTATAAAGCATAAACCGCTGTCCTTTTTTCATGAAAATAATATCACAGTTAGCAATAGCCTGTGTTTTGCTATGCGTTACAATTTGCACAGAGGCTGCGCCTGTCGGCGATAAAGAAGTAATTATTCAGGATGATTCGCTTTTAGTAGCGTTTGATGCCGGTACTGGCGCGTTGGTCCGTATGGAACGGAAATCAACTCATTGGGTAATTGAAAGGCGCGCAGAGTTAGGTGCCACCTTCAGGCTGTTGGTACCACTGCCAAAGCAAAGGAGTAATTATGTTTTAGGACAAGGCCAGCCGGCCCGCGTCGAGAAAGTCTCTGAGCGCGAGGTGCACATCCATTGGGATAAATTAACCAGCGATCATGGTGGTGTGTTGCCTATGAAGTTTACCGGCACTGTCACCCTAAACAATGGCGAGTTGACTTTCAATGCTTCACTCGAAAATAATTCGCCGCTTACTGTCGAAACCATAGACTATCCTTATTTAGGCGATTTTAGCCGGCCGGCCGTTACTGCGCCAATGCAGGTTAAAACCATGTGGTACGGTAACCTTGAATCGGCAGAGCTGTTCCCTAATTTTGGTAACGACAAAGGTTACTGGGGGACATTCACCCCCATGAAAACATTCGACTCGAACCGCAGCCTGTTCTGTTTGATCCAGGCACCAGGGCAGGGTATGTATGTAGAGATGAAGGATCCTTACCAACAATATTTGCTGCAATTTACTTTTGTACAGAACCCGGGGGTAGAACAATCTGTTAATGCGCCTGTTCCGCATACCGATGAGATTGACGGGCACCCGGTAAATTTAGAATTTAGGACCTGTCATTTTGTTTTCGCGCACCCACATTCAACTATAAACCTGGTGCCCGTAGTAATGAAATGCTATACCGGCGACTGGCATGCAGGCGTTGATCTGTATAAACAATGGCGCAATACCTGGTTTAAACCACCCCACACACCGGCATGGATAAATGATGTGCATTCATGGTTTCAATTGCAGATCAGTTCGCCCGAGCAGGATTACAGGGTGAAATACAAAGACATTGTTCAATACGGAAAAGAATGTGCCGAAAATGGTGTCGGTGCCATACAATTGGTTGGCTGGAATGTGGATGGGCAGGACGGGGGCGATCCCAGTCAAAACACTGATCCGGGATTAGGTACGAAAGAAGAATTAAAATCATCTATAGCTAAAATTCAGGTAATGGGCGTTAAAATGATCATGTTTGGCAAGCTAAACTGGGCAGATAAAACTAAAGACTGGTATAAGAAAGAGCTTTACAAATACGCAGCTACCGATCCTTACGGCATCCCTTATGAGCATGGCGGGTACAGTTATTACACACCCACCCAATTAACCGGCATTAACACCCGCCGCCGTGCGGTAATGGACTTTGTAAGCCCACAATACCGCAATTTAATTACCAAAGAATTTCAGAAACTGCTTGACCTGGGCGGCTCGGGCTGGTTGTTTGACGAGAATTGCCATCATGGTCCCGTAAAGTACAGCTTCGCTACAGATCATGGCTATACCGCGCCGGGTTATATTTATGGGGGAGATATGCCTTTAGCGTCGCAACTGCGCGCTGCTGCGGATAAGATCAGCCCCGATTTTCTTTTTGCGGGAGAGGGGCATATGGATTGGCTGATGCAATATTATTCAACGTCGTATTTCAGAATAAATGGTGGCTCAATACCTGTGTGCCGGTATCTTGATCCGCACGCTCCATTGATCGTTGCCGTAAATGGGTTTGACGACCGCGAAATGCTGAACCTGATCTTGATGGATCGTTATATTATCAGCTATGAACCTTATAATTTTAAAGGCCATATTACTGATTTTAAGATGACGCTTGATTACGGAAAGAAGGTTGACGCCCTGCGCAAACGTTATAAAGCTTATTTATGGGATGCCGAATTTCATGACACTTTAGGTGCTACAGTTAGCGCAAACGGGCAGGTAAAATATTCAGTATTTGTTACAAATACAGGTAAACGGGCAGTAGTAATGGTTAACCCGGAACGTAAGGCAATTACTGCGAAAGTAAGCATCCCTGACCAGGGTAAATTAGCTATGGTATCGCCAGAACAGCAAGACTTAGTTGTTACTGATGGGTCGGTACAAATACCGCCGAGGTCGGCAGTTGTAGTGATAGAGCAATAACTATGAGCAGGCCGGGTATTGTTATTTAATGTGCTTTTTAACTATACCGGTAAGTTCTGCAACATCAAAAGGCTTTCTTAAATAAGCGTCGGCTAAGCCGGCTTCGGCTATCTCCTTGATGTTACTTACTGCAGATATAATGATAATAGGGATATGGCTGGTAGCCGGGTTACTCTTTAACCCCCGGCTTAGCTGCTCGCCATTGGCATCACTTTTCCATTCGGTGAGCCAGTTATCCAATAATATCATATCGGGAGCAAGTTCATTTACAGATCTCAAAATTTTTGAATCTTCCGAAGCGGTCACTTCATAACCATCTTCTTTTAAAACATAAACAATAGACTCTCTAATGTCTTTATCATCCTCAATTACTAGTATCTTTTTCGCCATTGATTGTAGTATTAGGTAATAGCACAATAACAAATAAGTATATGCCTTTTGTTTTACTTACAGTAAATTTTAGTTTAATTATGACTAATAAGGCAGAAACAGGCTGCGATTAAACAGCCATTTAAAATGTTTTGCTGTTGTAGCAAATGCGGCAACGAGGCTCGTAGCTATCTTTTTCGCCCAGTAACACCTTTTCTTTGCTGGGTACTAACCTGTAAGAATAAAGCGCCGGGTTACCGCATCTTACGCATACGGCATGCACTTTAGTTACAGACTCGGCAATTGCCATTAGCGTAGGCATAGGGCCAAATGGGCGGCCCTTAAAATCCATATCCAGGCCTGCAACAATTACCCTGATACCTTTGTTGGCCAGTGTGGTGCAAACGTCCGGTAATTTATTGTCAAAAAATTGGGCTTCGTCAATACCAACCACCTGTGCATGGCCTACCAGTAATAATATCTCTGCCGATTTGCCGACAGGCGTTGAGGCCGCTGCAGTAGCGTTGTGCGATACCACGTCATTATCATCATAACGGATATCCAGCTTCGGCTTAAAGATCTTAACGCTTAGCTTGGCGTAACGGGCGCGGTTTATTCGTCTTATCAATTCTTCGGTCTTGCCAGAGAACATCGACCCGCAAATAACCTCAATACCACCACCGCTTTCATTTTTTCGCCTAAAAATATCTTCGGTGAGCTGCATTGGTAAACTTTTTGTAAAGGTCTAATATCAGAATTTAATGCTTAATTTTGGTAAGGATTTTTTCTATAGTATTGTAATGAAGCAATTAGAGGTATTTCATAAAATAGGCGGCATCATAAAAGAGCTTAATGACCAATATAAATACATTGAAGCTAACCCTGAAAATTTAAACGACCTGGAGCTGGAGCTGTTTGTAGCAAACGCTCATTTTTTGGCAGATCATGCCGAAATATTAAGCAAACTTAACCAGCGGAACAAACTTGATAAATCTGTTGAACAACCGGCGGAGCCAAAACAGCCTGTCGAACCGGAGAAACCGAAAGAACCAGCCCCTGTTATTGCCGAAAAATTTTTTGAACCGGTAGTACAACAACCCAAACGCGAACCACAACCTGAAGCTGATGAAACCGCAGCGCATATTGATCTTACAGCCGAAACGCCAAAGGATAGTTACTCCTTTACAAGAGAAGAACCAGAAGTGATCAGGCATGAGCTGGTTGTTGATGAATCTGACTATGAGGATGAAGATGTAGAAGAAGAAGAATTGGCAGATGAAGCAATACCAGAAGAACCTGAACCCGAACCAGCAAAGCCGGCACCTGTACCTGAAGTAAAAACCAAAGAAGTGGTGGCTGTTGAAGTACCTAAGGAACCGGTTAAAGAAGTTATTAAACCTGTTGTAAAGAATGACGTGACAACTAAGGACAAAGAAGAAATTCTTACCATTAATCAAAGAATATCGGCACAAAAAGCGGCTTCGGCTACTATTACAGAGCAGGCGGGTACACAGGCAATAACCAATCTTAAACAGGCCATTACCTTAAACGACAAGTTGCTTTACATTAAAGATCTGTTTAACGGCTACAGCCTTGCTTACAGCGAAGCCATAGAGATACTGAACCGTTTTAACTCGTTCGAAGAAGCTAACCGCTTTTTGACTAAAAACTATACAGTTAAAAATAATTGGGATAGTAAACCCGACACCGCCAACAAATTTTTTGAATTGCTGAAAAGAAGATATGCCAATTAGCCCCCTCTAAATCTCCCCCGGTAGGGGAGACTTTTATTAACACCTATTTTTAGATTTATATTTATACGGAATATCATAAAAGCCCTCCCTACTGGGGAGGGTTGGGTGGGGCTGGGCTACGCGTAGATCATCCCCATCCTGTTCGAATCCAGTTTGATCAGGATGAACAACATTACGGTAAAGCTTAACAACGAAGAACCACCATAACTTATCAATGGTAACGGGATACCTATCGACGGCACAATACCGATGGTCATACCGATATTGATGACTACGTGAAAGAATATAATTGACGCCACACCATACGCGTAAATGCGCGAGAAAGGCGATCGCTGCCGCTCGGCAATATAGATGATCCGTAAAACCAACAGCAGGTAAAGCCCTAAAACCACTACAGATCCGGCGAAGCCAAATTCCTCGCCTACGGTACAGAATATAAAGTCGGTGCTTTGCTCGGGTACAAATTTGTACTTTGTCTGTGTACCCTGCATATACCCTTTGCCCCAAAGTTTACCTGAGCCTATCGCTATTTTTGATTGGTTAACATTATATCCCTTGCCGTGTGGATCGCTTTCAATACCTAATACAATATCAATACGCTCTTTTTGATGATGTTTTAATACTTTGGTATAAAGAAACTGAACACTTAAAACAAAGGTTATTAATATCCCTGCACCAATAAGCAGCGTCGTCATCAGTTTTCTGTTACGTCTGAATAATAGAATGATCGCAATGGTGATTACAATAATGCTGCCTATGATCAGGGGCAAATTATTAAGCTTAAGCGTTAACACAAAAAGGGTAATAAACAGGCCCTCCAGTATCAGGAAATAAGGAGAAAGTCCCTCACGATATAATACAAAAAGCAGCGAACTAAATACCAACGTCGAACCGGCGTCTGGCTGTAAGAGAATAAGTATCATCGGGAAAAATATGATTCCCGCTGCGATGGCGAAGGACCTTATCTCGGTTACTTTTATATTGGTGCCGCTTAAATAACGGGCCAGCAGCAAGCAGGTAGCAAACTTGGCAAACTCTGATGGCTGCAGCCTGAATCCGCCGGGTAACGGGATCCAAGCCTGGTTACCGCCTACGTTGCGCCCTATAACCAACACCAGTAATAATAAAATGGTAGTTATAGTATATATAGCAGGAGCGAGGGCAGAGAGGAACCGGCTTTCGAGCAGTAATATAAATATCCCCAGCACTATTGCTACTATCACAAATATAAACTGCTTGCCGTAATTGGTACCCAGATCGACTATCGATGGGTTTTTAGGATCATACACAGCCGAGTGGATGCTAAGCACACCAATGGTGCAAAGCGCCAGGTAAATAAATACCATTAGCCAGTCCACATTAAAAAAGAAGCTGCGTTGCTGGTTGCTCATCGTTTTCCTGGTATTATGGCCGACAAATAATTTATTACCGCGGGTTTCTTATTCTTGTTAGTTGCCGATTTAATAGCCTGTGCTTTTTTAATCGAGTCTGTTCTTACACGGCGTGCGCTGTCTAACCTGGCGCGTCTTTTTTGCTGGCTGATGTACACATTGATATCAGGCATCAGGTTAGCATTTATATATTTTTCAGGGCTAATACCTGACGGACGGGTAGTAATACTGTCGCGCAGATATTTCTCCACCATAAAGCTGGCGATCGGTGCGGCCCAACTGGAGCCCTGGCCGCCATTTTCAACTATAACGGCGATAGCTATTTTAGGGTTTTCTCTCGGCGCGAAGGCTACAAATACAGAGTGGGCCTCACCATGGCTGTTGTCTGCAGTACCTGTTTTACCACACATAACTATACCGGGTATTTTTGAAGCTGCCGCCGTACCGCGATCAACCACGGCCTGCATTCCATCAATAACAGGTTCAAAGTATTGCGCCTCAATACCTACGTAATTTTTTTTAGTATACTCTTCTTTAATGATCTGCTTATCACCAATTGATTTTATCAAATGTGGTTTGTAATAAAACCCATGGTTAGCAATGGTAGCTTCTATATTCGCCAATTGTAATGGAGTAGCTCCCAACTCGCCCTGGCCGATACCCAGCGATATAACTGTGCTGGAGCGCCAGCCCCCCTTATGATACATTTTATCGTAAAGTGATGCTTTAGGCAAAAGTCCGGTGCCTTCGCCCGGCAAATCAAGATCGAGTTTGCCACCCAGGCCAAACTTAGCCACGTTGTTGCGCCATGACGTAAAGGCAGAATCTGTTTGTTTGGCGCCCAAGCGGTTTATCAATTTTTCAAACACCATATCAAAATAGCCGTTGCATGATTCGGCTACGGCACTGGCCAGGTTAACTGTGCCATGTCGCTCGTTGTGAAAGCAGGCTATCCGCCGGTTACCTGCTATATAATAGCCCGGACAATTGTAGGTAGTTTGCGGCGTAATAATTCCTTCTTGCATAGCAACAAGCGCGCTTAATGGTTTAAAAGACGAACCCGGAGGATAGCTTGCCTGGATAGGGCGCACCAAAAACGGCACGTAGGGATCATTACTTAGTTTGCTGTAATTAGCGCTGCGGTCATGCCCTACCAATAAATTAGGGTCGTAACTCGGCGTACTTACAAATGCCAGTATCTCGCCTGTTGAGGGTTCTATAGCAACAATACTGCCTACCTTATTTTGCATCAGTTTTTCACCAAGCTTTTGGAGTTTGATATCAAGCGAAGATGTCAGTTTTTCGCCCGGCACGGCCAATGTATCGAAAGCCCCATTAGCGTACGAGCCCTTTTGCTCACCTCTTGAGTCTACCAACATATTTCTTACGCCCCGCTGGCCTCGTAAATCTGTCTCATAAGCTTTTTCCACGCCCGATATACCGATGTAATCACCCAAATGATAATAACCGCCTGATTTAGCAATGGCATTATCATTAACCTCGCCAATATAACCCAGGAATTGTGCAGCTACCGAGTCGGGATAGCTGCGGATAGGGTGAGGGCCGGTCCTGAAACCGGGAAACTCTGACATGCGCTCTTGCAAAGAAGCATACAACTGCGGCGACAATTGCTTTTCGAATGGGGAGGGCGTGTTTTGTGAGTATTTCCGGGCTTTAGCCAAACGTTTATCAAACTCGGCTTTATCTATGCTTAGTAATTTGCAAAACTCTAAAGTATCAAAAGGTTTTATTTCTTTTGGGGTGACACTGACGTCATAAACCAGTTCGTTAGTTACTAATGTTTTTCCGTTACGGTCAAGGATGGGCCCGCGGGCCGGGTATAAAATAAATTGACGTTTAGCGTTTTTAGCAGCATAATAAGCGTACCTGTCGTCAATTATCTGGATATAGAACAAGCGGCCAAGAAGCACCAGTATAAGGGTGATGAATATGCCGCCGATAATATACCTCCGTTCAAAATACTGGTTCATTTACGCTCTTTACTTTTATAAAATAACAGGCCAGAAATAAGTATCAAAAATACGGTAAATATTGAACTTAACAGTGCCCGTGCAAGCGTGTACTGTATTTCTGAGAACCTGAAAACTTCCAATATAAACAGGAAGAAGTGATGAAATAAAGTAAGAATAAGCGTATAGGTAAAAAACCACCTGAACCCCATCAGGCTAAGTGTAGGTTCAGGCTCGTTGTCAAAGCCTTCTTTTTGAACGGTTATGCTGATAAACAGGATCCGTACAAATGCCAGTAACACACAAGCCATGGCATGTAGGCCGGGGGTATCATAAAAAGCATCTATAGTTAAACCTAAGATAAAGGCTAATGGAAACAGCAATAGGTTCGGAGTTTCAAAAGGCAGTATCAGGATAAAAAGAATATACAGGTACGGTGTAGAAAGATCATACAAGCTGATATTCTTGAGCAGGAACACCTGTATAAATACAAGGGTTATAAACCTGAGCAAATTAAGGAGGATAACTCTACTCATCTTTTTTCTGCTGGGCCTCCAGTCCCAATTGCTCGGCAGCAAACTTGTTATCTACCACATAAACGTACTGTAGCTTACTAAAATCAACCGCGATGGTTACATCCATATTCAGAAATGAACCTTTTGCAGTTTTTGAGTGCAGGTTTGATATTTTACCGATAGGCACGCCCGCCGGAAATAATGACAGATCAGACGTTACCACCAGCTCACCTAATTTAGGCGACGCGCTGTTGGATACATCATATAGCAAACCCGCATGTGGGTCCATATTATCGCTCCAGGTAAATGAGCCCAGATCCTTTGTGCCGGCTAAAGCTGCGCTAATAATAGTTTCTTTATGTAACAGGGATTGTATTATCGAAAAATGTTCGCCCACAAAAACAATTTTACCCACAACGCCCTGCGGGCAGATGACACCCATACCCTTGGCAATGCCTGCGCGACTGCCTTTATTTATAGTGATATAATTATTACGATGATTTATGGAGTTATTAATAACGAAAGCATCTATATACTCATATTGTTGCTTATAAACGGTGTCAATCACCTTGTGTTTAGCAACAGAATCTATATAAAAAGAAGTTTTGAGCTGTCCGCGCAGGCTGGCATTCTCGCGGGCGAGGCTGTCGTTTACCTCGCGTAAAGACATATAGCCTTTTAACTGATTAACACGGGCATATAAGTTGCCGGTAACCTGGTTGGTACTATTAATAAAAGTAGCTTTTTGAAAAGAGTTGTATTTAATGTAGATAACCAGCGCACTAATCTCAAATATAATGAACAGAAAAAACGCGTTGTACTTGGTAATGAAGATTAACAGGTTACGCATAGCGGTGAGTGGTGAATGGTTAGTTGTGAGTGGTTGCTGGCATCAGGATATAAGTGATCTCTCACAAATACCGTTCACCAATCACTACTCACAACTCACTAAATTACTGCATTAAAAATTTAAAGTTACCAATATTTTTAAGGGCGGTACCAGTGCCGCGCACTACGGCGCGTAGCGGGTCTTCGGCAACATGTACCGGCAGTTTAGTTTTGGCAGAGATCCGCCTGTCTAAACCGCGTAACAATGCACCGCCACCGGTTAAATAAATACCGGTTTGATAAATATCGGCAGAAAGCTCCGGCGGAGTGATCTCCAGCGCTTTTAATATCGCTTCTTCAATTTTTGAAATTGATTTGTCTAAACAGTGTGCAATTTCTGTGTATGATACCATGATCTGTTTAGGCACACCGGTCATCAGATCGCGCCCCTGTACAGCAAAATCAGAAGGCGGGTCGCTCAACTCAGGCAGGGCAGCGCCCACTTCGATCTTAATTTTTTCGGCAGTACGGTCACCGATCATGATGTTGTGCTGACGACGGATATATTGAACAATGTCAGAGTCAAAGTTATCTCCAGCTACGCGGATAGACTGATCGCACACGATACCTGATAGCGCGATAACCGCGATCTCGGTAGTACCACCGCCGATATCAATGATCATGTTACCCATTGGCTCTTCTACATCAATACCGATACCTACGGCTGCTGCCATTGGCTCATGGATCAGGTAAACTTCTTTGGCGCCTGCAATCTCGGCCGAGTCGCGTACGGCACGTTTCTCAACCTCGGTAATACCTGACGGGATACAGATAACCATACGCAATGATGGAAAAAACCATCCCTTGCCCTGGTTGATCATTTTTATCATCCCGCGTATCATGTGTTCGGCAGCGTTAAAGTCGGCAATTACACCATCTTTAAGCGGCCTTACCGTGCGGATATTGTCGTGGGTTTTACCTTCCATCTGCATGGCCTGGCGCCCAATAGCGATAACTTTATTAGTGGTGCGGTCAAAAGCTACTATCGACGGTTCGTCGACAACAACTTTATCATTATGTATAATGAGGGTATTTGCGGTACCTAAATCTATAGCGATCTCTTGTGTAAAAAAGTTAAATAAACCCATTTCTCGTTTGCTTCAAAATAATTTGCAAAGTTTATAAATATAGTTGAATAAGTTGCATCAGTTGATTAAGTGAACGGTTTTATTTTGAAAATAATATAAAAATAATTCACTTTTTAACTGATCCCCATTCATTACCGCTTAATGTTTAAAGTGACGGACACCTGTAGTAACCATCGAAATATTTTTTTGGTTACACATTTCAACAGAAAGCTTATCGTTTATTGATCCGCCGGGTTGTAATACGGCCAGGATCCCTGCCTCGGCAGCTAATTCAACGCAATCAGGAAAAGGGAAAAACGCGTCCGAAGCCATTACTGCACCCTTAAGGTCAAACCCAAAGCTATCGGCTTTTATAACCGCCTGCTTTAACGAGTCGACCCTTGATGTTTGGCCAACCCCGCTTGACATTAACTGGTTGTTTTTAGCAAATACAATGGTGTTTGATTTGGTATGCTTAACTACTTTGTTTGCAAAGTAAAGGTCTTTCAATTCCTGCGCGGTTGGTTTCCTGTCGGTAACGGCAGTCATTTGTTCCGGGGCTTCAATTACAGCGTCTTTGTCCTGCTCAATAACACCGTTCAGTAAAGTTTTAAACTGCTTAGACGGTAATTCGACCGGTTGACGGATCAATATGATCCGGTTCTTTTTTTGCTGTAATATCTGCACCGCTTCGTCAGTATAAGCCGGCGCTATCAATACTTCGTAAAATATTTTGTCTATCTCGGTAGCTGTTTCAGCATTGATCTCATCATTGGCAATAATAACACCACCAAATGCAGATACCGGGTCGCAGGCCAAAGCATCTATCCAGGCTTCTTTAATAAATGAGCGGCTGGCAATACCACAGGCATTGGTATGTTTTAAAATAGCTACGGTAGGCTCGGTAAATTCGTCTATCAGGGCTACCGCAGCGTCAACATCAACTAAGTTGTTATATGATAACTCTTTGCCGTTAAGTTTGGTAAACATGGCATCAAGGTTTCCATAAAAAGTACCTTTTTGATGCGGGTTTTCGCCGTAACGCAGCACCTGGCTGGTTTGTATGCTTTGTTTAAATACCGGTAATGGTTCTTCCTGGTTAAAATATTGGAAGATAGCGGTATCGTAATTTGAGGTAATGTTAAATGCTTTATGCGCGAATTTTTTACGCTGATCAATAGTAGTTACACCATCCTGAGCTTTCAGTATCTGGTCAAGCTCGGCATAATCATCTTTAGAGGCCAGGATCACTACATCTTTAAAATTCTTTGCCGCTGCGCGGATAAGCGAAATGCCGCCAATATCTATCTTCTCGATCACATCGTCATGCCCGGCGCCTGATGCTACGGTTTCTTCAAAAGGGTAAAGATCAACTATAACCAGGTCAATTTCAGGGATCTCGTATTGTACCAATTGTCGTTTATCACTGTCATTATTTCTGCGGGCCAATATGCCGCCAAATACTTTAGGATGAAGCGTTTTTACACGGCCGCCTAAGATAGATGGATAAGAGGTAAGGTCCTCAACTGCAATAACCTCAACCCCAAGGCTGCGTATAAATGTTTCGGTACCACCGGTTGAGTATATGTTTACTCCGAGACGGCTTAATTCTTGAATAATGGGCTCCAGGTTATCTTTATAGTAAACTGAAATAAGGGCATTTTTAATTGCAACAGACTGGCTCATTTGCGGGAAAATTTTGAGCCGCAAAGGTAAGGATTAGTGATGAGAGATTTGGTTATTGGTGATTAGTTTTTTTGATAAAAATGAAAGTTTGCAATTTTTGATTTTTTTATGATTTCAAAGCAAACAATAACCTGGCTGATTATACCTGCATTGCCATATAACTTGTGGCATAAAAATACAAAATGTGATCATAATCATTAATTTAGCTAAGCAATTATTAATGCCACGTTTAGGTCGGCATTTAATATTGAACGGAAAAACTATAGTCTGATGTATCAACAATTACTTACCGATCGGGCGCAGATAAAAGCTGCGTGGAAACCGTATCAGCATCTCTGGAAATTTGAGGAAGCGGGTGTCAGGCACGTACTTTTAAAAGAAGGGGATATCAGCCGCAAGATCTATGTAATTGAAAAGGGATGTATTCGTAATTGGTTTTATCATGACAGCAAAGAAATTAGTTTTCAATTTTTTTTTGAGGGTGATGTGGTGTATTCGGCAGAAAGTTTCCGAAAAAATACGCCGAGTATTTTTAGTATTGAAACCATCGAACCGGTTACTTTACGATGGATGAGCCAAAAGGATATGGAACAGGTGCGACAGGACCCGGTTTTGTATAGTTACATGATTGAAAATGCGGCAAATAAGCAGGCCGAGTTTATGCGGCACTTTTTTTCCTATTTAAAAAATACACCCCAGGAGCGGTATGAAATCCTTTTAGCGCAGCACCCTGAAATCATCAAACGTGTGCCATTGCAGTATATTGCTTCTTACCTGGGTATTACGCCGGTTTCATTGAGCCGTATACGTAACCGGCAATAGCATTTCTTAACAATTGTAAAGCGAACTGTTGTTTTGGCGGGCGACCTTTGGGTAAATTTAAATTACCTTGAAATTATGAAACTGAACAAAGTAATTCCACAGATCTTTTATTCTGACATTAACCACGGCCTGGAGCTTTTTATTGACGTGCTTGACTTCACTGTAAAATACAAAGAAGATAAACCGGCCTTTTATATCGTCGACCGTGATGGTGTAACGTTGCTTTTGGTGGAGGATGATGAGTTTGCAAAAAAAGATCGTCCGGAAATCCGCCTCGATACAGATGATATTGATGCGCTTTTTGAAGAACTTAAAAATAAACCAACACAGCTTTTTCATTCCAATCTGCCTCAAGTAAAGTTGCAGTCATGGGGACTTAAGGAATTTGCTTTGCTTGATAAAAGCGACGTTTGTGTAATCATCCAACAACCTGCTTAAAATGGATAAGGATATACCAAGCTCAACCGCGGTTGGGGCAGCCATGTTAAGAGCGGCACACCAGCTCATCGATGGCGATAATAAATTACTTGATGACCCGGTTATCCTGCAACTCATCGGTGAGGACGCTGCCGATCATATCCGCGAGCGTCGAAATGATTTTTACATGCCCTACGCCTTAGGCATGCGTACACATATTGTGTTGCGCAGCCGCTATGCCGAAGATCATTTACACCAGGCTTATGAGAATGGCGTGCGGCAATTTATTATTTTGGGTGCGGGGATGGATACTTTTGCTTATCGCCAGCCTGAATGGGCCGATAATATTCAAATAATTGAGGCCGATCACCCTGCCAGCCAGGCTAATAAGCTGGAGCATCTTACAGACGCCGGGATTGCAATACCCGCCAATGTATCCTATGTTAAAGTTGACCTGGAACAGGATGATCTGGCAGAAGCCTTTAAACAAAGCAAGCTCAATTTTAGCGAACCTGTTTTTGTAGCCTGCCTGGGTGTACTCATCTATCTTACCAAAGAAACTATTGCCAAAATATTCAATTTTGCAGGTTCATTACCCGCCGGGAGCGAACTTGTGTTTACCGCGTCGCAAAAGCGGACAGACAGATGGTCGGCCATGACAGCTGAAAGGGTAGCGCAATCAGGCGAACCGTGGATAAGCTACTTCAATTTCTACGAGATGGAAGAGCAGCTCAAAGCCGCCGGGTTTAAAGAAATTATATATCTAACCCCTGCCGAAGCAAAACGAATGTATTTTACCGGAGCAAAATTACAATTGCCGCCGCCACAAAAATGTAGCTTGGTGAGGGCGGTTGTATAATGATCAATCTACACTTCCGTAAACTCCAGGTCCTTGCCATAAGTTTCGTCAAGCAGCCAGGCAGCTGTAATCCCAATGGCAAATATAACTAAGCCGGTTACCCAACCACCGGTAAGATAGTTGTTGAATAATCCGCGTGTAAACTTAAACAGCAGGATCATTAAAGGTAGCGTCCCCCTAACCATATTGGGTATACTTATTCCTGCAGATGCGCGCAGGTTAGTACCAAATTGCTCAACGCTGCTCGTAATGTATACCACATTCAAACCTGCGCCATAACCCAATCCCGCGCAAATAAAATAGAACCAGCCGGGACTGCCGCCACGCTGTAAAAAATAAAGCAGGGTAAACGCCATAGCTATGCCATAAAATATAAACAACGTTTTTTTGCGGCTTTGCAAACGCTGGCTCAACCAGCCCACACTAAAATCGCCGGCGGCAATAGCCAGGTACAGATACATAATTGCAGTGCCGGGCTCAACACCATTTATGCCCATGGCTTTGCCAAATTGGTCTGAAAAAGTAACAAGAATACCAATAATATACCATACCGGCAGCCCTATCAGGATAAATTGCATATATTTTGCAAAGCGTTTCCGGTCGTTAAAAAACATCAGGAAGTTGCCCTTGCTTACGGTGTCCTGTTGTACATCTTTAAACAAAGTGCTTTCCTGCACCTGGATCCGCATTAACAAAAGCACCAGCCCAAGCGCGCCGCCTACATAATAACATGCCCGCCAGTCGACCATTTTACTGATCATTGATGCTGCTACTACGCCAAATAAACCAAAGCCGGCAATGAAACCGGCGGCAGTGCTGCGTTTTTCTTTCGGTAATAGTTCGCTCACTAAAGTTATTCCTGCACCTAATTCGCCCGCAAGTCCAACACCGGCAATAAACCTCAAAATGATATATTGATTTAAGGTTACTACCATGCCATTTAAAATATTCGCAATAGAATACAGCAGGATAGAGCCAAACAAAACCTTAAGCCGCCCTTTCTTGTCGCCTAAAATACCGAAGATGATACCGCCGATTACCATACCTATCATCTGGATGCTGATCAGTAATTCACCTTTTGATAATACTTCGGCAGGATTTAGGCCAAGCGATGCCAGGCTGGGCTTGCGGATAATGGCAAACAGCAGCAGATCATAGGTATCAACAAAAAAACCAAGTGCGCTAACAATTACGGCAAGCTGGAAAATGCTGGTGGACGGTTTGGTGGTCATTTTATAACAAAGATTGGTTATTAAAAAGATTAAAGATTGGCTTTGCCTGGTGGGCTAAAAATACATTTAATCTTTAAAAATCAACTCTTCATCTTCTTGAGCAGATTCTCAATTACTTTAGGGAAGTGTAGATGTTCCAGTTGCTGAACTTTAAATTTTACCATTTCCAGGTTATCGCCGAGCTCAATTTTAAATTTCGACTGGTGGATGATCTCGCCTTCGTCAAACTGAGCATTGGCAAAATGGATGGTAATGCCTGATTCTTCTTCGCCGGCTTCAAGCACTGCTTTATGGACATTATCGCCATACATCCCCTTGCCTCCGTATTTAGGTAACAGGGCAGGGTGCAGGTTAATGATCTTGTTAGGGAAAGCCGCTAATAACGTTTGTGGAACCAGCCATAAAAAACCGGCCAGCACGATCAGGTCGACCTGTAAAGTTTTAAGCATTCGGATGATATCATCCGTATCATAAAACTCGTGGCGGGTAAAAATATGCGATGGGATCTCAAAATTATCGGCCCGTTGTAAAACATAAGCCTGTGCATTGTTGGTAAGCACCAATACTACTTCGGCTTCTGTACTGCGTTTAAAATGCTCCATTATTTTTTGAGCATTTGATCCTGACCCTGAAGCAAAAATGGCTATTCGTTTTTTCAAAATGGCGAAAGACTATTAGTTATGACCCAAATATAAAGGTTTACCAAAATTAATCACTATTGTACCGCAGTTTTTTGCCTAATAAAACCATACCGCATAGTGGTGCGTTTTTTACTGCTCACAAAGTTTTGTATGTCGCCGGTTATTAATACCAGTGAATAATCGCCCACATTATAGATCTGCGCATAACTAAAGGGTTTTGAACTGCCTGCTGCCGTAGTATCCTGGCAAACAATATCAGAATTTAAAAAAAGCCGGTTTGCCGTTAAGCTCCAATGCCCCCGGGCGGTAGGTTGGTGCTTGCAATTAAAATTACTGTAAGTACATGTTTGGTCTATGTTAAATGTAAGTACCTGCGTTGTATCGCAGACCGCATTTAAGGTTGTGTCCAGTTTTGTGGTATCGCCAACGGTTGTAATGACCCTTACTGATGATAGCTGCCACGCCCCGGCGGATAAAATTGTTGCTATAGAATTTTGGCTGTCTTTTTTACAGGAGTTGATGAACAGGCCCGTTAATATTAACGCTGCAATAATTAGATATGATAATTTGTTTTTCATTTAACTGACAGCACAAAAATAAAAATTAACGGTTACGGATAACTAACCTGAGGCAATTATAACTGTTTTAAGTCAGTATTATTTTATTAGCTGTTATATTTGCCTAATGCGGATACCCTTTGAAGAACTTAAAGCCGAATTTAAAAGGAGCTTAATTAAACTTAATTTTTCTGAGGATAAGGCTGACGTATGCGCACAGGCTTTCGCCGAAAACAGCCGCGACGGAGTTTATACTCATGGGCTTAACCGTTTCCCTACGTTTGTGCGCTATATTAAAGAAGGCGTGATCAAGTCCCAAAATGAACCAACCCTGGTAAATGCTTTTGGCGCCATGGAGCAATGGGACGGTAATCTGGGTGCTGGCATCGTTAACGCACTATTTTGTATGGACAGGGCTATCAGCCTTGCCAAAGAAAACGGAATAGGCTGCGTAGCCATCAGGAATACTAACCACTGGATGCGTGGCGGAACATACGCCTGGCAGGCCGCCGAAGCCGGGTACATCGGCATAAACTTTACTAACACTATTGCCAACATGGCACCATGGGGCGGTACAACACCTACGCTGGGTAATAATCCTTTAGTTATTTCTGTGCCGCGGAAAGGCGGGCATGTGGTACTGGATATGGCCATATCGCAATTCTCTATAGGTAAAATATTACAATATCAAAGTTATGGCGAACAGTTGCCTGTTCCCGGTGGGTATGACGGGAATGGAAAATTAAGTACCGATCCCACAGCCATCCTTGAATCAAAGCGGGTGCTGCCTATTGGGTTTTGGAAAGGTTCGGGCCTTACCATGGTGCTTGATCTGCTAGCCACAGTGTTAAGCCAGGGCAGATCAACCAAACAAATTACAGATCAAGCCATGGAAACGGGCGTATCTCAGGTGTTCATCGCTATTAAACCACAATCAGGGCAGCAGACAGATGACCTGATCGAAGAGATTATAAATTTCACAAAAAGCAGTCAATTGGTCGATGCTGATAAGCCGGTTTCCTATCCGGGCGAGAATACTTTGAGGACTCGTGAAAGAAATTTAAAGGATGGTGTGTTGGTTGATGAAAAGATTTGGGAAGAGGTGAAAGGGTTGTAGAACATTTTTAATTTGCCATTGCACTTATATTTCGAGAGCCTCCGATAAGTGACCCGGTATTATTTTACCCCATCATCCCCTCAAACTTTTCCCAAAAACCGTCTTTAGGCACAGGGGCGGTTATCAGGATTGGTTCTTTTTTAATGGGATGGATAAACTGCAGCCTTCTTGCATGCAGGCAGATACTTTTACGTAGGCTGCCGCGGGGGTAACCATACTTATTATCGCCGACTATTGGGCAGCCTAAAGTTGATAGCTGCACCCTGATCTGGTGGGGGCGGCCGGTTATCGGGTCGACCTCTATTAAATAGTAACCATCCAGTTCGCCAACCAGTTTATAGTTTAGCTCGGAGCGCAGGCTACCCGTCACTTCGCGATCATGTGCTTTAGTTACATTTTTCTGCGGATTTTTTACCAGGTAGTGTACCAGTGTGCCGGCTTCGGGATAAGGACGTTTGCGCACTACGGCATAATAGGTTTTATGCATTTCGCGGGCCTTAAACATTTTGTTTATCCGGTCTAAAGCCTTACTGGTTTTGGCAAATAAGATGACACCGCTAACCGGCCTGTCCAGTCGGTGTACCACACCCAGGAAAGCGCCGTTAGGTTTATCATATTTTTTGGCGATGTACTTTTTTACCTTTTCATCCAGCGACTCATCCCCCGTATCATCAATTTGTACAATATCGCCCGCCCGTTTATTTATAGCAATAAGGTGGTTATCCTCATAAAGAACATCCTTATCGGTGATATCATAACTGGTATAATGAAATTCTGGTCGCGCCATTTTTGTGAATAGTCAATATTGAGTGGTGAATGGTTGGCCAAGTTACTCACTCCTCACCATTCACAACTTCCTAATCTAATACTGCTCCGTCTCGCTCGGAAACTCCTTTGCCTTTACGTCGCTTACATAATTTTTGATCGCGCCGTTCATCACTTCAGACAGGTTGGCATACTGGCGCAAGAAGCGCGGTTTAAAACCTTTGTTTATGCCCAGCATATCGTGGATCACCAGCACCTGGCCATCGCAATGCCGGCCTGCGCCAATGCCGATGGTAGGTATAACCAAACTCTCTGATACCTCTTTAGCCAAAGCTGCCGGGATCTTCTCTAACACTATGCCAAAGCAGCCCAGTTCCTGCAGCTTTAACGCGTCTTCTCTTAGCTTTTGTGCTTCGGTTTCTTCTTTGGCGCGTACGGTATAGGTGCCAAATTTATAGATGGACTGCGGCGTTAAACCCAAATGCCCCATAACCGGGATACCGGCTGTAAGGATCCGGCTTACCGATTCGGCTATCTCCACGCCCCCCTCGATCTTCACCGCATGTGCGCCCGATTCCTTCATGATCCGAATAGCCGAGCTTAATGCCTCTTTCGAGTTTCCCTGGTAGGTACCAAATGGCAGGTCGACTACTATGAGCGCGCGTTTGACCGCCCGTACAACTGCCGAAGCATGGTAGATCATCTGGTCCAGCGTGATAGGCAGCGTGGTTTCGTGGCCAGCCATTACGTTCGATGCGGAGTCGCCAACCAATATAATGTCCATCCCCGCAGCGTCTACAATGGCCGCCATTGAGTAATCATAGGCGGTAAGCATAGCAATTTTCTCGCCATGGCTCTTCATCTCCTGCAGGGTACGGGTGGTAATTCTTTTAACTTCTTTATGAACAGACATGCTGATGTTAATTTTAAGATCAGCAAAGGTATGATTATTTTTATTTCGGATTTCGAATGTTCGATTTCGGATTTAATGTATTATTCGTTGTAAAATAATTACCACCGGTATGCAAGCTTTAGCCGGTAGTAATTTTTGCCATTTTTCAGGTATCAGGGGTTTTACCGGTAGTAAAAAATGCCGTTTTTCAGGTATCGGCGGCTATACCGGTAGTAATTTTTGTCGTTTATCGGGTATAAGGTGTTATGCCGGTAGTAAGGTTTTTGATTAAATGGCTGTTTTTCAGTTGTTTATTCAAATTTTACAATTGAATTGTCCTGATTTTGAAATTGTGATAATGTAATATGGGTACCCATATATGAGTTGGTTTATCAAGGAACGACAATAACAAAAATACGAAAAATTGAGCGATTTTTTATTTCGAATTTCGAATGTTCGATTTCGAATTTGTTGAATTAAAATTGACTTAAATAGTTACGGATTTGATAGGATAAGTATACCGCAAATAAGCGTTAGAAATTAAGCCTATTGATTAGGCTTCCTATAACCAAAAAACGATATAATAAATGTTGTTTATTAAAGGCGATAGAACGTATTAAATAAGGATGGATCAATCTAAGTTTTATTGCTTTAACAGAAGATAGATTACATGCTTACGAAACGAATAGAATAAAGTAATGAATAGGCGCAAATATTGCTTGATCATCTTGAGATAATTTTATTAACAAAAGCAGTAAAAGTGATACTTTAACAAAGAATAAGATTGCGTTAAATAAGATTGATCCATCTATTATTGGTTCAGTTATATTCAAGGATATTTGGCTTGTAATTCAACTTGCTGAGCAATCTAAGTAGATGTTGATATCATAGATAGCAACACACTGAAAGGGATGCTTTTTATACCTGAGTTAAATTATATGCTATTCTCTAAATTTGGCGCTTTATAATAAGCGACAAAGACGATCATTTATAATCGGCTAACTGTGTTCGATAGGTTGACCTTACATTAGTTTTATCCTTTAAAAATCTCCTGTTTTTAGATGCATTTTTTCACTTTAATTGCCATTAAGTATTGGCATTTAGAACGCTATTCCATGACATGAAATAAGCTTATGAAAAAATTCGAAATCGAACATCCTAAATTCGAAATTAATCCCTACTTTTGCACCCGTGAACCAGGAAGTTTCTTACTTCATTTTTCCAGTCCAGTTTTACGGCGCATCGCACCAGACCAGCCGCAATTTTCACCATTCAAATTTTTTAAACGCATGACTTATTTCACCAAACTACCGGCGGTTTTATTGTTAGAGGACGGAACAGTTTTTCATGGCAAAGCTGCCGGAAAGATCGGTACCACAGCCGGCGAAATATGTTTTAATACCGGCATGACCGGCTACCAGGAAATTTTTACAGATCCGTCTTACTTCGGCCAGATTATGGTGGCAACCAACGCGCATATTGGTAACTATGGTATAGCCGATGCTGAAGTAGAGTCAGGTAATATCCAGATTGCCGGCCTGGTTTGTAAAAACTACAATATCACTTATAGCCGTAAACAGGCTAACGAGTCGATACAGGATTATTTCCAGGAGCAAAATATTGTCGGCATTTCTGATATCGACACCCGCCAGCTGGTGCGCCATATCCGCGATAAGGGCGCCATGAACGCCATCATATCATCAGAAGTATTGGATATTGAAGAACTGAAAGCTAAACTGGCAGAAGTGCCTTCAATGGACGGGTTGGAGCTTTCATCAAAGGTATCAACCCAGGAAACTTATACATTTGGCGATGAAAACGCGCCTTATCGTGTGGCGGTGCTTGACTTAGGGGTTAAGAAAAACATCCTGCGCAATTTTGACGACCGCGACGTTTACGCCAAGGTTTACCCGGCTAAAACCACCTTTGCCGAAATGGAAAAAGATTTCGCGCCAACCGGTTACTTCATCTCGAACGGCCCCGGCGACCCTTCGGCTATGCCTTACGCGGTTGAGACCGTAAAAGAGATCTTAGCTGCCGATAAACCGATGTTCGGCATTTGTTTAGGCCACCAGTTACTGGCTTTAGCTAATGATATCCCAACCAAAAAAATGTTTAACGGCCACCGCGGATTGAACCACCCGGTAAAAAATATCATTATTAACCATTGCGAAGTAACATCGCAAAACCATGGTTTTGGCGTAGTGCCCGAGGCGGTAAGAGCTTCAGAAAAAGTAGAGATCACCCACGTAAACCTTAACGATCAGTCGATAGAAGGGATCCGTGTAAAAGATAAAAAAGCATTCTCGGTACAATACCACCCCGAATCATCTCCCGGCCCGCATGACAGCCGCTATTTGTTTGATGATTTTATTAAGTTGATGCAATAATTAAAAAAAGCATACTGATACAACTTAAGGCAAGATTAATTCTTGCCTTTTTTGTTTTTGAATAATTATCTTCGATACATGACAAAATATATTAGCGTTACATTACTAATTTATACTACAATAGCTTTACTAACAACAAGCTGTGCTCACTCACAGGATTGTGTAGACGGTATTAATAAACTCCCAATGTATGGTGGCGTAAAGAAATGTAAGGAGCAATTAGAATTTGATAGAAAATTTATTGCTGAAGAGGATAAATTGCTGAGTAGAAAAGAATCCACTGCACATTTTGTTAAGCGGGGTTGGGAATATCTATACGCAAAGAAACCAGACACCGCTATGATGCGGTTTAACCAGGCTTGGTTACTCGACAGTTTAAATGCGGATATTTACTGGGGTTTTGCAGATCTGTTGGGTATGCAGGGGAAATTTAAAGAGTCATTACCTTTTTTTGAGCGGTCAATAAAGCTTAACCCTAAAAAATACAAAAGTTTTGCAGGATGCCTCAACAAGTTATGGGAATGTGTTTTTTGAAACCAAAGACACCAAATACCTAAACTCAACAATAAATGTATTAAAGTCGGCCGCTAATTTAGATCCGCATAATCCACGTATTTACGGGCAATTAACAGGCGCGTACAGCTATTTTATGCAGAAGGATAGTGCCAGAAAATATCTTAAAATCGCAGACCAGATTGATCCTAATGCGGTAAATCCCCAGGTACGAAAGATGCTTACAGATAAATAATTGTTTGGCAATGCTTTTGCTAACAACGTGTAGATGCAAAACATTGCGTCAATATATCACCATGAAAAAAGGAGACACCGTACACTGGAACTGGGGCGCACAAGAGGCCGAAGGCAAGATTACCAAAGAGCATACCCATACAACCGAGAAAACCATCAAGGGCACAAAAGTAAAACGCAAGGCAAGTAAAGACGAGCCGGCTTTTGAAATAAAACAGGAATCGGGCGCTATGGTTTTAAAGTCTGAAAGCGAGTTGAAAAAGGGTAAGAAATAGAGTTTTTTCATAGCAGATCATGCTTAGTGAGCATAGGTTTTGCTAAATCGTTTTATCTGATAAAAATACAGGTAAAATTTATTATACTTGGTGAAGTTAGGTGCCGATATTTTATAACCGGCGCAGAACGCTGCTGAAATGAAAAAATTAAACCTTATCACTGTACGGGCTATCGCGTTCATGGCGATGCTGCTAATTTTTGTAAGCTTCGTAAAAAAAGCCGACGACCCTGTTATCGATAAAATAGTTAGCCGGTTGGCAGATTGGCTTGACAGCAACCAGCCCGAAAAAGTTTACCTGCAAACAGACAAGCCGTTTTATGCCGCCGGCGATGATATTTGGTTTAAAGCTTATATAACAATAGGTAACGATCATAAATTATCTGCGTTAAGCAACGTAGTGAATGTGGAACTGATAGACCAGCGCGATTCGGTAACCAGGTGGATCAAGCTGCCGATGGTGAACGGCACAGCATGGGGGGATATCGCTCTGCCTGATACCTTACACGAAGGGAACTACCGCATAAGGGCATATACCAACTGGATGCGTAACGCCGGCCCGGAGTACTATTTTGATAAGATGATTACGATAGGTAACGCCGCTACCAACACGGTTTATACCAAAACCAGTTATAGCTACGCGCCTGTCAACAATCAGCAAAAAACCACAGTTAAAATTAGTTATTTTGATTTGAACGGAGTTGCCTATGCGGATAAACCGGTTGATTATAATGTGCAATTTAACAATAAGACCATAACCCGGGGCAAGGGCATTACCGATAATAATGGCGATCTGTCGGTTGATTTTGTTAACCGTACACCGGCGCTTAAAGGAGAAATTGTTACAGTTATAAAGCTTGATAAAACGAACAGCCAAACCAAAACTTTGGCAATTACCGCGCCGGGCAAGGTGGATGTGCAATTCTTTCCCGAAAGCGGCAACCTGGTAAATGGCATAGCCTCTAAAGTAGCGTTTAAAGCCGTAGGGCCTGATGGGCTTGGGCAGGATGTTAAAGGCATAGTAGTAGATAACGAAAATAATAAAGTAGGCGAGTTTGCCACCCGCCACCTGGGGATGGGTGTGTTTTTAATTGTTCCGCAGGCCGGTAAAACCTATAAGGCGCTGATCACTAACGCCGATGGCTCACAGAGCACCGTCGCCCTGCCGGTAGCCTTAAATAGCGGGTATGTTATGAATATACATGAAAGCGATTCGACAAGTGTAATGATAAAAGTTATCGCCAGCAGTGATCTTGAAATCTCAGGGCAGGTTTACCTGCTGGCCCAATCAGGCGGACAGACCTGCTTTGTCGCCAAAAATCCGCCCGGAAAAGCTTCTTTTTTCGCCACCTTACCCAAAAGCAAGTTCCCTTCGGGAATTGTGCAATTCACCCTGTTCAACGGTGCCGGCGAGCCTATAAACGAGCGCGTTGTTTTTATAAAAAATGCAGCAGACCTGTTAGATCTGAAGATCAGTCCGGCTAAAAAAGTTTCAGCGCCGCGCGAAAAAGTAAAAATAGACCTGGACGTTCAGAGCACCGCATCAAAATCGGTGATTGGTAGTTTCTCGGCTTCAGTAATTAATGAAAGTAAATTGCAGCCTGATGAATCAGCAGAAACAACTATACTTTCGCATTTGCTGCTGACGTCAGATCTTAAAGGATATATTGAACAACCCAACTATTATTTCAGGCATAATGACGATACCACCAGGGCCAACCTTGATATCCTGATGCTTACGCAGGGTTACCGCCGGTTTGAGTGGAAACCGCTTTTAGCCGGTAAAACAACTGCGCCGGTTTATCAGCCCGAAAAATTTATCAAACTGTCAGGATATGTGAAAACCTTATCCGGCAAACCGGTAGCGGGGGCGAAAATCAACTTGTTCACTGCTTCCGCGCAAGGCCTCTTTATTTTAGATACGCTGGCCGATAAGGATGGCCATTTTGTTTTTAAGGACATGTTTTTACCGGATAGTGTGAAATTTTTGCTCCACGCCGCCACGCCTAAAAACGGAAAGAACGTAATCATTACACTGGATGATAATGGCAATGAAGATAAAGTAGTTAAAAACAGTGCCATGCCTGCAGGGGCCGGCGGCATGAACATAGCGCTAACCCAATACTTAAAAGCGCAAAAATTATTGTATGATCAAGAGGTGAAATATGGCGTAGGCAATCATATCAACAACTTAGCCGAGGTAGTTATCAAAGTTAAAAAGAAGTCAAATGTTGATTTCTCCGGCAACCTGAACAGCCCTGGTCATGCCGACCAGGTTATTACCAGCGATCAGCTTAACTGTATGGGCGACCTGTCCACATGCCTGCAGGGGCGGCTTTTAGGCGTAATTTTCCGGAACGGAAAGCCTTATTTAGCACGAAATGGCGCTACCGCCCGCCCCATGCATATTGTATTTGATGGCATACCGATGGACAATATCGACGAGATCATGTACAATGAGATTGGCAGTATAGAAGTATTAAGAAGTATAATGTACACTTCTGTATATGGATCGCGCGGTGCCGATGGCATATTGGTGATCACATCCAAACATATCCCGGACGCAAACAGCGCCCCGGCGCCGGGCGCGATGGCGTATACGCCTAAAGGATATTACCGTGCGCGCGAGTTCTATTCGCCGCAATATGATGATCCAAAAATCAATCAATCCGTAGCTGATCTGCGCACCACTATTTTTTGGAAACCAAATGTTATTACAGATAAAAACGGCCATGCCTCTTTTGAATATTATAACGCCGGCACCCCCGGTATTTATCGTGTCATTGTTGAAGGGATAGGAGCTGACGGCAACCTGGGCTATAAAACGTTTAGTTATAAAGTGGAGTAAAAGAGTAAATGATAGTTGGGTTTGGGTGGTGGTTCTCCCTCATTCACCGACAATATCCCCCGGTTTACCTAATAACCCTGTGTGATATTTGATTTTGCAGGCACATTTGTACTGTTAAATCAACAAAATCATGACAACATTATTAACCGTGCCCACCTTGCTTATCATCACCAAATTTATTGCTCATGCGGTTGCGGCTATGCACCTGGTAGGCCATTTGGTAAAATAATAACAGCTACCTATGTTTTTTTCGGATTACTGTCAGAAAAAACAGTAATCCGTCAAAAAAAACAGCGATCCGTCAAAAAAATCATTGATAACTCAATTTTCTGCAGCATTTTTACACCATGGCAAAACAACCCATAATTACAGTAAAAAACCTGGTAAAAAATTACGGTGACTTTAACGCGGTAAAAGGTATCAGCTTTGAAGTTTATGAAGGCGAGATCTTTGGACTGCTTGGCCCTAACGGCGCCGGCAAAACCACCACGCTCGAGATCATTGAAACCCTGCGCGACAAAACATCAGGCGAAATAACTGTTGATGGCTTTAATATTGATACCGATGCCGCCAGCATTAAAAAACGTATTGGCGTACAGTTACAGGCGGCGGGTTATTATCCAAACTTAAATCTTTCAGAACTGATAGAGCTTTTCTCAGGGCTTTACGGCATTCAGCGCAGCCCGCTTGAAATGCTGGGGAAGGTTGCCCTGACCGACAAAGCCAAAGCGAAATACAAAGAGCTTTCGGGCGGACAGAAACAGCGCTTCTCTATCGCTACCACCTTGATCAACAATCCGCGCATCGTTTTCCTTGACGAGCCTACAACCGGCCTCGACCCGCAGGCGCGCCGTAACTTGTGGGACCTGATCCGCGAGATCCGCGACCAGGGAACCACCGTGGTAATAACCACCCACTACATGGACGAGGCCGAGGTGCTTTGCGACCGTGTAGCTTTTGTTGACGGCGGCAATATTATAGGTGTAGATACGCCGGATAACTTTATTGACAAGCTGGTCGAATCGGGCTTTGAGCGCCCTAAAGAAGTGAAGCTGGCCAGCCTTGAAGATGTTTTTATTAATATGACCGGTAAGGAGTGGCGGGCAGAGTAGGCCTCACCCAACCCTCTCCAAAGGAGAGGGCTTTATATAGCGGAGTTAATATCGAAAAGAAATATAAAAAATATGCTAATCAAAACCCTCTCCTTTGGAGAGGGCAGGGTGAGGCAACTAATGACCAATGACAAACAAACCAATGACCAAAGAATACAGTAATTTTAAAGCGACACTGGCTATTGCCAAAGCAAGTTTCCGTTCGATAGTGCGCAGCCCGTCGTCGGTGGTGTTTACGCTACTTTTTCCGTTGATATTTATTTTGGTGTTTGGCTTTATCAGTGGCGGCGGGGTTATATCTGTCGATGTCGGCGTAGCCAAAACCAACGATACGCTTAACCCGGTTTACCAGGCGCTGAAAAAGGTGAGTGTAGTGCGATTGATCCACGATCAAACGCCCGCACAAATGCAGGCTAACCTGCAAAAGGGCAGTATCGACGCGATCATCAATATCCAAAAAAATACTGTCGCGCCTTACTTTACAGCCAATATCGAATACAGCAAGGCATCGGGCGATAAGGAGAATATCCTTAAATCGGCCCTTAACAATATATTTTACCAACTTAACGCGCATATCCCTAACGCGCCGCCACCGGTTGCCGAGATAAAAGAATCGACCATATCGGGCCGCGAGTATAAAACCATCGACTTTATTTTACCGGGCCAGCTTGGGTTCGCGTTGCTGAGTACCGGTGTGTTCGGTACCGCCTTTGTGTTTTTAAGCCTGCGGATAACGCTCGTTATTAAACGCTTTTTTGCCACACCGGTTAAACGCTACAGCATTGTAATAGGCGAGGCCATCGCGCGGATCTCTTTCGCGCTGATCGGTGCTTTGTTTATTATATTGATAGGGCGGTTTGCCTTTGGGTTTACGCTGGTGCACGGCGCCGTCACGGTGCTGAATATGCTGCTGCTGTCGCTTATTGGGGTGGTGGTGTTTATGGGTTTTGGTTTTGTGGTGTCGGGAATCGCCAAAAATGAAAGCACCGTTCCGCCGATAGCTAATATGATCACACTTCCGCAGTTTTTACTGTCAGGTACGTTTTTCTCAATCAATGTTTTCCCGGCATGGCTGCAGCCAATCAGCAGGGCATTGCCGCTTACTTATTTAAATGATGCGCTGCGCAAGGTAGCGTTTGAAGGTGCCAGCCTGATGGACGTATCGCACCAGATCATGGTGATGTTGATCTGGGGTGTAGTAATTTATACCGTAGCAGTTAAAACATTTAAGTGGGAATAAGCTTGTATATACAATGGAGGATAAACTTGTATATACAAAATAAATTAAAAACCAATCTTTTTTTTCGTTAATATCGTATATAATTTAACCTTCTTTACAATCAAGCTACCTAATGAGATCAGGTGCAGTTAAGATAGCGGTAATTTATTCGATATCCGGCGTTTTATGGATCATTTTAAGCGATAGGCTGCTTGATTTGTTTAAAGAAACGATGGATGTTTCATTTATGCTGTTTTTAAGCAGCATTAAAGGTTTTTTTTATGTGCTGGTCACCGGATTTATACTCTATAAATTAATTAAAAAACATGATAGCTGGTTAGAAGAAAGCGAGAAACAATACCGCAGTTATTTCGAAGCCAACCCTTCGCCCATGTGGATCTACAATCGGCGTACCTTAAATTATACAGCTGTTAACAATGCCGCGCTGGCCAAATACGGTTATACCACTGAAGAGTTTTTTAATATGACCGTTTTGGACATTCGCCCTAAAGCTGATAGAAGCAAAGTACACACCGCTATAAAAAACCTGCCCGAAGCTTATAGCGATTCGGGTGTTTGGACGCATTGCAAAAAAGACGGTACCGAGATCAGGGTAAGGATCACATCGCACATAATTACCTCGGGAAAAGAAGATCATGTCATGGTTATGGCTACCGACGTTACAGATACCGGGACGGCTGGCGAGTAAATTATTTTGGCAATCGCTAAATTAAATTTATGTTAATATTAAACTATTTTGCCACTTTTTTATTTGAAATTGTATCTTTGAAAAACTAAAAGTTTTGGGTGTACTATTTACACTAAGTTACATAACCGAATAAATCGAAGAAAAAAATGAGTTTAATAATTGACGTTCACGCCCGCCAGATCCTTGATTCGCGCGGAAACCCTACTATTGAAGTAGATGTATTAACCGAAAATGGCTTTTTAGGCCGTGCTGCTGTACCGTCTGGTGCATCAACCGGAATCCACGAAGCAGTTGAATTGCGTGACAATGACAAGGCCGTTTACATGGGCAAAGGCGTTTTAAAAGCCGTTGAGAACGTTAACGACATTATAGCCAGAGAATTACAAGGTGTTGATGTGTTTGATCAAAACAGCATCGACCAGATAATGATAGACCTTGATGGTACGCCAAACAAAGGTAAATTAGGCGCTAACGCGATATTGGGCGTGTCGCTTGCTGCTGCTAAAGCTGCCGCGCAAGAAAGCCGCCAGCCTTTATACCGTTACATTGGCGGTGTAAACGCCAATACGCTGCCTATCCCTATGATGAACATTGTTAACGGTGGTTCGCACTCTGACGCGCCTATCGCGTTCCAGGAGTTTATGATCATGCCGGTTGGCGCATCATCATTCTCTGAAGCATTGCGTTGGGGAACTGAGGTGTTCCATAACCTTAAAAAGATCCTGCATGACCGTGGCCTGTCTACCGCTGTAGGTGACGAGGGTGGTTTCGCTCCGACTTTTGAAGGTACCGAAGATGGCGTTGAAACCATTTTAAAAGCGATTGAAAAAGCAGGTTACAAACCGGGTGTGGATATCTGTCTTGCTTTTGATTGTGCGGCGTCTGAGTTTTACAAAGACGGCAAATACGATTACACTAAATTTGAAGGCGAAAAAGGTGCTATCCGCACCAGCGAACAACAAGCTGATTATTTAGCTGAACTGGCTGCAAAATACCCGATCATTTCTATCGAGGACGGTATGGCAGAGGATGATTGGGCCGGCTGGAAAATTTTAACTGATAAGATCGGTGACAAAGTACAGTTGGTAGGTGATGATTTGTTTGTAACCAACGTATTGCGCTTACAAAGAGGTATTGACGAGGACACTGCAAACTCTATCCTGGTAAAAGTTAACCAGATAGGTTCGTTAACCGAAACCATTAACGCGGTTAGCCTGGCACAAACCAATAGCTACACCACAGTAATGAGTCACCGTAGCGGCGAAACTGAAGACGCGACCATCGCTGATTTAGCAGTAGCTTTAAACTGCGGCCAGATCAAAACCGGTTCGGCTTCACGTTCAGACAGGATCGCTAAATACAACCAGTTATTACGTATTGAAGAAGAATTAGGTGCTAACGCCAAGTTTATTGGTAAAGCATTTAAATATTATAAAAAATAAGCTTTTAAGCTGAAAGGCTAAAGCAAAAAGCTTAAAGCAATTATTTGAAAGGCTCTGATTTATCAGGGCCTTTTTTTGTGTTTTACACCGCCGTCATGCTGAATTTATTTCGACACCCCACGGGACAGGTAATATCTAATTAGTATTGCCAAATATTATCCCTGTTATTTTGGCAATAAACAACAATGCAAAAATTATAGTAGACAGATAAAATATGCGTTTGCCATGTTTTCTGTCGTTTTCGCTGTATTCAAATGCCTTTTCACCGTTGGGCAGTGTTTTTTTATACGTGAATAGATGCCATCCAATAAAAATCCCTAATATACCACCAAGCAAACTACACATGTAGCCAATAATTATCCAAGAGGTTTGAGGCTGTTCCGGTTTTTTTAGCTCGGCTATTCGTTTTTCCTTTAATTCGCTTAGTCGCTGGTCGCTTACTTTAACTCCTCTTTCCTCCAATATTTTTCGTGCATGAAACACATCAAATGGGCTCCACTCATCGGCTTTACTAAGTAATTCCATTAGCTCATCACTGCTGAAATTAAACAAATAATAATCCTTTTCTAATTCTTCTTCGTTGTTACTTTCCGCCTGTAACATCAGTTTATCAACGAGGTCAAAATCTGTATTATTTATTTTAATGACGTATTCCTTAGCTAATTCATCATTTAAAATCATGGTTGGATTTATACTTAACGATTCTTCTTCAATAGCATGTTGTATGTTATGTTCTTGCAGGAATGAAACAAGGTCCATTGCCAATGCCATATCATTGAATTTTCTGTAAGTGATAAATTTAGGTTCCATATTTTAATTTATGCGATGAATATAATAATAACTCTGATAACTATTAAGGTGCTTTTTTGAAAAACATCGGAGCTTAGGCAAGCGCGTCACATTGATCCAAATCTGCTGTGACTGTCAAAGCACAAGTCAGGCCTTTTCCTGGTGCTGCCCCGCTAAGACTTGCGCTATATTAGGTATTATAGCTAATTCCGGACGGGTCACCCTCTGCACGATACCGAACTCAGACTGTATCATAAGCGAACAGTTTTGTTATATAATATATTATTAAATATTTGATTTTTAGCAATATACAACAATGGCACTCCATTAGCTTTATTTTAGCACTCAATAGCTAAACCTATGATAAAGAACTACTTAAAAATAGCCTGGCGTAACCTTATCCGTAACAAAGGTTTCGCTATTACTAACCTGTTAGGGCTTACCATTGGCATAACCTGCACTATTTTTATTTTTTTATGGGTGAGTAATGAGCTTAGTTACGATAAGGGCCAACGCAATTATAACACCATTTACCAGGTGGTGGCAAACCGCGATTTTAAGAACAGCATCTTTACAGATATGAACATGGTGGCCCCGCTGGCCAGGGCGCTGGCAACAGGCAACCCGCAGATAAAGAACGCGGTGTTTACATCGCACGCAGAGACGCACCAATTGAATGTGGGTGATAAGCGGATAAAAAAGGATGGCCACTATGTAGGCGGTCGCTATTTTGATATGTTCACCTGGAAATTTATCAAGGGTAACCCTGCCACGGCCATAACAGACCCGATATCGATAGTGATCACAGAGTCGACCGCTAAAGCCTTGTTCGGTAATGCCGACCCGATCAATAAAGTAATCAAGTTAGATAATAGCGAGATGCATAAGGTTAGCGCGGTACTGGCCGATGTGCCGGGTAATTCGTCAGATCGGTTTGACTATATCATATCTTACGATTTCTCAAGTAAGGATGTTCAATACGCCATGACCAGGTGGAGCGGTTCGAGATGGAACACCTATATACAAACCATTGATCATCCTAATATCGCACTGTTGGATAAGTATATCGATGGCGTGATGCATAGTCACGGTCACGATAAGATAAGCACCTATTTTACCTTCCCGATGAGTAAATGGCATTTGTACAGCAATTTTTTAGACGGCAAGAACATCGGCGGAATGATTGATTACGTGCGGTTCTTTATCATTATAGCTATTATAATTTTATTGATCGCCTGCGTTAATTTCATGAACCTGTCCACCGCGCGGTCAGAGAAACGGGCCAAGGAGGTTGGTATCCGTAAAACTTTAGGGTCAGACAAGAAACAACTGGTGGTACAATTCTTTGCCGAGTCGATGATATTGGTGTTGGCGGCATTTATATGTTCTATATTAGTTGTGTTCCTGTTGCTGCCGTCATTCAATTTATTAGTGGGCCAGCAATTAACGTTGAACCTGGGCAACCCAATGTTCTGGTTAGGCGCATTGGTCACTATCCTATTCACAGGTATTGTAGCAGGCAGCTACCCGGCCCTTTACCTGTCGTCATTTAATCCGGTGCAGGTTCTAAAGGGCACTTACGTAGCAGGCAAAGGCGCCGTAGCACCACGTAAAATATTGGTGGTATTTCAATTTGTGGGGTCGATATTACTGATATCGGCAACGGTGATTGTATACCAGCAGATACAGCATGTAAGGGACCGCGACATAGGTTACAATGCTAACAACCTGATCATGGTGCCGTCAACCCAGGCAACCGACAATAGCTTTGCACCCATTAAAGACGAACTATTAAGATCCGGGCTGGTAAGTGACGTCACCCGCAGCTCGGCGCAGATAACAAATATATCCTGGCGATCAGGCTCGCCGGATTGGGCGGGCAAGCCTACCACCACTGATATCATTTTCTCGAACATTGCGGTAGACTTTAACTTTACCCGCACTATGGGTATTAAAATGCTGTCCGGGCATGACTTCACCGGTATGCCGTCAGACTCATCATCGGTACTTTTGAACAAGGCAGCGGTAGAGGCCATGCAGCTAAAAAGGCCCATTGGCACTCAACTGCGTAATGGAGGGCAGAAATATACCGTAATTGGTGTTACAGATAATGTAGTGATGACATCGCCGTTTACCCCGGTGGATCCTATGATGGTTTTTAGTGACCTCAAAAATTCAAGTTATATTGATGTACGCTTAAAAAATACCACCAACCCGCGTAAAGCAATCAACCTGTTGCAGGATATCTATAAGCGCTATTCTCCCGCGGATATTTTCGAGTATAATTTTGCCGACGAAGAATATGGCAAGAAATTTATTACCGAGGAGCTGATAAGCCGTATCACCAATATTTTTGCCGGCCTGGCCATCTTTTTGTGCTGCATCGGCCTGGCGGGGTTGGCATCGTTCACTATCGAAAAACGTTTCAAAGAGATTGGCGTACGCAAGGTATTGGGTGCCACTGTACAGCAATTGCTATTATTAATATCTACCGAATTTTTAAAGCTGGTAGCAATAGCTTTTGTGATAGCGGTACCGCTTACCTGGTGGTTAATGAATAACTGGTTACAAAAATACACCTATCATGTAGGCATAAGCATCTGGTTGTTTTTAACGGTGGGTGCGTTGATATTGCTGTTGACATTGATAATTGTATCGCTTAATACCATACGTGCAGCGTTAGCAAACCCGATAAAGAGTTTAAGGACAGAGTAAAATAATATTCGCCACTGATTTTTGGAATAAGCGAATTTCACGAATTGGAAGCGCTCCGGTTATCGGGCGCTTTTTTGTTGAATGATAGACCCAATTATTAAACGTCATGCCGGATTACTTGTTCATTATCACGGGCAAAATATATGTAGATTAGTAGCATGAAGACAATAGTGCTGCTTTTAGGCCTCATCATAACTGTAAACTGTTATGCGCAAGAATTATCGCCGCAGAAAAAAAACAAAATAGACCATCTTTTCGCAGCCTTTAACAAGAAAGATTCGCCGGGTTATGCTATAGGGGTTGTAAAGGATACCAAAGTGTTGTACACCAAAGGTTACGGCGCTGCTAACCTGGATTATCAGATACCTATAACGCCTGATTCACGTTTTGATATTGCATCGGTATCCAAGCAATTTACGGCCGCGTGCATTGCATTATTAATCATGGATAAAAAGCTTGACCTGGACATGCCCGTAAGCAAGTTTGTACCGGAATTAGCTAAGTATAAAGATACTATCCGCATAAAGCACCTTATATATAATACCAGCGGCATTACCGATTATCATAAACTACCCCGCCCGGATGGTAAATCGTGGATCACCTTTAACTATTTTGATATTGATTATTGTATAAAAGTTTCGTTGAGTAAAGATACGCTGGCTTTTAAACCCGGCAATAAATGGGATTATTGCAACGTGAATTTTATGCTGCTTACTAAAATAGTTGAGAAAGTAAGTGGCCTGTCGTTCGCTGAGTTTTCAAAAAAGCGATTGTTTATTCCGCTGGGAATGACACATACGTTAATTAACGATGATAATACTACGGTGATACCTAACCGGGTAACACCCTATAACCCGCGTACTAAAGAATATGTTGATGCTTATAGAAAAGAAGGTTTTAAATTGAATTATGAGGGCAGTTGGATACAGCATACCCGCAACTCGCCACATTATGGGGGTAGTGGCGTTGTTTCTACAGTAAATGATTTAAATAAATGGAGCGAAAACTTTTTCACCCATAAGTTTGGCGGCAAAACATTTTATGATTTGATGCATAAAACACTAAAGTTTAATCACGATATGGATAACCAGGCATTTGGCCTGTACTTCGGTAAGTATAAAAACCGGACCTACGTTGCCTGGGATGGCGGCGACTTCGGAGTAAGTTCGCAACTGATCCGTTTCCCTGGTAAAAAAATAGCCATAGTTGTATTGTCTAATTTAGGCACCGGTAATGCCGCCGGGAAAGCTGATGAGATTGCTGATGTGTTGATAGAAAGTGGGTTGTTATAAAAATTACATTAGCCCTAATTTATAATCCCGGATTCGTTCTGGCGCAAGTCTTAGAGCGATGGCAATAGCCTGGCCCGACTTGTGACTGTCAAGCACAAGTCAGGCATTTTCCTGGTGCTGCCCGCTAAGACTTGCGCTATATTATTTTTAATACCGGACTAACATAAGTGATATTACAATTAAGTTGTATTTTGTTTTGATTAATTTCTAAAAATGAAAAGGTTTGAAATAAAACTTATAACTGTATTGGTATTCGTTCTATTGTCGTTTGGCACAGTATGGGGCCAAACCACCATGCACGATCTGCAATTTACAGCGCTGGCCAAACAATGGGATGAGGCCATACCGCTGGGCAATGGTATGTTGGGTGCTTTGATCTGGCAACGGGCAGATCGGTTACGCTTCTCGTTGGACAGGGCCGACCTGTGGGACCTGCGCCCAATGAAGGGCCTGCACCGTAAGGAGTTTAGTTACCAATGGATAATGGGGCAGATAGATAAAAAGGACTACGCACCCGTTCAACAATATTTTGATGGACCGTATGACGCCGAACCGGCACCGTCAAAGATCCCGGGTGGCGCGCTTGAGTTTGATACCAAAGACTGGGGCGGTGTGCGGTCTGTACACCTATATCTGCCAACCGCCGTGTGCGAGGTTAAATGGGCCAACGGCACTGTCTTAAAAACATTTGTTAGCGCCGCTAAGCCTGTGGGCTGGTTCAGGTTTGAACATATTGGCAAGGCACTTGTGCCGCAGTTGCTGGCGCCCCGTTACCAGGGCGCGGTAAACAAAGCCGGCGATCCGGTGGGTGGCGATGACCTGTCGCGCCTGGGTTATCCGCAGGGTGACATTATTAGGCAGGGTAACAGCATTACCTATCATCAAAAAGGCTGGGGCGGCTTTACCTACCAAATAAATGTACAATGGAAAAATACAGACGCCACTACCGTTGAGGGCACGTGGAGCATTTCGTCGCAATACCCCGACAAAAAGCCCGCGCTCGCAGCGTCGGTCATAACAGCCCAGGCAATGGCCCGCGGTTATACTGCCGACCAGGCCGATCATGTTGGTTGGTGGCAAGGTTTTTGGAACAAGAGTGCCATACATGTGCCCGATGCTTTGCTGGAGAAACAGTGGTATTTGGAACAATACAAATTTGGCTCGGCATCCAGGCCGGGCGCGCCGCCCATATCGCTCCAGGCCGTCTGGACCGCCGACAATGGCCGCCTGCCACCCTGGAAAGGCGACTTCCATAATGACCTGAATACCCAGCTTAGCTATTGGCCCGCCTACAGCGCCAATCACCTTGACGAGGGGATGGTGTTCTTAGATTTTCTTGACCAAACCAAGGCCAACTACAAACGTTACACCCGCGCCTATTTTAACAAGGATGGCCTTGCGGTACCCGGAGTTACCACGCTTGACGGTACCGAGATGGGCGGCTGGATCCAATATTCACTTTCGCCCACTGTAGCCTGCTGGCTGGCACAGCATTATTATTTACAATGGCGCTACAGTATGGACAGGGAGTTTCTGCGCACCCGTGCCTACCCGTGGCTAAAGGATGTGGCTACCTTTATCGAGAACATAACGGTGCTGGATGCCGGCGGGCATCGTAAACTGTTGCACAGTTCCAGTCCCGAGATAAATGATAACGATATCACGGCCTGGTTTCCGCAAAATACAAATTACGACCTCAGCCTGATGAAGTTTACCTTTAAAGCCGCTGCCGAACTGGCTGGCGAATTGGGCCTGCCCGACGAACAGGCGCATTGGAACAAAATATTTGCCCAGTATGACGGCTTTGCCTTAACGCCCAATCACGAGCTGATGTTTGCCCCGTCGATGGCCTATAACCAGTCGCACCGGCATTTTTCAAACATGCTGGCCATACACCCGCTGGGCCTCATCAAATGGGAGGATGGGCCGAAAGCACAGGCTATTATAAAAAATTCTATCCACCTGCTGGACAGCATTGGCCCCGACTATTGGTGCGGTTATTCGTACGCCTGGCTTGCCAATATGAAGGCCCGCGCCAAGGACGGCGAGGGTGCTGCAAGAGCCCTGAATATTTTTGCCAGGGCATTTTGCTCGGTCAACAGCTTTCACCTAAATGGCGACCAAACCGGGTCTGGCTATTCTAAATTTACTTACCGCCCATTTACGCTCGAGGGTAATTTTGCATTCGCCGCGGGCCTGCAAGAGATGTTGCTGCAAAGCTATGCCGGCTATATCGAGGTGTTCCCCGCCATACCTGCCAAATGGAAAGACGTTTCGTTCGATGATATGCGTGCCGAAGGTGCATTCATGGTAAGCGCCAAAAAAACAGGCGGCAAAGTTAATGAGGTAAAGATATTTTCTGAAAAAGGGGGCATCGCCAAACTAAAACTCCCCTTCGCATCCTGGCGCGTTGATCAAAAGAAAGATATTGAGATAACAAGTACAGATGCAGGTATCATTAATTTAAGTTGTAAGCCGGGCGGGATGGTGGTTTTGAAGAACAGCGGGAAATTGTAATTGTACTGCTTTTCAATTGTCTAAATCACTGATTTATGTGATTTAATTGATTATAAGATTATTGCGTTATATCGGCAAAATCTAATAATCAGCTCCATCTGCGATTCAGACAAATAAAAAGCGTATCTTTGCGCCAATAAATACCCGTTAGCTTTACGGTTTTGATCACCGACAACTCTTCAGATCCGCTATGCAATCGCGTTAGCACATAATTATAAGATACAATACATGTCATTCGAAAATTTAAATTTAATTGAGCCGATCCTCAGGGCTTTAAAGACAGAGGGATATACTACACCCACGCCTATACAAGAACAAGCCATACCCATTGTACTGCAACGCCGCGACCTTTTAGGCTGCGCGCAAACCGGTACCGGTAAAACAGCAGCTTTCTCTATACCTATTTTACAACTGCTATACCAGGACAGGCTGCAGCATAAAGAGCAAAAAACTATTAAGGCGCTGATACTCACCCCAACGCGCGAACTGGCCATACAAATAAATGAGAGCCTTGCCGCTTATGGCAGGCACACAGGTTTAAAACATTTGGTAATCTACGGTGGTGTGTCGCAAAACCCGCAGGTTGATGCTTTGCGCCGTGGTGTTGACATTTTAGTCGCCACGCCGGGCCGTTTGCTTGACCTGATGAACCAGCGCTTTGTTCACCTGGAGCATATTAAAATGCTGGTGCTTGACGAAGCTGACCGTATGCTGGATATGGGCTTTGTAAATGATGTAAAAAAGGTAATTGCCAAGGTGCCTGCAAAAAGGCAGACGCTGTTCTTTTCGGCTACGATGCCAAAGGAAATTCAGCACCTGGCAGATTCGATATTGACCAACCCTGAAAGGGTGGAGGTTACCCCGGTATCGTCGACTGCTGATACTATTGCACAGGAGCTATACTATGTAGAGAAGAACGACAAACGTTCGTTATTGGCCCACATATTAAAGGATAAAGAAATTAAAACAGCCCTGGTATTTACCCGCACCAAACACGGTGCCGACAAGGTGGTAAAGGACCTGCAAAAGCTCAACATCACAGCCGAAGCTATCCACGGTAATAAATCGCAGAACGCGCGCCAGCGGGCTTTAACCAACTTTAAAAACCGTACCACACGTGTTTTAATTGCTACCGATATTGCAGCCCGCGGTATTGATATCGACGAGCTGACCCACGTAATTAACTACGAAATTCCTAACATACCCGAAACCTATGTACACCGTATTGGCCGTACCGGCAGGGCAGGAGCAAGCGGTATAGCATTTACTTTTTGTGATGCCGAGGAAATTGAATTTTTAAAGGATATCCATAAGCTGATAGGCAAGGACATCCCGGTTAACGACGCGCATCCGTATGTAATGAGCCCGCAAAGTATTGTGGCCAATCATGCCGCAAGCAAGGACAAACCTAAAGGTAAAGGCGGCGGACAGAAAAGAGGCCGTGGTTTTGGCCGTTCTGACAGGCCGAGCCGCCAGGGTGGCGGTGGCGGTAATAACAGATCTGCCGATGGCAACCTAAGCGGCGGTAGCCGTGCGGGCGGGAATAGACGTTGATTAGAGATTAGAGATTAGAGATTAGAGATTAGTGATTAGTGATTAGTGATTAGTGATTAGTGATTAGTGATTAGTGATTAGTGATTAGTGATTAGTGATTAGTGATTAGTGATTAGTGATTAGTGATTAGTGATTAGTGATTAGTGATTTCTTGAGCTATACAAGTTACTAAAAAGGGTAATAGGTATTGAAACTTATCGCCTTTTTTATTTTGCCACTGACAGGCCTAATCTCTAATTAACTAATCACTAATCTCTGCAACTTGTTAACAAGTTAATAAGCATATTTGCATCGGTTAAATTTTTTAAATAGCTTTAAATAAAATTACAGTTCACGTTTATGCAACGCCTGATAGATCTTTTCAGAAATAAATTTTTCCTGGTAACGGTGGCTTTTGTGGTGTGGATGATCTTTTTTGATAAGAATGATCTGCTGTCGCAATACCAGTACCACCAGGAAGTAAGCAAGCTAAAACAGGAACGCGATTTTTATAAAGAGCAAACAACAAAAGTTGCCAAAGATCTTGACGAGCTTACCACCGATCCCCAGAAGCTTGAAAAATTTGCCCGCGAAAAATACCTCATGCGTAAAGATAATGAGGATGTTTTTGTAATCGTAAAAGAGAAAAAGGATTAATTTTCAATCTGTTTCTTGCCAAAATTGCCACGCGTCATTGCGAGGAACGAAACAATGTCTTCATATGCTAATCAATGAAACGAATGTTGTTCATCAGAACACGTAGTAACCCTCATGACCGGCAGTAGTGTAAACTGTAAACATTGTCCGCTCTTGGCCGCGTAGGCCTATTACTTTTTCCTTGATGAAAAAGTAACAAAAAATCAAGTCAGCCGATAGGCTTCTTTGCGCACAAGGCCTTTGCCCTGCAAACCAGGTAAAACCGAGGGCCCGGTCCTTTTGCCGCCTGTTGTCGCACAAGGCTACGCTTCAGGCAAAATTACCAATGCCCTTGCCACCGCACCGCCCAACTTGTTTTACCTGTTTTCATCCGAAGCTTTTCGTCTGACATTCCGGTCATGACCAATATTTAGTAATTTGTCTACTATCAAAAAAAGAGGGCAATGGCCTGTCAGGGCGCGCGGCCGGGAGTCTGGCCCTCGGATGGTGGCAGCGATCGGCCTGACTTGATCTTTTGGTTACTTTTGGATCAAGCCATACGGCGTAGCCTTCTTGAGCACCTTAAAAAACAAACAATTGCGAAAAACGTAACAGCCCAACCCGCGGCGATTGAGCGGGACGATGCCCACAGCATCCAACACAGCTACATATAAACGCTACCCTAAAGTAGTAATGTTTTAAATCATCCCTCCAAATTTCTACATTTGAACCATGAGTATCAGGGTTGAAGGCTTAACAAAGATTTATGGCGAACAAAAGGCGGTTGATAACATCAGTTTTGAGGCAGAGCCGGGTGTGCTTGGGTTTTTAGGCCCAAACGGCGCGGGCAAATCAACCACCATGAAGATACTGACCTGCTTTATCCCGCAAACCGGCGGCAAAGCCGAAGTGTGCGGCTTTGATATAAGCACACAACCGCTTGAGGTTAAACGCAACATAGGTTATCTGCCCGAAAGTAATGCGTTATATACCGACATGTATGTAAAGGAGTCGCTGGCTTTTGTTGCAGGCATTCATCAAATACACGAGCCGGCAAAACGCATTGCCAATATTATTGAACAAACAGGCCTTGGACCCGAGCAACACAAAAAAATAAGCCAGTTATCTAAAGGGTATAAGCAACGCGTCGGCCTGGCGCAGGCTATTCTGCATGATCCGAAAGTGTTGATCTTAGACGAACCCACGTCGGGCCTTGACCCAAACCAGTTGATCGGCATCCGCCAGTTAATACTTGATCTGGGCAAGACCAAAACCATTATTTTATCTACGCACATCATGCAGGAAGTGGAAGCCGTTTGCAACCACGTCATCATCATAAACAAAGGAAAAATTGTAACAAACGATACGCTGCAAAATCTAAAGCGTAAAAACAGTGTTAATTCATTAGAAGAAATATTTATTAAATTAACAAACAAATAACATGATTTAAATAATGTTTTTACATTTGTTTTAACAATTCACAATTTTTAAACCTTAAATTCAGTTTGTTATGAAAAAATTTCTATTAGCAGTAGCATTAATTGCCGGTGTTTCAGTAGGCAGTTTTGCGCAATCAAAATCAGATGATGGTGGTAAATTTAGTATTGGTGTAGAGGCCGGCTTACCTGTAGGTTCTTCTTCTGACTTTTACAGTTTTGGTATTGGCGGTTCGTTAAAATACGCACAGCCTATTGCAGATGCAACAGCGTTTACCATTTCTGCAGGTTACACTTCTTTTATGGGTAAGACTATCCTGGGAGTTAAAGTTCCTGCTGCCGGTTTTGTTCCTGTGAAAGCAGGTATCAAGTACAACTTTGCTGAAGCATTTTACGGCGAAGCACAAGTTGGAGCAGCCTTTAGTACACAAAGCGGAGGCGGTACAGCGTTTGCTTACTCGCCGGGTATTGGCTACAATTTTGGTGGCGGTGTTGATCTTGGTGTTCGTTATGAAGGCTGGTCGCACGATGGCACATTTAGCCAGGTTGCTGCACGTTTAGCTTACAGTTTCTAAACTTCATTATTTTATTATTAAAAAGGCTTCTGAACAATCGGAAGCCTTTTTAATAACAGCATTTTTATAAATTGCCCTCACAATTTAATTTCTTAACCATATGAAAAAAACGCTACTAACATTAATCATATTAATTGGTGTAACATTAAGCAGCTTTGCCCAAAAAACAGAAGGCGGTAAGTTTAGTATCGGCATTGACGCAGGTTTGCCTGTTGGCGACTTACGCAGTATTGCAACTTACACTATAGGGGGCTCCTTAAAATATGAGCATCCTATCGCCGACAAATTATGGCTCACGGCTTCGGGTGGATATACTTATATCCCGTATAAAAATGATATCATCATCGCAAACTTAGGGTATGTTAAAACAAATTCTGGCGAAGGATTTATACCATTGAAAGCAGGTATAAAATACTTTTTCAGTGATGTAATTTATGGCGAAGGTCAGGTTGGGGCCGCAATAGCTACACAAAGTGGCGGCAATACAAAATTTGTCTATGCACCGGGCGCAGGGATTATTTTCGACAAAAATATTGACATTGGTATCCGTTATGAAGCATGGGCACAAAGTGGCGGCACGCTTAGCCAGTTTGCTTTAAGATTGGCCTATTGTTTCTGATTTTAAATAATTTATTAAAAATGGCTCCTGACCACCAGGGGCCATTTTGGTTTACGGCTTGCAGGCAAAATAAAAAATTGAAACAGCCGGACAGGTTGTGGCTACATCATTAGCAAATAATATTGTAATTTCGGCGTTCAAGGTTTTGTAGTGTATCATATCCTCAAAAAAGAAATAACAGCTTACCTCAGTTCATTAGTAGCGTATGTTACTATCGGTGTATTTTTGCTGGCGCTGGGCTTGTTTTTATGGGTTTTCCCCGACTCATCTATTTTAGATTACGGCTACGCCGGATTAGACAGTCTTTTTAGCACAGCTCCTTATTTGTTTATGTTCCTGATCCCGGCTATCACCATGCGGTCGTTAGCCGAGGAGCGCAATGCCGGTACGTTCGAGTTTTTACTTACCCGCCCGTTAACCAACCTGCAAATTGTGCTGGGCAAATATTTTGCAGCGGTATTACTGGTGCTTTTTGCGTTGGTGCCTACGCTTATCTATTATTATTCTGTTTACGTATTGGGTACGCCGCAGGGCAATATTGACAGCGGTGCGGCAATAGGCTCATACATCGGTTTGTTTTTGTTGGGGGCAGCTTTTACGGCGATAGGTTTGTTTGCTTCGGCGATCACTAAAAATCAGATCATCGCTTTTACCGTTGCCATTTTTCTTTGTTTCTTTTTTTACAGCGGGTTTGATTCGCTAAGCGGATTGCTGTCACTGCAAAACCTGGGTGTACAAGGTTTGGGTATTAATGAACATTACCAATCCATCAGCCGCGGTGTTTTAGATACCCGCGACCTCGCTTATTTTATCATTCTTACAGCGGTGTTTTTATGGCTTACGCTATTCGTGCTGTTAAAGCAGCAGCAAAAAGGCATCGATAAAAAAGTCACGCTGGGCGCGGTGGCTATCATACTTTGTGTGGGTGTGTTTACCAATTTTGCTTTTACCCGGATAGATTTCACCAAAGAGGGGCGCTATACCATATCACCTATCAGCCGTAAAATATTAGACAGCTTGCCGGCCCCGATAAAAGTGACCGTTTACCTGCAGGGCGACCTTAGCGGCGGCATGAAACGCCTGCAACGCGCCACCAATGATATGCTGAGCGATCTGCAGGCTTACAGTCATCATAAACTGCAGTTTGAGTTTGTCGACCCACTTAAAAGCGTAGCGCCCGAGCAACAGGACCAAGCCATTAACGACCTGCAATCCCGCGGGATCGAGCCAACGGCATTAAGTGTAAAAACGGATGACGGGGTAACGCAAAAAACCATTTTCCCGGCTGCTATGGTATCTGCCGGCGGTAAAGATATCCCGGTTAAATTACTGTACCAGCAAACCCAAATGGGCCTTACAGCCGACGAAGTTTTAAACAATTCCATTCAAAACCTGGAGTATGCTTTTATATCGGCCATAAAAAAAGTAACACGTGGTGGAAAGCCGCAAATAGGCTTCACCACCGGGCATGGCGAGCTGACCGATGTGCAGTTAAATGATGCCATGAAATCCTTATCTGATGGATTTGAGGTGGGGAGAGTAGAGCTAAAAACCATTCCGTTTGATAGCCTGATGAAGATCAGGTTGGTGATCGTACCCAAGCCTAACAAGCCATTTACCGAATCTGAAAAATTTAAGCTGGATCAGTACCTGATGCGGGGCGGTAAAATAGTATGGACGATAGATCAGGTTAATGCCGAACTGGACAGCCTGCGCGGTCATGGTGGCGAGGAACTGGCTTTCCCAAAACAATTGAATTTAGATGATCAGCTATTTGTTTATGGCATCCGTATTAATTATGACCTGATAGCCGATATCAGCGCGGCGCAGATCCCTATCAGTACCGGTAACATTGGCGGTCAGGCACAGATCCAGATGGTGCCTTGGCTATTCTACCCCATATTTATGCCATTGGCTAAACATCCCATTGTGAAAAATTTAGATGGTATTGCCGGGCAGTTTGTAAGCACTATTGATATACTGGATACCCGCAATGTCGAAAAAACGGTGTTGCTGGCATCATCCCCATATAATAAAAAATTGAAGGCCCCGCACTTGTTATCACTGCAAGCTATAGAGCAGGAGCCCGATCCCAAAGCTTTTCAAAGTGAGCCAAAAGTTACGGCAGTTTTATTGGAGGGCAAGTTCATGTCCGACTTTAAGAATCGGCCTGTGCCCGATAGCGTTGGCGAACCGGTGGCGATAAGGCCCGAGAGCCAATCAACAAAAATGATAGTTATAAGTGATGGCGACGTGTTTAAGAACCAGGTAGCTGCCGACGGCTCGCCGTACCCGTTAGGATATGACCATTATACAAGGCAAAACTTTGGCAATAAAAACCTGCTGCTCAACATTGCCGACTATATGACCGATGATTCGGGGCTGATATCGTTGCGTAATAAAGAAATTAAATTGCGCCTGCTTAACCATGCCCGCGTGCGCAATGAAAAATTATACTGGCAGATTATAAATACAACTATACCCTTGCTATTAGTGTTAATATTTGCTGTTTTTCAACATTATACGCGTAAGCGAAAGTATGCTCATTAAAGATGGTTATACCGACCAAAAGTTCCTGAGTATATAGGAGCATTCGTACACGATAAAAACAATGATCAACGCCGAATGGTAGGCCCTGTTTTTTATTTTAATGGCTATAAGGCATAATACAATATGCGAAGCGTTACGAATGGGATATTCAATATTGTACCGGTGAGTGTAAACCTGCCCTTTTATTAAAGTATCTACAAAATCCATCACAAAACTAAAGGCCAGGATACTGTACAGCCAATTTCTGCGCGAATAAAAATAATCTTTATAATCACTATATTCCTTCAGGTCATCAGGATATAAAAGGGCACAAATGCTGTAAAATACCATTATATACAGTATAACGAAAAAGTATTGCATGAACAGCCAGTGCTGAATGTCGTGCAGATAAAATTCCCACCACCAGAAATGTATCAGCAGCAAAAAAATATAAAAAGCCCACAATGAGTGTACCCAGTATGGCTTGTCCCTGCCCGGGTGCTGTATCTGTTTGGCAGATCCTTTTAACAGAAGTGCAATACTGAGGCCAAGCACCATGCCTAAAATAGCTTTAATATGAGAAAATATATCCATAATTGCAATATCGGTAAAAAAATATTTTTTACTGCTCTCCCAGGGTCTCTCGTAGAGAAACCCTGGGAGAGCAGATCTGCCTGTATAAAATATTCGAATATTAGTACATCAAATATCAAATTTAAAGAAACTAACTTGTTTGCTTTTAGTGTTAATATTTGCTATTTTTCAACATTATATTCATAAGCTAAAGTATGCTCATTAAATTTTATACTTTTGACTAATTAACACCAAATTTATATATGAGATTCATAGTTTCTACATCAACATTATTGAAGCAATTACAGTCTGTAAGCGGTGCATTGAGCAACAGTACCGTATTGCCTATACTGGAGAACTTTTTGTTTGAGATAAAAGATGGAAACTTAACCATTTCTGCTACCGACCTGCAAACTAGCATGACCACGTCTTTAACTGTTGAGGCTAAAGAGAACGGCAGAATTGCTATTCCATCACGGATTTTATTAGAGACTTTAAAATCATTACCTGAGCAGCCGGTGGCTTTCTCGATTGATGATGCTACGTTTGCCATTGAAATAAATGCAGGCGACGGGAAATATAAACTGAGCGGCGAGAATGGCGAAGACTTCCCGAAGATCCCGACGGTTGAAAATGCTTCATCGGTAAATTTACCGGCATCGGTTTTAACCGAGGCTATTAACAAAACCATATTCGCGGTAAGTAATGATGAGCTGCGCCCCGCCATGACGGGTGTTTACTGCCAGCTGTCAAGCCAATACCTAACCTTCGTAGCTACCGACGCACATAAGCTGGTACGTTACCGCAGGTTAGATGCAAAGGCAGAGTCGACCACATCTTTCATCCTGCCTAAAAAGGCGTTGACGTTGCTTAAATCGGCCCTGCCAACTGATGATGTGAATGTATCTGTTGAATACAATAGCACCAGCGCATTTTTTAAATTTAACAACATTAACCTGGTATGCCGCTTAATTGACGAGCGTTACCCGGATTATGAAGCGGTTATCCCGTTAAATAACCCTAATAAATTAAGTATTGACCGTTTGGCATTTTTAGGCTCGTTAAGCCGTGTTGCTATTTACGCCAACAAAACTACGCACCAGGTAAGGTTAAAAATAACCGGCAGCGAGCTGCACATATCATCAGAAGATATTGATTTTGCAAACGAGGCGCACGAGCGTTTAGGCTGCCAGTACGAGGGTGAGGATATGGAGATAGGTTTTAATGCCCGGTTCCTGATAGAAATGCTGAAAAATTTAAGCGGCGAGGAAGTATCATTAGAAATGTCGACCCCTAATCGTGCCGGATTATTATTGCCACAAGGTGGCGATGAGAACGAGGATGTACTGATGCTGGTAATGCCGGTAATGCTTAACAGCTACGCATAATTGTATCATAAATTAAAAGACATAAAACATAGTCCGGCTTAAAAACCGGACTTTTTTGTTAACCCCGATAACAAAACCAATAATAAGCAGTTATATAACATCTGGTTATTTATGAATATCAAAGCCGTAATTTTATTTTTTGCCGTAGCTGTTATTGGTTTGTATGCCTGTAATAAAAATGCCAGTGACCTGCCAATTGTCCATCAAAAAGCAACGGTAACGGTAATTAATGCCACCGGCGATACGGTAAATTTTTACCAAAACGGCACGCGTTTAAATATCGGGTCCAACTTAACGCCGTTAGGGCAATATCTTGATATCCCTGTAAATGCAGGTACAAGCCGGTTCCAGTTTAAAAAGGCAGGCAACCCCAATGCTTTTATTGATGCGCCGTTTACCATAAAAGATTCGACCAGTAATACCATGTTTATTGCCGGCGAGTCCCTTGATAAGGTGTTTCTGTTCCAGGATAATTTTATTACAGATACCAACAAAAACGTAGCATTTATCAGGTTTGTAAATGCCTCTCCGGTTGATGGTGTATTGAATGTTGCCATTAATAATGATACTACTAATTTTACCGCGGTGCCATTTAAATCTGCTACAGATTTTGCGGTAGTTCGCAGCGGGAAAGTTTCATTAGCGGTAAGAAGGGGAAGTGACACAACAAAAGTGCTTTCGGGTAGTATCACTTTAGTTGATCATGTCAGTTATACATTATTTACCAAAGGAGTATTAAACGGTACAGGTGTGAACGCGTTTGGTGCCCGTATTTTGCCAACGCAGTAAAATTAAAATAATGGCTGAGAAAAATAAAGTAATGGTATTTCTGTCTTTGTGCTTCGCCGGCATAATGGTAGTGCCATTTATTGCATCGTGCGGTAAAAGCGCGGGTACGGTTACCCCATCAACAGCAAAAATACAAATGCAGGTGGTAAACTTAAGCCCCGATCTGCAACCTGTTAACTTATACGTAGGATTGATCCAACAAAGTACCGGTGGGTTTAGCTACCCATATCCATCAGGATATTTCTCATTAACCAATATTAATCCGCCTATACAGATCAGGTCTTATTCAGCAACAGTTTCAACAACTAATCTGGTATCTATAGATAGCGTTATATTCAAACCTAATTTTAAATACACATTGTTTGTAACCGGTTTACGGGCCGATAATTCAGTTGGCTATATATTTACTGTGGATACCGCTGTTAACCCTACAACAGGGCGCGGTAAGATCCGTTTTGTTAACGCTTCGCCACGGTCGGGCCTGCTTGACATAACAGCAAACGATACATTGGCATTTAAGGCAAGTGCTTATAAAAGCGTTTCGAAATTTATTGAGTTGCCTGCCGGTAATTACAATTTTAAGGTAAAGCCCAGTGGTTCTTCAACCGTTATCTCAAATTTTCCGGCAGTTACTGTTGTTGACGGGAAACTATATACCTTGTATTGTCGTGGCGTGGTTAATGGCGCAGACTCTGTAGCTTTTGGTATGGGTGTTATAAATAACAGGTAGCTTTACCATATATATTTATATTTTTGCCACAAATTTTAATCTCTTGGAAATCCTTAAAGCAATACTTGATTTTATAATCCATATTGATAAGCACCTGGTGCAAATTACCAGCCAGTATCAGGGATGGACCTATTTAATACTCTTCGCTATTATTTTTGCCGAAACTGGTTTTGTGGTTACCCCGTTTTTACCCGGCGACTCGCTGCTATTTGCTGCAGGCGCGTTAATTGCCGGCGGACAATCAGGATTAGAAATTTACCTGCTGACACTGATACTGATCTGCGCCGCATTTTCAGGTAATACGGTAAACTATTTGTTAGGTAATTACCTGGGCCCAAAGGTGTTTAAGGAGAATAATAAAATACTCAAGCTTGATTACTACCTGCAAACCAAGGCCTTTTTTGATAAGCATGGCGGTAAGGCCGTAATTTTTAGCCGCTTCATGCCTATTATACGTACCATTGCGCCGTTTGTGGCCGGGGTAGGGCGTATGCCGTTTTTACGTTATAGTCTTTACAATATTATAGGCGGTGTTTCATGGATCATCCTTTTCCTGTTCGCGGGATATTTGCTGGGTAATGTGCCTTTCTTTAAAGATCATTTTTCGGTGATCGGCATAGTTATTATTTTGGTTTCGGTTATCCCGCCGATAATCGCGGCGATAAAAAGCAGGAAGAAATAATACACAGGTAGGTGGCTGTCTAAAGAATCAATATAAGGATAATGGTAGGCCTTTGTGAATCTCTGTGCCTCCTTGGTGTTCTTTGCGGTTAATTTTTACCACGGAGATACAGAGAAGCCACAGAGTAAACACAGAGAGCTAATAACGAAAAGGTATTTTTTTTCTTTGTTAGTTTTAAGACGACCGATACATTTACTTGTCAAATGCCGCTATTTTACCTGACTTAAAAATAGCTTCTTCTTTTTGGATCTTATGCATTTCGCCGGCACTTAAATGCTGTTCTATCAATTTATTCAGGTCGGGCTGCCCTGCATCCACCCAAGCCGAATACCAGAAACTACCAACCGATAATATGGCCGACCGCATTCGCCTTTGTTCCATACCGTGCATGGCGGCCTGGTACGCGCGGCTATAATCAACAGAATAATTCTGAACCGCTTTTTTGCCATGCATAACCATTGCATATTTTTTATCAGTTGGGAAGGTTTTGCTTAAAGCCCTTTCTAACCGAAAAACAGAATCAAGCTCGCTAAACGACGTTCGGCAGATCTTGAACGCTTCTTTCAAGGGGTTCTCAATATAGCGCGCCTTGCCGGCATAGCAGTTATAGTTAGCGGCGAAAAGTTCGGGGATGCGGCTTTCCCAAAGCGCATGCAGCCCGGTTTGATGGGTAAGCTGACCGTCGTAGTTTTGGGTGAGGTGCAGCGGTACATGGGCATCGGCAACATAATGCCCCAAATTAGCCGACGCGGTTAATATTCCCGTAGTATCATGCGCCTTAAAAGCGTTTACCAGTTTATAATAATTGTATTGGATAGACCACGGCACAGTGCCGTATTTGTCGAGTGTGTCTTCAGAATATTTTACCACGGCATCATTCCAGCGCTCCGGGATCAGTCTGAACGGGTTTTTACCGTAATGATCAGCGTCTAAATAATGGCGGGGCGCTTCAAGCGAATCGACATAGCGCCGTTTATCAGCACTGATGGCATGTTTTGTAATAAAACCAATATTGGCTTTATAAAACCCGGCCATAGCCTTAGGCAGCGTAAAAACCGCCAGCCGGTTAATGCGGTAATGCGCAAAAAATCCCCATGATGAGCAAAGCAGGATTAATAATAACCCGGATATGATCCTGGCCGATGATTTCATCTACTGCTGGCCCTGCTGGTATTTATAATGTAAATGTTTCAACGCTTCTTCTGATTCCTCGTCGGCCGATGCGCCGTAGCCTGTTACCAGTACCCCTTTTACACCCGCATTATTTGCCAGCGCGTAAACGGTAGCTTCATCAGCAGGGTCTGATGGGCCCTCGTAGCGGTACAGATCGACAATTTCAAATTCATCAGCCGGGTATTCCTGCTCGCCAACTTTAAAGCGGTTTTGGTGCAAATTAAAGTCGAGCGTAAAGCCTTGTTCTTTTAGTTTTTCAATAGCTTCGCTGATGGTGGCGTAATGAAATTTTTGTTTCATGGGATGTTGATCTGGTAAGTAAAGTAAAATTAGGCAATTATGCTTTAATAAGAAACCTTAAACATTGGTATATTTACGATGTTACAATATCTGCCTATGCCCCTGACAACAAATAATAAGCCGGTTAAAAAAAGTATCTGGAAATGGTTAACCCTGCTTGGCCCCGGCCTGACCACCGGCGCTGCAGATGATGATCCATCCGGAATAGCTACTTATTCGCAAACGGGCGCGCAATTTGGCTATGGGCAATTATGGACAGCCCTATACATGCTGCCGTTTATGACCGCGGTACAGGAAGCCTGTGCACGCATTGGCCTGGTTACCGGTAAAGGTATTGCCGCAGTTGTTAAAGAACATTATAGCCGTAAGGTATTATATAGCGTGGTTAGCCTTGTAGTAGTAGCCAACACCATAAATATTGGTGCAGATATTGGCGCCATGGCTGCAGCGGCTAATTTATTGATACCTGTACCGTTTGTTGTGCTTACATTGCTTTTTACAGCGAGCATATTGGTACTTGAAATATTTACCAGTTATAAAGTTTATTCAAGGATACTAAAATGGCTGGCGTTGGCGCTGCTGGCGTATCCAATTACGGTTTTTATTATTCACCAGGATTGGCCCGTGGTTTTAAAAGCAACGATAGTGCCGCATATCGAATTTAGTTTCGCTTTCCTGTTTATAATAACCGGCGTATTTGGTACTACCATTACACCTTATATGTTTTTTTGGGAGGCATCGCAGGAGGTTGAAGAAATAAAAGAGAAAGGCCATGCCGACGGTAATAAAACCGGGGTATGCTGGGCGGATATCCATAACATGCGCAAAGATAATACCGCCGGCATGATCATATCAGAGTTTACTACCTGGTGCATATTGCTGGTAGGCGCCGCCGTTTTGCACCAAAGTGGGGTTAAGGATCTTAAAACTGCCGCCGATGCCGCTAAAGCATTAGAGCCGCTGGTGCACTCTTTCCCCAATTCAGGGTTTTTAGCAAAGCTGATCTTTTCGGTTGGTATTATTGGTTTAGGATTGCTGGCGGTGCCGGTGCTGTCCGGATCTGCCGCTTATGCCGTAGCCGAGGCTTTTGACTGGAATGCCAGTTTAAATCTTAAATTAAAGAAGGCCCATGGCTTTTATGGTGTAATTACCATAGCTACTATAATTGGCCTCATTATTAATTTTGTGGGGATCGACCCGGTAAAAGCGCTTATTTATACTGCCGTTTTAAATGGTGTTGCGGCAGTACCTTTATTGTTTCTGATCATCAAAATATCAACCGATGATAAGATCATGGGCGAGTATAAAAGCGGGTGGCTATCAAAAACGCTGCTATGGTTTACATTTGTGGTGATGGGAGCCGCGGCAGTGGCTTTGTTTTTTACGATATGATATGGCCGAAAGCAAGTTGAAAAAATATTTAAAAAAGGTATTTGACATTGAAATAAAAACTTCTATATTTGCAGTCCTTAAATAACGAATAGAATAACAAGCTAAAATGGCAAATCATAAATCATCAATAAAAAGGATCAGGTCTAACGCTGCGAAGCGCTTACGTAACCGTTACCAGGCTAAAACTACAAGAAACGCTATCAAGAGATTGAGAAGCACAACCAGCAAAGCTGATGCGGCTCCTCTTTTATCAAAAGTGATCTCTATGCTTGACCGTTTAGCTAAAAAGAACGTTATCCACAAAAATAAAGCTTCAAACAATAAATCGAAGCTTACTAAATTTGTAAACGCGTTAAGCTAATCAGCTAACTAAAAATATTTTATCCCGAAAAGGCGATGAGTTTTAAACTCATCGCCTTTTTTGTTGGGCCTCACCCCAGCCCCCTCCAAAGGAGAGGGGGCTTTTTAAAAGCCTGCGTCATCAGGCTACCGGTACCCACATTTTTTTGCCGGTGATTTTTTTCTGTCCCATCGGGACTGCACCTTTGTAGTTAGTATTAAAAAGGGTGTTCAGCACCGTAGGTTGCTGCCCCTCGCCGCCATTTCATACTATCAGAGTTGAATATTACTAAGTTGCCGTTGGGTAGCCTCTCTGAGACAAAAATGTTATCCATTTTTTTTCTACAAAGGTGTAGAGCCTACGGCTCATTGATCTCTTCTATTCTTAATACTTGTGGGGTACACTACAGCTGCCCCCGGGAGAGATTTATAGGGGCTTAGTCGGCTTTTACGAAATTTAATCCTTAAATCCTTCCATCTTATAAATCTTAGTCTTACTTTAACCTCGTGGAAAACTACGAGAACAAGATCAGTATCAAAGCCTGGGCCGAGGAAGACCGCCCGCGCGAAAAGCTGAGTGCCCAGGGACGCCGCGCGTTGACTGATGCCGAACTGATAGCGATATTGATCGGGTCGGGCAGCCGTACGGAGAGCGCGGTTGAACTGAGCAAGCGTATTTTGCACCATTACGGTAACGACCTGAATAACCTGGGCAAAGCATCCATAGCTGAGCTGTCGCGCTTTAAAGGCATCGGCGAAGCCAAGGCTATTTCCATCATAGCCGCGCTTGAGGTTGGCCGCCGCCGTAACGAAACCGAAACAAAAGTACTGGATACCATTAACGGCAGTAAGGACGCGTTCAAGATCCTGCGCCGCATTTTTATGGACCTTAACCACGAGGAGTTTTGGATCCTGCTGCTTAATCAGGCCGGTAAAGTAACAGCCAAAGAGTTGATCAGCAAAGGCGGATTGACCGGCACTGTAGCCGATCCGAAGATCATCTTTAACATAGCCTTGCAAAATAATGCGGTGTCCATTGTAATGGCGCATAATCACCCATCAGGTAATTTAAAACCGAGCCAGCTGGATATCGACCTTACCAAGAAAATAGCTAATGCCGGCCGGTTATTGGATATAAATGTGTTGGATCACTTGATTGTGACCAATGATGGTTTTTACAGTTTTGCGGATGAGGGGGTGATTTGATTTTGATTTCGGATTTCGAATGTTCGATTTCGGATTTATAATCCCGGACTAAAATATATGCGGATTTATAATCCGCGATTTGTTACCGGGGGTTGCGAACTAATATAGCGCAAGTCTTAGCGGGCCGGACCGAGAAAAAGGCTTGACTTGTGCTTTGGTAGTCACAAGTCAAGCCAAGCCGTTGGCCATCACGCTAAGACTTGCGCCAGACAGAAGTTTTTAGATCCTAAATAATGTCAAACAAGCGTATCTTTAAATCGTTCTACAATTAAAACAAACAAACCATGATAACTCCAGACGACCAATTACCGCTTGACGATTCGGAAACAGAAGATGACGAGCAATTAAGCCAGCAGGATATCCACTCGAACGGATTTGATGAAGATGCGGAATATGAAGCTGCTGATGAAGAAGCCGACGTTGAAGGCTTAAAACAAGCCTATGACGCGTCAGAACCATCGTACACGCTTAATTTGGATGATGACGATTTAGATGAAGACTAAGCGCCTGTAAAAGTTAATAGCTTATGCTGCATCTACCTCAAAATGCTCGACAACATGCGGCTTATAGGTATCGGTTTTGACCTTTGCCTTAAGTTCATGTAAAATGTTGTATAGGCCAAAATTAGTACGATTTACGTAAATAAAATGCTTTACGCCTCGTGCCTGCTTAAACTCCGGCATTTTTGACACCTTTTCGCCGAAACCAAAAAGCTCGTCAAAAAACTCGGTACGGCCAAAGTCAAATGTATCGGCTATATAGGGTTTAGCAAACAGGCTGATCATCTGTTTATAAGTGGTATAATAAAACTCAATTTGTTCGGCATTGTCATTCGGCAAAATCATTTCCAACTTGCGGAATGCCTTTATGGTTTCCTCTTTATTCTCAAATAAATTAGTTGACGTTAACGAGAAGAATGGGTAATAAAAGTCCTCGGGCATTTCTTTGATACAGCCAAAATCAATTACGCCCAGCTTTTCATCAGCAGTGATCATAAAATTACCGGGATGTGGATCGGCATGTACCGCGCGCAATTCGTGTTGTTGAAAATTATAGAAATCCCATAAAGCCTGGCCAATTTTATCACGCAACTGCTGCGACGGGTTGGTGGCTAAAAACTCGCGTAGATGTTTTCCTTCCAACCAGTCCATAGTAATGATACGCTTGCCGGATAGCTGTGGGTAATAAGTAGGGAACACCACGTTATTTAAATTGGCGCAGGCGTTACTAAACTCTATCGACCGGCGCACTTCCAGCTCGTAATCCGTTTCTTCAAGCAGGCGTTCTTCCACCTCGCGCATGTAGACATCAAGTTCTTTCTCACTCATCCCCAACAAGCGGAACGCGAAGGGCTTTACCAGCTTCAGGTCGGATGATATCGAATCGCCTACGCCGGGATATTGGATTTTTACAGCCAGCTTTTTGCCGTTTAATTCGGCCTCATGCACCTGGCCTATCGAGGCCGCGTTGCTCGATCGGATATTAAACTTATCATAGATCTGCTCGGGCGATTTGCCAAAGTATTTCTTAAAGGTCTGAACGATGAGCGGGCCCGAAAGCGGCGGCGCATTGTATTGCGATTGGGTAAATTTATCAACATAAGCCTGCGGCAGCAGGTTTTTATCCATGCTCAGCATTTGTGCTACTTTTAAGGCGCTGCCCTTTAGCTCGCTTAATGACTGGTAAATGTCGGCAGCGTTATCCTCGTTCAGCTCAGTTCTGTCCAGGTCGGGGTTGAACAGCTTTTTCGAATAATGCTTTATATAATTACCCCCAACCTTAACCCCGGTTTTTATAAATTTTGCCGAGCGTTCTACTTTCGAGGTAGGGATGCTATTTTGTTCTTTATTATCACTCATCACTGATCTATTCAAATAATTTAGCCAATTTCTGTTGATCTACTTCCGTAAAATCCTTTATAACGAGGTTGGATGGTTGCAGCTTAGCCGCCGGGTGGCCGGTTGTTATGCCAACAACTTTCATTTCGGCTGCATTGGCTGCTTTAATGCCTGCTATCGAGTCTTCAAAAACTACGCAATCTTCGGGTTTCATGCCCAGGTCGGCAGCAGCTTTTAAAAATATCTGTGGGTTTGGCTTTCCTTTGCTCACGCGATTGCCGTCAATGATCACATCAAAATATTGCCTTACAGGCACATGGCTCAATATAAAATCAATATCATCAATGGTTGCTGATGATGCCATGGCCAGCTTAACCCCGGCGTCTTTTAATTCGATCAATAAATTTTCCAACCCATTTACTGCCGATACGTAAGGCCCGTAAAATTCTTTGTACAGGCCTTCCTTTTCTTTAAGCAAAGCTTGTAGTTGTGTTTCATCAGCATCAGGAAATAAACCTTTTAATGTATCTATTATAGGCACACCGCTTATTTGGCTTTTATAAGTTTCTGCAGTGATCTCGCCTTTATTATACTTTTTATAAATGGCTTGCCACGACTTAAAATGGTAGGGTGTATTATCTACCATGGTGCCATCCATATCAAAAATTGCTGCGAAATGCTTAGTTGCCAAAACCCATCGTTTCTTTTAAACCACCGTTTTGGGCCAAAAACTTGCCATACTCAAACAGGTTGTCGATGGGTGAGCGCTGGAACAGATCGAAAGTTACGTTTACGCCTTTCTCGATAGCTTCGTCGGTTTTTTCAAAACCCGCCGAGTTATCATTTATCCAAAAATGTAAAACAAACCCAAACTGGATCCATAGTGCGTCTTTATAACGTTTTGCAAAGAATTTACGGTCCGACAGTTCTGTCGATTCAATACCTTCTTTTAAGATCTCGTCGGCAAAGCCCTCAAATATATTTTTCAGTTCGGTAAATATTGCCGGTGTGGTAAACCCTTTTGGTTGCTTTTTTATGCTGTACACCGTAAAGCTGCGGTTGCTTTTCAGCAGCTCGAAAAAGCCATAGAAAAAAGATAATGCCTTTTCGCGCGATGCGTACTGGCCCCAAACTTCCTGGCCTTTTATTTCGGTTAAGGTTTTTCTTGCCTGGTCTGCCCATATATTTTGCTCGATAGCGTCGAACGATCCGAAGTGGTTATAAAATTCCTCTTCGGGCATTTTGTTCTTTTTTGCAAATACATATACTGATTTTGGCTGCGCGCCCTCGGTCAGAACATAGTCCATATATGCTTTTTGTATACTTTCGGTAGTTGCCATAAAAAATAATTTACAGGATAAAGTTAACGGTAATCAATACCACTAATGTCATACTTATCTATAAATTAACGCTTTATTTTAGCGGATGTTTTATGCGTTATAACTGATAATGTTGGGTGGATGTCAAATATTGGAGATAAACTATACATTAAACCAAATAAATTGCAAATTTGTGGGTGGTGAAATCATATGAGTGAAAGAACGATACTGGTTTGGTTTAGAAATGACTTGCGTATACACGATAACGAAATATTGTTAGAAGCGACACGCAAAGCTGATAAAGTACTGCCCGTTTATTGTTTTGATCCGTACTATTTTAAAACCACAGCCAATGGCGCACCCAAAACCGGCGCTTTGCGGGCAAGGTTCTTATTAGAGTCTGTTGCCGATCTCCGCAAGAATTTAAAGGCGTTAGGTGGCGAACTGATCATCCGGATAGGTAATCCTGCCGAAGTTTTACCGGAGCTTGCCGCACAATATGCTGTAAATGAGGTTTACCATCACCGCGAGGTAGCTTACGAAGAAACGGATATATCTGAACAAGTTGAAACCGCACTCTGGAACCTCAAGCTTAACCTTAAACATTTTATAGGGCATACGCTTTACCATAAAGAGGACCTGCCTTTCCCGATAAAGGATATCCCGGATAGCTTTGCCGTATTTAAGAAAAAAGTGGAGCGCGACAGCAATGTGCGCCCCTGTATCGGTACTCCTGAACAGATCATAACCCCCGAAATAATAGACGCCGGCGAATTGCCTGCATTGCAACAACTGGGTTTAAACGAGCCCGTTGACGACCCGCGCGCTAAAATAAAATTTACCGGCGGCGAAACCGCAGGATTGGCAAGGCTGGAACAGTACTTTACCAACAACAGCCAGGTAGCGCCAACAAAGGGCCGTAACGGTGCTACTGTCGACCGTTCATCAAAGCTATCGCCCTGGCTGGCATTGGGGTGCATATCTATGCGGCAGGTATACTGGGCGGTCGTTAAGCACGAGGAAGCAAATAACGTACGTAATACCGGTATGCTGGAACTTGAATTATTGTGGCGCGATTACTTCAGGTTTATGTTTAAAAAACATGGCAAGCAATACTTTACTACCGACGAGCAGGCCGCCGAAACATCCGCAGAAAAAGAAGCACTTTTTGAGAAATGGAAAAGCGGCAATACCGGCATCCCGTTTATTGATGCCAGCATGCACAAATTGAATGCAACAGGATATATCAGCAACTTTAGCAGGCAAATGGTAGCCGGTTACCTGGTGCGCGATCTTGAGGTGGACTGGAAAAAAGGCGCCGCTTATTTTGAAGAGAAGCTAATCGATTATTCGCCGGCCAGCAACTGGGGCAACTGGGCCTTTGTGGCAGGCCTTGGCCATGACCCGCGCGACAATAAATATTTCAATATTACCAAACTGGCTAGCGAGCTGGAAACCCAAAGCGAATTTATCAGCACCTGGGCGCCTGAAACGGTAGGGGTTGGGCAGGTGGTAACTGTGTAATTATACTGTGGTATCACAAAATGTGATGCCTTCTAAACAAAGCGTGAAAGAATTGACAAATATTGAGAGAGATCAAGAGGGAGTATTCAGTACTTTGTTCCCGATACTTATTTCTTTTTAGCTTTTGGTAAAATCAGTTTGCCTACGGCAGTTTTTGCCGCTTCTACCTTTTTTACAAAAAAAGGATCGTTAGCATGGCTTTTAACATTACTGCTTACAATAGCACCACCACCATAACTTATATTATTATCTGCTTTCTTTATTGCCGGCATAACAACTCTTTCTTTATACTATCAAATATACGATTTTACTTTCTTTTCACCAAGAACGCCTCATAGTTTACATTCTTCTGAAATGGGTATGCGGTACCATCTATAATACCATACACCTCAAAGTCCATGCTAATATCATCTATCAGTCCGGCGATACCCATTTGATAAAGTCTTGTTCTTACAGGGGTACTTCCTTTAGCATAAACAAAGTGATTGCCATAGTGATCAGAAAAGTCATTTACTGTGTTTGCTACAGTAGCAAGAACAACATCTCTATCGTCATTATTGCTCGTTACAGAATCACTTACCGAACCGGTTTCCGGATCTTCGTCGCCAAATGCAAGGTTATATACAGCAGGGTCATCTTGCACTTTGGTAAACATTACTACTTTCTTGATCCTGCCATTAGGGCCTTCGCTGTAAAACTCATAGTCTTGAAAATCACTGGTCAGATAATTATAATGTGGTAAATTCATTAGCCGTATATCGTCAACTTAAATGGACGAATGTAGCTAAAATGAAATTAACTAAACCCCATCAAAATATTATACTAAAATGATACGCAGGGCGTTATTCCTTTGTATCTTTAGTATATGAACTCATTCGAACAATTTACAATCCTGATTGGCCTTTTGGCCGTGCTTTTTGAAGGCCTGGGATATGTAGGTACTTTCCTTAAAAAAATCCTTCACTAACTAAAATACGCTGCAGCAACAAACCCTATGGGATCGTGTAATTAAAAAGCACACTTTTTTTGCGAAAAAGTGGTAAATCATTTACAATTTAATTTAAAGTTTATAATACGTTATGCTTACTTTTGTAGCATTATCAAGATTGGTTCACAATGGATAGCCTCAATTATATAAATAGTAACAACGCTGCTTTTATTGATTCTTTATACGAAACCTACAAACAGAACCCCGAATCGGTTGAATTTGGATGGCAAAAATTTTTCGAAGGGTTTGATTTTGGGCGCGGGTCCCAGGCACCGGCAGTTAGTGCAGAAACACCCGATCATTTTTTAAAAGAGATCAATGTGCTTAACATGATCGATGGTTACCGCGGCAGGGGGCACCTGTTTGCCAAGACCAACCCGGTACGTGAGCGCCGTCAATATTTCCCGGGCAAAGAGCTGGAAACCTTTGGGTTAGCCCAATCAGATCTTGATACCGTATTTAATGCGGGTGTTGAGGTTGGCATGGGCCCATCAAAACTGCGCGACATAGTGCAGATGCTGGAAGAAACTTATTGCGGCGCAATAGGTACAGAATACCACTACATCCGTAACCCTATAAAAGTTAAATGGTTCCAGGATAGAATGGAAAGCCAGCGTAATAAGCCGTCTTTCTCTGTCGAAGAGAAAAAACTGATGTTGCGTAAAGTAAGCGAGGCTGTTATTTTCGAGAACTTCCTGGGTACTAAATTCCTGGGCCAGAAACGCTTCTCGTTAGAGGGTGCCGAAGCATTGATCCCGGCTATGGATTCTGTTATCCAAAAGGGGGCAACTTTAGGCATTGAAGAGTTTACCATTGGTATGGCACACCGCGGCCGCTTAAACGTGTTGGCTAACATCATGAAAAAAACCTACAAAGAGATCTTCTCTGAGTTTGAGGGTAAAAATTATGATGAGGATTCTACAGCGGGCGGCGACGTAAAATATCACCTGGGTTTCTCAACTGATGTTGAAGCCGAAAATGGTAAAAAAGTCCACTTAAGCCTTTGCCCTAACCCGTCGCACTTAGAGGCTGTCGACCCGGTTGTAGAAGGCTTAACCCGTTCAAAAATTGATTTTAAATATAGCGGCGATCATACCAAGATAGCCCCGATACTGATCCATGGCGATGCTTCTGTTGCGGGCCAGGGTATTGTGTATGAAGTTTTACAAATGGAAAAACTGGATGGCTACCGCACAGGTGGTACTATCCACCTGGTTATTAATAACCAGATAGGTTTTACTACCAATTTTGTTGATGCCCGTTCAAGTACTTACTGTACCGATGTTGCAAAAACGGTTTTATCGCCGGTTTTCCACGTTAATGGTGATGATGTTGAGGCTTTGGCCTATGTGATCAATATGGCTATGGAATACCGCCAGGTGTTTCATGACGACGTATTTATAGATATATTATGTTACCGCCGCTACGGGCACAATGAGGCTGATGAGCCTAAGTTTACCCAGCCGGTATTATACAAGGCGATAGAGGCGCATCCAAACCCGCGCGAGGTTTATTTAACCAAGCTGATGGCCGAAAATGTTGTTGCCGACGCAGAGGTTAAGCAAATGGAAAAAGATTTCCGTGGTTTATTGCAAAAAGAACTGGACGAATCAAAGGCGCAGGACAAGTTTACAGAGTCTATCCCGATGTTTGCCGGCGCCTGGAACGGATTACACCTGGCTACCGAAAGGGATTTTATCGCCCCGATAAGTACAGCTGTAGCTAAAGACGAATTATTGGCAATCGGTAAAAAAATTACCGAACTGCCTAAGAATAAAGTGTTCTTTAAAAAGATCGAAAAACTTTTTGAAGAACGCGGCAAAATGGTGAACGATACCCACACTTTTGATTGGGCCATGGGCGAGTTAATGGCTTATGGGTCTTTATTAAAAGACGGGCATCCTGTACGTTTAAGCGGCGAGGACGTTAAAAGGGGTACATTCTCACACCGGCACGCGGTATTAACCCTGGCTGATTCTGAAGAAGAATATACGCCGCTGAATACTATTGAAGGCGGAAAATTCAGCATCTATAACTCATTATTGTCTGAGTATGGCGTTTTAGGTTTTGAGTATGGCTATGCCCTTGCAAACCCTAACGCGTTAACCATATGGGAAGCCCAGTTTGGCGATTTCTTTAACGGCGCGCAAACTATCGTCGACCAATATATAGTAAGTGCCGAAACAAAATGGCAGCGTGGTAACGGGTTGGTAATGTTATTGCCGCATGGCTATGAAGGCCAGGGCCCTGAGCATTCGTCAGCGCGTATTGAGCGCTTTATGGAGCTTTGTGCCGATAACAATATCCAGGTGGCTAATTGTACAACACCTGCAAACTTCTTCCACATACTGCGCCGCCAGATGTACCGCGATTTCCGCAAGCCGCTGATCATTTTCACGCCTAAAAGCTTATTGCGTAACCCTAAATGCGTATCGCCACTAACCGATTTCACCGACGGTGTTTTCAAAGAGGTGATAGATGATACTTACGCGGATGTTAAAAAGGTAAAACGCGTGCTGTTCTGCTCAGGTAAAATCTATTATGACCTGTTAGAGAAACAACAGGCCGACGAGCGCAAGGATGTAGCGATAGTTCGTGTAGAGCAATTATACCCAACCCCGGTACAGCAGCTAAGCGCTATCAGGGCACGATATACCAAGGCAACTGATTTTATCTGGGTACAGGAAGAGCCGGAGAACATGGGTGCATGGCCATACCTGTATCGTAAATCACGTACAGAAGAGGCGCTTAAATTTGATGTGATATCGCGTAACGAAAGTGCAAGTACCGCTACCGGTTTTGCTAAGCAACACGCGGCACAGCAATTATATATTGTATCAAAAGCATTTGAATCGCCGGCAGGCAAAAAAGTAAAAGAAGCAGTTAAAGCAACAGCCGAGAAAATGGCTACTGCCGGTGCCGATTGATATTATGTTGAAATGGAAATATCTTTTTGTAGCAATTTTGCCTTTCCTGCTTTCAGGTTGTAAAAAGCAAAATCAGGTACAGAAAAAAGAGCCGGAAGTTGTTACTGTTGAAGCAAACCTTGCCACACCTGCGTTGTTGAAATTTAACAACGTTGTAATATTAGGTAACAGCATTACCTATGCCGGCCCAAATATTCCGTTGGGTTGGTATGGCGATTGGGGAATGGCTGCCAGTGCGGAAGAAAAGGATTATGTACATATCCTTAAAAAATGCTTTCAGCTGCGCAATCCTGATGTGGTAGTCAGCGTAAAAAATGTACAAGAATTTGAATTAGATTTTACAGGGTACAATTTTGATACGCAACTAAAAAGTTTGAGGGATAGCCACCCGGATCTGGTGATATTAAGAATTGGTGAAAACCTAAAGGCGGGGATAGATCTGAATGTATTTGAAGCACGATATAAAGATTTGATAAATTACTTTAAGGCCGATAACCCTAAAGTTATTGTTGTAGGGGTAAGCACAGTATTTAAAGGTATGGCTGATGATATAATGATTAAGTATCCGCCATATGTTTCGCTTAAAACAATAACGGAGGATCAATCTAATATGGCGTTGGGGTTATTTGAAAATTATGCTGTGGCAACTCATCCGGGTGATACAGGGATGCGAAATATAGCCTCATTGATATGGCTTAAAATAAAAACCCTGAATTAATTGCAGGTAACAAAATATAACTAACATACTTATACAATATGAGTTTAGAAATTAAAGTTCCGCCGGTTGGCGAGTCAATTACAGAAGTAACGTTATCAAGCTGGCTAAAAAAAGACGGCGATACCGTAAAAATGGATGAAGCCATTGCCGAGCTGGAATCTGATAAAGCTACGTTTGAGCTTACTGCCGAAAAAGCGGGCGTATTAAAAACAATAGCTAAAGAAGGCGATGTATTGGCCATAGGTGCTGTTGTTTGTTCTATTGAAGAAGGCGGTGCCGCACCTGCCGAAGCTGCTCCTGAAGCAGAAGCCGCACCTGCTGCTAAAGCCGAAGCTGCACCCGTTGCCGCTGCTGCAGAAAAGGCTGTAAATTACGCATCGGGCACACCGTCGCCTGCTGCTGCAAAAATATTAGCCGAAAAAGGCGTTGAACCAGCCGCTGTTAGCGGTACCGGTATAAACGGACGGATCACCAAAGAAGATGCTTTGTCAATTGACCAGGTGTCTGAAAACCCGCAAACCCGCACCGCGGTTGCAGCCGCTGCTGCACCGGCCCCGGCCGCTGCGCCAGCCGCACCGGTAAAAGCGGGCGAAAGAAGTGAGCGCCGCGAAAAGATGTCGCCGTTGCGTAAAACAGTTGCCAAACGTTTGGTTGCCGTTAAAAACGAAACTGCTATGCTGACTACTTTTAACGAAGTAGATATGTCGCCGATCATGGAGATCCGCAGTAAATACAAGGATAAGTTTAAAGAAAAACATGGTGTTGGGCTTGGCTTTATGTCGTTCTTTACCAAAGCGGTTACCGAGGCGCTGAAAGACTGGCCTGCCGTTGGTGCGCGTATCGAAGGCGAAGAAGTGGTATACAGCAATTTCGCCGATATCTCGATAGCGGTATCTGCGCCAAAAGGTTTGGTGGTTCCGGTTATCCGTAACGCGGATGCCATGAGCCTTGCCGAAATTGAAAAAGCAGTAGTAGCCTTAGCAACAAAGGCCCGCGATAATAAATTATCATTAGAAGAAATGAGCGGCGGAACATTTACCATCACCAATGGCGGTGTATTTGGTTCGATGCTGTCTACGCCTATCATCAACTCGCCGCAATCAGCTATTTTGGGTATGCACAATATTATTGAGCGCCCTGTAGCAGTAAACGGACAGGTGGTTATCCGCCCGATGATGTATGTGGCATTATCATATGATCACCGTATTGTTGACGGCCGCGAATCGGTAAGCTTCCTGGTAAGGGTTAAACAATTGTTGGAAGATCCTGCAAGGTTATTGTTAGGGGTATAAGCCACTGTCTGAATCTCAGATTAAGCGGATTTTTTTGATTTCGCTGATAAATATTAAAGTCCGGTCTGCCGGACTTTTTTGTTGTTTAGATAATAAGTATATTTGTTTATGGCAAAAGTAATTGAGATAAATAAAGCAACCAGCCGCAGCCAGCTTGATGCAGCTTTAACAAAGCTCCCCAAAAAGAAAGCGCCGATCGATCTGAATAAATACTTTGGTAAAGTGCAGTTTGGCGTTGATGGTTTGGAATATCAATTGAAAATAAGAGATGAGTGGAGATAGTATTGTTGTAGATACTTCCTTCATAATAAACTTATTTAACGGCGTTGCTGAAGTACAGGAACTAATCACCAATCGCAATTTATTTGTTTCTATAATTTCTGAAATTGAAGTATTAAGTTTCCCCAGCCTGACAGATTCAGACAAAGTATTGATCAAAAACTTCCTCTCTGAATGTTATATAGTAGATATTGAACCTGCTATTAAGGATATTACTATAGATATAAGATCCAGATTTAAAACCAAATTACCGGACGCCGTAATTGCCGCTACAGCAATGTATTTTGATTTGCCTCTTTTTACAATGGATAAGGGATTTGAGCGAATAACTGATTTGCAAGCGGTTATTTTATCTCTTTAGCATTATTTAAAATTTTCTAATGCAATCGCTTCATTAAAATAAACTGCGAATTTTTCAGATAACTCTTCTTTAGTAAATTTTACGATGGTATAACTGCTATCAAAACAAATGACCTCGATTTCAGCACCGGGGTATTGTAGGTTGCCGTTCTTCCATATCAAACTATTGCCTTCAGCACAGGGTAGATTATCTTCGTCTAATTGAATTTCAATATCGATGGGAATTGCAATTATGATACCCCACCATATCTGAACATTTTTTCCAAGTAAATTTTTGAAATCTGCCGCGCTTAATATAAAGTAATCGTGCTCCATGTCCACCGGTAAATCCTCTCCGCCAAACCCAAATTCAAGATCAGTAACGATCCAGTTATACTTTTCTATCTCGTCTTTTAACGGCTCAAAAATCACATTCAGATAAGTGTGATAAGGCATTTTTTTACTTTTCCTTATTATCCAATTCATTTTATAAAAGTATTTGATGCGATATTGTTCCCCGTTATATCACCCGCTTCAACGCCCAGATATACCCGGTATGCAATCCTTCATGAAAAGGTAAAAAGGCTACAGCTTCTTCACCGCTGTTAATGGCATTACCGTAACGGGTTGTCCAGGGTGTATAGTTAGCAAATTTGCCATTTTGAAGATCAGCCTCTAACTGGTCAAGTGTTGAGAAGAATAGGCCCTTTATGATCTCCACATCGGCAGCGTCTATAAATTTTTCGGGTTTAGTGCCGGGTAAAAACGGCGTAAAGAAACGTTCTTCGATAGTGATGTCTAAACCTGCACGTTTGTAGCAAATGTTTTGCTGGGCGGCTGCAATATGGGCCATGTTCCAGATAATGTTATTATTAAAGCCCTCGGGGATCTTGTTTAGCTGTTCAATATTTAAGTCTTTTACAACATCAAGCAGGTGCAGCCTGGGTAGTTTTACAATTTCAATTGCTTTGATCATGGGTTGAAAAATTTTGACTAATATACCAGTTACCGGCAAATTACATTTGTGTAAGCGCCAGTAATTATTTGTTTACATTTGCGGTTGCTGAATCTATTCGTTTAATGTCATTATCGTCCACACAAAAAGCAGAACAAACCGACAAACCCATCTGGTATTTTTTGTTGTGCTGGACAATTTTAAACGCCGTACAGGCCTACACTTTAGAGGTCCATGCCGACGAGGCTTACTATTGGATGTACTCCCGTTTTTTAGACTGGGGGTACTTTGATCACCCGCCAATGGTGGCCCTGTTTATCCGCATTGGCGACAGCATAATGCATAATGAGCTTGGGCTGCGGCTCATGACCGTTCTTACAAGCACCGCAAGTGTTTATATATTATGGCTCATCCTTAAAAAATACGCGGTAGATGTTTGGGCATTTATCCTGGTAATATCGGGTACGTTTATATTCCATATTTACGGTTTTACTACCACGCCGGACGCGCCGTTGTTTTTCTTCGCGGTATTATTTTACTATTTCTACCAGAAGTATATTGATGAAGATAGCTGGCCGCTTGCGCTGATATTAGGTGTGGTAGTGGCCTTTATGCTTTATAGTAAATACCATGCTGTGCTGCTGATTGGCTTTACGGTGATCAGTAATATCAAATTGTTAAAACGGCCATCATTCTGGGCTATCGCCATATTTGCAGCAATACTATACATTCCGCATATTTTATGGCAGGCCGCTCATGGTTACCCGTCTGTAAACTATCATTTGTATGAGCAGGCAGTAAAGATCTACAATCCTGAAAATAGTTATTTATATATCCCCGGGCAATTATTGATGGCCGGGCCGATCATCGGTTGGTTCGTGTTCTACTCGGCGTTTACCATTAAAATAAAAGATGCTTTTATCCGCTGCTTGTTGGTGAATGGTATTGGTACGTTCGCGTTTTTCTTCTTGTCTACTTTTAGGGGCGAGGCACAACCGCACTGGACGCTGATCGCTTTTGCATCTTTGGTTATGCTGGCGCTGATTCGTTTTAAACAATTGGGCAATGTCCCAAAATGGTTCAATACCATTGCCGTTATTAACGTGGTGTTTATTGTTGCTTTGCGGATGGGGGTTTTATTTGCCTGGCCCGTGATTACCCAAATAGGGCAGATAAAAAGTTATTATGGCTTTAAAGAATGGGCAGGTATTATAAAGCAAAAAGCCGGCGATAACTATGTTATTATGGAGAATGGCTTTCAAAACCCGGCCAAGTATAACTACTATACCAATAGCTTAAAAGGTTTCTCTTACGATTCGCGCTATTATCGCCAAACCCAGTTTGATATATGGCCGATTGAAGATCACATGCAGCACCGGCGTGCCTTTTATCTTACAAACATAGCTAACCCAACAGTTACTGACAGTATAAAAATCAAAGCAGGCAAATGGTACGGCACCTGGGTTAATGACGTACGCACCTATCAAAAGATCAAAATTACTACGACCGAAACTCATTTAAATTTACTTGCGGGTGAGGAAACGGCTATTGATTTAACCATCACAAATCCATATCCTTACACCGTGGATTTTAGTAATAAAGGCGCGCAAAACGAAGTGGTTTTGGGTGCGTGCTTTTTTACCATTAAAGGGATGGTGTTTGCGCGCAAAAGCGGGGACGATTTTAACAATATCGTTTTAAAACCCTGTGAAAGTACCCACTATCTGTTCCACATGATCGTTCCTAAAATAAAAGGTAAATACGAATTGATGTTCTCTTTACGTACCACCCCGTTTTTAGGAAGCAAAAACAGCAGGATCATTGATCTTGAAATTAAATAATTTACGATGACTAAAAAGATTTACCTATTCTTTATTATTTCGCTCATTACAAGTACAGCGGCACTGGCGCAGCAAAGTTTAGATGTTAATTTTAACGGTCTCGGGTTTTTAGACAACCGGGAGTATAAAGCCTTTGTGCCACGCTCACGCACCTATTCGGGCACACGTACTACGCTTGATTTTGGATTGAACCTGGATAGCCTTAACCATTTTATTGTGGGTGCAAATGCCTTGCATGAGTTTGGCGCTATTCCGTTTTTTGGTAAGGTTGACCCGGTGGCTTATTATAAATTTCAAAGCGCGAAGTGGCAGTTTTACGCGGGCGAGTTCCCCAGGGAAGGATTGTTAGATGATTACCCGCGTGCTTTATTAAACGATACATTGCGTTATTATCGCCCCAATATTCAAGGTTTATTGGCGAGATATCAAACCGCGGGCTTTACAGAAACTGGCTGGATTGATTGGGTGAGCAGGCAAACAGCCACCCAGCGCGAGCAGTTTTTATTTGGCTTTTCTGGAAAATATAGCCCTAATCCTTACGGTCCATTCTATGTATCGCATTATTTTTTCCTGATGCATGATGCCGGGGCAGAGATAACTACACCTAATGATCATATCAACGACAATGGTGGCGGCGAGGTAAAGCTGGGCCTTGATTTTAGCCATAAAACCGTGTTAGACTCGCTGACCATTGAAGCAGGGGGATTGATGTCATTACAACGCGAACGCGGGGTAGACGGCTTTAGAAAACCTTTAGGATTTGTATTTGCCGCCTATTTGGCTTACCATAGGTTTGGCTTGTACGAAGAGTTTTACCGCGGACAGGGCAGTACCATTGTTTATGGCGATTCGTACTATTCAAAACCAACATACAACCGTATAGATCTTAGCTATACGCCATTTTTGTTTGACAGGATTAAAGGGCAGTTTATTGCCAGCTTCCATTTCTCGCCGGGTAATTTAAATGATAACCAGGAAGTTTTCAGGGTAACTTATGATTTGGGCCGGAGGGTACTGAAACGGTTTTAGTAGCCCCCTCTATATCTCCCCCGGTAGGGGAGACTTTAAAAATTTCATGGTGGAAAAGCGTTTTTTTAAAGCCCTCCCAACCGGGGAGGGTTGGGAGGGGCTTATTTAATTACCGCTAATATCGCCGCTGCCTGATTTTGACTTGGATACATATTTAGGGCTGCCGGTATAATGGATATCGCCCGAGCCGGTAACGCTGGCCTTAAGATTTCCGCTCACATTTACAGAAGCATCGCCCGAACCGCCAACAGAAGCAATTGTATTGACAGTACTTAGTCCACGAGCCGAATAGTCGCCAGAACCGGTTACGTTTGCTTTTTGATCATCAGCATGGCCTGAGATCTTTATATCGCCCGAGCCGGTAACATTGCTTTCTAATCCTTTGACATTTATTTTACCAAAGAGGTCGCCTGATCCTGTTAGCTGTAAACGCAAATTATTGGCATTGATACCATCCTTAAAATAAACATCGCCTGATCCGGTAAGCGCTATGCTGTTAACATCCTTAATGGTAACATACACTACCATTTTTTTGTTGTTAAACATACTGTGCCAGTTAAAATGGCTTTTAGTAGAGATGTTTAATGTGCCGCCTTTTACTTCGGTTAAAATGTTTTTGATAACGTCAGAAGGAGCCTCAACCTTGACAGATTCTGTGCTGCCCTGGGTAATATAAACATCAAATGACCCGGATACATCGACGGCGTGAAAGCCGCTCAGGTGACGATCTTCGGTAACATTGCCCGAATTAGGTCTTGCATAGGTTTGCGCTACACCGGTAACCAGTAGTACTGCAATAAAAATTCTGATCAATTTCATAATAGTAGTTTTTTGTTTGTTTAGCTATAAGACGTCATATCGATGATAAACGTTACAATAAAACGTAAATTAGTCTGCCAGTACACCTATATAATAGTTAAAAGTATCCACCTCTAAATTATCCCTGGTAAGGCCGTCAATAGCTACAGGGGCAAAATAACCAGGGCCGGGTTTAATAAATTTATACTCGCCGCCTTTAACCCTTACTTTAACCGGCATGTTAAAGCCATGTGCATCCGCTATCCATTTAGCCATTACCTTGCCATTAACGGTAGTAAACTCTACTATCGGCAAATGTGTGGTATGCAGGTACTGGTCAAACACCGGCAATAGGTTCATGCCCGACTGATCGCTGATGTACTTGGTAATATCATCGTAAGTAACCGTTTGATGATAAAAGGTTTTGTTTAAGCCGCGCAATATGCCGCGCCATTTTTCGTCATCATTAATTATGGTGCGGATCATATTTAAAATAACCGAACCTTTAAAATACATATCTCCCGATCCTTCTTTGTTTACATTATACGGCCCGACGATAGGGCTGTCGTTAGCAATACTTTTGCGTAACCCATTTACGTATTCTTGTCCCAGCTGCTTACCCGATACACTTTCAACAAATAACGATTCAGAATAATCCGTAAAACTCTCATGGATCCACATATCGGCATTGTCTTTAGCCGTAATATTATTGCCGAACCATTCGTGCCCGCTTTCATGCACAATAATATAATCCCAGGTTAAGCCAATGCCCGTACCTGACAGATCAATGCCCTCATCTTTACCCCTGTGTCCGGCATAATAACCATTAACGTAATGATTGCCATAGGCGACACCGCTTTGGTGCTCCATCCCCAGGTGCGGGGTTTCTACCAGTTTATAGCCATCTTCATACCATGGGTAAGGGCCAAACCAGTATTCAAAAGCTTTTAACATGCGGGGCACATTGGCGGCAAATTGTTTTTTAGCCTTCGCCAGGTTGTATGATAATACCCAGAAATCGGTGGTCAGCTTGCCTTTTTCGCCGTTGTAGGTATCTGCGAAGTGGGTATAGTCGGCAATGTTGGCTTCCACATCGTAGTTGTTGATAGGGTTTGCAACGAACCAGTCGAAACGGTTATAACCATTTTTCAGGTCGGTTACTTTGCGCAAGCGGCCGTTTGATACATCTTTTAATCCTTTAGGCGCGCTGATGCTGATCATGATGCTGTCAACCTCGTCGGCCTGCTGATCCTTGTTGGGCCACCAGATGCTTGCGCCGACACCCTGGCAGGCAGTAGCCACAAACGGTTTGCCTAACGAGTCGGTGGCATATACCACGCCGCCATCCCACGGAGCGTTTTTGGCTATGGTAGGGTTCCCCGAATAATAAACCGTAAACTCGTCCTTACTGCCTTTGTTAATGGTAGCCGGGAAGGTCACGAACACCGCGTTAAACTCGCGGGTATAGGGCAGTTCTTTGCCTTTATAAATTACTTTCTCTACCGTAAGATTGGCAAACAGGTCGAACTGTAGTTTGGTGAAATCCTGCGTGGCGGTAAACTTAAACAGGTTGCTGCCGCTGATAAATTTTTTATCGATATCAAACTTCACATCCAGGTGATAGTAGTTAATATCATAACAGGTACGTAAAGGTGACAGGTACCCGCGCAGCGAGTCGGCACGAGTAAATTTTTCTTTTGGGACCATTAGCTGGGCCTGTGCGCTGAATGATATTGCCGCCAAAATGACCAGCAGTGATCGGTGTAGTTTCATGAAATCAGATTAATTACATCCAAATATACTCAGCCCCCTCTAAATCTCCCCCGGTAGGGGAGACTTTTTTTTAGCCATTGCTGCCGAATAGCTAGGACGACTTTAAAAAAAGTTTTTTTATTTTAAAGTCTCCCCTACCGGGGGAGATTTAGAGGGGGCATATGCCGATGCAACAGCACTGTTATTGTTGCGCAGGCTGCACCCGCCTTATCGTCCCCATCATAAAAACCTATCAGCTTACTTTTAAGGCCATAACTATCAGCGGCGTATATCTTACCATCCGTTAAAAACGCGGCGGGTTTTTCTTTAAGCTGATGGGCATCCGCAAAGAAAATGGTCTTGCCTTCTATAAAACCAACTATCTTATCTTTAAGCTGATAAGCGTCTGCCGAATAGATCTTTCCATCCTGCAAAAAGCCGACTACCTTATCCTTAACGCCATATTTATCTGCCGAGTAGATCTTGCCGTTTTCTAAAAATCCACGTGGCTTGGTTTTTACACCATAAGCATCGTCACCATAAAGCGTTTGGGCGCAACAATAACCTGCAGAAAAGATAAGCATTAGCAGTAAAAGGGATAAGGTTTTCATTATGAATATAAATATAAAGTAAAAAGGTAATTACTAAGTCAACTAATCTCTAATTAACCAATCACTGATCTCTAAAATACTTAACTTTGCGCCACAAAAACACACTACTATGCAATATGATGTTATCGTTATAGGTTCGGGTCCGGGTGGTTACGTAGCCGCTATACGCTGCGCCCAGCTTGGTTTAAAAACAGCCTGTATTGAAAAATATGCCACGTACGGCGGCACCTGCCTTAATGTAGGCTGTATCCCTTCGAAGGCGCTGCTTGATTCGTCAGAACATTTTTATAATGCCGGCCACACGTTTGCTACCCATGGCATTAATCTTAAAGATCTTAAGGTTGATATAGCGCAAATGATGAAACGCAAAGTCGATGTAGTGGCAAAAAACACAGGCGGCATCAGCTTTTTATTTAAGAAGAATAAAATTGACGGCTACCAGGGGATGGGTTCTTTTAAAGATAAAAACACCATCATCATCACCAAGGCTGATGGTACTACACAAGAGATCACCGGTACTAACATCATTATTGCTACCGGCTCAAAACCGTCAAGCCTGCCATTTATTAAGATCGATAAAAAACGGATCATCACCTCGACCGAGGCATTAACCTTACCCGAAGTACCTAAACACCTCATCCTGATCGGTGGTGGTGTTATCGGTTTAGAATTGGGGTCGGTTTACGCGCGTTTGGGCGCCAAAGTATCTGTAATTGAATTTATGGATGGCATTATCCCGACTATGGATAAAAGCCTGGGCAAAGAGCTGCAAAAGGTATTGCAAAAACAAGGCATGGAGTTTTACCTGGGCCATAAAGTTACCGGCGCTACGGTAAAAGGTAAAGAGGTTACGGTGACTTTTGATTCGCCTACCGGCGAAAAGAAAGAGCTGAAAGGCGATTACTGCCTGGTAGCCGTTGGCCGGATTGCTTATACCGATAGCTTAGGTTTAGATAAGATAGGTCTTACAGTTGAAGAACGCGGCCGTAAAATTACCGTCGATGAGCACATGCAGACCAGCGTTAAAGGTGTTTATGCCATAGGCGATGTGATCCGCGGAGCGATGCTTGCCCACAAGGCAGAGGACGAAGGAACCTATGTTGCCGAAACCATTGTTGGACAAAAACCACATATCAATTATAACCTGATACCAGGTGTAGTTTATACCTGGCCGGAAGTTGCGGCCGTAGGCCAAACCGAAGAACAATTAAAAGAAAAAGGCGTAAAATATAAAACCGGTTCGTTCCCGTTCCGTGCCAGCGGCAGGGCGGTAGCCAGTGGTGATCTGGATGGCTTTGTAAAAGTACTGGCCGATGAAGCCACCGACGAAATTTTAGGCGTACACATGATAGGCCCCCGCGCTGCTGACATGATAGCCGAAGCCGTAGTAGCCATGGAGTACCGTGCCAGCGCCGAAGATATATCACGCATGAGCCACGCACACCCAACTTATACAGAAGCTATGCGTGAAGCATGCCTGGCAGCTACTGCTAATAGACCAATTCATATATAGTTGGCAGTTTTGAGTTAGCAGTAGGCAGTAAATATTTAGAAGCCTTACAGAGTTTAAACTTTGTAAGGCTTTTTTGTTTGATGGCATTGCGTTGCGCCAGGTGGGCACATCCGGATAACAATGAACTACACTAACCATTTTTCTCTATTTTAATTTGTATGTTAGTGGTAAACCCTGATCATACGTAATGACCCTGACCCATACCATTAATATCGCTACTCATGTAACCACGGGTTCACTGGCGCTTATTGCGGGGCTTACTGCAGCCGTGGTAAGCAAAACAGGTAAATGGCATGCCCGGTTCGGCCGGTATTTTATGTGGATGATTATGGTGGTGATACTGACCGGGCTTTTTGGCATTTTTGTTTTTAATCGTAATAACTTTTTATTGGTGATCACTATGCTGAGCGGCTATGCATGCTTTAGCGGTATCCGGTCTATCAGGCTTAATGGCCAAAAACCCAAACTGCTCGACTGTTTGGTGCCCATATTAGCCATAGCATCGGCCATGTATTATATTTATTACGTATTTGCCCTGGGCATGTATTGGAGTCCGGTAATCACCTACTCTACATTGGGCACATTGTTATTACTCGCCATGTATGATCTTTTAAAAACCGTGCTATCCGTAACCTTTCTAAAAAAAGCTATCATGTATGAGCATGCCTATAAAATGATAACCGCGCTTACTGCTATTGCTTCGGCGTTTATCGGCACTGTTTTCCCGCAATATAAACCCTATAGCCAATTTATGCCTTCGGTGACAGGTTTTGTTTGTATAATTATTGCGTTTGTTTGGTTAAGCAACAAGCCGGGGTTTTACAAAAATGCTGAGCCGGTGTAATGTAAAATCGGCTGTCAGTGCCATCATCGCGTCGCGTGCGTTAGTCCGGATTTATAATTCCGGACTAATATATAATGGGGATTTGCAATCCCCGGACATTGTTTCTTTTTATGTCGATATAGTCTTTCTGTTTGAAAAGGTTTATTATTGTATAAACCTTTTATTATGAAATTCTTCTACGCAACTTTGCTATTAATGGCTCTCATATTTAAGTCTCATGCCCAGGGCACCGCGCCTGCAATTCCGTTATATCCTAACGGCGTAATTAATGCCAAGCCTACTCCTGCAACTTATGTCGAGTCAATTACCCAGGATAGTCATGTCAGTAATGTCAGCGTACCTACGTTAATCCCATTTTTTCCGGCAAAAGGTAAGGCCAATGGCACCGCGGTGATTATTTGCCCGGGTGGGGGCTATGCTATACTGGCAATAGGCCATGAGGGCTATGCTGTAGCAAAGGAGTTTAATAAAATAGGCGTTACCGCGTTTGTGCTGAAATACCGCCTGCCAAGTGACGAGATCATGGTTGATAAAGCTATCGGCCCGTTGCAGGATGCGCAAACCGCTATTATGCTGGTGCGAAAAAATGCGGCGAAATGGGGTATCAATCCCGCAAAGATCGGCATCCTCGGGTTTTCTGCAGGCGGGCATTTGGCGGCAACCGCCGAAACCCATTTTAGCAAACCGGTAATTGACAATAAAGGTATCAGCGTAAGGCCCGATTTCGCGGTATTAGCCTACCCTGTGATAACCTTTGGCGAGTATGCCCATCGCGGATCGCAGGAAAATCTTTTAGGTAAAAATCCTCCTAAAGAGAAAATAGACTTTTACAGTAACGAGTTACAGGTAACGCCTGAAACACCGCCCACTTTTTTAATGCAGGCAGGGGATGATGGGGCTGTGCCGGTTAAAAACTCTATATTAATGTATGAGGCATTGCAAAAAGCCAAAGTAAAAACAGAGCTGCACCTTTTCCAGGAAGGCGGGCACGGCTTCGGCTTAGTAAACTCGAAAAGCCGCGAATTGTGGTTTAACTGGTGTACAAGCTGGTTAAGTGCCAATGGCTTTTAATAGATCGGATCTCGTAATTTTAAATCTCTACAAATACAAACCAATGAAAAAACTGATCTTTACCGTACTGGCATTTGCCGCCGTAATAACTACCCATGCGCAGGACGTAAAACCAATTTTACTATACCCTGATGGCATACCTAACTCAAAACCTGCTCCGGCCGATTACGTTGAAACCGGCAGTAAAGACTGGGCCTGGAAAGTAGTTACGCCAACACTGCTGCCATACCCGGCTGATAAAAGTATAGCTACCGGTACAGCGGTTATCATTTGCCCGGGTGGGGGATACGGCGGCCTGTCGATGGATAACGAAGGTTACAGCATTGCCAGGGCGTTTAACCAGATAGGTGTATCGGCTTTTATCTTAAAATACCGCTTACCCAGCGATCTGATTATGAAGGATAAAACCATTGGTCCGTTACAGGATGCGCAAAGAGCCATCCAGCTCGTACGCAGCCGTGCTGCTGAATGGGGTATTAATCCGGCTAAAATTGGTATACTGGGTGCATCTGCCGGCGGGCATTTGGCCTCGACCGCCGAAACCCATTATAAACAAGTAGTAATCGACAACAAAAACAACATTAGCCTGCGCCCTGATTTTGCCATACTGATGTACCCGGTTATTACCTTTGGCGACCTGACCCACCATGGATCAAAAGATAATTTAATTGGTAAAAATCCAACACAAGAGCTGGTTGATCTGTATAGCAACGAGAAACAGGTAACTGCCGATACACCACCCACCTTTTTGGTAATGGCCGAGGATGATGGCACCGTGCCTGTAGAAAACGCCCTGCTGTTTTATAACGCGATGATAAAAGCCAAAGTAAAAGGCGAACTGCATATTTACCAGGCAGGCGGACATGGGTTTGGTATTAACAACTCAAAAAGCAAAGAGAAATGGTTCGACTGGTGTAAAAGCTGGATGAACAGTAACGGATTTTAAATCGCTATTAAAATAACAGGTTTGTCATGCTGAGGCCCTCGAAGCATGCGGGCCGGCCCTTACGCTCACCCTTCGAGGGCCTCAGGTGACACCTTTTTTGCTTGAGAAAATCGGGCAAAAACAAATCGCTCATAGTTTGTTTATACATACAATTAACCTTTATAATCATGCTGATCAAAAAAATACTCATAGGGATAGACGACAGTAAGTTTGCCGAAAACGCCGCGCAATATGGCTTTGATATTGCCCATAAGTTTAACGCCGCGGTAGGAGTGGTACATATAGTTGAACCAATGATAATGCCATACAGTAATACCGGCGATCCGTTACTCGGGGCTTCTGACTTGTCGATGGTGCCGGATGTTGACGTGCTTGACGCACAAAATAAGGCATCACAATCACTGGTAGACAGAACTATTGAAAAATTTGCTGATGGCATGGAGGTTACCCATTTCAGCGAATTTGGCAATACCGCCAATGGGATAATTGATTGTAGTAAAGAGTTCGGTGCTGATCTGATCGTTATCGGCACACACAGCCGTTCAGGTATTGACCGCCTGCTCATGGGCAGCGTAGCCGAACACGTGGTACGACACTCGGAAGTACCTGTATTGGTAGTGCCGTTGGTGGAAAAAGGTTCATAAATCATGGATCATAGCAAAATCAGCCATGAACCATGATCTATGAACTTAATATATAAATGTACCCTTTTAGGGCGTTATAAGCTCAAGGCCAGGGATAAATTGAAAATGCTTTTTGTTGTAAGTATAAAGGGGTAAGTGATAATATAATGCTGTAGCAGCAATAAGTGTGTCTGCAATGCCGGGCCTGTGACTTAAAGTCAGCCTTTTAAAAAGGTCAATAAAAATTTCTGTAATGTCAGTATTAATTGGAATGGCAGTATACTTGCCTAATTGTTTTTCAATTCTCTTTAAATCAGCTTTGTCTTTTGCCCCAACCATAAATTCGGCAACCGTAATACTACTGATATAGAAAACGTTAGTATTTATACGTTCTATCTCCTCTTTTACAGCAAGATTACCACGATAAAGTTCAATGAGAATATTTGTGTCAAAAATTACCATTTAGAGCCCCAGGCTTTAGCCCTGATTTCCTCAGTAGATGGAAAATCAGGAGAAATGCCAAAATTTTCAAACAATTCCTTTATGGCAATTTTTTTACCTAAGGGCAGGGTTGGATGAGCATCGAAATCAGCATTGCCTACTTCCACAACAATGACTTCTACTTTTTTACCAAAAAACTTTTCGGGCATTTCAATGCTATGATTTTTTTTATCAGGAGTTAAGATTTGCTTATACATCACTTTTCTTGTTCGTTATCCAAATATACAAAATCAAACCTCAATAATTCAAATACTAAACTGATAGCTAATGAGTCATATTTCATAAAATATTTAGTTATGAACAATTAACTATGATCTAATACAGCAACCTAAACTTAATAGTATGCTCAATAGCCTTTAGCTGGTTTAGCACCTGGGTATCGTAACCGGTATTAACATCGGTAATTACGTAGCCTATTTGTTCGTTGGTAACCAAAAACTCGGCTACGATATTGATGTTGTGCTGGGCAAAAACCTCGTTTATCTGGGCCAGTATCCCCGGTATGTTTTTGTGGATATGGATCAGGCGGTGTGCATTGTTTATACGCGGCGGCTGCAGATCGGGGAAATTGCAGCTTGTATGCGTTTTACCCTCGTTCATAAAAGCAATTACACGTTTCGGTAAAAAGTCGTCATTACGGGGGTTATGCTTAGGGTCATCAAAAATGATGATACCGCTTTCGCAGGCTGCTTCGCCCAGCTTGCGGTTTACTTTTCCAAAGCAACCAATAACTTTTAACCGGCCGGCATTTTGTATTTGCTCAGGTGTTGGCTGGCTGGCTTCGTCGCAAAGCAATACACCGGCTTCGTCAAGATATTTTTCTTCAATGGTGTCGCGTTGGCGTATGTTGTAACCCTCTTTTTGCATTTGTATCAATGCATCCTCTTCAACATTACCCACCACCAAACACTTAATACGGTTTTTAGGATAAGATATGGCGCGCGGCAGCTTGTTGATATATAAAAACTCGTCAAAGCTGGGCGTGATATGGTCGGCTTTTTCGGCTACTGATTTACGCTCGATGTTCTCTGTAAAAGCAAAGAACTTTTTGATCATACCTGATTCCTTCAGCTGGAAATCAGAGTAACCATCGCCAATGCCATAAATATCGCCTTCAAGCTTTAGTTCTTTTAACAGCTTTACTTTGCCGCCCTCCTGCGATAGCGGGTTCTCGCGATCATAGCCGATAATATTGCCATCGTCGTCAAACTTAAACGTATTGGCGTAGATGTTTTCTTTTTTGATATGATACTCGGTAACTACCGGGGTAATAAACTCTTTGAACCCGCCCGATACGATCAATACCTCGTCCTGGTGGTTCTTGAAAAATATGGTATTGCGCGAAAACGAGGTCGAAACTTTTTTCTTTAAGTGGGTTATCAGCAGTTTTAAATGGTCGCGGTTGGCTTCTAAAAGTTTAACCCTTGCTTCAAGGCTCTGGCTAAATGATAATTTACCTTCCATCGACGCGTTGGTCAGGTCCTCTATCTGCTGGTATATTTTTTCCCTGTCGGGATGGTTTTTTAAGGATATGCGGGCAAGTTCGTCTAATGCCTCAACCTGTGTAAATGTACTATCGAAATCTATTATAAAATATTGGTTCATGCTGCTTATATGCCAAAATACGCTCCCTTAAGCTTAGCGGTACCATCGGGATAGCAAAAGTGCAACTTTTGATTGGTTTTTTTAGTTTGATTAGTAAAAATAAGCCCCACCCAACCCTCCCCGGTAGGGGAGATTTAGAGGGGGCTAAATAAACCTCAAATAATACCCACAAAAAACTTAAATTCGTGTTAAACCTTTTATACATTGTTAGTCTAACAATTACTAAAAAGAGGAATATATAGCCATGAAAAGATCGATCTATGTGTTGCTGGTAATTTTGTTTATATCAGGCTTATCTGCCTGTACCAGCTATGATTATTATGTTGCCGGACTAAACCGCACCAATTTAAGCAGGTACCGCACTTTTGCGTGGATGCCGGCGGGCAGGACAAAAGGCAACAACACGGGTGGAAATATGGTTGCCGATACCAAGATAAAAGACGCGGCAACAGCGTCATTGGTAAATAAAGGTTTAACATTGAACCAGCGTAACCCCGATCTGATCATCAGCTATTCGAGCGTGGTGGGCCGTGGCACCCGCACCTACTATTATCCTGATTACTATCCGGGCGGATTTTATCCCGGTTTTGGCCTGGGCTTTGGATACGGAGGCTGGGGAGGCTGGGGTGGTTGGTACCGCCCATACTATTATGCTTATGGCGCGCCATTTATGTACGGCGGCATGGGCGTAGGGCAGGAACATTACAAAGAAGGAACTTTAATTATAGACCTGATAGACCGACGAAGCAAAGAAATTGTATGGCGCGGCTTTGGTGTAGGCGAAGTGCACCATAACGCCCAGAAAAATATTGACGACCTGCCGAAAGTGGTTACCGGGGTGTTAGATCAATTGAGTTTTGCGCCATCATCTGCCGAGCCGGCAGGCGGCCGCGGGCCAAGAGGTAATAACAGGCGCAACTATATCTCGCCAACCTCAAATCAAGGTAAAGCGATATAAATTAGTTGGAAATAATATTAAAGAAAAACCCCGCCCCGCATTTAAGCGGGGCGGGGTTTTTTTATGCCGTTTGCCCGGCCGGTTTTTGTTTACGGTACAAGTGCAGGACGGTAAATATTAAGGCTATGGCAACTAATAGTATTACCCAGGTATCAAGCGGGCAGCTGGCATCCTCCGGGTCGCAGGGGGGATCAGGTGGCGGGGTAAACTGTGCGTAGCTGTTAAAGCTATTACTCAATAATAATAGTATAGCGAAGCTGATACCGGCAATATATTTGTTGTTTTTTATCACTTTATAATTTTGTAAAAGTTACAGAGCCATAGTCCTTGTTATTGTCGGTAACATGGATAACATAGGCTCCGGTTAATAATTTGCTTACGTCCATACTTAACGTGCTGTCTTTGCTAAAATTATGGCTCATCACCAATTGGCTCTTCATGTTGTAGATCCGCATCACTAACGGCCCGCCGTCCTCATTGGTTTTAATAACCACATTTAAGGTTGTGGCAGCCGGGTTTGGATACACCTTCAAAATATTTGTTGGCACAACCTCTGGTGTATAAGTAACGGTAATTACGCTTGACGTTTTAGTAACCGTGCTATCTACAGTTTGAAAGATGCGGTATTGATTAATACCACTTAATGCAGGATTGGTATCCGCAAATCCATAGGTGCCCGAGGCGTCCGACTGCACATCGCCGATAGTAGTAAACGTTTTGCCGCCGTCAATGCTGCGCTGCACTTTAAAATCGGTATAATAACCCTCGTGGTCGGCTTTCCAGTTTAGCTGTACGCTGTTATTATATTTTGTGCCGGTAAAAGTGGTAAGCTGGTAAAGGTCCTGGATATGGGTAGGATGCACCACTAAGCTAAAGCGTGTATCGCCAAACGTTTTTGGATTATTAAGATCAAGATCGAACTGGTAAACAGTATTCCCCGATAAGTCAAGCGAATCTTTCTTAAAGCTATCCTTTAAATAGATCTTATAGCGCGAATCAAGCGTTTCTGCACCGCTAAAGGTTAAGGTATACCTGCCGGACTTTGGCCCGCCTGCATACAGCGTAATGCTGTTCACGCTATCCAAAGTACTCATTTGATTGATCAAACAAGGTTTGTTGTCACTGCTGTAACTGGTTAAATAAGTAGCTTGCAGTGGCCCGGTTCCATATGCGGCATCCTCGTTAACAAAAAATTTATTGCTTGCATGGTTATAACCAAACTGGATAACCGTTTCATTGGCGTTTGCAGAATCAAGCGAAAGGGTGGCGTGTAATATTTGGAAAGGTATTTTATTGTTTGCTACAGCAAAAGATGTAAAGGTAGGTGTGCCCGTAACTTTTTTGCTGGCTTCATGGAATGTTAAGGTTGATGCGCTTGAAGCCTGGATAAAAAATCCTTGTCCCTGTGCCGCGTAACGGGTAATACCATTTGCATTGGTCCCTGTTCCGTTTCCTTGAGCTGTCCCGGTGCCAATTAGGTAACTGCCAAACACACCGGAGTTATTCAAACCATATATATAATTATTACCCGAGAATAATGGGGCGGTAAAATTTGTTGAATTTAAGGCAATATCCAGGTCAATGATGGCTGGGTAGGGGTTACCCACCAAATGAAAACCGTCGGTATTAGGCGTAGTGGTGGTAGTCTTGCTAAATGTGGTACTTAGGGTGGCTACTGCCGCGGCTTGTTGATACTGTTTAATAGTACCACTATAAGTAATAAGCGGGTTAGTAGGAATATAAACCGAAATATCGCCCTGGTTCAGGGTGCCGGTATTATTTAAAGTAGTATTCTCGGGCGTGCCTGTAGTCAAAAACTTGCCGGCGCTTGCGGTCCTGTCGCCCCTGAAGAAAAATAAAAAGCCATTGCCTATAGGTAAGGCATCACTGATGGCGCTGAGCGCTTTATAATCGCTGTTCCCGATTATTCTGTTTGCAGGATCCTTGTCGGGCTCATAATAAAAAAATACGGAGGGATTACCCAAAGGCGATGGGTCGAATGCGTTTGCAGGCGCTGCCACAGTGTAAGTGCCGGTAACGCCCCAGCCCGTAATAGGCGTTGTTTTTTGTAAAGTTTGAAGGGTATAACCTTTTGTGGCACCCAAAGCGCCTGTATTAACCGGCGACGACATTAGCCTGTACCCACGTCTCGCGGCAGAAGCGCCGCTCATATAACGCTGCACATTAACATTACCCGTAATACTTGACCCTGTTGGGATCACATCTACGTTTGCAGAACCCGATATATCTGATATTAAAGTTAATACACCACCGGCAGCTAACACGCTGCTGCCGGCCATGGTTAATACGCCTGTACTTGAAACAGAAAACGGATAAGGTGTCCCGGTACCTACAGTTCCTGACATGGTTTTTGTACCGCCCCCGTTAAAAGTTACGTTTTTAAATGCAGTTCCGGCAGCACTATTATCTAACAACGCCTGTGCTGCAGTACCCGAAAAGAAAACTGTTCCGGTTGAGGCAGTAAAAATACCGCTGTTTGTGTAATTGCTTTTAAATATCACGCTGCCCGATCCGCAGGTCAATGTTCCGGCGGTATTTGTATATGCGCCATTAACGGTAACTGTACCTGCACCTGCTGCAATTGTGCCGCCATTTATTTGCATGGTACTACCAACAGTTAATCCGCCGGTTGATAAAGTTACCGTACCGGTACTGTTTACCATAGAACCTGTACTGAATGTGCCCGTTGCGCCAGACCCCTGGTTAACCGTTGTGCTGTTTGTCCACACCCCGGTTATTGTAGCAGCCGGACTTGGCGTATTAGTAACAAAATCTATAGTACCGCCACTCGTTGTAAAGTTATTTCCAACTGTTAGCCCCTGCGTGGGCGAGCCGGTTATGCTACTGTTTTTGTCAATAGCCTTTGTACTGGTGCCCGATAAAATTAAGTTATAGTAATTGGCAGATGATGTCGTAGTTACGCCGGATGGCAATGTTGTATTGATATATGATTTGGTGGTAGTTGGAGAACTCGGCTCGTTAGCTGTATAAATGGTTTGGTTTAATGTGGTTGATGCAAAATCATAAATAACCGTTCCGTTATTACCGCCAAAAGTAAAGTAAACATAGAAGTTATCTGCTTTGGCTATAGGTACCTGTGCCTGTAGTTCAAATGTGTTGGCGCCTGTACCTGTATTGGTGCCCATCGGAGTGAGCGGGTTGTCGGCTGTAACAAGCCCATAACCCTGGTAAAGATGTTGCCCTGGGTTAGCGTCATTAATGCCGTTTAGTTCGGGCACATTATGTGTAGCAAACTTTATTTGACCCTTAAGTTGAGTTGTGCCCTTTTCAACAGAAAAATAAGGAAAGCAAATACCCCAGCCTGATGCCGCAGTCGTATTGCCATTTCCATTTGAATTTAACGTTAGGTCGCCTGTAATAAATAATGGCGTTTGAATACTAACACGGGTTACTGCCTGGCAAAGAAATCCCGGTGGGGTTGTGGCATCGCCTATTGTAAAGTTGGTACAGGTTAATGATCCACCGCCGGTTATCGTAGTATTCGTATAATTATAAGGATTGTTATTTACGCCCGGGAAAAGATTTTGAGTTACGGTTGTTACTGTTAAAGTATTCCCTGTATTTATAGTCAGCGATAAATTAGAGATCGTACCAAAAGAATGTGTAGTTTGAGGCCCTAAATTGCCAAAAGTGATTGAAGCGCACGCATAATTAGCCGTCCCGGTTACACCTATAACGGGCATATTTGTAACAGTATTATTAACACCTATAAACACAGCATCACCGGCGACAGGAACTGCGCCTTCATTCCAATTGTCTTTATTGTTCCAGTCTGTTGAGTTAATATATGTGATTGTGCCTATACCAATAAAACAAAGAGCACCTACGCAATTGTAAGTACCCGCGCCAGTCCAATTTCGATTGGCAGCCCCGCTTGCTCTGTTAAAGCTAAAAACCAACCCTAAAAAAATCAAACAAAAAAGTAAACGTGTCTTCAAATTAAATATAGTTTATAACGGTACAAAAGCTCGCCTCAACACATAAAAGTATATAACATGCTTCGGTTAAAACTCTTTATACGTTAATGTTATGTATCTGGGTTTAATTTAATCAAATTAACTACAACAAAAGTATAAAAAACAGTTCATTGTCAGTTAATTATATTGCATAAATAATAATATAATTAACTTATCGTTGTTTCAGCAATCAAATTTTCAAATCCCGCATAAATTGTTGAAATTGTTAGCGGGTTTATCAGCAAAAAATCAACAAACCTTACATTAATGAATAAAGTATACCGGTGGGCATTATTGTGCTTTTTTATCGTTTTTGCCTGCCGTGTTTTTGGCCAACAAGTATTGGTTTCGGCCGCAAAAAAGCAGGCGCTTACCAACATTGCTTTTAAAGCAGATAGTACTTATTCAAAGGGCCATCAAAGGGCGCTTGCGCTGGCTGCCACTCATGGGTGGTTAACCAACAGGCGCACGCGCAACGGCGGTTTGGTCTCCTTACAGGGATTAACTTCGCTGGGTTTCCCCCGATATTTAAAAACGCATAATAATACTACTGCTGCCGCTACTACGGGCACTAACCAGGTGCAGCCGGGCGGGTCGACGGGCCTTAATCTATCAGGATCAAGCACTTTTTTAAATAATAAGCTGGCCATGTGGGATGGCGGCTGGGTGTATCCGCAGCACCAGGAGTTTGCCGGCAAAACCATTTCATACCCGGATACTTCAAATGTTATTGACCATGCCACACACGTAGCCGGTACGCTATTAGCTAAAGGTGTGTATGCCCCGGCAAAGGGCATGGCGTTTAATATGGGTACCTTATTATCCTATGATTATAATAATGATGTGGCCGAAATGAGCCGTGCCGCATCGGGCCTGTTGTTATCCAATCACTCGTATGGTGACGTGGCGGGTTGGGACTATAACGACGTGCAGGCAAGATGGGAATGGTATGGCCTGCCCGGTGATTCGGTTGACTATAATTTTGGTTTTTATGACAGCCGCGCGGCGGACTGGGATAAGATAGCCTACAACGCGCCTTATTACCTGATCGTCGAATCGTCGGGCAACAGCAGGGGTTATCCGGGTCCTGCCGTGGGTGCAACATATTTCGGCTACGCCAGTCGCACCGATCCGGCCATTGTAAATAAAGGCGCACGGCCGGCAAGCATCAGCAGCAATACCAGTTATGATGTGATACCTACCAGTGCCACCGCAAAAAATATATTGACGGTAGGGGCGGTAAACCCGCTGCCAAACGGCCCGGCGACAGGTGCAGATATCAGCATCGCTTATTTTAGCGCGCTCGGCCCAACGGACGATGGCCGCATAAAACCGGATATAGTGGGCGATGGTGTCAATATTCTATCGACCGGGAGTGCCAGCCCTACAAACTATACGGCCGAGGATGGTACATCATTCGCCGCGCCAAATGTTACGGGCTCTTTGCTATTGCTGCAGGAATATTATGCCGAAAAAAACGGCGGCGCTTTTATGCGGTCGGCAACTTTAAAAGCGCTGGCCTGCCATACCGCTATAGACGCGGGTAATGTTGGGCCCGATTATATTTATGGTTGGGGATTGTTAAGTATGCCCGCGGCTACCCGGGCCATTACGGATAACAGTACCAAAAGCCTGATCAAAGAAAATACACTTGCACAGGGGCAAACGCAAACCTTTGACGTAGTAGCATCGGGCGACGGGCCGCTGATGGCTACCATAGCATGGACAGATCCGCAAGGCACCGCGACTGCCGATGGGGTAATTAATAACCGTACACCCAAACTGGTTAATGATCTTGATATCCGCGTAAGCGATGGTTCAACTACTTACATGCCCTGGGTTTTAGATGTATTGCATCCCGCGAATGTGGCAACCAAAGGCGATAATAAAATAGATAACATCGAGCAGGTTTATATTGCCACCGGCATCCCCGGTAAAAAGTATACCATTACGGTTTCGCATAAGGGGGTGCTGCAATCCGGTGCGCAGGCATATTCGCTTATTGCCACGGGGATAGGTGGCGGCACGTATTGCGCATCGGCGCCATTATCAACTGCCGACTCGCGCGTTAATAATTTCAAAGTATCAAACATCAACAATACACCCCCGGCGGGCTGCACCTCATACAGCGATTACACCAGCCTTACCGCGCAGCTTGAACAGGGTAAAACTTACCCGTTAAGCATTACGCTGGGCACCTGCGGCAACAACTTTAACAAAGCGGCAAAGGTGTTTATCGACTGGAACGGCAATAACGTTTTTGAACCGGGCGAACTGGTTGCAACAACCAACATCATCAATGCCACGGGTACTTACACTACCAATATCACCGTACCGACAACAGTAACGCCCGGCAATTTCAGCCTGATGCGTGTAGTGTTGACGGAAACCGGTGATACCTCAAAGATCCTTCCATGCGGCACCTATGCCAAAGGCGAAACGCAGGATTACCGTGTACAATTTGTAAAAACAGGCAGCGACGCCGGTATTGCGGCCATTGTTAGTCCGCAGGCTGCGGGTAGCTGCAGCGGGGCAACGGCTATTACCGTAACCGTTAAAAACTTTGGCGGAGCGGCGATCAATAATATCCCGGTTACGGTGTCGATCAAAGCGCCGGATAATACTGTAACTAACATTACCGAAACGTATATAGCCACATTGGCGCCGTTACAGCAGGATAACTTTACGCTTACCCATACTTTTAATTTTGTAGCTGGATCGACTTATACCATTACCGCCACTACGGTTTTGGCTAACGACCCGATAACATCAAACAACCAGGTATCGCAAAACGCGTTGATATTTACGCCGGATACGCCGGACAGCCTGAACGCGCTTTATTGTATCGACAGTAAACAATACCAACTATCAGGCACAGGTGACGGCAACCTGTTCTGGTATAAAAACAGTACCGACGCCCTGCCATTTGCTTACGGCCGGTTAGTAAATACTACTACTACCCCAACAAATAATACTTATTATGCAGGGCTGAATGATTTTTCGGGTACAGTAGGGCCGGCCACCAAAAATATTTTTACAGGCGGCGGCTATAACCAGTTTACGCCCGGAATAAATGTGTACACCGCGGTACCCGCAGTTATTGAAAACGCGCGCATTTATATTGGTAACCCAGGTGTGGTTACTTTTCATGTGACTAATGAGGCAGGCCTGACCGTATCAACCGTTACCATCAATGCCGCCGCTACCCGAACCAACCCACAACCCGGCGCACAGGGTGACGACCCTAACGACCAGGGCAGGGTGTACAACCTTAATTTATCATTACCTGCCGCGGGTAACTATACCATTACCCCGGTGTATGATGCCAATGTTACTTTGTACCGTAACAATGCAGGCGTATCAGGCTATCCGTTTAAATTGGGCAACCTGTTTAGTATTACCGGTAACGGCGCTACGCCTGACGGTTCCACTGATACGACCTATTATAAAGGATTCTATTATTATTTATACGATATGCAGGTTAAAAGCGCGGGTTGCGCTTCTGCCGCGCGGGTAGCTGTAAGTGTAACGCAACCGGTTATCACGCAGGCAGGCAGTAAGCTAACATCAAACTTTACCACCGGCAACCAATGGTATTTGGATGGGCAGCTGATAACAGGCGCCACCGGGCAAACGTATACCGCGCTGCAAAGCGGTAAATACCAGGTGGCTGTTACTTTAAATTCGGGTTGCGTTGTACAGTCGGATGTGTTTAATTATGCTTTGCTGGCGACCCATCCCGGTACGGATACGGATATCGGCCTGTTCATCTTCCCACAGCCGGCAGATAAAGAGGTTAACGTATTGTTTACAGCCAAAACTGCCGGTAACTTATTACTGCAACTTATCAGCAGTAATGGTGCTGTAGCTTATGCTAAAACACAAAGTGCCGAAGCAGGAAACTTCAGCACGGTAATTAATACGGCTAACCTTGCGCCCGGCACTTATGTTTTGAAAGTAGTGCTGGGGGGCAAGGTGTATGCGAAAAAGGTGGTGGTAATAAGGTAAGACGATGCCTCACCCTAAGTCCCTCTCCTTAGGAGAGGGACTTTTATAAGCGCTCTTTACCGTTTGCCACAGGTACATAAAATAACTGCATAATATTGACGGTAATTGACGATAATATGTTTTAATTGACGCAATTTCGCACAGATAGTGTGAAATTCTTCACCGCAATTACCGGCGATAGCTACGCCGGTTTAGGATCACAGATCCGGATGGACAACAGAAATCCGACTGTAAAAAAAGCTATAAATACAAGCATCTTATATACAGGTATTTATAGCTTTTTTAAGTATAAATTTACTGACTTATACTTTGTTTCATTTTGTTTCACCGGTTTTTAGCAAATAGCTGAAATACAAAACTTTAGCTCAAAATCTTGTTTCACTTGTTTCATTTGTTTCACACTTTCGTGAAACAAACATTGCTATTTGAAAACGTATTTGATACCCAGTCCCGGTGCCAGGTCAAAAAACGGCCCCGAAGCCAGCTCAACCCTTGGGTTAAGATCAAGGCTAATTGCTATCGGCGAGTCGGGGATGAGGTATTCAAGGCCTATGGCACCGTCGGCTCCTAATAGTAGCTGGGCATTGTTGTACCTGCGGTCATTACCATTAAAAGTACGGTAAGTACCTTGCCCTATCGAGCCAATGTGGGCACCAAAGCCATAGTAAAATTTCAGCGCGGGCACGTTAAATGCCTCCATATTAAGTTCATACAGGCCGGTAATAACCACGCCGTTTTGCCTGAAACCAAGCAACCCTTCTAATGATATTTTCTCGTCCATAAAATATTTGCCGGAGATGCCGTTTTCATATCCGCCAAATTTCAGGCCGGCGGCAACTTTATAATCCTGTGCTTTTGATCGGTTGGCAATAAATAGAAAGGAAACTGCAATAAATAAAATGTAAGTTGTTTTTTTCATGATAGTATAACGACGTATTTCTAATTTTATGGTAAAGATAGGAAAGATTGTAACTTTTATATGGGTTTTGGCTATAACGCGTATTAGTGAGTAGTTGTAAAACCCACGTGCAAGAAGCTTAAAAGGTCATTACTGTCATAAAATTTACTTACAATTGCGTGTATTAAAAAAGTTAAGTTTATTTAGATGGCCGGCGCTATAAAACATCAGGAAACCATAGATTATTTTTTAAAGATAGTCTGGCAAACCGTTGCAAACCGATACAACGCCCTGGTTACTGATTTTGGCATAACGCAATCTATTGGTTATTTACTGATCAATATTGACGAGGAAGAAGGTACCACGGTATCGCAGGCTGCGGCATTACTGGGTTTAAAATCAACCAGCCTGTCGCGTATGCTAAATCAACTGGAAAAAACAGGATTGATCTACCGGGAATCAAACAAGGGTGATAAACGGTCGGTTAAAATATATTTAACCTCGCTGGGTAAAGAAAAACGCCAGTTGGCTCGGGCCGTGGTAAAGCAATTTAATAACTATCTGAACACGCATATCAGCGAAGCGGATAAGGTGTATTTAACAGATATGCTGAAGAAAATAAATCAGCTTACGCTAAACTACAAGCCTGAAACCATCGTTAAATAGTTGATAAATCAAAGCTAAGATCCCGGTAAATGTTAAAAAATGTTAAGCTGCCGTTTTTGAATTATAAAAGAATAAATTTGCCTTTTGGAAACGTAATGAATAGGGCAGCAATAGTTTTATTGTTTTTATGTGCCGGTTTAACGGCCTGCAAAAAATCAACGGAGGGTGGTTTGGCAGGATATAAAGCACAAGCAACTATTGATGATAATATTATTGCTAAATATTTGAAAGATAATCCGACACTTGTTGCAAAAAAAATAGACACCTCGGGTGTATATTATATAGTAGAACAGCCGGGTAGCGGCAGTGATTTATTTACTAATTCTACCTCGGTTACTGTAGGATACACAGGAAAGGTGCTAACAACCGGGAAGGTATTTGCTCAAACACAAGATTTTCATCCTTCTTTTTCATTACAAACTGTAATATTGGGCTGGAAAATAGGGATCCCTAAAATAAAAAAAGGAGGGACTGTACGATTATTAATGCCATCACGTTATGCGTACGGCCCGCCACCCCAACCACAATTAGGGCTACCGGCCAATGCTATACTTGATTTTGAAATAACGCTATACGACATAGTTAACTAAAATACCAATCGCCGTAGGCGATATAAAATATATACTGCTTATTTAAAGCAAAAAACCCGAAGTCACTATTGAAAGCCGACGGTAATATGAAACAAAACATACAAATGAAACAAACTACTTTTACTCTTTTATTATTTGCAATAATAGCACTGGTTTCCTGCAGAAAAGATAAATACGATCCTACTATTAAACAATTTGATGAAGATCAAATTAAATCTTACATGAGCGCCAATGGCATTTCCGGAATGCAACGCGACACTTCGGGTATTTACTATAAAATAATCGATCAGGGCCTTACCGGTTCTGTTATACAATATTCAGATACGATATCAATGGTGTTTACAGTACGCAGTATCGATGGTAAATATGTTTCGTCGGATACAATTGCAAATCACTATGGTGGGGTAGCCGGTCATATATATGGCACTACTTTGCCGCTGGGCCTTAATGTACCGGGATTACAAACCGCGGTACATGATATATTGCAACATCCGGGTGGTATAATGCGTGTTATTGTACCTTCGCACCTGGCTTATGGTGTTTCAGGCGCTGGTTCAGGAAGCAGCACAGTAACTTCTAACCGGATAGCCGGTAATCAGTCTATTGATTATTATATTCACATCATTGGTAACCGGCGTGCTGATCCACCCCGCCTCAGTGATCAGGATGCTTATGATCAATTAGTAATTAAAAATTATATTGGTACAAACGGCCTGACTACTATGAAGCAGGACCCTGACGGCTATTGGTATTCTATAAGTATACCCGGAACAGGTACTGTGCCTATAACAGATAATACAACAGTTTCTGTAACTTATACAACGCAATTGTTTAACGGCACAATTGCTGATCAGTATAACGTTGACGGCCCGGGCAGGTCTTTTGATATACCTGATCTGATACAAGGGGTACAACGAAGCTTGAAAAAATATGCAACTACCGGCACATTAATGACGGTGTTGATACCATCGCGTTTTGCTTATGGTAATATTACCACTTCAATACCTGCAAACAGCTGTATCAGGTATGATGTAAGGGTACTGGCAGTGGCGCCGTAATTATTTATTTAAAGCGGCTTTAAAAGCTATCAAACAACGGTCGCGCGCCATAGCGTGATCAATAATGGGTTTAGGATATTTGCTGAGATCAGCATATTCCGGAACCCATTTTTTTATGTACTTCAACTCAGGATCAAATCGCTTGGTTTGCGCCTCGGGACTAAAGATCCGGAAGTATGGAGCGGCGTCCGTTCCAGAGCTTGCGGTCCATTGCCAGCCGCCAACATTGCTGGCCATTTCATAATCCAATAATTTCGTGGCAAAATAGCGTTCGCCCCAGCGCCAGTCAATCAACAAGTCCTTAGCTAAAAAACTGGCCGTTAACATGCGGATGCGGTTATGCATGAAGCCGGTTTGGTTTAGCTCGCGCATACCCGCATCAACTAACGGGTAACCGGTCTCACCCTTGCACCATGCTTCAAATTGCTTTTCATCGTTGATCCATTTTATTCGGTCGTATTCAGGCCTGAAAGCATGGTCCTGTGTTTTTGGAAAATGGTGTAAGATCATCATGTAAAACTCGCGCCAGATCAACTCGTTGAGCCAGGTTTTTTCTTTGGCCTGGTTAGCTTCTGTAGCTAAATGACGAATGCTGACCGTGCCAAAACGCAAATGGATGCCGATATGTGACGTGCCTTTTATTGAAGGATAATCGCGCTTTTCTGCATAGTTAGCTATAACCTCCTGGTAATTTTTCCCCGGGATGGCTTGTTCGCTTCTTTCAAAGCCCAGATCTTTTAATGTGGGTATCGGCAGTTGCCTGATTTCAAGCAGATTTTTTAGATGTTTTTTTGTGGGGTAGGGGCTTAAGTAAAAGTCATTAAGCTTTTGTTTCCACTTACGGCTGTAGGGTGTAAAAACGGTGTAAGGTTTGCCATCATCTTTTATTACTTCGCCCTTTTCAAAGATTACCTGGTCCTTATAGGTTTTAAATTCGATATGATGCATGCTTAACAACTTACCTACGGCCTCATCGCGTGTTTTGGCATAAGGCTCGTAATCATGATTGGTATATACCACCGCCACATTGTAATCTTTTAAAACTTTATGCCACGCTTTTTCAATATCGTCATATATCACCAGGAGACTACTACCGTGTTCTTCCAATTGTTGCTGCAGGTCATTAATAGTATCGTAAATAAAAGTAACACGGGTGTCGCGTTTATTTTCCAGCTTATCCAATATCGCCGGGTCAAAAATAAACAGGCATAATACCGGGTTCCCGCTTTTTAAAGCATGATATAATCCTGCGTTATCGTCCAGCCGCAAATCGCGGCGAAACCAGAAGATGGTTGTTTTTTGTTTCATAAGCCCCCTCTAATCTCCCCCGGTAGGGGAGACTTAATTTATTGTTTTTAAAAGCCCTCCCTACCGGGGAGGGTTGGGAGGGGCGTATATATCTTTCAAAGCCCACATTAAAGTAGGGTACTTAAACTTAAACCCGGCTTCTTCAATTTTTTGTGCCGATGCTTTTTGGCTGGCAAGCACCATACTGCTCATTTCGCCCAATAACAACTGCAGTGCAAACGCGGGTACTTTAGGCAGCCATAACGGCCGGTGCAATTCTTTTGCAACTGCCCTGGTTAATTGTTTATTAGTTACAGGATTAGGCGCTACCATGTTGTAATCACCGGTAAGCTGGTCATTGTCTATGCCGTACAAGTACATAGCTATTACATCTTCTTCGTGGATCCATGCCATCCATTGTTTGCCGGTACCTAACGGCGCGCCAAGACCCAACTTTATGGGTTTTGCCAGAGCGGCCAACGCGCCGCCACTCGCGTCAAGCACTACCCCTGTTCTGAATTTTACTATACGTAAACCCAAACTTTCGCCCATATCCACAGCATGTTCCCATTGCAGGCAGCAGCTTGCCAAAAAATCAGTTCCGGGTGCGCTTGTTTCTGTTAAAAGTTCATCTGCTCTGTCGCCATAATACCCCACACCTGATGCTGAGACGATAGCCTTAACGGTATGCTGCGGTTTAGCTTTAAGCAGCTTATAAATCAAAGCGATAGATTTGGTGCGGCTCTCAATAATTTCTTTTTTGCGCGCGTCAGTCCATCTGCCGTCAGCAACATTAGCGCCGGCTAAATGCACTATGGTATCAACGCCGTTAATACAAGTTTCGTCGATCTGGCTTTTATTCACATCCCATAAAAAGGTGGTAACGCCGGGGTGTGTACCGGGCGTTCGGCTTAGATGGCTAACCTGGTAGCCTTTATTTAACAAAGCCACGGTTAGTTTGCCGCCAATTAAACCTGTACCGCCGGTTAATAAAATATGCTTGCTCATTTTTAACAGTAGGATTTGATAGTTTGCAATTTCATGTAAGGCTAACAAGAAAGTAGGGTGGGTGTTTGCTACCCCTCTAAATCTCCCCAAAGGGGAGACTTACATAAGAGTTTTTAAAGCTAACCTACATGGCTACCATGTCATTAAGTTAAGGAAAAATAATATCGAATACTGAATTTTGAATATCCAACTCCGAAGTTTTTTCACTTCAATATTCGAAATTCAGTGTTCGACATTGGATGTTTTTTTCTTTAAACTTGCGGAACGCAATAGCCTATGAGAGGAGTTTACCCCAATATCTCCTTAATATCATCAGCCGACAACGACTTAATAAAGCTTTCCTCGGTAGTGATCAGCGCGCGCGACATGGTTAGCTTACGTTGTTGCAGGGCCAGGATCTTTTCTTCTACGGTGTCTTTGGTAATGAATTTATAGATAAACACGTTTTTGGTTTGCCCGATACGATGTGTACGGTCAATTGCCTGCTGCTCGACAGCCGGGTTCCACCATGGGTCAAGGATGAAAACGTAGTCAGCCTCGGTGAGGTTAAGGCCAACGCCGCCGGCTTTTATCGAGATCAGGAACACGCGGGTGCTTTTATCTTCCTGGAACTGTTTTACCACGTCGCCCCGGTTTTGGGTAGCACCATCCAGGTACACATAAGGGATGTGCTGCTCGTCAAAATGCCTGCGATAAATAGCCAGCTGCTTTACAAATTGCGAGAAGATCAACACTTTATGCCCGCCGTCAAGTACGGTATTAAGCGTATGGGTAACGTTCTCAAACTTGCCCGAATCGCCCTCATAATCCTGGTCTATCATGTACGGGTGATTGGCTATCTGGCGCAATTTGGTTAGGCCCTGCAATACCTGGATCTGGGTTTTTGCAAAGGTGCCGTCCTCAAGGCTTTTCAGCAGCTCGTTACGGTATTCTGATTTTACTTTTTCATATACAGATGCTTGTTCCTCGCTCATCTGGCAGTAGAACAAGTTCTCGGTTTTTGGCGGCAACTCTGTGGCTACCTGCTCTTTGGTGCGGCGTAACACAAAAGGTTTTATTAAAGCCTGCAGCTTGCGGGCCTTGTCTTCGTCCTTTTTCTTTTCTATCGGGGTTACAAACTCGTTTTGGAAATATTGTTGAGTGCCCAGCAAGCCGGGGTTAATGAACGACATTTGCGTCCACAGGTCATTTACCGAGTTTTCGACCGGCGTACCACTCAATATCAGCTTGAAGCGTGATTTTAATTGCTTAACAGAGTTAAATGATTTTGACGACGGGTTTTTAATGTTCTGGCTCTCGTCCAGTATCACATAGTCAAAAAAGTAAGCTTTAAACAGCTCGATATCTATCCGGCTGATGCCGTAAGTAGTGATGATAACATCATAATTGGCAAAAACTTCCGGCGATTTATAACGGAAAGTACCGGTATGCACCATTAGCCTTAATTGGGGCGTAAACTTTTTGGCCTCGTTAAGCCAGTTATAAATAAGCGAGGTTGGCATAATTACCAGCGATGTACTTTTACCACCTTCGGCCTCTGTATCTTCTTTATGTTTTTGCAGCAGGGCAAGGGTTTGTATAGTTTTACCCAAACCCATATCATCTGCCAAACAGCCGCCAAAATGGAAGTTCTTTAAAAAGTGGAACCAGTTGTAGCCTGCCTGTTGATAAGGCCTTAAACTGCCTGAAAAGTTGCACGGGATAGGCACTTCGTCCAGTTGATCAAAGTCCATCAGCTTTTGCAGCTTGCGGGTCATGGTTACCTCGGCCATTTCACCGGCCAGGTCATTTACCAGGCCGAGGTGGTGCCTGCGTAGTTTAAGGTGATCGCCGCTTTCGCTAAAATGCAACAGGTTACCGTATTGCGAGAACCATTTTTCGGGAATAACCGCTATTTCGCCCGACGGCAATGTAAATTCTTTTTTATGGTTGAGGATATGGTTTTTTAACTGGATAAAAGGGATGCGGTACGGCCCGAAGTAAACAAATGCGTTGATGTCAAACCAATCGTTATCCTCTTTAACTTCCAGGTCTATCTTGCTGGTGCCGAAAACGTAGCGTTTTTGTCCCTCGGGCTGTTCAATTTCAAAGCCCAATTCTTTTAATTCGTTATGATGCTGGTTAAGCCATTCAAAAATAGAGAAAGCCTGATCGGTATCGTCGTCATTATGCACCACTTCCAGGTTTTGAAATAATGACGAAACAGTCTTTAAGCCCAATGCCTCCAACTGGTTCAACTTGTTCTTCTCCCATGTTACAGAGCGTTTTATGCGGTGGAATGTATAGTTGTCGCCATCGCGCTCAATGCGCACAGAAATATGCCTGCCATCCCCGTAAGGGAAAATATAGCCGGCGTATTTAAAATACAATTGCAGCTGGGATGTACCGCCCTCGACATAAATGGGCTTTAACATAGGTTGCGCCTCATGCTTTTCGGTATCGATGGTAAAGCCCTCGGCATATACGTTATGCTTCTCGATAAGGGGGGCCACAAATTTTTCGAAGTAAGATTGCTCAGACGAACGCGGGATGGCGATATATCGTTTATTTAAAAATGGCAGCAGTTTTTTGCCTTCTATCTCTTTATCAAAATGGTAAAGAATATCGTCCATCAGCATCCAGGCAGGGTGGTTGCAAATGATCTCGGCATTTTTGAACATGAACTCGATGCGCATTCCCTTATACTTGATGGTAGGGAAATAACGGATCTCTTCTTCATTACGCCTGAAATGGAACAAAACAGAAGCAGGTTCATCGGCAATTTTAAGCTTACGCTCGGCCGGATAACCCTCCTTGCTCATCTGGTAGATCTGCTTATCGCCCAGTAAATTTAAAGCATCCGCCATTCGTTTTTCCATTTTTGGACGGATGGTGTCAAAAAGTTGCTCGGTAAATACCTTGGCAAAAAACTCTGACGGGCGGATGGGCTTTTTGTAGAATTTCCTGATGACGTTACCCTGCTCAATCTCTTCTAAAAGCTTGATCAGTTTGAAATCAACCTCGTCAATGCAGTGCGTAAACTCGGTAGCTGTGTTTGAAAATAAACGCTGATGGGTTAAAGAAAACTCGCCGTTGGGATTTAGCTGAACGATGTGCGGCTCAATAACATAGCCAAGGTACTCATGCCGGGCAACGGCATAAATGATCTGGCAAGGTTTTGAACTGTCTACACGTAACATTAGCTTCTGATAAAAAATTAAGAGAAGCTACATCAACAAAAAATTCAAACGTAGTCAGAATTTGCAGTAAGAAAAAATGTTTTGTGTTAAATAATTATTAACAATATGGGGCGAAAGGTAAAAGGTTAACGGTAAAAGGTATGGGAGAATGATTTGTGCCGCAGGCCGCTGCACAATTATCTAAATTGCTATTAAGCTTGATGCTTTCTTTTATTTTTAGGAAGGCCAACTGTGCGAAGCATTTCGTTGGCTTTGTCTACCTTGTCTTGAAACACGGGAAGCTCTTTGTATTTCACCAATGAGTTATCAATTATAACTACCGGCGTTTTCCTTTTATTAAGTTCCTTAATATTCATATTGTAAAGTTACTTTTTTAGAAGTAAAAGCTTCATAATTAGTGTTCTAAGACGCATCGGTCAACAAAAAAGGCCTTTTACCTTTCAGCTTTAACCTCAACATCCACCTCTCCTTCAAAAACCTGCACCGCGGGCCCTTCTAAAAAAATCCCTGTAAAACTAATACCGTCATAATTAAAGCGGATATTCAGATCGCCGCCCAATACCTTGATGGGGGTTTCAATGGTGCCGGTTTGGTTGTTGTGTTTAGCCATGGCTAATGCAACCGCGGTTACACCGGTACCGCAGGCGTAAGTTTCGTCCTCAACGCCACGCTCAAAGGTGCGAACAAAGTAGCCGTCGCCGTTGGGTTCAACAAAGTTTACGTTGATACCGTTGGCATGATAGGTTTCATTATTGCGGATGGCGTGGCCCTCAGTATAGACATCTTTATTGGCCAGATCATTGGCAAGGGTTACGTAATGCGGCGAGCCGGTATTTAAAACGTAAGCATCATTATCATTAGTAATAGTGTCTACATCAATCATTTGCAGGCTTACCCAATCGCCGATTTCTGAAATTTTGGCATGGTGCGGGCCATCTACTGCCAAAAAATCCGTTTCGGTATTAATAATGCCCAGGAACTTTGCAAATGCTACAATACAGCGCCCGCCATTGCCGCACATGCTGCTTGGCTGGCCATCGGCATTGTAATAAACCATTTCAAAATCATAGCCCTCTTTGGTTTGAAGAAACATGATACCATCGCCGCCTATCCCAAAACGGCGGTCGCACAGGTGGGCTATCAGCTTTACATTGTGGTGATCTACAGCGTTTTCGCGGTTATCAACCAAAATAAAATCATTGCCTGCACCCTGGTATTTGTAGAAATGTAACTTCATTATATAATTATTAAAAGGTAGCTTTATAAGGCAAACAAAGCGCCAAAACGTTAACTCAGGCTTTTAGGTCAGATTTAACATTTTTTAACACAAGTTTCAATAACATATTGTTGCTTATACAGTCTATATGGTATTAAATTTGACTTGCAAAAGTAATTATAACAACAGAATAAATAAGGAAGAATAAGATGAAAAGATTTGGTTTAACATTATTAACGGCTTTTGTGGGCGGCGCTATGGCGTTAGGTACCTACAAATTAGTCGAAAAGAAGTATGCTGATAACATGAGTTTTGATGAAAAGCAAAATGTTTATTTTGCCAGCAATCGCATGTCGCCGGCAATCACCTCATCAGCAGGCGAGGTTGATTTTACACAGGCTGCGGCAGCAGTAACACCGGCGGTGGTTTATATCCGTACTACTTACTCAAGCGCCGGTCAGCAATCACAGCAAGACCGGTTACAACAAATGTTTGGTGATATGTTTGGCCAAAGCATGCCACACGAGAGCGTTCCGCAAATGGCATCAGGTTCGGGTGTTATTATCTCTCCGGACGGTTATATCGTTACCAACAACCACGTAGTGGCTAAAGCTGATAAGATTGAAATCACTACTAACGATCACCGCCGTTTTACCGCTAAAGTGATCGGTACCGACCCAAATACCGATTTAGCGTTAATTAAAATTGAAGCTACGGATCTGCCTATTGTAAAACTGGGTAACTCTGACGATGCAAAAGTAGGCGAGTGGGTGCTGGCAGTTGGTAATCCGTTTAACTTAACATCAACTGTTACAGCAGGTATTGTTAGCGCTAAAGGCCGCGGTATTGGTATTATTGGTAAAGACGATGACCAGGACGATAATCCTTTTGGCCCAACCAGGCTGCGCTCAGCAAGACCTAAAGCTAATGCCGGTATAGAATCATTTATACAAACAGATGCTGCTATTAACCCGGGTAACAGCGGTGGCGCATTGGTAAATACTAAAGGCGAGTTGATCGGTATTAACTCGGCTATCGCTTCGCACACAGGTTCGTACGAAGGTTATGGCTTTGCTGTGCCGATAAACCTTGCTAAAAAAGTGCTGAATGACATCAAGAAATTTGGCGCCGTGAAACGTGGTTTCATTGGTGTTAGTTTTTCTGATCTGAGCGAATCTGACCAGGTTGCTGATCTGAAAACCGACAAAACCAATGGTTTATATGTTAGAAACGTAGTGCCGGGCGGTGGTGCAGAGGCGGCTGGTGTAAAACCGGGCGATATTATTACCAAGGTTGAGGGTGTAACCGTTTATGAGTCGTCTGACTTGCAAGAGCGCGTAGGTCGTTTACAACCAGGCGATAAGATCAACATAACCGTACAACGGGACGGCTCTGAGAAAAACTTTGCTGTAACACTTAAAGCTGAAACTCCTGCAGTGGCCCGCACCGCGGTTTCAAGATCAGCTAACGAGTTGTACAACAAATTGGGCGCGAGCTTTATTCCGCTTTCACAAGGCCAAAAAGCTAAATTCCATGTTAACGGCGGTGTGATGGTTACGCAGGTTCGTGACGGTGGTATATTTGATGAAGCAGAGATCCCATCAGGAACTGTAATTACCAGTATTAACAAAGAGCCGATAAATAGTGTAGCTGACATTGACAAGGCTATAACCAACCTTAAAAATGGTATGCTTACCATTGCCGGTTATTACCCGGATGGTACTAAATTCAATAATACATTTGCAGTAGAGCAATAAGCTGCTGCTAAAAACTGATAGGAAGAACCCGGCTTATGGCCGGGTTTTTTTTGTGGTTTTTTTGCGAGTTGGACATGACCCGTTGACTCACCCCGCCGACGCTACGCTGGGCGGCCCTCTCTTCCACAAGCGGGAAAGAGGGCTAATAGTTCATTTGAATTAAAAAATTTAAGTACCCTCTTTCCGCCAAAGGCGAAGAGGGGGTGATCCAGCGAAGCGTAGTCGGGTGAGTCCCCCGGCGCGTGTTTTTAATCCGACTTTTAAAGGGGTATTACTACCTTTGCAGCCATGATCGATATAATACTTAAGAAGGGTAAGGAAAAAGCGGTACTGCAGCGTCATCCGTGGGTTTTTTCGGGGGCGATAGAACAGGTAAAGGGTAAGCCGGCCAACGGCGATATTGTACGTCTGGTAAATGCCAAAGGCGATTTTATGGCTTATGGTTTTTATAATGATCAGTCGCGCGTTGCATTGCGTTTATTGGAATGGGATGAAAGTGTTATGGTTAGTGAGGATTGGTTCCGCGGTAAAGTGGCGGATGCTGTAGCCGGACGGAATGAATTGTTGAGCACCGGCGCTACCAATACCTGCAGGCTGATCTTCAGCGAATCTGATTACCTGCCGGGATTGATCGTTGATAAATATGCCGATCATCTGGCGGTGCAGGTACTTACATCAGGTATCGAAAAAATGATGCCTGTGATCATTGACGAGCTGCAGCGCCTGTTAAACCCTAAAAGTGTTTTTGACAAAAGCGATGCATCTTCAAGGCAACACGAGGGTTTAGAAACCACCAACGTTGTTTTATTTGGCGATGCGCCGCCCGAATCTGTCGAAGTAAAGGAAAACAACATTCTGTACAATATCAATATAGCCGAGGGCCAAAAATCGGGCTTTTACTGCGACCAGCGCGACAATCGTAAAATTGTAGCAGGCTATGCTAAAGGCAAAAAGGTGTTGGATTGCTTTAGTTATACTGGTGGATTCACGTTGAATGCCTTACAAAACGGTGCGGCATCAGTTACCAGCGTGGATAGTTCTGCGTTAGCGATTGAAACACTAAAAGAAAACATCAAACTAAATAAGCTGGATCCCAATAAACATACCGCCATACAATCTGACGTGAATAAACAACTACGGGTTTTTAAAGACGAGGGTGAATTGTTTGATATCATCGTGCTTGACCCGCCAAAATACGCGCCATCACGTTCGGCGTTAGACAGGGCATCAAGAGCCTACAAGGACCTGAACAGGCTGGGTATGTTATTGCTGAACAGCGGCGGGTTGCTGGCTACCTATTCATGTTCGGGCGCTATGAATATGGAAACCTTTAAACAGGTTATTGCCTGGGCCGCTTTAGATGCCGGTAAGCAGGTGCAGTTTATCAACCAGTTTTGCCAGCCAGAAGACCATCCCGTAAGGTCATCTTTTCCTGAGGGGGAATATTTGAAAGGATTATTATGCAGGGTATTTTAAAAACGAATTAATCTTACTTTAAAAACTCATCAATAGCTTTTACCGCGTTCTCATACCTGTCCTTTCCGGTGCCGCTTATCAGCACGTAATTAGCGTTTAGGGCATCCAGCTCTTTATACCATACATCCATAAAATGTTCGCGCAGGTGGGGAAAATCACGCAGTGGATCGTCCTGCCAGGGCAGGTCGATGTTTAGCAGCAGGTAAAGATCGTAGTGGTGATCAGGTAGTTCGTCCAATACCTCCTGCGGCGATTTTCCGAACATCTGATCGCTCCAGATCTTTACCGTGATAAATGTGGTGTCGCAGATCAAAATGCCGTTAGCCGATGGCAAAAGCTCCTTCTCGAGCGCCACCTGGCCATGAAACATATTGATCTCGTCCTGCCAGGTAGGAGGCTCGGTTAGCTTTTCGCAGTATTCACGGGCGTACTCGGGCACCCAAACGGTATGGTAATGCTCTGCCAAATAAGCGGACATGGTTGATTTACCCGTCGATTCAGGGCCTACTATAGCGATTTTTTTTATATCGAATTTCGAATGTTCAATTTCGAATTTTTGCATTCCTTACTTAAATAATAATATAAACTTAAACCTTTTAAATTCGAAATTGAACATTCGAAATTCGATATCAACCTAACTGCTTCTTCCAATCCCTCTTCCAGTCAAAATATCCCATCAAAGCTATTGCTACATAAATGGCATACATCACAGCGGTCAGGTGCAGATCCTTATAAATATAAACACCAACGTATATTACATCAACAAACACCCAGATCAACCAGTTCTCCAGCACTTTCCTGGCCAGGAAGAACTGGGCCACCAGGCTGCAGGCTGTGCAAAAGCTATCCAGGTATGGATATGATGCCGTGGTGTATTTTAAAACAGAACCCAATAGAAACGTAAACACAATAACTGCCGCGACAGATAGAAGGCCTTCCTTTCGCTGAATACGTACTACTGGTGTTTTATCTTCGGATGCCGGTTTTTTGCTCCAGTAATACCAGCCGTAAATATTGGTGGCTAAAAAATAAAACTGCAGGCCCATATCGGCAAACAGGTGGCTTTTAAAAAAGATAAAAATATAAATGACCACGCTGATAATAGCGAACGGCCAGTTCCAAATAATGTTTTTTGCAGCCAGGTAAACACATAATAAACCGGTAATAACCCCAATTACTTCAAGTAATGATTGTTGTTGCCACCAGGTTTGCAGCGCGTGTGTAATTCCCATTGCTCAAATATAAAAAAACAGCCATGTTTATTGTGGCTGTTTTGCTATTATGACGCCTTGGGAGCAATAAATCCACGGAAGTTTTTAGAAAGATGAAATTAATTTCATTTAAGGCAAATAAAAATAGGTTTTGTTCATTAAAAACTTATAAATTTATGCCTAAGATTTAAACAAGTCCGGCGGTCGTACCTTTTGTGTGATGAAAAGCAGAGATCGCGGACGCAAACTAAAATTTAATTGTTAATTTTTTTTGTGAAAAAAGCTGTTCCTTTCATAGGGGAACGGCTTTTGTTCTTTAGTGCACGTCGGTAGGCACTTTAACATTCTTCTTAAACGGCTGCAGGTAAAGCAGCGGGATAGAGAACAACATTACCAGCCCCGAAATGTAGTAAGCGTCATCATAGGTTAATAATAATGACTGTTTTGTCACCGCACCTTCAATGGCTGCATAGGCCATGTGCAGGGCATCGTAAGCAGACTTGCCTTTTGCAATAAAACTTTGCTCCAGCATGTGCAGCCGTTCATTAAACGCATTGTTATACGGGTTAACGTTGCTCAATAAATTACTGCGGTGAAATCCGGTCCTGATGTGGATGATGGTAGTTAGCACTGCTATACCAAACGAACCGCCTAACTGGCGCATCATATTATTTAAACCGGTACCCTGGCCAAGCTCGGGCCCTTTCAGGTCGGCAATGGCCAATGTGGTAAGCGGTACAAACAATAATGCCATACCAACACCCCTTATTAATAACGGAACCAATACATCGGCCTGCCCAGTGCTTAATGTCGACTTACTTAGCATAAAAGTAAACACAAAGAACAAAAACATACCGCCGGTAGCCATAAATTGGGCAGGGATACCTTTGTTAAGCATCTTACCAATAAAAGGCATCATCACAATGGTACATAGACCACCCGGGAATAGTAGCTCGCCGGTTTGCTGTGCCGAGAAACCCAAAAGATTCTGACAAAATACGGGGAACACAAACACCGATCCGTACAACCCAAAGCCCAATATAAACGAGGTAAACATACCTACCGCAAAGCTTCGATGCCGCAGGATACCAAAATTCACTATCGGGTAATCGATACTCATTTCGCGCCATATAAATAGTATCACACCTAATATGGCAGTAATGGTAAGTACAAGGATATAGGTTTTGGCAAACCAATCTTCCGACTCGCCTTTTTCTAATATGGTTTGTAAACTACCAACCGCTACGGCCAGCAGCCCGATACCCCACCAGTCAATAGGTTTACCCTTTGCCTCCTTGGGTGTTTCATTAATAAACGTAAAGGCGCAAAAAGCAGCCAGCGCTCCAACCGGGATATTTACATAAAATATCCAGCGCCAGGTGGCGTGGTCTGTAATATAACCACCTATGGTTGGCCCAACAGTAGGGCCCACAACCGCGCCTAAACCAAACAGGGCCGTAGCCGTACCAATTTGTTCGCGCGGCCAGGTCTCAACCAATATCGCCTGCGATGTTGAGATCAAACCACCACCCGCAAGCCCCTGTAGTATCCTGAATATTACCAGCTCATCTAAGCTTGTAGCGTTACCGCATAAAAACGAAGCGATGGTAAAAACAATGATTGATGTGATAAAATATTGCTTACGGCCAAAGCGGCTACCTAACCACCCCGACATCGGCAATATAATTACGTTTGCTACCGCGTAGCCGGTAACTACCCAGGCAACATCCTCAAGGGTAGCACCCAGGTTACCCTGGATAACCGGTAAGGATACGTTTACTATCGTGGTATCTATCAGCTCCAATAACGAAGCTACGATAACCGTAATAGTAATGATCCATTTTTTAAAGCCAGTTTCAGCCATTATTTCTTTATTGTATTATTTAAAATTTCAGTTAGTCCTGAGTCTTTAGTCTCAAGTCCTTAGTCTGAAATCAGTTCGCCAATTGGTAACAATTTTTCGACTCCTGACTTCGGGCTAAAGACTAATGACTAAAGATCAGTCTTTAATAATAACAGATACGTTCACGCTCATACCCGGGCGCAGTTTATCTAAAACATCTTTTGATGCGTTTATTTTTATTTTAACAGGGATCCGTTGTACCACTTTTACATAGTTACCGGTAGCATTATCCGGAGGCAATAAAGAAAATTTAGCACCAGTAGCGGGCGAGAAATTGTAAACCGTTCCTTCAATTTTCAGATCAGGATAAGCATCAGTTTCAATATTAACCTTTAAGCCGTTGTGGATATTCTCTAATTGGGTCTCTTTAAAGTTAGCGGTAATGTATAAGCTATTGTCATTAACAATGTTAAACAACGTTTGGCCGGCTTGTACCAACTGGCCCAGCTGCACATTCTTTTTTGACGCGATACCGCTTGCAGGCGATTTTACATCAGTATAGCTTAATTGCAGTTTAGCATAGTCAACATCAACCTGGCGTTGGTCAACTCCTGTGTGGGTAACCTTTAACTCGTCGCGGGTGGTACCAATTTGTTGTACCGCTGCTTTATACTGATCTTGCGCGGCAGCTAAGCTGGCTTGTGCAACTTCAAGGTCTGATTTTGCCTGGTCAAATTGTTGTTGGGTAATTGAACCGTCTTTTACCAGGTTAGCATAACGCTGATAATCTTTGTTCACTTTGTCTAAACGAGCCTGTGCAGATACTACACCTGCTTTAGCAACAGCCGAGTTTGACGCGGTAGTAAAAATTTGTGACTGACCAACACTAATGCCGGCACTTGCACCAACGTGTGCTGATTGTGCCTGCTCTAATTTGATCTTGTAATCGCGCGGATCAATTTTAACCAGTACCTGGTCTTTGTTTACGTGCGTGTTTTCTTCAAAGAAAATGCTGTCAACGTATCCGCCAACGCGTGCTACAACCGGGCTTATATCGCCGTCAACCTGCGCATCGTCTGTATCAACGTGTTTGCCGTAATATATGTATTCTTTTATACCGAAAATTATACCACCTAAAAGTAAAACCCCTAAAATTATAGGTAATACTCTGTTAGGTTTTTTTGCTGGTGCGTTTTCGTTAGTGTCTTGCTTTGCCATTTTGTGTTTTGTATTATTTGTTAAGTTTTCCGGTTGATTTTAATAAAGTATAATAAGCCAGTCCAGCATCAGCTTTAGCCAATTCTAAATTGATCTGGGCCTGGTATAGTAAGGTTTCCGCATCGGCCTTATCAGTTGCTGACGCGATATTGCTTTTATATTTAGAGGCCAGTATGTTATTGTTTTCGCCGGCTTGCTCTATTGATGTTTGTAAAAGTTTGATCTTGTCAACAGCGGTTATATAATTGTGATAATCCTGGTTAACCTCATTTTTGATATTATCAATGGTGATGCCTTTGTTAATGGTAACCTGGTCGCGTTGGATGCGGGCCTCGGCTAGTTTATTTTTATTGGTCCATAATGCGCCAAAGTTCCATGATGCTGTTAAACCTACGGTTACCGGGGTAATAAAGTTACCGCTCTTTGGTAACGGGTTAGCGTTTACATCAACATAATAACCACCTACAGATGCTGCTAAGGTTGGTGTTGTATTGGCGCCAACAGTTTTAATATTTGTTTCGGCATACCTGGTGCGCAGATCAAGCTGTTTAAGTTCTTGCCTGTTGTTCATTGCTGTATCAATGTAGTAGCTTAAAGGGCCAAGGTCCTTATTAGCATCAGCTATCTGGTCAATGTTTAATTGTGTAGACTCAGGTAAGCCCAATAATATATCCAGGTCATAAGTAATGATCTTACGGTTGCTTTCAAGGTCTATGCCGGTAAGCTCAACGTTCGAGCGTTGTAACTGAAAGCGCAGCACATCATTTTTAGTAACCAATCCCTGCTCAAAAAAGCGTTGCGACTGGTGGATCTGTGCATCGATAGTTTCCAGGTTTTGGTTAACTACCTTTTTACTTTGCAGTACTTTATACAGGTTATAGTACGCGCTGACAATTTCGTAAGTGATCTGATCCTTATCTTTATCCGCGTCAAGGCGTGATATGCTGGTCAATAACTGTGTAGACTCTTGGGCATACCTTAATTTGTGCCCTCCAAAAATGGTTTCGTTAAGCGACGCGATACCTAAGTAAGCGTCGGCGCCTTTAGGCAGGTGGATATCGCTGCTGCCAAATGCCAGGGTGTTTGCAGGTATTTCTGCACGGTTATAAGCAAAGCTTACACTACCGGTTGGCAATGATTTGTCTTTCGCCTGGTTGTATTGCGAAACCGCCTCGTCAATTTTTGACTGCGAAAGTTTTAATGTCTTGCTGTTATCCAGGCCTAATTTTACGGCTTCGCTTAATGTGATGGTTCTATCCTGGGCGGATGCTCTTTTAGACACCAAAGACATCAGCAGCAATGATAGCAAAATTGCTAATAGGGGGATCTTGCAAAGATGTAGTTTGTGAGATGTATTCAATTGTATATTCATATTAGTTGTGTAAGTATGCTTTTAATAAGTTTTTCATAAAGCTTTTTATCTGCGGCTTAAGCTTTGTTTCAATCATATTATCATCCGTAATGTCGTATCCAAGCAGCGGCGATGACATCAGGGGCGTATTGATAATGTAATTTTTAGTGCCATAAAGTGTGGCTATTACCATTGGCACATCTATATCTGTTTTAAATTCGCCATTGGCAATGCCTTCTTTTAAAATTTTATCAAGCTCGGTAACGTTCTTCATTAACATATCACGCAGTTTGTCAGACAGATCCGTCCTTCTATTCATACCCATTTCCTGGTATAATAGTTTTTGAAAACAGTTATTATTTACAACCTTTTCGCCGTACATATCAATATAGGTTTGCATTTTCTCCCAGGCGCTTATACTGTCGTCATTGCCCAGGTTTTGCAAAATGTTTTGAAACGATGATATTTTGCGGTTAAAAATCTCAAGGAACAAGCCTTCTTTCGAGCCGAAATAATAGTTCAGCATTGCCATATTCACACCGGCCTCACTCGATATCAACCGGGTTGATGCGCCGTCAAAACCTTTTTCTGAAAACACGCGCTCTGCAACGTCCAGAATGTAGTCTTTCTTGTCTATTTTATCTTTATCCATATCTTTTGATGGGACAAAGTTAATCAAACGATTGATTAAAGTAAAATTATTTTTATGTTAACTTCATAAGTTGTTGATAATCAACAATAAAAAATTAATCAATCGATTAACTAAGTAGGTAGACTTTATTTGTTTTGTTGTTTTTTGATGATGACGATTGGTGCGTGGGATTTAGGACAAGGGGGGTGGATGGTTAAGAATACGATTCCGGTGACTCACCGATCTGTGCTTCATTGGATCACCCTCTTCCCCATTGGCGAAAGGGGGAATGTTTTCCTTTTGTAGCCATCGTTAATAGCTATCTTTTATTCCTCATTTCCAGGCCCATCGGGCCTACCCCTTTGTAGCTAAATAAATTCGGGAAGCCTCAGCCCCGTAGGTGGCTGCCCTTAATTACTATTTCGGCTAATAGGGAAATCAGTAGGATCATTTTGTCAAATGGGTAGCCTCTACGAGCAATGTCATTAAGTTAAGATATAGCAGGTGCGCCGTAGGTGCAAAAGGTCGGTAGGAAATATAAATAAAGAAATTGTAGCGTGCCGTTAGGTACGCAACTTCGCCAAGGCAGACGCATTAAAAAAAAATCCTGTTATTTTATGTCCCGTTAAGGCACATCTGGTTGGTAGCTCATCAATTTAATAAACACCAAGCGTTCCCATCGGAACGCCTCGTGGCTCGCTTTGTGTTTCTACCTACCAAAAGTCCCGCTGGGACTTGGGGAATATTGTTTTTTTTGAGATAGATGACGCGTGATTGGTCTAAAATAATTTTAATGCGTCTGCCCTGGCAACTTCGCAAGTATCGTACCTGACGGCACGAATTTTGGGTTTGTTTTTTTGTCCTACCGACCTTTAACACCTACGGCGTTTCCTTAACTTAATGACATTGCTCTACGAGGCAAAGGCATTGTTTATTGTTTTTCTACAAAGGGATAGAGCCTACGGCTCATCAACTTTATATTTCTTTTATAACGTTTTTTCCCGCTTGCGGAAGAGAGGGCCGACCAGCGCAGCGTCGGCGGGGTGAGTAAATGAATAACTTTTTTAACCGCCCGATTTTTCGTATTTTTGTAAGGCAGCGTGCTCGTACTTTAACATCAATCCGCACACCAACAGCCAATACACAAAAATCAGCAATAGAAAATTGACTTTTACTTAATACGCTAAATATCAGTTATTTAAGTCAAAATCTTACTACCGGCATAAACGCTCATACCCGATAAACGCCAATTTTTACTACCGGTAAAACGCAGGATACCCGAAAAATGGCGTTTTTTACTACCGGCATGAGCATGGATACCCGAAAAGTAGTCATTTTTACTACCGATATCATACCCTATATCCGTGCTAATGTAATTTTACTGTTAAGAATAGTTTACACAGGTTTAGCTAAGGTACGGACTGGTTTTCTTTTAATATCTTTGGCTATGAAGCGTATACTATTACTTGCCGCATTTTTGCTGATCCGCGGTATTACATTTTCGCAAACCGCGCCGCCTGCCGACCTTATAACCATACAACAAAGCTTTAAAAAATTAAACGTTTTGGGCAGCGTACTATACGTAGCCGCGCACCCTGACGATGAGAATACGCGCCTGCTGGCTTACCTGGCGCAGGAGAAGCATTACCGCACCGGGTACTTATCGCTAACCCGAGGCGACGGCGGGCAGAACCTGATTGGCAACGAGCAAAGCGAGGTTTTGGGTTTGATACGCACCCAGGAGCTTTTAGCTGCACGCCGCGTTGATGGCGCCGAACAATTTTTTAGTCGCGCTAACGACTTCGGCTTTTCAAAGGGACCTGAAGAGACACTTAAGATCTGGGATCACGAAAAAGTATTGAGTGATGCGGTATGGGTTATCCGCAAGTTCAGGCCGGATGTTATGATTTGCCGTTTCCCTACAACGGGCGAGGGCGGACATGGGCACCATACCTCATCCGCTATTATTGCGCAGGAAGCATTCGCTGCCGCTGCCGATCCGAACCGTTTCCCCGAGCAGCTTAAATATGTACAAACTTGGCAGGTAAAGCGCCTGTTGTGGAACACCTTTAGTTTTGGTTCTGTAAATACGACCGCGCCAAACCAGTTTAAAATAGATGTAGGGGTTTATAACCCTATCCTGGGCAAAGGTTATGGTGAAGTTGCTGCCGATAGCCGGTCTAACCATAAAACACAAGGCTTTGGTACCGCCAAAACACGAGGCAGTTCTTTCGAGTTCTTTAAAACCATATTGGGCGACGCGCCTGTGAATGATCTGATGGATGGCGTGAATACCACCTGGGGCAGGGTAGCGGGAGGAGAAGTTATTACAACTGAACTGGCCAGTATAAAAAAAGACTTTGACGATGAACATCCTGAAAAATCAGTGCCTGCATTGGTAGTGTTATTAGATAAGGTTGAAGGTATAAAAGACGGCTATTGGAAAGAAAAAAAATCAAAAGAACTGAAAGATTTGATTGCCGCTTGTGCGGGATTATGGTTTGAGGCGTATGCTGATGAACCTGCGTATGCGGTTGGCAATAAGATAGGGGTTAGCGCGCAAGTTTTGAGCAAATATACTATACCCATTAAGCTTGACAGTCTTAATGCCGAATATAAGGTTGGTACGACATTATCAAATTATGAGAAACAGGCATTCGAAGGTGGCTTACCTCTTCCGGTAAATCAACCTAAAAGCTTTAAAAGTTCTTTGGTAGCATATATTCCTACCCAGCCCTATTGGTTGGAAACGCCACATAGTTTGGGTACTTATAATGTTGAAAATCAATATCAGGTTGGCAATCCTGAAAATCCCGATTATGGCAAGGTAATATTTGGCTTTAATATAGCCGGCAAGGCCATTACCTTCGAGCGTAAGCTAATGTATAAATATGTCGATCCCGCCAAAGGCGAGGTTTATGAGCCAGTGGTGATAGCTCCGCCGGTTACGGCCAACATCGTAAATAAGGATTACATATTTAATAGCCCGAAACCCCAAACCGTGCAGGTAAAACTGCAAAGCTTTACCAAAGCAAGCGGCAGCATCAGTTTAAAGCCAATAGCAGGCTGGAAAATAACCCCTGACAAAATAGATTTTACAGACAAGCCAAAGGGGACCGAATGGGTTGAAACCTTTACCGTTTTACCAACGGATAGCAAACCTAAAAATGATGTGCTAAAGGCTGTGGTGAATGTCGGCGGCAAGGATTGGTCGATGGGGATCCAGCGCATTGCTTATGATCATATCCCGGCGATAACTTTATTTCCGCCTGCTGAAGCTAAACTCATTAACATCGATCTTAAAACTGCCGGCAAAAAGATCGGCTATATAACCGGTGCAGGCGATGTAGTGCCCGAAGCATTAACGCAGGTTGGTTACGAAGTACATCAGCTTACAGAAAACGAGATCATGAACGGCGACCTTTCTAGTTATGACGCCATTGTTACCGGCGTGCGCGCCTATAACATAAACCAACGGTTGGTGGTAGAGCAACCTAAATTGATGGAATATGTAAACAATGGCGGTAACCTGGTTGTGCAATATAATGTGTATTCGCCGTTGGTATTGAACCAGATCGGCCCGTATCCGTTTAAAGTGGTAAACCAACGGGTTACAGATGAAAATGCCAAGGTTACTTTTATCGATCCGCAGAATGCTGTGCTGAACTATCCTAACAAAATAAACCAGGCAGATTTTGACGGATGGGTACAAGAGCGGGGGCTTTATTTTGTGAGCAATATTGATAGCCGCTATAAAACCATCCTGCAAATGAATGATCCGGGCGAGGCGCCAAATCCCGGCTCACTAATAGTTGGCGATTACGGTAAAGGACGGTTTGTTTACACCTCGCTTGATTTTTTCAGGGAATTGCCTGCCGGCGTGCCGGGCGCTTACAGGTTGTTTGTGAATTTATTAAGTAAGCCAAAATAAACAGGTTAAATATTGCCTTATAGTTATAGTTTTTTTACAAAACGCTATTGCGACACATGATATAATAATTTACTTTTGCGGATACTACTATAAAGCAATATTATGAAACATCACCACAAAGCAGAGAAAGAAGATCTGAATTATGTTTATTACCTGGTAGGTATATTGAGCGGCCTTTTTACCGGCGCAATTATCAACGTATCATGTATATGGATATTGGTAGGTGGCCTTTTCGGATTTTTAACTGCAGCCTTCTTTGTGAATGTATTGGCTAAAAGCAGTGAAGACTTCTGATCCTGAACTGCCTTCATTTATACGTAACTGGAACCAGTTTTACGGCATTGTAGCCGGATGGCTGGTTTTTTTAATTATCTTTTTCTGGCTCATTACCTTATATTTTAAATGAGCGTAACCGACTGGATCGTACTTGGTTCCACCATTTTGCTCATTGTAATTTATGGGTTATGGAAAAGCGGTACCAATAAGAACATCGATCAGTTTTTAGTAGGAGGGCGTTCGCTATCCTGGTATCATATTGGGTTTTCGGTAATGGCTACGCAGGCCAGCGCTATCACCTTTTTGTCGGCACCCGGGCAGGCTTATTCAGACGGGATGCGGTTTGTACAATTTTATTTTGGCTTGCCGCTGGCCATGATCGTGCTTTGCATCACGTTCGTTCCCATTTTTCATCGCCTTAAAGTATACACCGCTTATGAGTTCTTAGAGCAGCGATTTGACCTCAAGACCCGTGCGCTCACCTCGCTGTTGTTTTTGGTTCAGCGCGGTTTATCAACCGGTATCGCTATTTACGCGCCGGCTATCATATTATCTACCATCCTTAACATAAATACCACTTATACCACTTTGTTTATAGGCGGATTGGTTACATTTTATACGGTGTACGGCGGAACAAAAGCGGTATCATATACCCAACTGCTGCAAATGAGTATTATCTTTTTGGGGATGTTTGCTGCGGGCGTATTAGTGGTTGTACTGTTGCCCCATCATATTGGTTTTATGCATGCCGTTAAACTGGCCGGTAAAATGGGGAAGATGAATGTCATCGACTGGAAATTTGACCCCAGCAACAGGTATAATATCTGGAGCGGAATAATTGGCGGGTTCTTTTTGCAGCTATCTTATTTTGGTACAGACCAAAGCCAGGTTGGGCGTTACCTGACAGGCAGTTCGGTAGGGCAAAGTCGGATGGGGTTAATTATGAACGGGCTGATAAAAATACCTATGCAATTTTGCATATTGTTAATAGGTGTATTGGTTTTTGCTTTTTACCAATTTAACAGGCCGCCCATGTTTTTTAATCAGTACGAGGTTAAGCAAGTTAAGCAAAGTCAGTACAGGGGGCAATATGTCGCGTTAGAAGGAAAATATGCTAATGCTTTCGAACAGCGTAAGACAAAGGCAAATGAGCTAATAGCAGCAATAGACAGTAAGGAAAAAATCAACATAGACCAGGCGCAAGCTAATTTAAAAGTTGCGGATTCGGCAGTAACCAATATCCGCAAGGAAAGCATTGTCCTGATGAAAAAAAACAACGGCAAGGCGGATACCGACGATACCAATTATATTTTCCTGAATTTTGTTACCCATTACCTTCCGCGGGGATTGATAGGCTTATTGATAGCCATTGTATTTTTAGCATCGATGGGATCAACAGCAAGTGCCCTAAACTCTTTGGCATCAACCAGCGTAGTTGATATTTATAAGCGCATTGTACATCCCGGCGCATCTGATAAAAATTACCTACTGGCATCACGCCTGGCAACTATATTTTGGGGATTGGTATGTATTGCCATGGCACTTTATGCCGGCAAGATGGGCAATCTGCTGGAAGCAGTAAACCAACTCGGCTCATACATATACGGAACAATCCTGGGCGTTTTTATAGTAGCTTTTTATGTAAAACAGGTAGGTGGTACCGCCGTATTTATTGCCGCCGTTGTTACAGAAGCTATAATCTGCATAATGGGCTATTTTGGCTGGGTGGCTTATTTATGGCTTAACCCTATCGGGTGCATTTTGGTGATCATGATCGGTTTGATGATCAATCCCTTTATGAAGGAAAAAGCCAAATTAGCTTAATAAAAAAGCTCCTTACAGGCTCAACGGTAAGGAAGCCACAAATGCCACAGGTTAATAACATGTCGCATCCCTGATTGGTACAATCATCCTGTTTTTGACCTTTCTTTTTGCATTGATCTGTCTTGCCAAACTTTTCGCAACAGGCTGGTTTTACTGTTTGCACAACTTCTTTTGCGTTCGTTGAATACGCTGACAAAAATAGGATACATACAATTTGCAAAATCGCCAAACTTTATTGCAGGAAAAGTAGGGAATAATATTAATGGAATTAACCTATCGAAAGAAAATTGATTTAAAATTTTGGTAAAAAATAAATGCCCCTTCGAACTTGCTTCTTAGGGGCATTCAACCTAAACCTTATCACAATTAAACTGGCAAGATTGCCAGCTTATTGTATTTAACGCAATTACTATACCAAATATTATTTGCCGTAGTAATTGTATTTAAAAAAGAAGTGTTTTTAAGTATACTGTCCTATTGACGGGGCAGGGATATTGTCCTTTTTACACAGCAAACTGTACAAAAAAAATTACGCTTGCTTTGCTAAATTCCGCTTGCGCAGAAAGCCGTCCAACAAAAACAATATGAGTACAGTGTTTAAAAACAGAAACCCTTGCAAGATGTCGCCCAATATCCACTTTTTTAACTCGGGCATTTTAACCGGGGCACTATTTACATGTGCTCCTGCCGACCAGTTGATGTTAGCCAATGTAAAAATTAACAATGTGGCAATGGTGATCACAAAAAATCCACCTATAATTCTTATAATGTTTTTATTGACCCTTGCTTTAAGTGGTTGTTTGGCATAATCCGTACGAATCTGTTCTATCACATTATAGGTAAATGCCATGGATGGTTCGTCCAGTTCCATGGCTGCTATCTCGCGGTTAAAGGCAAGCAGTTCCAGATATTTTTGCTGGTGTCCCTCATTATTAATAAGCAACAGGTCAATAGCTTCACGCTCGGCTGCCGAGCAGTTGCCGTCAATATAGTCCCAAAGTCTTTCTTCTATGCTGTTCATATCAGTTCATTAACTTCGTGTTTTAAATTATGCTCCAGCTTTTCTTTCAAACGCTGGCGCGCCCTAAATAGTTTAACCTTAACGCTGTTGGCCTCAATGCCCAGCGTTTGTGCAATTTCTTCTAATGATTGCTCGCCTTTATAAAATAAGGTAATAATAGTAGCATCATCTGGTGATAATTGTTCAATAGCCTGGTTCAGGTAAAAAGACCTCGACCTGTTCTCGGCGCTGTTGGCATCATACTCTGACGATACGTTTGTTATCTGTATATGTGTATCCTCATCATCAATTGACGATGTATCCAATCTTTTTTTACGCAGTGATGTCATGGCTGTAGTATAAACTATACTATATAGCCAGGTGCTGAACTTCGATTCCTGCTTAAACGAACCAAGCGAGCGATAAGCTTTAATAAAACAGTCCTGCGCAACCTCTTCCGCATCTTCACGATTTTTGGTAAAGCGCATGGCTAACGTAAATACAAAACGTTGGTGCCGTTTAACCAGGTGGGCATACGCCGCCTGATCGCCTGCCAGTGTTTTTTGTATAAGTTCTATATCTGAAAGCTTGCTCTAGCCTTTACCCAAAACCAAGACAACCCTGCACTATATTTTGCCTTAATTGCACTATTTGGAGGACTGGGATTATTTACTTCTTATCTGATAGAAAAAAAAGAAGCAGCTAAAGGTGAAAGATAAAAGGCTAAAGGTAAAAGGTTTTCACATTGGCGAAAACGCTAACTGTCATAGCAAGGCGATTCAACTTTTACCTTTAGCCTTTCTCCTTTTACCTCAAACCAAATACCGTTCTTTTAAAATATTTAAATGGTGCAACTCATGGCCGGCCATGATATAAATGATGGTACTTACAGCTATGGGGCTGCCGTTAGCAATGCCGGTTGCTGCAAGTTGCTGCTCTGTCAAAGCGCGTAGCATGTATAGGTTTGCTTCTCTAACTGCTTTAAACTCGGCTGCCAGATCCTGCAGGGTGCGGTTGTTGAAGGTTGCTAATTCAACATAGGTGTTTTCATCAAACCCCGGTAATTCTTCCTGTCCACGCGAGAAAGCGAGTATCCGGTAAGCAAAGGTGCGTTCGGCATCTGTTAAATGACCGGCTACTTCTTTAATGGTCCATTTACCTTCAGCATAAGCATGGTTTGCCTGCTCGTCGGTTAACGATATGAAAAACTCATAAGTGCTGTTTTTTAATTTTTCGAGTGTATTTAAAACAGGTTCGTTGTCAACAAGGGCAATATACTTGCCATAAAAAGGAGCGTAATCGCCGGTATTAGGTCTATTCATTATGCCTGATGTTTTTTAATATAACCCTAAATGTGGTGCCTTTACCTAATTCAGAGTCGCGTACAAATACATGTCCGTTATGGTAATTTTCAACCATACGTTTGGTTAATGACAATCCCAGGCCCCAGCCACGTTTGCGTGTGGTATATCCCGGCTGAAATACGGTAATAAACTTAGAGCGCGGTATGCCTTTACCCGTATCAGTAATATCGATCACGATCTGGTCCTTAGTTTTATTAGTATGGATATCTACCTTAATACTGCCTTTACCTTCAATGGCGTTTACCGCGTTTTTTAGTAAATTTTCTATCACCCAGTCAAATAGCGGGATATTTAGCCCTGCCACAAGGTCCTTATTGCCTGTCACCTCAAAACTGATATTATTACTCACCCGTATCTTAAAATAGTTTACAAAATCCTCTATGGCATCATAAACAGAATGTTCTTCAAGCTTTGGTTTTGATCCAATTTTTGAAAAACGATCGGCCACTATTTCCAATCGCCGTACATCGTTTTCCATTTCGGCAACCAGCGGATCCTCTTCGGCGTTAAACTTGTCTTTTATCAGCTCTATCCATGCCATTAATGACGATATAGGCGTACCTAACTGGTGGGCGGTTTCTTTAGCCAAACCTACCCAAACCTGGTTCTGTTCAGACTTTCGCGACGAGTTAAACGCGGTATAAGCCAGCAATAAAAACACGGCGATAACCGAAAGTTGAACGTATGGGAAGATCTTTAACTGGCTTAATAACGCCGAATCTTTATAATAAATGAGCCAATATCCGCGCGGTAAAATTATCTTAATGGGCTCATGCTGCGATTTCATGGTCTCCAGTTCGGCCTTAAAGTAATCCGGGTCATAATGCGGGGCGTTTTTTTCTGTAATGGCATCCGGTATAGGCGGAATGAAGGTTTTATTGCTGTCAAGCCCTCTTGAATATTGAAACTCACCTTTTTCGTTGGTAACAATAGCGGGTATGATAGAGCTGTCGCGCACCGCGAAAACATAAGGCAAAAAGTCGTTGTCATCAGCTGATATTACCTGTTTCATACTCATGGCCCAAACTTGCGCACGCGTACGTTCAGACCTTGCAATATTGCGCACCAGGTAATTGGTATAGAATAAAGACCCACTGGCTATAACAACAGCAAAGGCGAACAATATATATTTCCAGAGCTTTATATTTTGGTAGGCATTTATCATATCAGCTTCAAATAACGTAAAATAGGTTTGTATGTTATAATTTTTATTGAGGCTATGAGGTAAAAGGCAAAAAGGTTAAAGGGTTTGAACGCTAACAACCTTTTACCTTTCTCCTTTTACCTTAACAATAACTTTACATCTTCCGGACTTTCGGGCGTTCACACTTCCCGACTAAAAAATTATCTTTGCCGCACAATGTCAGATAAAAGAGTTAGAGTAAGATTTGCACCAAGCCCTACAGGCGGTTTACATTTAGGCGGCGTACGTACAGCCTTATTTAATTATCTTTTTGCCAGGAAGAACAATGGCGATTTTATTTTACGGATAGAAGATACCGACCAAACCCGCTACGTTGCAGGCGCCGAACAATATATTATGGAGTGCTTAAACTGGTGCGGCATAGCGCCGGATGAAAGTCCGGCTAATCCCGGTCCATACGCGCCTTACCGCCAAAGTGAGCGCAAAAGTATTTACCGTGAATATGCCGAAAGGCTGGTAATGCAGGGTCATGCTTATTATGCGTTTGATACCGCCGAAGAACTGGACAAGAACCGCAAAGAGATCCCTAACTTTCAATACGGGCAGGTTTATCGCGATGGTTTGCGTAACTCGCTGTCGTTACCGCAGCATGAGGTTGACCAGTTACTGGATAATCACACACCACATGTTATCCGCATAAAAATACCGGCCGACCAAACGGTTAGCTTTACCGATATGATCCGCGGGCGTGTTAGTTTTGAAACTAACCAACTGGATGATAAAGTGCTTTTAAAAGCTGATGGTATGCCGACCTATCATTTAGCCGTAGTGGTTGATGATTATTTGATGAAGATCTCGCACGCGTTTAGGGGCGAGGAATGGCTGCCGTCTGCACCTGTACATTTATTATTGTGGGATTATTTGGGCTGGAAAGCCGATATGCCGCAATGGGCCCACTTGCCTTTAATATTAAAACCTGATGGTCACGGCAAATTAAGCAAGCGCGATGGCGCACGATTAGGTTTTCCGGTTTATGCTATGGATTGGGAAAATACCCAAACCGGTACGCTTGAACCAGGCTTTGAAGGTGTAGGATTTTTGCCTGAAGCATTTATAAATGTTTTAGCAACGCTGGGATGGAATGATAGCAGCGGTCATGAGGTGTTTTCTTTAAGTGAATTAGTTGAGAAGTTCTCCATCGAGCGGATCAGTAAGGCGGGTGCTAAGTTTGATTTTGAAAAAGCCAAATGGTTCAATGCCGAATGGATCAAAAGATCAAGCGCCGAAAAATTAAAAAGCCAGGTTGAAAAAGTATTGACTGATAATGGTGTAACCGTTAAAAACGACAGCTATTTATTAACAGTTATTGAACTGATAAAAGACAGATGTACTTTACTAACTGATTTTTATCTGCAAGCGGGTTATTTTTTTCAGATCCCGGCAGCGTATGACCTGAATGCCGTTAAACCAAAATGGACTGACGAAAAAACAGCTTTCTTTAAATCTGTTATTGAATTATTGAAATCTACACCGTCAATAGTTGCTGCCGACCTGGAAGCATCATTTAAAGCATTAGCCGAAGAAAAAGGCTTAAAAACAGGCGATGTGATGCTGCCGCTCCGCATTATGCTGGTAGGTGGTAAGTTTGGCCCGCATGTTTTTGATATAGCGGCACTGTTGGGTAAAGATGAAACGATCAATAGGATGGAGCAGGCGTTGATAGCGTTTGTCGGCTAACCCGCAATGACATATGATAAAACAAAAAAAGGCCAGCCGTAAAAAACAGCAGGCCCATTATAATAAAGTATTAAGTTAGGGTTACTCTAAAGTTATTTGCCTTTTAATGCTTTCTTCTAACGATATAAAGGTTTCTGTACGTTGTATGCCTTTTACCCCTTGTATCTGTTCATTCAATACCTCGCGCAAATGAGCAGTATCATGGCAAATAATTTTTGCAAAAATACTGTAACTACCTGTTGTATAGTGTAGTTCTACAATTTCCTTAACGGCTTTTAATTGCTTGACGGCATCATTATACTGCGAACCTTTCTCCAAAAATATACCTAAAAACGCGGTAATATCATAACCAAGTTTTTGCGGGTCTACCTCTAAACTGGCGCCTTTTATTACACCCATTTCTTCCAACTTTTTCATCCGCACATGGATTGTTCCGCCTGAAACGATCAATTCCTTTGCAATTTCTGTGTAAGGAGTGGTAGCGTTTTTCATCAATATTGATAAAATTTGGATATCAAGATTATCAATTTCTAAATTTTGAGCTTTTCTGTGGGACATAAATTTGAATATCTATATTGAAATACAAGTATAATTATAATTTGAATAAAAATAAAATATTTTTGTTGAAATATTTGCAAGGAATTGCTAAGTCTATTATGTTTGTAACAAGCAATTGGACCTAAAAGCTTAACAGTTCTTTAAAATAAATAAACATCACATAATGTTGGGTGGTGAAATTTTTGGCAGACACACCTCCTTGTCCCGGTGGTAGAGACCATAGGAAACCCGAAGCGGGCTAACTACTCTGTGGAGGTTCGAATCCTTCCCCAACAGCAATTCACTGGCGTGAATTAATAACAATAATGTAGGATGGTGAAATTTTGGCAGACACACCTCCTCGTCGCGGTGGCGGAGATCCTGGGAAACTCTTAGCAATAAGAATAACCACTCTGTGGAGGTTCGACTCCTTCTCCTACAGCTCTTCTCATAATTTAGGTTTATAATTGGTTAGTAAAGGCCCCTGCCCATCAGGGGCTTTACTTGTTTTATACCTTTTTGTTTTTAGATAAAAACCTAACTTTACATCAATAGCTTATCAAGGATGGTTACCAAATCACTTCTTCCGCCTGTAGCAATTGCTGCTTATGTAAGCAGTATTCTTACTATTGAATACGGTGGCTGCATATCAAATTTTACTATCCCGCTTTTTGCCAACGGATCTCCAACCATACTTTTTCATGATGAAAAATCGATTGACCAGACCGGCGATCCGGCTTATTTAAGCCTGTTAGGTCAAACTGTTTCACCGGGCCAATTATCTTTTAATGGCCCAGTAACTATGATTGCTTATTTTCTGCACCCACATGCCTTGAAGGCCTTATTTGGTATTGATGCGGGCGAACTTACCGACAGAAGCATAGACCTGAACTATCTTGAACAGGCAAAGCAAATAAACTTAAAGGAGCAATTATTAAACGCGGCAAACTTAAATGGCAGATTAGGCATACTGAATGACTTTATACTAAAGCTGTCGGCAAAAGATAATTATAATAACGCCAAATTGGCTTTTGCAACCGCAGCGTTAAAAAATAACCATAACCCTAATGCGCTTTCTGATCTGCAGGTTAAATTGAATACATCCGAGCGATCACTGCAAAGATTATTTGAAACTAATGTAGGTGTATCACCTAAAATGTTTAAACGTGTATGGCAATTTCATGCCGCTTTTCAGCAGTTAAATAAATACCAGTTTGATAAATTGACCGATCTGGCCTACCAGCATGGTTTTGCAGACCAAAGCCATTTTATCCGTGTGTTTAAAGAGTTTACCAATCTTACTCCAAAAGAATACCTGCAAAAATCAGCACCATATAATCCCAAATTTTAATGGGTGTCGGTTTTGTTCTATTTTGGCTTTATGCTGGCTGTTAATTTTGTTTCATCAATTAATTATTAAAAGAAATGAGACAATTAATAGCAACAGAATGGGTGTCATTAAATGGCATATTCGATTCAGGTTCTTTCGAACAATGGTTCAACCCTTATCACAGCGATAGCCGTGCAAAGTATATCCAGGATTGTATCCACAATTGCGATGTAATGCTGTATGGCCGCAATACTTACCAAATGCTGTATCCTTACTGGTCATCTTTTAAAGAAAACGAGATGGGGGTGGCCGAAAAATTAAATAAGGTAAAAAAATACGTGGTTTCTGCTGATTTAAAAGATGCACCATGGGAAAACACCACTATTATTAATGACAATATTATAAATACAATTGCCGGTATAAAAAAGGAGCAGGGAGGCGATATCTTGTTGCAAGGTAGCGGCGTGTTATTAGCATCACTGCTAAAGGCCGGATTGGTGGATGAGTTGAAACTTTTGGTTCATCCGCATATTACCACAAATGGTAAAGCATTATTTACTGACGATGTTAACACCGGGCTTGAATTAAACAGCATGCAGCAACTAGATAAAGGTGTAATTACTTCAAGCTATAAACCCGTTAAATAAATAAAGGAGGCGGTTTATACCGCCTTCTTTATTGTTATTGCCAATTGATAACATTGGTACTCTGAGCCAAGTTCACCAACACATCCTTGGTGGCAGAATGTTTGCCGTCCAGCGGAGCGTAAAGTTCAAGGCTTGATTTTAAGAGTTTATTTTCAGTCAGTGCTTTAGCCTCGGTTAAATTCATTCCCGAACGGTAGAAAAGCCAGTTTTTGGCGTCGAGTGCTTTGCCGGTTGACTTACCAAGATCAAGTTCCTTTGTCACCAGCTTTTCGGCAACTTTGCCTTGTAATGTGCTGTCGCAATACAAGTCTGTTTCGCCACGGGCGTAGTAGTGGGTCAGTATGAGTTTATGCCAGTTGCCATCGGTTATTTTGGTTATGCCGGTAATACCCTGTTGTTTGGCTGATCTGTAATTTACAAATCCATTAGCATTAATTTCCAGGTATCCGGTTTTACCGGTGCTGTCTTTTAGCTGCAATAACCTCCCGTTACCATCAGCTTTAACGGTGATGCAAGTGGTAAAGGCATGCAGGGCATTATCAGGCTTAAAAGCCAGTAACTTGGATTTTTCTTTATCGCCCCAACTTAAGTAGGAGGCGTCAATCAGTTTTGGTTCGGGTTTGCCATTGGCCAGCGCGTCAAACAAAGAGGGCACAATAGCGTACGACATTTCGGCATGGCCGGCATCATTAGGGTGCCCGTCGTTAAACCAATAGTGCGGTGCCCATTTACCGGTACCATCATCAATAGCACCCAATAAATTTACCGAGGGTACATCTAAATTATTTATCCAAAGGTTTAGCTTTTTAACGTAGTAATAATCGGCCTCAGTAAAATCATTGCGGGTATAGCAGTTAGTTACTATGGGTACATAGCCGCTGTCGCGGGCCATGGCTATCAGTCTGGTCATATTTGTTTTAAACTGATCATACATGGGTTTGCCATGCTCATGAATTCCCTCGTTCCCAAGGGATAAAGCATATACAACATATTTAGCCTTTTGAGGAATAAGGTCCCTTTGCCAGCGCGCCAATAACCTGACCGTATTATCGCCACCTATAGATTTATTTACGGTTTGCCAGGCTTTACCCGTACCATCCGCAGCGCGTTGCTGCAAAAGCCGGCTAAACATCTGGGTATAACCAAAATTGTTTTTAGCGCCAAACCCAAAAGGCACTGACGAGCCAAAGTAAACTATCTTTAAAGTATCTAATGATGGATTTGCTATTTGGCGGGTGTTGTTGCCCCCGGTTTTTACGCCGGCAATAAAACCGCAGCAAATAACAAAGCACATCGCGAAGGCTGTAATGGTTCTTGATCTCATATACAGGTAGTATGAATTTATACAATGTTATGTAAAAATATGTTTCATACAAAGCGCTGTATTAAAAGCAGAAACCCGTTTCAGTTTAATTACTGAAACGGGTTTCTCATTAAGTTTTCCTTAAATCTTGTTTAAAAGAATTTAAAACCAACGCTCAGCGCCCAAATGTTTTGGCGTTGGCCGTAATTGTCATTTACTTTGGTAAGATCGCCTTCATAACGCAGGTCGGCGGTAATGGCGCCAATATCAACACCGGCACCGGCCTGGTAACCCAGTGTACTGTTTTTGTAATGGCCAAAATCACCATACGCGCTGTTAAAATTTGATGAGAACGATTCGTTCTTATTCATCAGGTAAGAATAAATAGGGCCGGCCATAATGCGAAAGTTCAAATCCTTATCGCCGAAAGATTTACCTATTAAAAGCGGAACATTTAAGGTGGTAAATTTAACCTTACCACTATAATTGGTGCCGTTATTATTAGCGTCAAACTTACCACCTTTACTGCTTACGTAGAGCTCGGGTTGTAAGTATAAGTCGCCACCAAACCGGGCAAATAAACCGGCCTGGTAACCGGCTACGGTTGTATTGTGAAAATTATCAGCTCCTAACTTTGAATAATTTACGCCGCCTTTAATACCCAGGCTAACCTGCGCTTTTGCACTAATGCTTATAGCTATCAGTAACATTGCGCTTAATACATACTTTTTCATAATTTGATAAATTAATTAAAAATTAATGGGCTATAAATTATAACCATAAACAGGAAGGTAACAATAGCCATACCAATTTTTAACATAGCCTTGCATCGTATTTTTTATATTTTTGTTGAAAATATTTTTATTATGGCAGAAATAAGTATAACCAGCAAAGAGTGGGAGCGTGTAAAAATTAAAGTACAACGCAAATACAATCATTTAACAGACGCGCAATTAAACTATACGGAGGGTCAGGAAGATGCCCTGATTAATAACCTGATGCACCTTGTAAACCGTAACCGCGAATACGTTGTATTTACCCTTAAAAAAGCTTTGGTTAATATTGATAATAATAGGTTATAAAATGAGTTAACTATTTTACAGGCTGTTTTTGTAGCTTTATGTTTTAAGAAATTTATCTAAATGAAAAAGGGTGTGGTAGTTAAGTATAAAAGATTCCTTTTATCTGTGGGTGCAATGGCGTTGGCCCTGAGTATCTGGAGTTTTAGTGATGACCTTTTCCAGATATCAAAAAACCTGGAGGTGTTTGCCTCCTTATATAAAGAGGTTAATATTAATTATGTCGATGATATCAATTCGGCTAAATTTTTAAAGACCGGGGCCGATGCCATGCTGGATGGCCTTGACCCATACACCGAGTTTGTCCCCGAATCTGAAATTGAAGATTATAAACTACACTATGTAAGTACACAATACGGCGGTATTGGTGCAAGCGTATTTTCCAGGAATAATAAAGTATATGTGTCGAGCGTGTTTGAGGGCTTCCCCGCCCAAAAAGCAGACATCCGCCCGGGCGACCAGGTAGTAAAGATAAATGACATCGTTCTTGACGGCAAAAACAGCGATCAGGTAAGCCAATTACTAAAAGGATCAAAAGGCGCTATTGTAAAATTATTGGTTAAGCGTGATAATGAAGACAAAGCAGTTGAAAAAGACCTTGCCCGCGATGAGATCAAACAACCCAATGTATCTTACTATGGTATGGTGGATGGTAACATGGGTTATATAAAACTGGACAGGTTTTTAGAAAACTCGGCCCAGGAAGTAACCGATGCACTTGTTGCCCTTAAAAAAAATAATCCTAATGGTATTGTGTTAGACCTACGGTCGAACGGCGGTGGTATCCTACAGGAAGCCGTTAAAATTGTTAATCTTTTTGTACAAAAAGATGTTGAGATCGTATCCCAACGCGGTAAGGTAAAAGAAAAAAATTACACGTATAAAACTGCCGCTGCGCCAATTGCACCGGATATACCTTTAGTGGTTTTGATGAACTCGCGTTCGGCATCAGCATCAGAAATTGTCGCCGGCTCATTGCAGGATCTTGACCGTGCCATAATTGTGGGTCAGCGCAGCTATGGAAAGGGTTTAGTACAACAAACTTTCCCGCTGCCTTATAATAGTTTGGTAAAGATCACTATTGCCAAGTACTATGTTCCGTCCGGCAGGTGTATCCAGGAAATTGATTATACCCATCGTAAAGATGACGGCACCGTAGTAAAGGTTGCTGACTCATTAATGCACGAGTTTAAAACCAAAAACGGTCGTTCTGTTTATGATGGCAGCGGTATATACCCTGATATATTTGTTAAACGCGAGGCTTATGCCAATATCACCCAGGCACTGGTGGGTAAGTTGTTATTGTTTGATTATGCCACAAAATACCGCTTAAGCCATGCTAAGATCATCGATGCGAAAAACTTTGCGTTATCAGATGCTGACTATGACGATTTTGTCAAATTTTTGACGGATAAGAACTATACTTATAACACTACGTCAGAAAAAGTATTAACCGCTTTAAAGACCGAAGCAACTAAAGAGAAACAATTTGATCAGATCCAAAACGAATACGACGCTTTAAAAACCAAATTGGCCAACACCAAGAAAAACGATCTGCAACTGCATAAAACTGAAATAAAGCAGGCGCTTGAAAACGAAATAGTGGGACGCTACTATTTTGACAAAGGGCGTTACGAGGCTTTTTTTAAGTATGATAATGAATTAGCGCAAGCAATAAAAACCATGCAGGATAAAAACCAATTGACAGCCGTGCTAAAAGGTGACGGTTCTTATAAGATAATTGGTAAGCCGGTGCTTGCTGCCGTGAGCGACAAAGATAAAAATGCCGACACGAAAGATAAAAATGAACAATAATTATCTCCCTGTAAATAAATATTTTAGATAAATGAATTAGGCTATCATGCCTAAAATCCTGAGATATTCCTTCCGTCAGCTAAAATAGTTTAAACTATTTACCCTAGTAATTGTCATAACACCAAACAACAACAAAACAATCATGAAAAAATTTTTCTTAACAGCAGTACTATTAGTTAGCTGCTTAATGTTTAAAGCTGATGCACAATTAAGAATTAGCCTGGGGTTAAATATCGGCAGTCAGCCGGATTGGGGCCCGGTAGGTTACGACCATGCTGAGTACTATTACATGCCTGATGCTGATGCTTATTATGATGTGCCAAACCATCAGTATGTATACTTTCAAAACAACGTTTGGGTTCATGGTGCTGCCTTGCCGGGAAGATATAATTTCGACCCGTATAACAGCTATAAAGTGGTTGTTAACGAGCGTAATCCATGGGAACGGGCTACCGTTTACAGAAGGAAATATGCAAACTATAGGGGGCGCCGTAACCAGGTTGTCATTCGTGACAGCAGGGATGCTAAATACCGTAACCATTGGAAAGGCGACGGAAGAGGGCCGGGCAATAGCGATTATGGACATGATAAAGGCGCCCATGGACGCGGACACGATAAGCACGGAGATGATGATCACGAGCACGGCAATCACGGTCACGGAGATCACGGTCACGACGATAACGATCGCCGCTAATTGAAACAAATTGTATAACACCAGGCCCTTCAGTAATGAGGGGCCTTTTTTTGTTAAACGATTACCAAAGTACAGCACCAAAAATTAGCCTGAGCGTTAATTGGGCCAATAAAAAGCGTATTTTTGGTGACAGATGGCCACAGGTAATAAAATTTATTTTGCTTCTGATTTTCATTTGGGCACCGGCAACTATGCATCGCGCCGCGAACGCGAAGACCGGTTGGTACGCTGGTTAGATACCATAAAAGCAGACGCCGCCGAGTTGTTTTTAATGGGCGATGTTTTTGATTTTTGGTTCGAGTATAAAGCCGTTGTGCCTAAGGGATATATCCGTTTTTTAGGTAAACTGGCAGAATTAGTTGATTCGGGGATAAAGCTCACCCTTTTTAAAGGTAACCATGATATGTGGATGTTTGATTACTTCGAAAAGGAACTGAATGCAACCATTATAAGTAATGAGCTGGAGATAGAACGCAACGGTAAAAAGTTTTATCTGCACCATGGCGATGGCTTTGGCCCCGGGGATACTATGTACAAAATCCTTAAAAAGATATTTCGCAGTAAACTATGTCAATGGTTGTTTGCCAGGCTGCATCCTAATTTGGGTGTAGGTATAGCTAATTATTGGTCGCGCCATAGTCGTATTGCCGGCGAGAATAACGAAGAGCGTAAAAGTATAGAAAAAGAGTGGCTGGTAATCTACAGTCGTGAACTGCTTGCAGCCAAATTTTATGATTACCTGGTATTTGGGCACCGTCACTTCCCGATGGATGTACCGTTAAATGAAAAAAGCCGATACATTAATTTAGGCGAATGGGTAAATTATAATTCGTACGCGGTGTTTGACGGGGAACAACTTACCCTGCAATACTTCGAACAAGAAGTAAAAGGCTAACTGTAAAAGGCAGAAGCTGGTTAGCTTAAGTTTAAAGTCATTTTATGCTAACGGAGTGTCTTTTAGCTTTTACCTTTAATCTTTCTGCTTAAAAAACTGTATTTTTGTAGGCTTTTTAAAGCCGGACTATTTTTATAGTCCGATTGAATAAATAAAATATGTTAGAAAAATTAGAATTGATATATCAGCGCTGGAAAGCAGTTGAAGGCGAGCTAAGCAGCCCCGATGCTATGGCTGATATGAAACGCTTTGCCCAGTTAAATAAAGAATATAAGGACCTGGCCAAGATTGTTGACGAGTATAATATTTACCGCAACATCATGAGCAATATTGATACTAATAAAGAGATATTAGCTACAGAGAAAGATGAAGAGTTTCGCGAGATGGCGAAATCTGAATTGGATGAATTGCTGGTACAACAAGAAGAAAAAGAAGAGCAGATTCGTTTGATGCTAATCCCTAAAGATCCCGAAGATTCAAAAAATGCCATTATGGAGATCCGTGGCGGTACGGGTGGTGACGAAGCTTCAATATTTGCGGGTGACTTGTACCGTATGTATATGCGCTTTTGCGAAAAACGCGGCTGGAAGACCGAATTGGTTGACTATACTGAAGGGACTGCAGGTGGCTACAAAGAAATTGTATTTAACGTAAACGCAGAAGACGCTTACGGAACCTTAAAATACGAATCGGGGGTACACCGTGTACAACGTGTACCTGATACCGAAACACAGGGCCGCGTACATACATCTGCAGCGTCAATTGTAGTATTGCCTGAGGTTGATGAGTTTGATATCGTTTTAAATCCTGCTGATATTCGTAAAGATCTTTTCTGCGCGTCGGGCCCGGGCGGTCAATCGGTAAATACAACCTATTCTGCGGTCAGGCTAACCCATATCCCAACAGGCGTGGTAGCGCAGTGCCAGGATCAAAAATCGCAACTAAAAAATTTCGATAAGGCTTTACAGGTATTACGTTCAAGGGTATATGAACTTGAGTTGCAAAAACACCTGGAAGAAGCATCTAAAAAGCGTAAAACCATGGTGGCTACCGGCGACCGTTCTGCTAAGGTGCGCACCTATAATTATCCGCAGGGCCGCTTAACCGAGCACCGTATCGGGTTAACCATTTATAACCTTACCGAGGTAATGAACGGCGGCATACAGGAAATAATGGAAGCTCTGCAATTCGCCGAGAATGCAGAGAAATTAAAAGAAGGAACTGTGGCATAATCTTTTAGATATGCAAATGTGCGGATATGCAAATGAATTAATTTCATGAGACTATCTGCATTTTTCATTTTAATGTAATTATATCTTCATCAGCACATTTTTTCTCATTTACGTATCTGCATATCACATCTCTTTACATTTATTAAAATCGCGTTTTCATCTTGTTTTCATAAAGGGGTACTACTTTAGTTTCCGGAAATAAATGACTGGATTATGTTAGCTCTTGAAAAAGTATTGACAAATAACGCAACCATATACAGACGCGAAGTGCGCCTTATGGGAAATAAATTTGAGATCAGTGTGGTTGGAAGTAACCCCGCCTGGGCTGTAGAGCGTATAAATAGTGCAATTTCCGAAATTAACCGTGTTGAAAAACTATTAAGTACTTTTAGTGAAGATAGCGAAGTAAACACAATAAACCGCCATGCCGGTATTAAACCCGTAAAGGTTAGTGCAGAAATATTTAAGCTGATTGATCGTTCACTACAAATTTCAGAACTTACTTACGGCGCATTTGATATTACCTACTACGCATCAGAGAAAACAACTGACCATAACAATACCTCTGTATTAACCTACACTAAAGTAAATTACAAGGATGTAGTGCTTGATGCAAACGCCACTACCGTGTTTTTAAAAGAAAAAGGAATGCGCATTGGTTTTGCAGCCAACAGCAAAGGCTACGCCGCCGACAGGGCAAAATATATACTACAATTAGAAGGTGTAAGCAATGGTGTTATCAACGCTGACGGTGATCTGCTTACGTGGGGCCTGCAACCTGACATGGAGCCATGGACAGTTGCAACTGCCGACCCGCGACAGGAAGCGCAGCCATTTGCCGATATAGATATCAGCAACATGGCGGTAGCCACCTCTGTTAATACCGAAAAATATGCTATCATTAATGATAAAAAATTGAGCATTGGTAAAACTGCAAATGGGTTTACTGTTAGCGAGATTAAAAGTGTTAGCATAATAAGCCCGACTGCCGAGTTTGCCGACGCTATGGCTACACCGGTAATGACCATTGGTGTTAACGCTGGTATTTACCTGATAAATCAATTAAACCAAATAGGTTGTGTTATTATTGATGACCGCAACCGGGTATATCCATCAAAAGGTATTACTATTGCATAATAACTGGTAACTGTTATATGTAAATTAGTTTTATGCCGTTATTGGCATATATTAATTGCGCCTTAAAAATCCTTTTAAAAAAATTAGAAAGTGTGGCTCTGTTGCTATAAATTAGGACAGTGGCCTTACGGGAACCCTTAATAACTGATTTTTGGAAAAAATTTTACCATTTTCTTTTATTCAATGATAAAGCGGCTTGCGTATATTGTAATGTTGTTGATATTTGCAGCAAGCTTATCATCTGTCAAAGCAAGAACAGGCCGGCTTGTTCTTACTAAAGACAATGGTATGCGGTTTCTTTTAAATGCTCAGTCGCAAAGAGATACGGTTAAAAAGCACCAGCAGGAGGAGGATTCCAAAAAGATAAAGGAAATATCAAAGGCCAAAAGGCAATCAAAGCCCGAAAAGATAGGTGATGCTGACAATGTGCAGGACCCAAAAGCTAAACCAAAACCAAAAAGGGAACGCCGCCCTGAAGGTTTGGACAGGCCGCCTGAAATACCAAGACGAAATGGCAACTAACTAAACCAATAGCCGATATAAATGAGATACCTGCATATACTGCTTTTAATTTTAATAGTTAACGCCGCCAGCGGGACGGGGCTAACGGGGCATGACTTTGCCAGTAGCAGGGTATATAATATGGTAAGGGATACCGATACGATCATCAGGAAACAATCACTTTCTGTAGGTATAAATTATGGCAGCGATGCAATGTTTTTTGGCCGTACCGGCCCGATCACCTATCCATTTTTTTCGACCGATGTGGTATACAATACAAAAGCCGGTTTTTTTGTATATGGTTCAGCACTACGGTTAATAGGTTATCGCACATCTGTTGATGAGGTTGACGTGGGCGGTGGTTATTTATATCGTCCAACAAAAAAATTCTCGGGGTCCATATCCTATAACAGATTTATATTTAACAAGGAAGAACGGATTATAGAATCGGCTACATCAAACGATATAAACTGGAAGAATTCGATGGATTGGAAACCCTTTAAATCGACCATAATATTAGATTACCTTTTTGGTAAATCAAGCGATTTCTTTATGACAGTAACCCAATCAAAATACTTTGAAACAAAAGGCAATATTTTTGATGATAAGGATTACCTGTCATTCAACCCGGCAATAAGCGCTATTATAGGTACACAAAATTTTGTTCAGCGCTACTCGCTTGATCACCAGGATAGGTTAGACGCCGATAATATCTATAAGTTTGGCCCCGGGGGGGCATCTAACTTTAATAATGGCCGTTTAAATATGTTAAACTATAGCTTTAAATTACCCATAGCGTATAACCGGCCACATTATACTTTTGAATTTTCTTATAAATACTCCATACCTGTTAATGTGGAAGGCGCGTTAGAGAACAAGCACGAATCTTTTTATAATTTATCATTTTTCTACGTTTTTTATTAAGTGAGATATGAATGTTTTAATTATTGAAGACGAAGAAGCATTAGCGCATGAGCTGGAGATATTCCTGACCAATCATAATTATATCACCGAGATTTGCTATACCGGACAATCGGCATCCGAAAAAATTGCTATAAGCCTGTATGATTTTATTTTGATCGATCTGGGTTTGCCCGATTATGATGGCCTTGATCTGCTTAAAGAAGCCAAGAAAAATAATCCCGATGCGGCCTGTATAATTTTAACCGCCCGTGCCGAAATATATGACAGGGTGAGAGGGCTTGATCTGGGAGCTGACGATTATCTACCCAAACCTTTTTCTTTATTAGAACTGCAAAGCCGCATGCAGGCTATTATGCGCCGTAAATTTGGCCTTAAACAAAGCATTGTTGAACTAGGCGAATTTATTATAAACCTTACCGACAGGACAATTAATTGCCATGATGCCGTAGTTAGCGCCATCACCAAAAAAGAATTTGACCTTATTGCTTATTTAATTCTGCATAAAAACCGCACACTGACCCGCACACAATTAAGCGAGCATATCTGGGGCAGCGTTATTAATGACGATTACGACTCAAACTATATTGATGCGCATATTAAAAATATTCGTAAAAAGTTAAATGTTTATGCAGCCCCCGATTGGTTGGAGACTGTCCGCGGCCTGGGTTATAAAATTAAAATGAATATTTAGTATTGAAATTAAAGACAAAACTTACGCTGTTTAATGCCATATCAAAACTGGTAATAGCTATACTTTTTGTGTTGCTGGTGCCGGTTTTAATAAAAAAGATCAGCCGCAGTTATGTTGATAATAACCTGATCAAGCAAAAGAGCAAGTTTTTGCAGATCGTAAAAACGCAGGGCATAAAAAACTATATCCCCGATGGCGAGACCTATGGCAGTTATTATCTGCCGCTTAAGGAAGAGTACCTGACCATTGAAGATGATACCATCCCCGGGCATTTAATAGATACCATTAAAAACGAAAAACGCCTTGTTGAGCGCGATACGATAGAATACCGCATCCTCAGCCACACCTTTGTAGTAAATAAAAAGAAATACCTGCTCGAGATTGGAAAGAGTGTAGCAACACTTGACGAAACCAGCACGCCGCTGCAAAGCATAGCGTTTGCGGTATTGATCGGGATGATATTGCTTACTATCCTGGCTGACCAACTCTATACTAATCGTGTGCTGAAGCCGCTGGGGCAGATCATTAAAAGCAAGCTGATAGGCCAGAAGTTTCCCAATTTCGGGTCGTACAAAGAAGTTAAAACCAGCACGTCTGATTTTCAGTACCTGGATATCAGTATCCACAAAATGATCGAAACCATTGAGGCCGCTTTTCAAAAAGAACGTGAGTTTATTTCGAACGCGTCACACGAGTTAATGACGCCGATCTCTATTCTTCAATCAAAGATCGAGAACATGTTTGAGCAGGAAGATATCGCCGATGAATTAAAGGTGCGCCTGCTGGAGATGCAAAAGATCCTTAACCGCTTAAAAAGCATCACCAAAACATTGCTGCTGATATCGCAAATTGAAAACGAACAGTTTTTAAAAGAAGATAAGATCTCGATAACAGAGCTATTGCAGGAAGTGTATGACGAGATCTCGGTGCGCCTATCTGAAAAGAACATTACTTTTGACATACTTATACCACAGGATGTGATATTGATAAATATTAATAAGTTTTTAATATTTAACCTGTTTTTTAACCTGGTTAACAACGCCATAAAATATAACAAGGCAGATGGCGAAATTGTGATCACTACCGAAAATGAGAATGGCAGTTTAATAGTTAACATAACCGATAATGGGATAGGTATCAGTACCGAGGATATGCCTTTTATATTTAACCGCTTTAAAAAGTTCAGACAGTCTATGCAGCAGGATAGTTTTGGTTTGGGTCTGCCAATTGTAAAATCAATTGCCACGTTCCACCGCATTAAAATAGAGGTCGATTCGGTAAAAGATCTTGGAAGTAATTTCAGACTTATCTTTCCGGCTGATATTATTGGTTATGTGTCCTGATTATCATGGTGTTATAAAGCCATGTGTCAATAATATATTTTAGAAATATTTTTCACTGCTTAATTAAACCCTTTCAACCTAAAATTGTCTAACAATTACTATTTAGTAAAAGTTTAAGCTGCCAATACTATATTAGTACTAAAATGTGTTAATGTTCTTAAGTGTTATGAAAAAGTTATTTAAATATGCCCCCGCTTTAATGTTAACCGGGGCACTTTCGTTGATGGTAGTTTTAAATGCTGACGCGCAGCGTGGTAGTGCTCATGCAGGCGGCGGCGGAAGCGTGGGTCATGTTGGTGGTGGCTACCGTGGAGGTACACGCTTCGGCGGTTACCGTGGCGGATACGGTTTAGGCTTTGGTCTGGGTTTTGGGTACAGAGGCGGTTATGGATATTTTGGCTATCCGTCTTTAGGGTTTTATTTAGATGCCCTGCCATTTGGTTATTATCCGTTTTATATGGGATCATCATTATATTATTATTCGGACGGGATATTTTACCAGCCGTATAATGATGGGTATGCAGTAACTGCTCCGCCGGTAGGTGCAGCGGTGCCTAAATTGCCAAAAGGAGCAAAGGCTATTATGATAGATAACCAGCAGTTTTTTGAATTCAATGGCGTGTATTACAAAATTGTAGTGAACGATAAGGGTGATAAAGTATACGTTGTTGCCGGTAAAGACGGTGTTTTAAATACCGACAACGGTGGCGCTAACGATGACGGCACCGTAAACCAGGTACCAAAAGTTGGCGATGTAGTTGATCAACTGCCTGAGAATGTACATAGGGTTTCATTAAATGGTAAGAAATATTATGTAACTGCTGAGGATATCTACTTCGAAGAAATAACAGACAAGAATGGCAACACTGTCTATCGCATAGCAAGCGTTCCGGATATGCAATAAATTAAATTGTTCAAAATATTTAAGAAGCCTTCCAGTCGGGAGGCTTTTTTTGTTTAGCGATGTGCCGTAAAACCGTTTGCGTTTTCATTAGTTATAATTGATATAAATATTTAGCTATGAGATCTATCTGGAAAGGTTCAATTGGTTTTGGATTGGTGAGTATCCCCGTTAAATTATATTCGGCGGTGCAAACCAGTTCGCTTGATTTTGATATGCTGGATAGCCGTGATCATTCGCGCATTCGTTACCAACGGGTAAATGAGCACACGCATAAAGAAGTGCCTTACGAGAAAATTGTAAAAGGATATAAACTAAATGATGATTATGTAATCATGGACGAGCATGATTTTGAAGATGCCGCGCCCGAAAAAAGTAAAGTCATCACCATTGAAAGTTTTGTAAACGTGAGTGAAGTAAACCCCATGTTTTACGAAACTTCTTATTATACCGAACCCGATACCAAGAATAATAAAGCCTACGGCCTTTTGCTACAAGCACTTTTAAAATCAGGTAAAGCCGGGCTTGCCCGTTTTGTTTTACGCAATACCGAGAGCCTTTGTATTGTACATCCCATTAAAAATGTGCTGGTAATTACGAGGATCCGCTTCGCGCAGGAGATTCGTGAAACTGATGATTTGGATATTGCCGATGATATGAATATCAGCAAAAAAGAACTGGACATGGGCCTGGCACTAATTGAGCAATATGCAGAGAAATTTGATGTGTCAAAATTTAAGGATGAGTATAACGACTCGTTGTTAAACATCATCAAAGCAAAATCAAAAGGAAAACGGGCAATCGTTAAAAAACTCACGCCGCATAAAACAACAAGCGATGATCTGTATGATCAACTGATGGAGAGCCTGAAAACTAAAAAAGGGGCTTAGTTAGGTTACTCGTGTTTAATAGTAGATATATTGTAGCATTTGAGATACTCTTACAAGAAATACCATTCCTGATTTTAGCTATAAATAAGCTTATAACTCAAACAATGGCATTGGTTTTGAATAAGTAGTGTCATATCTATGAAAACATTAACTAAATAACAAAAATTATGAACTCACTATTGTATATTATAGCGGTTATCCTGGTGATAGGATGGGCGTTAGGCTTTTTCCTTTATTCAGCAGGCGGTATAATCCATGTATTGCTGGTAATAGCAGTTATCGCTTTATTATTAGGATTAATAAGAAGGCCAACCGCACTTTAATAACAGCGTAAAAACAGCAAAAGAGCCCCGATAGAAGTATCGCGGCTCTTCTAATTTAAGGCCTGGCCGATCCTAATTTATTTCAGTGTCAGCCACTTTTTCCTTACCATAAGCTGCTCAGGTGTAGCGTTTGGCAGTTCTTCAATTTTATATTTTACTTTAGGGTTCTTTAGCAAAGTAACAGGCAGCTTTAATGTTAAACCATCACGAATTACGGTCACTTCAATTTTATCACCCACTTGTTTGCCTGCTATTGGGTTGCCGGTTGCCGGTAAAGCCTCGTCATCTATGGCTACTATTTCATCGTTTACGTTAATGCCGCTAATCCAGGCAGATCCACCGCGTATCACGCTGGCAACAATTACTTTGTTGGTAATAGGTAACTGGGTAATGCCCAACGCCGGATCATTATTACCGGCAAGTTCATTTGTTAATTTATAACCGGCATGGACTAAATAGCTATCATAATCAACAGGTGTTAAGCTGTTAATATATTTGGCGTAAAAATTGTCAAGGTTTTTGCCCGCAAATTTTTCAACTGCCTGCTTAAATTCAGCATCCGTATAACCTCGTTTTTTTTCTTTGTAATACTCGTTATACATATAACGCATTACATCATCTAACGAGCTTTTGCCTTTAGTGTCATTAATGATCTCCAGGTCCATCATTAAAGCAACTATAGCGCCTTTGGTGTAATAAGAGATGGTTGTATTGACCGAGTTCTCATTGGGCCTGTATGCCTTTATCCAGGCGTCATAGCTTGATTCGGCCAATGTCTGTACTTTGGCGCCGGGTATATTTTCAAGTTGATTAATATCATCAGCTAAAACAGCCAAGTAATTTTCTGGTGTGTAAAGCTGGGTACGGCGCACAATGATATCCTGGTAATAAGCCGTAAAACCCTCGGCTATCCATAAATTGGTGGTGTAATTTTCGTTATCGTAATCAAACGGGCCCAGTGCGATAGGGCGCAGGCGTTTTACGTTCCATAAGTGAAAATGCTCATGCGCGGCCAGGCTCAAAAAGTTTTGATATCCAACCTCGGTACCATATGCGTCACGCGATCCGCCAAGCGTGGTAGAGCTTAAATGCTCAAGACCACCGCCGCTTTTTAAGGCGTTGTGTACAATAAAGGTATAATGCTTATTTGGGTTCTCGCCAAAAATAGCTACTTCTTCGGCTACTATTTTGGGCATATCTTTAATCAGGCGTGCTTTATCATACTTACCGCCACCAACCATAGCAATCTCATATTTAACACCATCGGCATCAAAACCAAACACATCCTGGTTACCCACTTCAATAGGCGAATCAAACAGGATATCATAATCGGGCGCATACCTGGTAAAATTATCGCCATTAACTTTCTCTAAGCTGGTTGATACAGTCTTCCACCCTTTATAAGGGACGATATGAATAGTTGAAGCCGCGTGTAACATATCGCCGGGGTAAATAAAAATATCAGGTGATGATAAAAAAGCATGAGATGCATCAATAAAGCTTGTACGTACTGACACTTCAAAAGCATATACCCGGTATTTAACAACGATGTCTGATAGCCCGGTGGTATTAACCTGCCAGATGTTTTTACGGATCTTTGGCGCGGCGACGGCCTTGCCATGGGCAGTCACGCCCAGCGATTCGATGTTCCTGGCGAACTCACGTACCAGGTATGAGCCCGGTGTCCAAACGGGCATTTTAAGTTCTAAAGTACTTTGCTTTAACCCGGTTATTTTCATTTCTACATCCGCGTAATGCGCCTGTGCCTCGGGGAAAGTCACGGTATAGGTTATTTGAGGATTGTCTGCAGCATTAACGGTTGTAGTCATCAAAAAAAGTATTAAAGAAAAAATAACTGATAATTGAATTTTTTTCATGCCGCAATGTATAAAATTTTAGCATTTGCTATAACCCGTCACGTAAAAAGTTAAAATAGTGATGTTGTAAAATGGTTGATACATGCAACTATTAACGTTTGTTACTAACTACTTTTATCATCTGAATTATGGAAGTAAAATTAATTGAGCCTATATCACGCAAGCTAAATGTTTTAGGCAGGGCATATTTATCTGCCCTGAATGACCACATGGAGCATTTAGAGATAAACCGCTACTATTACCCGTTAACGGTAATTTGTTATTACGATGGGCAACTTACTCAAAAAGCACTTGCAGAAAAATTAGGTAAAGATAAATCGATAATTGTAAAAATTATTGACACCCTTGCCGATAAAGGGTTTGTTTTCCGCCAAATTAATCCGGACGACAGACGGCAGCATTTACTGGGAGTGACCGAAAAAGCAAAAAAAGCGTTCCCGCATATCGTTAAGACTTTTGAGCGCATGAACCGGTCGGCTTCAAAAAATATCTCGGCACATGATATGGAAATATTTGAGAGCGTATTAAATAAAATGAAAGATAACTTAATAGACTTTACCACACCAGACCTTGTAACCAAAACTATCTAATTATTATCACAATATGAAAACCAAGTATGTAATATACTTATTGCTGGCATTACTGATCGGCTATTTAATTTACAATAAATTCTTCAGCGAGAGGGCCAAAAAAATACAGGCAAGCGACACTAAAGGTAAAGGCGGCAAGAAAGGCGGCAGAAACGGCCCCGTATCTGTAAGGTTGATGATTGCCAAGGACACAGTTGTAGATAACGCTATAGATATAACCGGCACAATTGACGCTAACGAAAAAGTAAGCCTGATCAGCGAAACTGCCGGTAACATCACCGGGATCTATTTCCAGGAAGGCAGTAAAGTAAAAAAAGGCCAGCTATTGGTTAAAGTTTATAACCAGGATCAGGTAGCAGCGCTAAAACAAAACGAATACCAGATAGCTTTAGCCAAGCAAACCGAATACCGTAATAAAATACTCTTGCAAAAAGAAGCTATAAGCCAGCAGGAGTATGATACGTCGTTAACCAGTTTAAATACTTTACAGGCGCAAAGCGATGTTATAAAAGCACAAATAGCCAAAACCGAAATTAGGGCACCGTTCTCGGGCACTATTGGTTTACGTAACGTGAGCCCGGGTGGCTATCTTTCGCCAAATACTGCTATAGCTTCGCTTGTAAATGTTGATCCCGCAAAGGTTACTTTTTCGGTTCCTGAAAAATATTTGTCGCTTATCCAGGTGGGCAGCAAGGTTAACTTTACTGTTACCAGTTCTAATAAAAATTTCAAAGCTTCGGTTTATGCTATTGAGCCATCTATTGATGTTACTTCACGTACCATTACTGTTCGTGCTAAAGCACCAAACCCCGGCGGTACTTTACAGGCGGGTAGTTTCGCTAAGATCAATCTACAACTTGACCAGATCCCTAAAACAATCATGCTGCCTACCGAGTGTGTAGTGCCTGATCTTAAAAGCAGTATGGTATACGTTTATCATAATGGTGTAGCGGTAGCAAAACCTGTAAAAACGGACCTTCGTACTGATACCAAAATACAGATAACCAGCGGGATAAAAGTGGGCGATAGTGTAGTCGTATCGGCTATTATACAGATGCGCCCTAAGGTGGCTTTAAAAATTGTTAAAGTAATTAAATAAGTAGTATCCCATGAGTTTATCCTCAGTAAGTATAAAAAGGCCGGTACTGGCGACAGTTATGTCTATCGTAATTGTGGTATTCGGCGTCATTGGATACAATTTTTTAGGTATCCGTGATTTCCCTTCGGTCGATCCGCCTATTATATCTGTTACTACCAATTATTCGGGTGCTAATGCTGATGTAATAGAATCGCAGATTACCGAGCCGTTAGAGAAAGCAATTAATGGTGTGCCGGGCATCCGTAATATATCTTCAACAAGCTCTGTAGGTACCAGCCAGATCACAGTTGAGTTTGACCTTGACGCCGATCTTGAAACCGCTGCCAATGACGTGCGTGATAAAGTAGGCCAGGCACAGCGCCAGTTACCGCAGGATATTACAGCGCCGCCGGTAGTTACCAAAGCCGACGCGAATGCTGATAATATCATCACCGTATCTGTAACCAGCGATAAGCGTAACATTACCCAGGTAGATGATTATGCTGAAAACGTTTTACAGGAAGGCTTACAAACCATACCCGGAGTAAGTGCTATCAATATACAGGGCCAACGCCAGTATGCGATGCGTTTATGGATCGATCCTGCTAAACTATCCTCATTAGGATTGGCGGCCAATGATATTACTGATGCCTTAAATAAAGAGAACGTTGAGTTACCTGCAGGTAAGATTGAAGGTAACAATACCGAACTGATCATCAGGGCCATTGGCAAAATGAGCACCGAGAAAGAGTTTAACGACATGATCATCCGGTCCGATAGTAACCGGGTAGTCAGGCTGCGCGATGTGGGTTACGCTGTAATGGGTTCGGCAAATGAGGAAACAGCTTTTAAAGAGTCGGGTGTATTGCAGGTAGCTTTAGCTATTGTGCCGCAACCGGGTGCCAATTACGTGCAAATAGCCAAGGATTTTTACAAACGGTTTGACGAGCTAAAAAAGGACCTTCCTGCTGATATTCACGTAAAAGTTTTATTGGATAATACCAAGTTCATTAACCAATCGATTTCTGAGGTTGAAGAAACCCTGGCTATCTCGTTTATCCTCGTGGTAATTATTATCTACCTGTTTTTCAGGGACTGGCTTATCGCTTTCAGGCCGTTGATCGATATACCTGTATCATTGATAGGGGCATTCTTTATTATGTACATATTTGGGTTCTCTATAAATATCTTAACCTTATTGGGGATAGTACTGGCGACGGGCCTGGTGGTGGATGACGGTATTGTGGTCACGGAGAACATCTACAAAAAGGTTGAAGGAGGAATGCCTATCAGGCAGGCGGCATTCGAGGGTTCGGCCGAAATATTCTTTGCGGTAATATCAACCTCGATTACGTTGGCGGCGGTGTTTTTACCTATTGTGTTTTTACAGGGCTTTACCGGCCGATTGTTCCGCGAGTTCGCGGTGGTGGTAGCGGGTTCAGTATTAATATCGGCTTTCGTATCCTTGTCGTTAACACCGATGCTTAACGTTAAGCTGATTCGTAAGAACTCAAAAAAATCCAAATTTTACGAACAAACAGAGCCATTTTTTGAAAACATGACCAACTCTTATACCGAGAGCCTGGTTAAATTTATGAAGCACCGATGGATAGCCATAACTATCCTGGTTGCATCAATAGCCATGATCGTCGTTTTAAGCAAGATAATACCATCCGAACTTGCACCGCTTGATGATAAAAGTTTGGTGCGATACACAGTAACCGGTTCTGAAGGCGCATCGTACGAATTCATGACCAAGTATATGGATAGGTTATCAAATATGGTGGCCGATTCAGTGCCTGAATCGAATGTAAACATGGAGATAGTGGCCTCCGGAGGAGGAGGTGCAGGCGCGGTAAACAGTGGTTTCGGGCGTATCGGCCTTGTAGCGCCAGACGGGCGTGAACGGTCGCAGAATGACATAGCCAACTGGTTAACCAAGGAGGTAAGTCGTTTCCCTGACGCCCGTGTAACGGTTACACAGGAACAAACAATAAGCGGTGGCGGCGGTGGTGCCAAAAGCGCACTGCCGGTACAATTTGTTATACAGAACCAGGATTTTGAAAAGATCCGTAAAGTATTACCCCAGTTTTTTGCTGAGGTAAGCAAAAGCCCGGTATTTACCACACCCGATGTGAACCTGAAGTTTACCAAACCCGAGCTAAGGGTAGTTACCGACCGGGACAGGGCGCGTGACCTTGGGGTATCTGTTGCAGATATAGCGTCAGCATTACAGCTATATTACAGTAACGGCCTTTTAACGTACTTTCTGTTAAATGGTAAACAATACCAGGTAATTGCACAAGCCGACAGGGCCAACCGCGACCAACCGCTTGACTTAAAAACTATTTATATAAGAAACACCAAGGGAACATTGATACAGCTTGATAACGTTGTAAAAGTTGACGAGGATGCAACGCCACCGGCAATCTATCACTTTAACCGCTTTAAATCAGCAACATTCCAGGCAGGTGTATCGCCTGGCCATACCATTGGCGATGGTATTACCGAGATGAACCGGATAGCAAAAGGGTTATTAGACGATAGTTTTAGTACCGAGTTAAGCGGTGCATCACGTGATTTTGCCGAAAGTGCGTCGAATATTATATTCGCTTTCATCTTTGCGCTTTTATTGATCTACCTGGTATTGGCCGCGCAGTTTGAAAGCTTTAAGGACCCGATCATTGTAATGCTTACCGTGCCGCTGGCAATTGCCGGTGCTTTCTTGTCGTTATGGTTATTTGATCAAACATTTAATATTTTTAGCCAGATAGGTATAATCACACTCGTTGGCCTGGTAACTAAGAACGGTATTTTGATCGTAGAATTTGCCAATCAGCGTATGGAGCATGGCCTGGCTAAGTACGAAGCTGTGGTTGAAGCGGCTACTGCACGTTTGCGCCCAATCCTGATGACCAGTATGGCAGTGGTGTTGGGTTCTGTGCCTATCGCGTTTGCCTTGGGTGCCGGTGCAAAAAGCCGGGTATCGTTAGGTATCGTAATTATTGGCGGTATGTTGTTTTCATTGGTGTTAACGCTATATGTTATCCCTATGATGTATGTGTTGATCGCTTCAAAAACACGTCATGATCCGGATGAAGAACCTGCAGACGAAAGCAAAAAAGAAATAAAACTGATTGAAAACGAATAAGCAATGATGAAATATATAAAATTAGCTTGCTTCCTTTGTTGCTATTTGGCGCTTACTGCCACAGTTAACGCGCAAGACGCTCCTCCGTTTTTAACGTTAAAGGACGCGGTTGAAATAGCTTTAAAAAACAACTATAATATCATATTGGCTAAAAACAATAATGCCATCGCCCAAAATAATGTCACCATCGGCAACGCAGGATTTTTACCCGTAGTTACCGGCGACCTTACCCAAACCAATAGCAGGCAGCATATTGTGCAAACGCGGTCGGACGGTACTGTCAATACTATCCCTAATGCCAAAAACAGCAGTTTAACCTATGGCCCCAACCTTAACTGGACTATTTTTAACGGGTTTTCTATGTTTGCCAGTTATGATCAGCTTAAGCAGTTAAAAGAGTTAAGTGCGGTTAGCTCGCGCGATACCATATTGTCGACAACTGCAGATGTGATACAAACCTATTACGATCTGACTAATCAGTATGAGCAAATAAAAGCCCAAAATGGTGCTATTGCCATATCGCACACGCAATTAAAATATGCCAGCGATAAATTTAGTGTTGGTACGGCATCAAGGCTTGATGTGCTAAATGCGCAGGTAAATCTAAATACCGATACTGCTACCTTGTTAACACTGCAACAACAGTTTAAAGCGTCAAAAATAAGATTGAACCAACTATTGGTACGCGATCTGCAAACTGATTTTTCTGTGGCAGATACAATTATTGTAGATGAAAAACTGGTTTTAGGTGATATAATTTCGGCCGCGCAAACACAAAACCCGACTATCATTTCATCTCAGATCAACAAACGTATTGCTGATATTAATTTAAAGCAGGTACAATCAACCAGGTATCCGGTTGTAGGAGTAAATGGCGGTTATGCCTGGACTAATAGCCACACTCCGGCTGGTTTTACCCAGTCGCAGGATACACATGGGTTAAATTATGGTATAACGGCTTCTATCAATATTTTTAACGGGTTTAATCAGTCGCGCAGAGAGCGCAATGCTAAGATACAGATCGATAATGCGGCTGTTGATATCAAACAAACCCGCTTAAATGTCGAGGCGCAGATCAGTAACCTGTATGTAAGTTATCTGTCAGGGCTTGACCTGGTAAAATTGGGCCAGTCAAACGTCGCGATAGCAAAACGTAATTTGGATATCTCATTGGATAAATATAAAATAGGAACCATAACCCCGTTAGAGATCCGCGAAGCACAACGAAATTATTTAGCAGCGCAGTCAACTTTTTTTGCCGCACAATACCAGTCGAAAGTGGCCGAAATAACATTAAAACAAATTACTAATAACTTAAGTATCCAATAATCAAATATTTAGTTATTTTTGAGATCAATGGCTGGATCTTACAATACGTGTTTATTAATTGACGATAATTATATCGATAATTTTATTACGCGCAAATTGTTAGAAAGCAGCAACTTTGCTAAGAACGTAGTAGTGACCGAATCGCCTGCCGAAGCAATTAAATTGTTAGTTGATGGCTCTGTAAAGCCTGATGTTATCTTCCTGGATATAAGGATGCCGTTAATGACAGGCTTTGAGTTTTTAGATGCGTATGATAAACTGGATATAAATAAAGAGGGTATAAAAATATTCTTATTGTCATCTTCTTTTGATCCTACGGATATGAAAAGATCGTCGAAGAATAAATACATCACTCATTTTATCCATAAGCCGCTCACCCATAAAATTCTCGAAGAATTACCATGATCTTAATTGCTGATAGCGGATCAACAAAAACAGATTGGTTGCTTAAACAACCCGGGCGCGAAGCACAGGCATTTAGAACCCCTGGATTAAACCCATACTTTTTAACAGAAAAAGAGATTGTTAAAATACTGCAGGAACAAGCTCCCGACCTGATCGCTTTTAATCAGGATATCAAAGAGATCTATTTTTTTGGTGCAGGCTGCTCAAGCCCCGATAGGCACGAGATCGTTTCAAATGCACTGAGCCAGTTATTTACCAAAGCTTATATCAGTATTGACAGTGATCTTTTGGGGTCGGCATACGCAACTTGCGGGCATGAAAAAGGGTTGTGCTGTGTGTTAGGCACGGGTTCTAATATATCCTTTTTTGATGGTGAGGAGATCCACTCAGGCAAGCATGGCCTGGGTTATATTTTAGGTGATGAAGGTTCGGGAACCTGGTTTGGTAAAGCACTGGTAACCGACTTTTTGTACGGACTTATGCCTGATAGCATATATACTTTATTTAACAACACCTATCAGCTAACCAAAGAAGAGGTGATTAAAAATGTATATCAAAAACCTTCCGGAAATTCATACCTGGCGTCATTTGCGCGGTTTTTAAACGTAATCAGGAAAACCGAATACGGCAACACGCTCATAAAAAAAGGGTTGCAGGAGTTTATTGATACCAATATTAAATCATACCCTGAATATCATACGTTTAAAAGTCATTTTGTGGGTTCTATAGCTTTCGTATTTACCGAAGAGTTAACAGCGCTGTGTGAAACGCAGGATATCCATATCGGCAAGATCATCAAGCAACCCATTAATGATCTGTTAACGTTTATTTTGAGCAGGGAAGAGGCGTAATTGTTAAACAATTTTACGCTTAACCCTGATCCTTACCATCACAAATATTATCCCCAGTATAGCCAATAGGCTTGCTATTTTAGGCAGGTAATCGCCATAGGCAACATAAAATGTGATATCTGTGTTCAGATTAATGTTTTGCTTTAACGCCGCTCTTATCCACCACTTGGTTTGCTGCACAATATCACCGCGTTCGTTAATAAACGCAGAGACGCCGGTATTAGCCGACCGGCAAACCCATCGGCGGGTTTCAATAGCGCGTAGTTTCGCATAGTCAAGATGCTGGTCTTTACCTGAGGTGTTTTCCCACCAGCCATCGTTGGTAATAATAGCAATAAACTGCGCCCCGTTTCGTACATGGGTTGCAATCCATTCACCCCAGATCGATTCGTAGCAGATAACTGGCGCTGCGCCAATACCGCTTTGTGAATATAGTTCGGTTGGTTTATCCTGCCCACCATATCGCCCGGTTGCGCCGCCAAGGTGTGCAAATACCGGTTTTAAAAATGACAAAGCATCACCAAAAGGCAATGACTCTGCGCCCGGCACTAATTTAGACTTATGGTAAAATTGCACCTCGGCCGAGTTTTCGATATTGACCGCGGTATTGTAATTATCAATAAATTGATTGGTGCCTGGTATAGGGCTTGCTGTTTTTGTTTCGGCAGTATTGAAGATCTTATAAGTTTCTGCGCCGGTTATGATGTTGCCGTTTTTGTATTTGTTTAAAAAGCGTTGCGCCTGCAGAAAATAATTATTGGTGCGGATATGATCTTCGTCAATTGGGTCGGGTATGGCTGTTTCGGGCCAGATAAAAAATTCGGTATTAACCTGGCCTATCGAGTCTGATAATTTGGTCAGCGTGGCCACCTGCTGGTATGCTGGTATTTCGCCGCCTTTGACATACGGATCAATGTTAGGTTGGGCTACTACTATGTTTGATGGGTTTACGGGTTCCTGGTAAGTATTATAACGGTACAACGAAAAGCCTAACGGCAACACGATAACAGCAACCACCGCGGCAATTAATTTTTGTCTTACCGGTTTGGTTTGTGCCTCAGTTAAACCTGTATAAATTAAAAACAAAAGGATATTGATCACCCAGATCCAGATCGTGCCGCCATATACTCCTGTATATTCATACCATTGTATCCATTGGTGCGCAACTGCAAAGCCATTACCCAGGGTCATCCACGGAAAGTTTAGATCCCAACTTTGGTGCAGGTATTCGTATGCTATCCAAAAGCAAACCAGCCCGGCTAATCCCCACGCTCGGTTTGTGGCTAATCTGAACCGGTAATATAGCCAGCAAGCCATAGACATCAACAACGGACCCAGACAATAAGGTATGAGCGAAATTGGTAGTGCTACAACTTTGCCAACCATTTTTAACGAGTTATAAACCCAATAAATGCTTAAAACGTTCCAAATGAAGAATCCCAGGAAAGTGGTATTAAATATGAGCTTTCCTTTTTTTGTTGAGGTTGATTTGATAATGTTCTCTATCGCTATCAGCATCGGCACTAAACCAAAAAATAAAAAAATGGTGGTATAGTGCATGGGGGGCCACGCCAGCCAAAGCAACAAGCCCGAGAATATGGATAGCAGGATGTTTTTCTTCATTGGTTTATATTATTGGTCATCGCCGCGATGAGGCTTTTTTATTTTGGTTGATTCTTAAACATCGCTGCATTAAAAGCCTGCGAATTTCCTTTGGGAATAGTCAACGCATTCCACCCGGATGCTGCCATCTTGCCGATAAATACTATTTGGCCTATGTGATAAGGATAATGTGCCAGCTGCCTGTTTATGGCATCAATAATACTATGGCGCTCATTGCGGATATAAATATCCTTATCCCAATCATCAGGCCCGATAGTGTCAAGCGCATCAAAAAGACACTGCCAGCCGGCGTTCCATTTATCCATTAGCTCCTCGCGGGTGGTAAGTACAGCCTCAAATTCCTGGTCGCGGTCGCGCCATGTTTTCTCACCATCGCTTGTTAAAAAATCGGTCCATCGCGACAGCATATTGCCCCAAAGATGTTGTACAATAATGGCTATGCTGTTGCTTTCATCATTATAACACCAAAAGAGGTCTTTATCCTCAAGCTGCCCCATGGTTTTTTCGCCAACAGATTTATAGTACAGGAACTGTTTTTTTGCGCTGTTAAGATATGTCTCCATAGCTAAATAAGATTAAGATTTACCCGCGACACAGATCACAAACTCACCTTTTACGGGATGTGTTTCAAAATAGGTTTTAACTTCCGATACGGTACCACGAACAGTTTCCTCAAACATCTTGGTCAGTTCGCGCGATACGGAGATCTGCCTTTCTGCGCCAAAATAGGTAGCCATTTCATCCAGTGTTTTTAACAAACGGTGCGGCGATTCATAAAGTATGATGGTACGGTCCTCGTCGGCTAAAAACTTGTAGCGGGTTTGACGTCCTTTCTTCAAAGGTAAAAATCCCTCAAAACAAAACTTATCTGTAGGGAAACCAGAATTAACCAGGGCAGGTACAAAAGCTGTGGCACCCGGCAGGCACTCAACTGCTATGTCAAATTTTAAAGCCTCGCGCACCAAATAAAACCCCGGATCGGATATTGCGGGTGTTCCCGCGTCAGAGATCAGGGCAATGTTTTTTCCCTCCAGCAAAAACTTCACGATCTCATTAGACGATTGATGCTCATTATGCTGGTGATGCGAAAATACTTTTTGATGGATCTCAAAATGTTTCAGCATAGGTGCGGAAGTACGCGTGTCTTCGGCCAGGATTATATCGGCTTCTTTTAAGACACGTATGGCCCTGAAGGTCATATCCTCTAAGTTGCCTATTGGGGTTGGTACTAAGTATAGTTTGCCGGGCATTTAGTTTGCAGTTTAAAGTCTGCAGTTGGCAGCATTGATAAGCAGATAAAAAAACTGCAAACTACACACTGCAAACTGCCAACTCGTTATATCTTTGCCAAAAAAATAAAAATAATGCTGCAAGTTAGTTATATCCGCGATAACAGGGAACAGGTTTTAGAACGTTTAGCTGTAAAAAATTTTAAACAGCTTGAGTTAGTTGATGAAATTATTCAGTTAGACAGAGATTTGCGTTCAACAAAGCAATATTTGGAGTTGCTTCAGCAACAAATGAATACCACGTCAAAATTAATCGGCCAATTGATGCGTGAAGGCAAAAAGGAAGAGGCTGAAAATATAAAATCTGGTGCTACCGAGCTTGAAGGAATAAAAAGCTTGGCTGGATTAAAGGATCTTTCAAAAATAGAAAATGAAAAACTTATTTCTATAGAAGAAAACCTTTATCAAAAACTGGTATTGCTGCCTAACTTGCCGCACTCCTCAGTGCCCAAAGGCATAACGCCCGAAGAAAACGAAGTGGTATTGCAAAACGGCGCTATCCCCGAGCTGCCTGCAAATGCCTTACCGCATTGGGAGCTTGCCGCTAAATATAAGCTGATAGATTTTGAACTGGGCGTTAAAATCACCGGCGCGGGGTTCCCGGTTTATACTAATAAGGGCGCCAAGCTGCAACGCGCGCTCATCAACTTCTTTATTGACGAGGCCGAGAAAGCAGGTTATAATGAAGTAAGCGTACCGTTGATGGTTAACGAAGCATCCGGTTTTGGCACGGGCCAGTTGCCCGATAAAGAGGGCCAGATGTATTTTGTTACCGAAGATAACTTATACCTGATACCAACCGCCGAAGTGCCTATCACTAATCTATATCGTGACGTGATATTGAAGGCTGACGAGTTACCTGTTAAAAATTGCGGGCATACGCCATGCTTCCGTCGCGAGGCAGGATCATATGGCGCGCATGTGCGTGGACTGAATCGCCTGCATCAATTTGATAAGGTAGAGATAGTACAGGTAGTTAATCCTGAAACATCATACGATGTTTTAGAACAAATGAGTTTACACGTACAGGGCCTGCTGCAAAAATTGGGTTTGCCTTACCGTGTACTGCGTCTATGCGGCGGCGACATGGGTTTCACATCTGCCTTAACTTATGATATGGAAACCTGGAGCGCGGCACAGCAACGCTGGCTGGAGGTATCGTCTGTATCAAACTTTGAGACTTACCAAAGCAACCGCCTAAAACTACGCTTCCGTAACGCTGAGGGCAAAACACAGCTTGCACACACGCTTAATGGCAGCGCGTTGGCCTTGCCGCGTATTGTAGCAACTTTATTAGAAAATAACCAGACAGATAAAGGCATTAAAGTACCCGAGGTATTGGTGCCTTACACTAAGTTTGAGTGGATTGATTAATCAGCTCGCGTCAGCCAGTTTATTTGATACTATTCCGTCTAATAAGTAGGATAACATTTTATTGGTAACACGCGTTTTGTTCTGTTTATCATCAGCATAAATAAAATGCTGTACGCCTAAGGCAGTTAACAGGCTATCAACCCGGGTGTGTGGGTGCGGTTTGTAGCAACAGATCTTTATCTTATTATAAAACGGATTGCCATGAATGCGGCGCAGGATGTTTTCTAAATTATCACCCAGGTAGTCATGGTCAAGCACCAGCATGCTGGGTTGTAATTCGTTAATAGCCGGGAACAAGCGGGCAGTATCCGCTAAATAAATAACGTCGTTTTTGGTGGGGATAATAATGCTGTCTGTAGTTTTGGTGACCACAAGTACCGGCTTTAATTTGGCTTGCATCTTCAAAAAATTGCGATGGTATACTTATACGGTGATCAGTTCAAATAGTTTCATTGTATTTAAGATTGCTTTAGGCGCATATTTCAAATAAATTATATTTGTGGTATTAATAACTACACAATGGAAACCATTATCTGGGACGATTTTGAAAAAGTAGAATTGCGGGTGGGCACGATATTAGAGGCAACCGAATTTCCCGGAGCGCGTAAACCTGCTTATAAGGTCAGGGTTGATTTTGGTGAGTTCGGCATAAAATGGTCGAGTGCGCAAATTACCAGGCATTATACTAAAGATGAATTGCCGGGCAGGCAAATAGTGGGTGTTATTAACTTCCCTAAAAAACAGATAGCTAACTTTATGTCAGAGTTTTTAGTGACTGGCTTTGCGGATGAAAACGGGGATATTGTGTTAACGTCGATTGATAAAAAAGTACCAAACGGGAGCAAGTTGGTATAGATCGGGTGAGTAATTACCGGGACAACCCTTGCTATTAAAACAATATAATGAGATACGTGAATTTTGGTGATGAACCCGAGATATCGCCTGATGATTTTTTTATGAACGAGGCATTACGCGAAGCCAGGTTGGCTTTAGCCGAAGACGAAATACCTATTGGCGCGGTAGTTACCTGCCAGGGTAAAATAATTGGCCGCGGGCATAACTTAACCGAACGGCTTAATGATGTATCGGCGCATGCAGAAATGCAGGCATTAACGGCGGCAGCTAACTTTATGGGCGGTAAGTATTTAAAGGATTGTACGCTATATGTAACCCTCGAGCCCTGTGTAATGTGCGCCGGCGCGTCATACTGGTTCCAGGTAGGTAAGATCGTGTTTGGGGCTTATGACACAAAGCTTGGGTTTGGCAGGCTCAACCAAAAAATAACGCATCCTAAAACTATTATAACCGGGGGCATCCGCGAAAACGAATGTGCAGAGCTGGTGCGTAACTTTTTTAAAAGCAAGCGGTAGACGTACTATGTTTGTTTCACGCGAGTGTGAAACAGATGAAACAAGTGAAACAAGATTTTGACTTAAAATGTTGTAAATAAGATACTTGGTAAAAATCAGTGAAACAAAATGAAACAAAGGATAAGTCAGTAAATTTATAGGTAAAAAAGTTATATATAGCTGTATATAAGATGATTGTGTTTTATGAGTTTAATTAGCTTAAATTATATCCTTTTATGTTCACAGAAAAATTAAAGAAGCTAATTGCGGAAGGATCTGCAATCAATGTACCTATAAATAATTCACTTCTACTATTAAATCGTTTAAATCAACACATTCAAAAAATCAGGTAAAAAACATGACATTAAATTAGAACAAAAACCATATTCACGCCTTATATTTGTTACACAATCTTTAAACTTTAATATAAAAATTATGGCATTTACACTACCTGCGTTGTCTTATGCAACGGATGCATTAGAACCGCACATTGATAAACTAACTATGGAAATACATCATGGCAAACATCATCAAGCCTATGTTACTAATTTAAACAAAGCCTTAGAGGGCAAGCCCGAGGCTGACAGCAGCATTGATGATATTATTAAAAACATTTCTAAGTTCCCGCCTGCTGTACGTAATAATGGCGGAGGCCACTTTAACCACACTTTGTTCTGGACATTATTATCTCCAAACGGCGGCGGTGAGCCAGCAGGCGCATTAGATGAGGCAATAAAAAGCACATTCGGTTCTTTTGCCGAGTTTAAAACTAAAGTATCTGACGCCGGCGCAACCCGTTTTGGTTCAGGCTGGGCATGGTTAATTGTTACTGCCGATAAAAAACTGGCTATCACTTCAACTCCAAACCAGGATAACCCTTTAATGGATATTGCCGAAGTAAAAGGCACACCGATTTTAGGAATTGATGTTTGGGAACATGCTTATTATTTAAAATATCAAAACCGTCGCCCTGATTACCTGGCGGCTATCTGGAACGTGATCAACTGGAACCACGTTGCTGAATTGTATACTAAAGCGATATCGTAAAGCCCCACCCAAACCCTCCCCGGAAGGGAGGGCTTAAAAAATGGAACACTCCCCCAAAAAGTCTCCCCTACCGGGGGAGATTTAGAGGGGGCTTATTATTTATAGCCATGAAAGCCAACGTACTTGAAGCACCCGATCAACCCATCACCTGGAAAGAGGTTGAAACCCCGACGCTTGCCGCTGGCGAGGTATTGGTAAAAATAAAAACTGCCGGTTTAAACCGCCGCGACTATTGGATTAGTATTGGCAGATATGCCGGATTAAAATATCCAATCATCATAGGATCAGACGGGGCAGGGATAGTTGCCGAAGTGGGCGGGGGCGTTGATGTCGCATGGCTGAATAAAGAAGTGATCATTAATCCCAGTAATAACTGGGGCGATAACCCTAATTTCCAGGGAAAGGATTTTAAGATCCTTGGCCTGCCGGAGGACGGTACTTTTGCCGAGTACGTTAAGACCCGGGCAGAATATTTATATGATAAACCTGCTTATTTAAACTGGGAGCAGGCAGCGGCCTTTCCGCTGGCCGGGTTAACTGCTTACAGGGCATTATTTACAAAGGGTCAAGCCAAAAAAGGCGATACCGTGCTGATATCAGGCGTAGGCGGCGGTACGGGTGTGTTTGCTTTGCAATGGGCCGTTGCTGCAGGTTGCCGCGTATTTGTAACTTCAGGCAGTGGCGAAAAAATTGAACAGGCAAGGCAATTAGGCGCTTTAGCGGGTGTAAATTATAAATCGCAGGACTGGGCCGAAGAGCTGCACCATTTAGCCGGTGGCTTTGATATCATTATTGACAGCGCGTTAGGCGAAGGGTTTGCCAAATTCCCCGACTTGTGCAATCCCGGCGGTCGCATGGTTTATTTTGGTGCCACCGCAGGAGATATGCCTGCCATACCCGGCCGTAAAGTGTACTGGAAACAGCTACAGATCTTAGGTACCACCATGGGCACAACGGAAGATTTTAAAGCGATGCTCAAATTTATGGACGAGCATAAAGTTGTACCTGTGATTGATGAAGTCTATTCATTAGCTGAGGCCGGTAAGGCGGTGCAAAAAATGGGCACATCATCGCACTTTGGTAATATCGTACTGAAAGCCTAATTACAATGCTCCGTTTAAGAGTTGAGACTATAAAATGGGAAACTGCCGACACAGCTACGTTTTATTTGGCTGAGGTAACCGGTAAAAAAATAAACTATACAGCAGGGCAATTTATTACGCTGGTTTTTACCCATCATGACGAAGAGATCCGCCGGTCGTATTCGTTAAGTTCATCCCCGGATGAAGAGTTGTTGGCCATTACCGTTAAGCGAATCGCCAATGGCGAGATCTCACGTTTTATGCTGACGAAGGTAAAGCCCGGCGATATTATTAGCGCTGTTGAGCCTGCCGGCAGGTTTACGATTCCTGATTTTACAGATCCAAAAGATATCATACTGTTTGCTGCAGGCAGCGGGGTGGTGCCGATATTTTCACAACTGAAATACATCTTTAATCGCGAGGGTAACAGCCGGGTCACCCTAATTTACAGCAGCCAGGACAAAGCCTCAATTTTATTTGCCGACGAACTGGACTTGTTGCAGGCCAAATATCCCGCAAGGTTAAAAATTATACACCTGCTAAGCAGCGAGGGTAACCGCTTAAATAATATTATTGTTGAGCAACTGGTAAAGCAAAATGTGTATTACGGATTGGAAAGCGCAGCGTTTTACCTTTGTGGCCCGTTTGCTTATATGCGAATGATAAGGCTTACCCTATTGTATATGGGGTTAGAGAGCAACCATATCCGCAAGGAAAATTTTGTGTTAGATACGGTGCCTGTTGCAGCCGGGTATATCAATTATCCACCGCGCACCATTCGCATCCACTTTAATAATGAACTACACGATTTAATAGTAGGCGAGAACCAAACCATACTGCAGGCTGCTTTACAAAATAATATTGAGCTGCCTTATAGTTGCCGCGCCGGCATCTGTTCTGCCTGTACGGCTAAGTGTACCACAGGGAAGGTAGACATGGCCGTTAATGATGTGCTGACCGATCTTGACCTGTCGCATGGATTGATACTTACCTGTACCGGGTACCCGGTTAGTGATGGGGTGGTGATAGCGTTTTTGTAAAATTGTTTTACTGTCGGTGTCGCAGCGCTCTTGCCCGCTAAGGCCCATTACTTTTTGCTTGATCAAAAAGTAACCAAAAGATCAAGTCAGACGATATGCTTCTCTACCGCACACGGCCATTGCCCTGCAAACCAGGTAAAACCGAGGGCCCGGTCCTTTTGCCGCCTGTTGTCGCACGGGCCACCGCTTCAGGCAAAATTACCAATGCCCTTGCCGCCGCACTGCTCAACTTGTTTTACCTGATTTCACCCGAAGCTTTTCGTCTGACGTTCCGGTTACGACCAACATTTAGTAATTGGTCTACTATCAAAAAAAGAAGCGTAAAGGCCTGCCAATTCGCCGGGCCGGGAGTCTGGCCTTGTGCGGCTGAAGCGATCGAATTGGCTTGATTTTTTGGTCCTTTTTGATCTAAGGAAAAAGGACTAGGCCTTAGCGGCCATGAGCGTTACCAAGCGCAAACGTACGCAATCAAATACCGCCCCCAATCAAATCAAAGACCTTTACCATATACAAAGCTTCATCCATAGCATCCTTCAGGTCTTCCCATTCTTCTTCGGTAAACGCGAAGTTGATATGGTCAACCGGGGTTTTCAGTACGGCGCGTTCCTGCATATCGGGGAAAGGGTGTGAGCGGTCCTCAAAGTCCAGGTCGCTTATGAATTTCCTGAAATCGGTAAACTGCTGGGGCGTAAAATTAAGCAGCAGGTTATTATGCCAGATATTCATGGTTTTGCATTGCAAGCACTGGCTTACTGTGGTAATGCCCCGCTTACTTAAGGTTTTTGCTTCGCACATCTCGTTTTTAAAATTTGTGCCTGAACTATGCGCGATACCGAAACCGGCATCGCAGCAGATCAGGGCTTAATGGCTAATTGTTTATGCGTTCTGCGATGAACTACATCTTTTACTTTTGTGGTTTTAGATTTAGATTTATTCCGTTTCCCCCACCATATCACAAAGCCGGTTATGGGTAAACTTGCACAGATCAAACTGGTTAAAAACGCTACGATCTTGCCCGTAAGGCCCAGGATCTGCCCTACGTGGATATCATAATTCATATCATTCAGCTTTAAACCGGCGCTTTTATTTTGGTGCATTAATATCCGCAATGGTTTTGCGGTAAACCGGTCAAACTCGTACGAGTCGCTTTTATAATAATGCATGGGCTGGTAATAAGCATCAACAGTTACCGTGGCCGACGCTTTTTTACTATCGCCATAAAGCAAAAACATGCGGGCCTGCGGCGATCTGTTTTGCGCGTATAAAAAGCCTTTGTCCCACGTGTTTGCGGATACAGCAGGTTTGTTTATGGTGTCTGATGTCAATACGCGTTCTTCAATAGCAGGAGTTTGGCCCAGGTTAGCGGTTTTATTAATACCTGTCCTTACCCAGTAGAAAGCTATGGATAAACCCGTTATAGCTAATATTAAAGCGATACTGCAGGCATAAAAGCCCAAAACATTGTGCAGATCATAATTTACCCTGCGCCAGCGGCCGTTCCACTTAATGGTGAAGCTGCGTTTGCGGTCGCTTTTACGTTTGGGCCACCATAGCACAATACCGGTGATCATCATCACCACAAATATCACGACCGACCAGCCTACGATCTGTCCACCGATGGCAGGGGGGAGCAGCAGGTAAAGGTGGATGTATTCTACAATGATGAAAAAGTTACGTTCGATGTTTTCCTGATATAAAAATTTACCGTCGTAGGGGTTTATGTAAACATATCGGCTGCCCAGTTTAGGTACGGTCATCATTACCATCGCCGGCCTGTCCGGTCCGTAATAAGCGGTAAAACCGGGCTCGCCGTTTGGAAATTGCTTGAGAGCGACTTGTTTTAATTGCGACGGCAGTAAATAAGGTTTGTGCTGTATTTCGACCTTGCGGTAGTCGTACAACGCGTCTTGGATCTCGTCCTGGAAAACAAAAAGACAACCGGTAATACTCACAATAACCACCACCAGCCCGGATATAAACCCGAGCCAGCGATGTATAAATAGTATGGTTTTTTTAAACCGGGTCATCAATTAAAATTTGTAAGCGATACTTAAACGATAGTTGCGCGGCGCATCTGCCTGCCAGTAATAAGCGTTCAGGTACGAATAGTATGAACCGCTGTAGGTATACTTGTCAAGTATATTGAAGGCATTGGCAGTAATGCGCATTTTAGTGCCTTCCCAAAATAAACCGCCATCCATTTTAAAGTAATTAGGTAGTTTCTCTAAACCAACACTCCAGGTATCTGTCTGGCGTCCGCCAAGATAGGTGCCACCTAAAGAAATGCCCGCGCCTTTAAGGTCGCCTTCTCTTAATTTATAACTTAACCAGGCGTTGGCAACATGTTTTGCGTAGCCGGGAACAATGTCACCTACCTTAATCGTATTATCAGGCGACGCGGCCAGATCAGGGTTTACTTTGCTAACTTTCGAATCTGTATAGGCGTAGTTAGCCGTCATATCCAGGCCCGGTAGAATTTCGCCCCGCAGGTCAAACTCCACACCTTGTGATTTTTTCTGACCGAATACAATACTTAATCCCGAGTTAGGAGCGGCATTTGGATCAGCAGCTAATTCATTATTTCTTAAGATCCGGTAAACTGAAAGTGTAGTGTTCCATTTGCCGTCGGCCCAATCTTTCTTAATGCCAAATTCTTCATTGGTTCCGGTCAATGGCTTTAAGGTACCAACGCTAACCTTACCTGCCTGCGGTAAAAAAGTCTGGTCAAATAGTCCGTAAACCGAAGTCCTGTCGTCTATAGATACACTTAAGCCAACACGCGGGGTAAAATGTTTGGCTTCTTCAGGTGTATTGAAGTCTGTCATTTGCACAGAGGTATAACGCCCTGCTAAAGTTAACCTGGCTCTGTTATTAAAGAAGCCAAGCTCGTCTTGTAAATATAAGCTGGAGTAGCGGGTGTTGATCAAACCATAACCGGCTGCGGCACGTGCTTCTAAATTCAATGTACGGTCAAACGTAGGATATCCGTTCGCCGGGTTATTTAAGGTAGGGATGCCTTCCTGGTACGGATCAAAAGGTACCGCCTTGGTATCAAGCGACTTGGTTTGGGCATAGTCGGCAACATATTTCTTGTCACCCATATCAAGGCCGGCCAATATATTATGTACAACGGCTCCGGTAGTCACCTTTCCGTTTAAAAATACCTGGGCTAACGACATGGTGCTTTCTGCTTCCCAGATGCCCGCGTTGCGCACGTATCTGCCATCGGCAAATACTGTGTCTGCCCACATGGAGGTACCCAATTGTGAATAGCTGTAACGGGCAGCCTGGGCTGTCAATTTCCAGTCATCAGATAACTGGTGCTGAAAGTTAAGGGTAAAGCTATTGTCATTGATATTGGTTGGCGGTAACCCGGCCGGTAATTGGGTAAAATCACGCGGAAGTACCGCATAACCTTTAGGGCTGAATACATAATATGACCCTACGTCAGACATATGCGCGCGTTGGTAAACGTATTCGGCAGTCAGTTTGGTCTTATCGTCTATCTGGTATGAAACTACCGGTGCTATTGCATAACGGTCATTAAACTCGTTAGGGCGGAATGAACCTTTATTTTGTGCCGATAAGTTTAAGCGGTATAAAAGTTTACCATCGTTGCTCAGCTTGCCGTCAAGGTCAAGCGTGGCGCGGTTAAGGTTAAAGCTGCCCATGGTGTAACTAATCTCTCCCGCGGTTTGGCCTGTAGGCTTTTTAGTTACCACGTTATACAAACCACTCGGGTCGCCATTGGCTAACATAAAGCCTGCCGGGCCTTTTACAAATTCAATATGGTCTACAAAACTCATATCCTCGGTAAGCGGTCCCCAGTATGAACTTACTACGTTAAATCCATTTCTGAAAGCCTGGATCTGTGACCCGCGCATGGTAATATTGGTATATAGGTCGCCCCAGTGTTCTAACCTAACAGCGCCGCTTACGTTGCGGATCAACCCGTCGCTCATGCTGATCACTTGCTGGTCTGCCAATGCTTTAGAAGTAACAACCTGGATATTCTGCGGAATTTGCAGCAATGGTTCATTCAAACGCAAACTTGATGAGGGATTATCAGCCTTATATTTTTTTCGGGTGTCTGATATGGCAACCTCGTTTAGTAGATTGGCATTTTCTTTCAGCATAAAATTAACTACAGTTTCAGTGCCGATAACTACGATAATTTGTTTTTCCTCTGGCACCATACCTATAGCGGTAGCTTTAATGGTATAGCTGCCGGGTTTAACTTTGTTGATCTGGAAATAGCCGTTGGCATCAGTCACGGTGCCTAAATTGGTATTGGTGATATTAATTGATACCGATTCAACAGGCTTACCGTCGGCACTGTTTACCATGCCTTTTATGGTAGTGTACTTTTGAGCAAATGCGTTTGTAATGCTCAAAAGCAAAATTGTAAGATAGAGTAGGGGTTTGATTTTCATGTAACTTTATTTAGACTAATTAAAAATAAAGTACAAAAATATAACTGATCATTAAAGCGGACAATACCCCCTTGGCGGTAAAATGTAAAACAAAACGGGGAGACCCCTTTCAGAATCTCCCCGTTTTGATAGCGAATGTTTTGTTTTAAAAAGTTGCTATAGTGTTGGTTATGTGGGCTAAATGGTGCCTGCCGTGCCAGGAATATAAGGCCAGGTTTCTTTTTAGCGTGATTTGGGCGCCGGTTTCAGGATGGACAAAATAGCGGTCCCATTGTTCTTCGGTAAAGCTTTCAAAGAGGGCAACCAAGTGTTGGTGGATCCCTTCCAGCATTTTGAGGGAAGATTCAATAGGCAGGTTATAATCAGCCTGTAATGCCCAGCCAGCCTGGTCATAAGCTTTAATGGTTGGGCTATCTTCAGTCAGTGCCCATTTAAAACGGATAAGCGAGTTCATGTGGCTATCGGCCATATGGTGTACCACTTGTTTCAATGTCCAGCCGCCGGGGCGGTAGTGTGTATCCAATTGGGTTTCATTTAAACCGATGATGGCCTGGCGTACTTTGCCGGGCAGTTCTTTAATATCGTTTATCCATCCCCGGATGTCTTGTTGGGTATAAGACACAGGGATACTGAATTTCCCGATAGGGTATCTAAGCTGTTCATCGGTCATTGGTATTTATTTGTGATTTTGGATAATATTACAGATTTATATATGCTTTGCGCTAATTTAGCGTTTTATACCTATTATTTAATCATGGTGAAAAAACTGCTGCTGTTACTCCTGCTCATAAATGCTTCTTTCACCTATGCCGAAACTATTAAAACTGATGTACTGGTTATTGGTAATGGCGTCAGCGCGGCTAGCGCGGCCATCCAAAGTTCGCGCAGCAAATTAAAAACTGTTCTGTTGGTAAAAGGCTCATGGCTGGAAGGTATGCAGGATAAAGCTATGGTTGTTGTTGATGCCAATCGTAATTTATCATCGGGGATCTGGGGCGAGTTTCGCGTACGCGTTCATCAATTTTATAAAGGTACAGCCGGATACGATACCACTTATAATGCGCCCTTAAAGTTTGAACCTTTTACCGGGGCCGGGATCTTAAAAAAAATAGCTGATACCGTTAAAAACCTCACCATAAAGTTAAATACAGCTTATAACGTCATTAAAAAAGACGGCACCGGCTGGGAGGTAACCATAATCGAAAACGGAAAAACCAACTATATAAAAACCAAAACGCTGATAGACGCTACTGAAACAGGAGAAGTAGTTACTGCTGTTCATGCTAAATTGCCACCCCCGACGGTATACAATGCCAATTTATACCGGACTGCAATAGTAATTGGTGATGATTTGCAAAGTGCAGCTATCCATTACACAGCAACTTATCCGCCACCGCCGGCATATTATGTTCCTATGAATGCTTTAGTGGCGCGGGACGCCGAGAATTTATTTATTACAGATAAAGCCTTAGCTCTATCCTTAACCCTTCAGAACCTACCTTTGCAAATGAATTTAGGGCAAGGCGCAGGTACCATGGCGGCCTTTTGCGCCTTTTTTAAAACCACCGAGAAAAGTTTAAGAGTAAGATTGGTGCAAGGCGAGCTGTTGGATTTTAAATGTTACCTGTTACCATTTGACGATGTAAGCCCAGCCGACCGCTATTTTAGAGCGATACAGCAAATAGCAGCCACCGGCTTGCTTAAAGGCATACAGCTAAAAGTAGATAGCAATACGCAGTTTCTTTTTATGCCCGATGCACCGGTTAATACCGACGAGATCAAACCTGTTTTTACAGAGATCTACAGCCGCGCGTTTATATGGTTCAATAACACCAAACCTGCTGAGCATTTTACTATTGGTAACCTATTGTCTTTTATCAGCGAGATCACGCTGTCCGACCCCGCATCCTTCCAGCTAACTATTCAAAAAGAATGGAAGACCAAATACAAATTCACCTCAGAATTTGACGTCAACAGACCCATTACCCGTCGTGAATTTGCTATCCTGGCCAATCAATTTCTTAACCCCTTTGCAAGGACAGTGGATTTGAGCGGAAGAATGGTAAATTAAAGTATTCTAAATCAAGGACAACAACCTGTTAGAAAACTCAAGCATCGCAACCAATATTTAATCTTCAATAACCAATCTTAAATAAAAATAAAAAAACGCTTATCCCTGCTGACATAGGGCTGTCATTACCGTGTGGTTTCTTTGTATCAACAAACAACAAAAACATAAAAGTTATGACAATCATTGATTTATTATTGAAAGAAATTGAGCAGGAAGTTCAAACTACCCGTAAAATGTTAAGCATTGTGCCAAATAACAAATACGACTGGCGCCCGCATGCAAAAAGCATGACTATTAAACAACTTACCAATCACATTGCCGAACTACCCGGTTGGTTAACCATGACCATTACTACCGACGGGCTTGACTTTGCCGCGAACCCGTACGAGCCTACCAATGCCGATAACACAGCCGATGTGTTAGAGATATTTGAGAACACTTATGCCGATGGCTACGCACATGTGCAAGGTGCCGACGAAGCAGAATTGGAGAAACCCTGGACGCTGCGTAACGGCGATCATATCTTATCAGCCAGGACCAAGTACGGTACCATCCGTATGACACTTGGACAATTGATCCATCACCGTGCCCAGTTGGGCGTATTTTTGCGCTTGCTGAATGTACCCATCCCCGGCAGCTATGGCCCAAGCGCTGACGAATTGGAGCAAATGAAGCAATATGTTTAATTAGAGACTAGTCATTAGTCATTAGTCATTAGCGCAATCTTGGGATATTCAAGTTACTAAAAAGGGCGATAAGTATTAACACTTACCGCCCTTTTTATTTAGACCGCGACAGGCCTAATCTCTAATTAACTAATCTCTAATCTTCAATTAACCAATCTCTAATCTCTATATCCCCAGCACTTGTTTCAATTTTACGTACCCGGTTTTGCTCACCGGTATTTTAGCACCCGATTTCAGGATAGCCAGGTGGCTATCTTTTTCGTAGGGATCTATACGGGTTATTTCCTGTACACTTACTATGTAGCTGCGATGCACCCGTACAAACTGGCGCCCATCCAGCGTTTGCTCAAAAAAGCCCATGGTTTTATTTTTAAGGTATGAACCTTCGGGCGTGATGATGCTTACGTAGTCGTCGTCGGCTTGCAAGTATTGTACGTCGGCTACAGGGATGATCTTTACCTTAGTGCCGGTTTTTACCACAATACGCTCATGCTGGGCAGGCGAGTGGGCAGCTGTTTCCAGCAGGTTTTCCTGTTTGGGTTGTGCGGTATTGGGTGCCTGCGCTAAAAATTTATCAACCGCTTTATTAAAACGTTCTTTGCTAAAGGGTTTTAAAAGGTAGTCGGTTGCGTGTGCTTCAAAGGCTTTTATGGCATATTCGTCAAACGCAGTGGTAAAGATCACGGCGGGTTGCTCATCAACCAATTCAAGCATCTCAAAGCCGTTTATCTTAGGCATTTGTACGTCAAGAAATATCAGGTCGGGCTGATGCTGTTGTATGGCTTTAAGCCCCTCAAAGCCGTCGCCGCACTCTTGCAGTACCTCTATCTGCGGGAAACCCTGGAGGTATTCTTTTACAACCATACGGGCCAAAGGCTCGTCGTCAATTAATAATGCACGTATCATCACTGCGGAATTTTAATTATAGTTGTAAATATATTATCATTTGCATGAGTTTCCATCAAATCATTACGTGCAAAAAGCAAATATAATCTGCGCTGCACTCCGCTCAGGCCAAAGCCCGTGCCCTGGCGTGGCCGCGAAGTTTTAGGATCGTACGGATTTTGTACGGTCAGTTCCAGGTAATTGCCTTCCAACTCACCACGGATGCTTACCACCACATCCTCGGTAGTATCATACAAACCAAATTTGATGGCATTTTCAACCAAAGGCTGCAATAGCATGGCCGGCATAACGCTTTCGCCGCATTTCTCGTCGCAGCTTATTTCTGTTTTAAGGCGATGCCCGAAACGCACCTTCTCGATCTCAAGATAGAGGTTTAGATGCTGTAGTTCCTCGTTCAAAGTAACCTGCAACTGGTCGTCTTTTTTTAAAGTCCCGCGCAAAAAATCAGACAACTGGTGGATCATCCTGCGGGCCTCGTCAGGCTTAAAGCCAATAAGGGCGTTAATGGAGTTTAAGCTGTTAAACAAGAAGTGCGGCTGTAGTTGCTGGCGCAGGTTATAAAGCTCGGCTTCGCGGGCCAGTTGCTCGGTTTCGGCTTTGCGCTTTTCGTTCTCTTTCTGGTCTATCTGGGCGTACCAGATCATACTGATCATAGCCATCCAGCCTACAGCCAAAAAATCTGTAAAGAAACGGATAACTAACGATTGCGCCATAAAATTGGCATAGACCGAACCCGAATTGATGAACGGCAATATATACCGGCAACCGGCAGTACAACTTGCTGCCAGTGCCAGGCACCAGATCAATATATTGGCGTAACTGCCCTTGCCGGGCTGGTAATAGCGCAGGTTATTGTTAATGAGCCAACAGGCGGCTGCCAGTAGTATGGAGCTTACGCCGCTATCGGTTAACGCGGTAAACCATTCAAAACCAAACCCGTGGATAATGTAGGTTTGCAGGCCTGCCCATGCAAGCCCGCAAGCCGCGAATGACCAGCGGAGTTTTTGAAATGTTAATGAATGAGATACAGCCAAAACGCTACAGTTAAGTTAAGGTTGATGGTTAATTAATAACTGCGGATATCTACTCCTGCAAATATGGATACGCCTTTTAGCACCAATACCTTGTTGCTATCTAAAGGGGCGCTGGTTCTGACTCTTTTATCATCTACTCCTGCAAACACCGCTGCCATATCTGATACTACCATCCAGTGCGATGGTACAATTATTTTGGTGCCGCCAAATATCTGGGTGATGTCGATAACCACACGACCATTTATGTTGGCTTGTGTAAAATCAAGTTCGGCACCGCCCATTACATTCACAACCTCGCCACCCTGGAAGTTTTTTGAAAAGATGGTTTTCTTTACGCTCCCGAAGACAGATACGGCATCTAAATGCTCGTCGCCGGTAAAGGTGTTGGTGCCGGGATTAGGCGGAGTTGACGGATCTGTGGGGTTAGCGCCAACGGTATAATCCACCACCGGGTCATTTGGGTTAGCAGGGTTAGGGTTCTTAAAATCGTACTTGCCTGAATCCCATTTTCGTTTCCAGTCTTTTTTATCCCAACCATTAATATTATTATTTCGTCTTAGTATTAAAAATACACCAAACCCTATAATTGCCACGGGCCAAAAAATAGCGCTGGCATCAAAACTTGGTATAATGCGGTCGAGCAAAAAAGCCACGCCTATAATTACCATTATTAGCCAGGTTGAGTTACGAAAATCGTGTTTAGCACCCATGTATATGCCCCAAACAATTAGCCACATTGGCCAGCTAAACAGCCAGCCGGGGAAACCTAAGTAATCAAATTGCCTTAATAATAACGATGCGCCTACCACGAGTAAGATTATGCCGGCTAAAACCTTCCCCCGGCGTGGGCCATTTTGATATTCTATATTATTGATGTCGTTAGTCATGATCTTAATTTTAAATCTTACTCAAAAGTAAGGCACTAATATAGTGAGCCAAAACTAAATCTGGCGATTATCCTTAAAGAACTCGGTAAACGCGGGTGTTTTTTCGGTAGAAAAGTTAGTCGTATTAATTGTTTACAGCCGTCTTTACATAAGCGGGGCTAACAGCTATGAAAAAGCACATTTTATTGAAGGTACAGACCGGCCAAGAATCAGATCCGCCAGAACCAATATTACAATTATTGCGGGCGGTGAAACAGACCAACATAAGCGGCTTTACCAATAATGTGGCCCTGCATTAATTTGAAAATATTGATCTTGGTTTCGAGTGGTTTGTCAGCCGCTTTTTCATCTAATTTAATGTCTAAAGCAAACAGCTCAAATACGTAATGGTGCAGTGGACCTGAAGCAGCCGCGCCGGGGCCACGATAGCCTGCAAAAGCGTAACTTATTTGATAACTGCCGTCGGTAAGTTGGGCGCCGGCAGGTATGTTTTCTGTTAACGAACTTGCGGTCCCCGGGATATTCCATACCAGCCAGTGCAGGTTATCATCCATGTTTTTATTAAGTGCAAGGTCTACATCATGCATCCACAACACAAAACTTTGTGTATCGGCAGGCGCATCACTCCAGTTAAGTTCAGGCGACACAGCGGCACCCGCAGGCGATGCCTGCGTATATTTTAAAGGGATCAATCCGCCATCAGCAAAAGCCGTTGTGGTTAAGCGCATGGGTTTGTTTTGCGCAAAGGTTATTGAAAAGCTGGTGATTAGCAAGACGATGGCGATGAGTAACTTTTTCATGAGGTAGTAATTTTTATAAAATTAAAACTATTAACCGGTTGAAACAACTTATACCGCCGGTTCCTGCTGGCTCAAACAATGAAAACTCCCCAATCCCCAGATAATATCTGTGGAATCGATACCGATCACTTTTCTGTCAGGGAAACAGTTTTGCAGAATGTCCAACGCTTTATCATCCTTATCGCAACGGTAAGTGGGTACTACCACAGCAGCGTTACCTATATAGAAATTGGCGTATGATGCCGGCAGGCGTTGGCCATCATAAACAACCGCGTCAGGCATTGGCAGCTCGATAATATTGAGTTGTTTACCATTTAGCAAGCGCATGGTTTTCAGTGTATCCAGATTTTCCTTTAGGATATGGTAATTCTCGTCGTGTTTGTTTTCTTCTACTACGGTAACCACGGTATCTTCATTTACAAAACGGGTAATATCGTCAATATGGCCGTCGGTATCATCACCAATAATGCCGTCGCCCAGCCATAATATTTGCTCTGCGCCGTAGTAGTTATATAGGTATTTTTCTATCTGTTGCTGGTTTAAATGCGGGTTACGATTTTGGTTAAGCAGGCAGGCCGTGGTAGTTAAAATAGTGCCAGCACCATTAAAATCAACCGAGCCTCCTTCCATCACTATACCCGGGTGGTAAACCTGCAAACCAAACTGATTGCCAATTTTGGTAGGGATAACGTCATCCAGATCAAACGGGGGGTATTTACCGCCCCAAGCGTTATAACCCCAGTCGACGATGGCTTTTTCTTTATTAACCGGATTGATCAGAAATGCCGGCCCATGGTCACGGCACCAGGCGTCATTCGTTGGGAAATGATAGAACTCAATTTTACTCAAATCTGCACCAGCCAACTGCAACTGCTGTTTGGCAAATGCTTCCATCTGCTCGTCCTTAACGTTTATGCGCACTAACTCGCCAACAGTTAAAGCTTTTATAAACTCGCAATATTGCGGATAAATGTTCATGATCTTACCCGGCCATGATTCTTCCTTATGCGGCCAGCTTAGCCAGGTGGCGGTGTGAGGATGCCATTCGGCAGGGAAAGAAAATCCTTGTTGTTTTGGGTAGTTCATGGTTAGCCCCCTCTAAATCTCCCCCGGTAGGGGAGACTTTTTTTGTTTTGTATATTGTGGTTTAATTAAAGCCCTCCCTACCGGGGAGGGTTGGGTGGGGCTTATTCCTCGTCGATTAGTCTTTTAGTTATCGGTTGGTAAGAATCTATTCTTCTGTCGCGTAAAAACGGCCAGTGTGTACGGTAGTAGTCTGTTTTATTCAAGTCGAGCTCTTGTACAACAACCTCTTCGTTATCGTGCGAGGCTTGGTGAATGATGCTGCCAAACGGGTTAGAAAAGAATGATCCGCCCCAAAATTTAACCCCGGCTTCTTCGCCAACACGGTTAACGCTAACTACGTGTACGCCATTGGCAACCGCATGCGAGCGTTGGATGGTTTGCCACGCGTTATATTGCTCAACATTGGTAGCCTCATCCTGTGTAGTAGCCCAGCCGATGGCGGTTGGGTAAAACAAGATCTCGGCACCCATTAAGGCGGTTATACGTGCAGCTTCGGGATACCATTGGTCCCAGCAGATCAGTACACCTATGGTAGCGAATTTGGTTTTGAAAACCTTATAGCCCAGGTCGCCGGGAGTAAAGTAAAATTTTTCGTAAAAACCCGGATCATCAGGGATATGCATTTTGCGATATTTGCCCAGGTAAGCACCATCGGCATCAATAACAGCGGTAGTATTATGATAAAGGCCCTGCGCACGTTTTTCAAATAGTGAAGCAACGATAACTACGCCCAACTCGGCAGCGACTTTTGACAGTTCATCAGTCGACGGACCCGGGATAGCCTCGGCCAGTAAAAAATTATCATGATCCTCAACATCACAAAAATAAAGCGATGTAAACAGCTCTTGCAGGCAAACTATCTGCGCGCCTTTAGCCGCGGCTTCTTTTACCTTTACAATTGCTTTATCTAAATTTTCTTGCTTGTTGGCTGTGCAGCTCATCTGCACAATACCTACCTGTACTTTGCTCATTCCCTAAAATTTCTGCAAAAATAGTTTTTTTAACTGATTAGCGATTATAGATAGGCGATTAGTTGGCCTGATTTGCGTCACCGGTTTATAATAATTTTTATAACAAATATGGATAACTAATTGGATGTGCATGTCGATAGTGGTACACTAATCTTGAGTGCTTTAACCACTAATTAACTAAATTGCTACCTTTGCAGCTATTTGGCAAAATTGCCAGTACACTATTATGCCAAAGCTGATATGGTAAATAACGATAATGAACAGGGCGGGCAATTTAATCCCGGCGAAACTTTTCCTTTTGAAAGCCCGGATACAATAACCGGTGATCAAAAACCCAAGACATTCAAAAGTAGATTATGGAGCGTTACTAAATTGCTATTGAAGATAGCGGTTACCGGTGTATTGCTTTATTATGTTTTTAGCAAAATAGATAAAAACGCGGTTAAAGAATTGGTTTTGCAATCAAACCCATGGTGGATACTTGCTGCCATATTTTGCTTTTTTATATCAACCATAGTTTCTGCCTCAAGGTTGTTGAGCTTTTTTAGGTCGATAGACCTGCACGTTAGTTGGAAATTTAATTTGCGATTATATATGCTGGGGATGTTCTACAACCTATGTTTACCCGGTGGCATCGGCGGGGACGGTTATAAGATCTATCTGTTAAATAAACGTTACCAAAAGCCGGCAAAGAAAGTGTTCTGGGCCATATTATTTGACAGGTTGAGCGGCTTTTGGGCGATAGGATTGATCACTGTAGTGTTGGTTATATTTTTGCCTCAATTAAATATCCCGATATTTTGGCCGTGGATCATATTTTTAGCGGGGACAGCTGTATACTATTTTGTGGTATATAAATTCTTTCATGATTACACCAAACACTTTTGGGAAGCGCATATAAAAGCAGTGGCTGTACAATCATTGCAGGTATTAACCATTATATTAGTGTTGCTTAGCCTGCACCATGAGGGGAAATTTGCACCTTATTTATCGGCCTTTCTCATGTCATCAATGGCCGCAGTGATACCATTTAGTGTTGGTGGATTAGGTTTTAGAGAATTTATTTATAAATATGCCATTACACAAATGTTTCATATGAACGGCGAACTTGCCGTAGTATTAAGCCTTTCGTTTTATGTTATTTCTGCCGTAATATCTTTGCTGGGCGTATACTACGTATTTAGGGATGGTAAGCTTGAACAAGATTAATCTGAGTATTATAAGTTTATGAATATTGTTATAACAGGAGCCAGCAGCGGGGTAGGGTTTGAAGCGGTGATTGAGCTCATATTATCGGGTAAACATAAGGTGATCGCCCTGGCGCGGTCGCAGGCTAAACTGGAGCGTTTGGCCGAGATCTGTGCAGGCTTAAACCCTGACGGCGTACTTTACCCCATAGCTTTTGACATTGTACATGACGACTACGACGGCCTGCAGCAATTTATCAACACCAATTTTGATGGGGCTATTGATGTGCTTATCAACAATGCCGGCGTTTTAATAAACAAACCCTTTGCCGAGTTACTGGAGACCGATTTTGTTGAAATGCTGCAAAGTAACTTTATTGGCCATGTGCGCATCATACAAAGTTTACAGCAGTTTATGCCTAATGGGTCGCATATCGTAAATATCGGCAGTATGGGCGGTTACCAGGGCAGCACAAAATTTTCGGGATTGTCAGCCTATTCGGCAAGCAAGGCCGCGTTACATACGCTTACCGAATGCCTGGCGCAGGAATTTGCAGAGCAGGGCATAAAAGTCAATTGCCTGGCTTTAGGCTCGGCGCAAACCGAAATGCTGGAGAAAGCTTTTCCCGGTTATCAATCGCCGGTGATGGCTTTCGAGATGGGTAAGTACATTGCTGATTTTGCCTTAACCGGGCACAAATTTTTTAATGGTAAGATCTTGCCGGTAGCTACAAACACACCGTAAATACATTATATTTTAAAGTGTCCGTCCGCCGGAGGACCGGACAGCGCGGACACTTTACACCGATATAATATGATAAGGTTCAGGTAATTGTGATAGATTTAGGTAAAATAAAGTTTAGGTTGACATATATAATAATAAATCTTAGTTCCTGCTACTTACTTTTAAAAACTCGTTTACTATAATTTCAGAGATGTATTTTTTGTTGCCATCCTTGTCTACATAACTGCGGCTGCTTAAACGACCCTCTACTACGATCTCATCGCCTTTTTTAAGCAAATCGCCGGCTATCTGGGCCTGCGCTCCCCATATCACCAGGTTATGCCATTGAGTATCGGTTATCTTTTCGCCTTTGTCGTTTTTGTAGCTGTCACTGGTTGCTAATGATAGCTTGGCCAGTTTTTTGTTAGTGTCAAATGTTTTTACTTCGGGATCCATGCCCAGGTTACCTACAAGGCGTACGCTGTTTTTTAATGAGTTCATGATTTTTCTTTGTTTTATCGTTTTGTCCGTAATAATGTTTTGTCCGTTATTGACAGTACAAAGGTGCATCCGGCCGAAAAGAGTAGTCGGTTAATAAGTACTTATAGTCGATAATATTCATTTGCAAACGTTTACAAACGTATTTATTATTGATTACCTTAGCTTTATGGAAACCGAAAAAACATGCCTTGATTGTGGTAACCCCATACATGGCCGTGCCGATAAGAAATTTTGTAACGATCTGTGCCGCAATAACTACAACAACCAGCTTAATAGCAACAGCTATAATTTGGTGCGAAACATCAACAATATCCTTAAGCGTAACCGCAGGATTTTAGAAGAGTTAAATCCCACCGGGAAAACCAAAACCACCACAGCTAAAATGGCTGCCAAAGGGTTTAACTTTAAATACCTAACCAATAAGTACGATACCCAAAACGGCAAGACCTACCATTTTTGTTACGAATATGGCTACCTGCCTCTTGATGGCGACGAGGTTCTATTAGTGAAGCGCGAAGAGAAAATCGATTAGATTTATCATCTGATTATCAAATCAGCCTATTCTTACAAAACAGTGAGCTAACTATGCGTGTTACTATCCATATTTACCGCAAAAAATATATATGGCAAATCTGTTCTCTCCACTTACAATAAAAGATATCGAATTCAGGAACCGCATCGTGGTATCGCCCATGTGCGAATATAGCAGCGAGGATGGTTTTGCCGACAACTGGCACCTTGTACACTTAGGCAGCAGGGCCGTTGGCGGTGCAGCGTTGGTTATTACCGAGGCCATAGCTGTATCCTCCGAAGGCCGTATAAGCTATGGCGACCTGGGGATCTACAAAGACGAACACATCACCAAACTAAAAGAAATTACCGACTTTATACACGAACAAGGCGCCAAAGCAGGTACGCAACTGGCCCATGCGGGCCGCAAAGCCAGCCATGAAGTGCCTTGGAAAGGTAACGCGCAGATCCCGTCAGATCAGCCGAATGGTTGGAAAGCTGTTGCCCCAAGCCCCGTGCCTTTTGCCGCGACCGAAGAAGCCCCACTTGAACTGGATAAAGCAGGCATAGAAAAGATCAAGGCCGACTTCAAAGCCGCTGCCGCGCGTACCCTTGCCGCGGGTTTTGACGTCATCGAGATCCATGCGGCGCATGGTTACCTGCTGCATGAGTTCTACTCGCCGTTGAGCAATAAGCGTACCGACGAATATGGCGGCTCATTTGATAACCGGGTACGGTTACTGTTGGAGGTAGTTGATGCCGTGCATGAAGTCTGGCCTGCGTCGCACCCGTTGTTTGTGCGGATCTCGTCTACCGACTGGACAGAGGGCGGCTGGGATATCACTGATTCGGTTGCTTTGGCTAAACTATTAAAGGATAAGGGTGTTGACCTGGTTGATTGCTCATCGGGCGGGAACGTGCTGGCTAAGATCCCCTTGAAGCCGGGCTACCAGGTTGAGTTTGCCGAAGCCGTACGCGCGACAGGCATATTGACCGGCGCAGTAGGCCTGATAACCGAACCCAAGCAAGCCGACGAGATCATACAAACCGGCCAGGCCGATATGGTATTTATAGCGCGCGAGTTGCTGCGCGACCCACACTTCCCGTTACGTGCCGCGCATGAGCTGGGATACGAAGACGTTAAATGGCCGGTGCAATACGAACGCGCGAAGTGGTAGGGATTGAAGATTAGTTAATTGAAGATTAAAGATTAGTTAACCTATCGCCGCAGGCAAAACCGTTAAAACAACTATATTTACATACATAACAATTAAAAAGTAAACCATTATGAAACGCACCGCACACGCCCATTGGAACGGCACTTTAACCGAAGGCAAGGGAGAGATATCTACCCAAAGCACCATCCTGAACAACACCCAGTACTCATTTAAAACCCGCTTTGCAGATGGTGTTGGCACCAATCCTGAAGAGCTGATCGCCGCCGCACATGCCGGTTGCTTTACCATGGCTGTTGGCGCTGCCCTGTCGCAGGCTGGTTATACGCCCGGCGACCTGAACACCGATGCCATACTTGACCTTGACATGCAGGCACTGGTTATTGTTGGGATCCATTTAGAGTTGAAGGGTTCTGTTATCGACGGCGTGTCTGAAGATAAGTTTAAAGAGATCGCCGAAGGCGCAAAGGCCAATTGCATTGTGTCAAAAGCGTTAAGCGTGCCTATTACGCTGACTATCAGCTACGAATAAGCACCACGTAGAGACGCCCCGATATATCGGGGTGTCTCCTGAGCTAATAACAAAGACGCCCCGGCATACCGGGGCGTTTCTGTTTTAGTGGGTGCAGGAAGCGGCGGGCCTGTGCGATTCCCCTCTTGAGAGGGGTGGAGGGGTGTGTCCTTTCGCGGGTTTAACACACCCCTGCAGCCGCACTGCCAAACGCGCCCCCTCTCAAGAGGGGAGCTCAATAATACGTGTTAAAGGAAGCGGCGGGCATGGTAACAGGTGTACCAAACTGAATGTGTCCCGGTGATACATCCCGGTACACCTGTTTTTGAAACTGGTTGTAAAACAAGTGGTTAACTTATTAATACTGATTTCATGGAACAAATTGGAACACTTTTTCTTGTTTTTAGCGAAGTTTTGGTGGTGTGTTTAGTGACAATATAGCGCCACCATAATTTTAATTAATGTTACGCCTCTGGTAGGTGATATCACCGCACCAGCCACGCGCACAAGTGGTGCGGCGACAACACCGACCACAAGCTAAACATGCCGAAACCCGTCAACTTCCGTCACTTTCCGTCAATTATTTGCAGTAAAAAGCAATTAATAACATCAATAAGCAAATCATGCTGAATGATGGTAATTGATGCGGGTATAATACCGGCCGGAAGTTGAAAAAAGGAAACTAAAAAGCGGCGGACTTGTGCGATTCCCCTCTTGAGAGGGGTGGAGGGGTGTGTCATTTCGCATGTATAACACACCCCTGCAGCCGCACTGCCAAACGCGCCCCCTCTCAAGAGGGGAACTTGAATAACCCTGAAGAAAAAAGCGGCGGACTTGTGCGATTCCCCTCTTGAGAGGGGCGGAGGGGTGTGTCCTTTCGAGCGCTTAACACCCCCCTGCAGCCGCACTGCCAAACGCGCCCCCTCTCAAGAGGGGAACTTGAATAACCCTGAAGAAAAAAGCGGCGGACTTGTGCGATTCCCCTCTTGAGAGGGGTGGAGGGGTGTGTCATTTCGCATGTATAACACACCCCTGCAAGCGCACTGCCAAACGCGCCCCCTCTCAAGAGGGGAACTTTTGTTGTTGACCCGAAATCACGCCGCCGCCACCGCTTGTTTGTCTCACGCGAGTGTGAGACAAATGAGACAAGTGAAACAAGATTTTTAGTTAAACTGCTGTAGGTGAGTTTTTTGACAAAAATCCGTGAGGCAAAATGAGACAAGATCACTGACTCCCGATAGCTATCGGGAATAGCGCCACCATAGCTTTAATTAATGTTTTATTACGGCATTAGTAAGCAGAATGCTTATTACATTGTAGGACGAAGTTACGCTGTCGCTAAAATTCGACCAGTGGAAGTTAACAGCGATCAGGAGCTAACACAAAAAACTTTTAAAATTAAAAGACCAATTCAACTGCATTTGTTGCGTCTATATACGTTTTTATTTTTCCATCATTTGTAATCAATTTGCCTTGCATCTGTATTGCCGAGGATAATATGATTTTATCATGGGTTTCTAATTGAATAACGTTATTGTGAATATTATGATAAATCTGTAAGACTTCTTTATCTAATCCTTTTATTTCCACGTCATCACTATTTAAGTATCGTGAAAGAATTTCGTATTTGAACATAAATGCCTTTTCATCAGAATTCAGTTGTTTATCAAATATTTCAACGAACACAATACTTGGTATTATTAATTTATAATCAATGAAATCTGGACTTAGACATTTTTCAATATCTTTAATTATCTGGGAAGACAATCTCGATTTCTCACCGAAAAAATCATAATGGTAATTTATGAACCCAACAGTATCAAAAACAAAAAGATGAGTCATAAGAACGGTCTAAGTGATTTTGCAATATTAAAATTAAATTGTCTGATAAATCATCCATCATTCTGTTTCTACTATAATTAAGCATGGAAATGATGAAATTTCGGTCTAAAGTTTCGATATGAAAATTTCCAATTTCGGTTAATTTAAATAATTCTTCAATGTAAACTGGATTTGTCTCGTAATCTACTTTTGTCTTCCTTTGAAGAAAGTGAGTGAAAATATATAATAAGATTCCTATAGCATCCTCCCAATTCATGCACGCATCTACTCGCATCTGCAACTCTTCGTCAAATGAATCTTCTAAAGATTGTTTGATTAAAAACGTTTCGAAAAAAAGCGTAAACTCTTCTTTATTTAGGCAATAATTCATTTTTTATTACCTTGATCAATTTTCTTTAATAAATCGACTTTTTCAGAATTGTTAATGATTTTCTCTTCAGCCTCAAGTTGCTTCGACTCATTCTTTTTGGAAAAAAAAGAATTCACATAGTCTGTATCGATTTGGGATATCTTTTCATTATCCGCAGCTTCTAAAATTTGATTCGAATTTTTAAGAATTTTCGAGATATTCATTTCTGAAGTATTTGCTAGTAATATTATACTTGCCTCATCGAAAGGTGACAATTCTTTTCCTTTATATCCAGGTTTTCTAAATTCTGAGAGGTATTTTTTTAATAATGTTATTGCATGCTTGTTTTCTAATTTTCCGAAGTCGATTATATGTTTTTGTTCCAAAGCTGACGACATTGGAACTCGCTGTTCCATTCCCGCTAAGCTCCAAGGTTCAGCCATTAACCGTGGTACACCAGCATGTAAAGCCAAAATAAAGTTGTAAAAACCAATTCTAGAATTAAGATATCCTCCATCAAACAACACAGTTCTTAACTGTGTAGCAAAATCCTTTTTTTGGTTAGAACTTTGAAAATCGGGTATTTTCTCAAAGTCGTCTACTAATACATAAGAACCATTAAATCCAGCTGATATAAACAAAGCAACAAGATGGTCAAATACAAAATCCAGTTTTGCTTTATCTTTACGCAACGTAGAATAATATTCGATAAAACTATCTTGATTAGATAATTTAGAACCAGCTAATTCTTTTTTTAAAGGAAATTCTGCTGGTAGAGCGGCCAACAATGGCTTTTTAAAAATCTGTTTAGCTATTACAGACCGAAAAGACTTAGTATTGTTACTTAACCAAAGAGTGTCGTTAAGCCTTTCGACGATTTCACTTTCGTCCAACTTTGCAACTTCGGATGGTTTCTTCCAATCATTTAGTTCCTCTATCGCTTCATATCTTAAAATTGCTAACGCTTCATTTATAATTTGTTTTTTACAAATAGCTTGAAAAAAGTTGTCTACAAATTTGTCAAATGATTTGATCGCCCCTCCGCCATCGGGAGAGAAATAAATTGCAAAACATTTATTGACGCCATTTGATATGTCTAAGCAGTAGTCACTATTGACAGCTTTATAAAGATGCAATAAAAATGAAGATTTGCCATTTCCTCTACCAATGAACGATTTGTCGATGATAAATCCTAATCGCAAATGATCAGCTTCATTTTGGGATATATTTAAAAAATTAGTCTTGATTTTTTCGAATTCATCTTCTCTAATGGAATCGTCATAAATGCTCCCGTTGTATTTTTTTTCAGGTGAATCTTGGTTGACATAAGGAGTTATAGGAAAGGGATTTTCTGATAGTCCATATTTCTCAAATTTCCGATTTATAAAGTCTGCTGACAGAGGTTCACTAGCCTTTCTAAAAATTTTACTCATTTTTTATTTGTATTGATTTCAATAGCAATAATGTTTTTAACTTTTTGTGCTATATAGATTGGATCTCGTGTTTGATATACTGCTTTTTCAGATGGTAATTTATCAGCTTCAAGCGAAATGCTAATACTCAAAGTGCCTTTTAGATTTAATTCGTAAGCTTTTTCAAGTAATTCTACAAATTTTCTATTAGAGATTTTTAGTTTATAACAAACGATGTCTCTTAAGTCATTTAAATTAACAAAATAGCTTCTGTATGATCTCTTTAGTTCCAAATAAGATTCATACAAGCTTGAAATAAAGCCGTCTCCAAAGCTTGGGTTATGGATATATAATACTTCACCAGTAGGATATTCGAAAATTTTTTTAAACTCGGCAGATTTAATTTTTTTAAAAAGTATTGATGTTGGATAAATCATTTTGCCATTTATTCCAGGATGAAATTCACTAATATTTAAGATCCCAATTTGCTTTGCCCTATAGGCCCATATATCAAAGTTGCTTATGCTATTAATATTTTTAAAACCATAGACATTTCTTAGAAAATGGTTTGCCCAAAAGTTTCTAACCCTCGTTACAATTAAATTATAGTCTTTAGGATTATTTAAATTGTAGTTTTTATTTATTAATCCGGTTTCGACTAATCTATCTATTAATTCATTATTGGGACCGTTTAAATTTATTTGTTCGCCAAGATGTAGAGTTATGTCGTTCATTAATTGGCCGCATAATGCATTTAGGTAATCAATGAATTTATTATCTTCTAAAATATCTTTTTTGGAAAAATGGAGTTTCAAAGGTGAATAGCTTGGGAACACTATTGTGCCTGCGTTTGTTGGATTTATCCTAAGAAGGGAAGATAGTAAATAATGGAAGCCAAATCCTTTATTTTCAATTAGGACGAACAGTTGTTCATTGAAACTTTCAGTTCCATTCAAATCATAAGTGTCCAGCAATAAAGTTCCTTTTTCAGTTAATTTGTAATTTAATCCTCGAGTAATAAGTCCTAATGCTTCTGACTCTTCAACCACTTCATTAAAGGTGTACCAATATCGATTGAACATTGAGTCCGATACAGTGTCAGAAATAACACCTATTTTTTTATATTTTGATTCCCCAAGATTTAAGGATTCCTTTAAATTTTGAAAATTAACGAAAACACGGGAAGAACTATCAGATTTAGCAACGGCCTTAAGCAATATATAGAAGTAATCGAAAAAGTAAAATTTCTTAACTTCTGATAAGTTGTATTCTAAATGCTCAAAAATGTCCACAAATATTTTATAAATTTATATTATAAAATTATAAAATATAACAATAGAAACGCGAATTTCTAAATTATAAACTTTTTAAACATCCTCAATAGCGGATGCACGTTTTCCGCGTGTGTTACATTGGCACCTGCCGCGTTAACGATGGCAGCGGATACCTGCCTTGCGCCTAAGGCCTGTGCAGTATGAGCGTACAGCGTGGGCCCCGATTTAAAATCGGGGCAACGCCCAAAAACCAAAAAGCCCGCTTAGGTTAATTTAAGCGGGCTTTGTTATATGGTTGTTGTATGGTTACTTCAGCAGGTTTTTCCAGCTTACCAGGTCGCCAATGATCTTGTCTAACTGGTCGGCGGCTACGCGTTCCTGGTTCATGCTGTCGCGATGGCGGATGGTTACGGTGTTGTCCTCCAACGTTTGATGGTCCACCGTGATGCAGAACGGCGTACCTATAGCATCCTGGCGGCGGTAACGTTTGCCTATGGCGTCCTTTTCTTCGTATTGCAGGTTAAAGTCAAGCTTCAGCGCGTCCATGATCTCGCGGGCCTTTTCGGGCAGTCCGTCCTTTTTGGTCAGCGGGAATATGGCGGCCTTAACCGGGGCAAGGCAGGGGTGCAGGCGCAATACGGTGCGGCTGTCCTGTTTCTCGTCGGTGCTCAGGTCCTCTTCCTCGTAAGCGTTGATCATGGTAAGCAAAAACATACGGTCCAACCCGATAGACGTTTCGATAACGTATGGGATATAGTTGCCATAAGGTTTCTCGGTAGCAGGGTCGACCTCCGGGTCGAAATACTGCATTTTTTTACCCGAGAACTGCTGGTGCTGGCTCAAATCGAAATCTGTACGGCTGTGGATACCCTCCACCTCTTTAAAGCCGAACGGGAAATCAAACTCGATATCGTAAGCGGCATCGGCGTAGTGTGCCAGCTTGGTATGTTCGTGGTAGCGGTATTTGGCGGCATCGGTACCCAAAGCCAGGTGCCATTTTAAGCGGGCCTCTTTCCATTTTTCAAACCATTCTTTCTGTGTGCCGGGGCGAACGAAGTATTGCATTTCCATCTGCTCGAACTCGCGCATACGGATGATGAACTGGCGGGCAATAACCTCGTTGCGGAAAGCCTTGCCAATTTGCGCAATACCAAACGGAATTTTCATCCTGCCTGATTTTTGCACGTTAAGGTAGTTTACAAAGATGCCCTGCGCGGTTTCGGGGCGCAGGTAAATGGTGTCCGACTCATCGGCAATAGCGCCAACCTGCGTGCTAAACATTAAATTGAATTGACGCACTTCCGTCCAGTTAGCAGTGCCGCTTATCGGGCATTTAATATTCTGCTCGATGATCAGCTCACGCAGGCGCGGCAGGTTTTCGGCCTTAAGGGCGTTGTCCATTTCTACCTGTAGTTCCTCGGCTTCGCTGGTCTTTCCTTCTTCGTCCAGTTTGGCTATGCGGTCTTCCAGCAGCTGGTCGGCACGGTAGCGTTTATTACTGTCTTTATTGTCGATCATGGGGTCGCTAAAGCCGTCAACGTGGCCGCTGGCTTTCCAGATCTTAGGGTGCATAAATATGGCCGAATCAATACCTACAATATTGTCATGCATTTGCACCATGCTTTTCCACCAGTAGGTTTTAATGTTATTTTTTAGCTCGGCGCCAAACTGGCCGTAGTCGTAAACGGCGCTCAGGCCGTCATAGATCTCGCTGCTTGGGAAAACAAAGCCATACTCTTTGGCGTGTGCTATAACGTTTTTAAACAATTCGTCGGTATTCTTGCTCATAATAGGGGCAAAGATATATTTTTTTGATTTTGTCTGAACTATGATTTGTAGTATTAAAGGATTGTAAGATTATCAGAGTAATTTGGGCGTTGCCCCGATTTTAATCGGGGCCCGGGCTGTCCATTCATACGCCTTCAGGCCTTAGGCGCAGGGCAGGTATCCATTTCCATCCCTAACGCATCTGTCTGAACCATGATTTATAAGATTAAAAGATTAATATGATTTCGGCCTCTATCAAGGCAATCTTCAAATCCTATAAATCATGGTTTAGACAATTCCTTCAACGCATCCGCAGCAATCCATTTAGCCGCCTTACTATCCTGCAATAAAATACGCTCTGCGCACTGAATAGCTAAGGGCAGCAGCGTTTTGTTACGTTTGCCAATTTGCCGCAATGCCCAGTTAACGGCTTTCTTCACAAAGTTGCGGTCGTCCCACGCCTCACGCTCTATGATGGGGAAGAATTGGATAAATACCAGGTCGTCGGCTTTTTTATCATGTACGGCCATTTCGGCCATCAGCACAAAGCCGGCGCGTTTAATAAATTCTTCTTCGTATGCGCTATATTCCAATGCTTTTTCAACGGCGTAAGGTGTGCGGTCAAACAGGTTGCCGCAAACCTGGTCGCACACGTCCCAGGTTTTAAAATCTTTGGTCCAGGTGTCGATTTGTTCGGGGGTGACCTGCGTCGGGTCATCAATCATCGAGGCCAGAATGCGGGCTTCGTGAATATCGGTATCCCATAATTGCTGCGCCAGGTCGTGGTCTTTTTTTATCAGCCTGGCCAGTTTCCGTACTTCGGGGATCTTAACGCCCAGGGCCTTTTTATTGTCGACGGCAAAGCGCAGCATACCTGCATGATGTTTGGCATCGGCTTTGTCTTTGAGCAGGTTTATAACTTCGGTAACGTTCATGAGTAGGGCCCGGTTAATGGAAAATGTAAAAATAAATGAACTTTACGTCAAAAAAACCGTTTACAGGAAAACATTGCATTTACTATGATAAAAACTTTATTTTCTTTTATGCTGATACTAACCGGAGTGTCAGCGTATGCGCAATCTGCTGCGGATACGGCGGGTAAACAGTCGCCGGTGCGTACTTTAACCTACCAGCAATACCAGGCCTATTTAAAAGGGCAGGCAGGCGAGGACCTTGCCCAGGTTGCCGAAATGAACCATTATCCGCTGCCCGACAAGGTGCTTAAATGGAAGCATGAGCTTGACCTTAGCCCTATACAGATCAAAAAGCTAACTGAAGCCAGTAAATATCTGCACAGCCGCAGGTTACAGATCGGCGGGTCGGTGATCAATACCGAAAAAATGCTTGACAGCCTGTTCCGCAGCAACCAGATGGATGACGGCAACCTGATATTTTTTACAAACCGCTACGGGTTATACCAGGGCGAGTTAAAAAACGCGCTGTTACAGGCTTGTTTATCAACAGAAAAACTGTTATCGCAGCAACAAATGACCAGGTACGAGCACTTACAAAAACGTAATTGATAAATATGCCATTTGATTTATTTAATTTAGCGGCCTGATTAGTAAGATATGAAGATTACGTTTGATTTTGAAAAACCATTGGCAGATTTGCTTCAGCAGATTGAAAAAGTGAAGCAGGTTGAAGACAAAAATAAGTTAGACATGTCTGCAACAGTGGCTGAGCTGGAGAGTAAATTAGAAGCAACCAAGAAAGAAATATACCACAACCTTACCGGCTGGCAAAAAGTTCAGATCTCGCGCCACCCCGAAAGGCCCTATACTTTGCAGTATTTAGAGCTGATGTGTGATGATTTTATCGAGCTGCACGGCGACCGTACCGTGGGTGACGATAAAGCCATTATAGGTGGTTTCGGTACTTTAAATGGCGAAACTGTGATGTTCATCGGTCACCAAAAGGGACGTAACACCAAGGAGCGCCAGTATCGTAATTTTGGTATGGCTAACCCCGAAGGTTACCGCAAGGCTTTAAGGCTGATGAAACTTGCCGAGAAATTTGGCAAACCTGTAGTTACTTTAATTGATACACCGGGCGCGTTCCCGGGCCTTGAGGCCGAAGAGCGTGGTCAGGGCGAAGCCATAGCACGCAACCTGCTGGAAATGGCCGTGTTAAAAGTGCCTGTTATTTGTGTGATCATTGGCGAAGGTGCATCGGGCGGTGCGTTGGGCATTGGTATAGGCGATAAGGTGATGATGCTGGATAACTCATGGTATTCGGTAATATCGCCTGAAAACTGTTCTACCATCCTGTTTAAAACATGGGAGCAAAAAGAACGTGCTGCTGAAATGCTGAAGCTAACATCGACCGAGATGTATAAGAACAAGCTGATTGACGGCGTGATCAAAGAACCGCTTGGCGGCGCGCACCAGGACCCGGTAGCCATGGCCAACATCTTAAAGAAACAGTTATTAAAAGACCTTAAATCCCTTAAAGAGCGCGACGTTAACGAACTGGTTACCGAGCGGATCGATAAATTCTGTTCGATGGGAGTGGTACTTGAAGGTTAAGCGATAGATATTATTCAAAAATAAAAGGGCATCATGATCATCATGATGCCCTTTGTTGTTACGCTATTTTTGTAAAAACCTAATACTGCAACGTCGCCCCAAAATCTTTAATATAATGATCAAGCGGAGCCTTCCATTTTTCGCTCAAGGCAGGATTATAGGTTTTGGTAAATGACACTATTTGGTTTAAAAGTGATAAACTAAACCTGATCTGGTTATTATCGGCCGGTTTGCCATCCTTAAACTGAAGATAGTTATAAACCAGCGAGTTGTTTATGTAATCGGCTATTTTGTTAATTTCCTTGTCGGCCAGTTCAGTTTGGCCTAATTCATAAGAAAGTTTGGCCATGTAAAACTGTCGCCAGGCAATTTCCGGCGCTGGTATAATGTCGGGCGTTACCTCCCGATATTTTTCCAGTGCATTTTTTGCCAGATCGGCGTGGCCCTCTTTTCGCAGGTTATCTATCAGGCTTAAATAGGAGCGCGTGATGAGCGGAAACATCTGGGTTGATGATACATCATCTAAATATTTGGCGGTCTTTAAATTACCCCATTTAAATTTGTTCATCAGGTTATTATACATCACCAAACTGTTAGCCTGTCCTGATTCTGAAGCGGCGGTCGCGGTATCCGGCTTTAATGGCAATAAGCGATAGGCAAAGCCTTCGTTATATAAATATTTGTTTAATCCCAAAAAACTTTCTGTCGGCACGCTTACCGCAAAATAGATCGGGCGTTTCCAGTTATTGTGCGCTAATACATCCATCAGGGCCAGGTTGTCCTTGGTAACATAAGCACCCGGATAAGTAAAGTTAAGCACGGTATCTATCTGTGCTTTTTTATCGGCAGGTAAAGTACCGGTGCTTATTACCTGGTCGGGATTAACGCTTAGCCTGAAATTTTTTGTAGGCAGGTAGTTCACATCTTCGCCGCTTTGCAGCTGCGCCATTACCTGTTTATTGTCAGATGTTATAAACTCAAATACATCCTTTAATTCTAATGATCCGGGTATTTTGGCATCATTATAAAAAATAACATCGCGTGTGCCTGCTTTATATTTATTGTCGTCCATGGTGATTGGCAGCGGGGCAGATTCATTCATTTTGGTTTTCATCTGCTGGATATACCAGGCAGTACCCAACAGGCTCAGGTTTACAATACGCACATCAGGGCGTACGTTCTCTACCTCCTGCAAATACCAGACAGGGTAGGTATCATTATCGCCATAAGTAAACAAAATTGCGTTTGGCGCGCATGAATTAAGGTAGTTGTAAGCCATATCATGCGGAGTAAGCTTGTTTGAGCGGTCGTGATCGTCCCACTCCTGGTTAGCCATTAAAATAGGGCCAACGCTTAAACAAACCACTGTTGACAGGATAGCCGCGTTTTTAGCCCTTTCTTTTTTGCTTAACAGATCGGCAATGCATAAAACCGCTAACCCTATCCAAATGGCAAAAGCGTAGAATGAGCCCGCGTAAGCATAATCACGTTCGCGGGGTTGTAAGGGATCCTGGTTAAGGTAAAGTAATATGGCTATGCCGGTAAAAAAGAACAGCACCGCCACAACGCCGGCATCTTTTTGGTTACGTTTAAAGTGGAAGTATACACCCAGTAAACCTAAGATTAACGGTAAAAAGAATAAACGGTTATAGCTTTTGCTTTGGGTTACCGAGTAGGGTAACACCTTATTAAAGTTCCAGCCGCTTATCCAGTCGCCATCTATGCCTTTTTGCTGCCCGTCCTGGTCGTTGGCTCGGCCAACAAAATTCCAAAGGAAATAGCGGGTGTACATTTGGTTAACCTGCCAGCTAAAGAAGAATGAAAGGTTATCGGCAAACGTTGGGCTTTGCGCTTCGCTTAAACCGGTCCAATTACGGTAAAACTGTGCATGGCCGGGCTTTTCGCTAAACATACGCGGGAAAATGGTATTCCTGTCGTAAACCGAGTTTATCTTTTTACCGGCTATTTCGTATTTCTTTTCGCCGCGACGGTAAATGGTCGCGCCGTCGTTTTGTTCGGTAACTTTCGAATCAAAATATTGGCCGTACAGCAAAGGCGTATCGCCGTACTGGTCGCGGTTAAGGTAGCCGTTTAAAGCAAAGGCGTCCTGCGGGTTACTGTTATTAAGGTTGGTGCCTGCTTTTGCGCGAATTACGATCATTACAAAAGAGCTGTACCCAAAAAGTATAAAAGCGGTACAAACTAAAAAGCTGTTTAAGGCGAAGCGTTTAGTGCGGATTTTAACGCCATACTCTAACAGGGCGGCAATAATAATTGCCATAATAAAACCTGTTACGCCTGCAGCGATAGTTAAGGTTAAAACAAAACATACTGCTGAGGCAATTATGATATTGTTAGATGGCTTAACCGTGTAAGCTATGCCGGTAATGATGGTAGCAAACAACAACAGAAAAAACGCGATAGCGCCGCTGCCGAAACCAAAGCCCAGTGTATTTACAAAAAACAGGTCGGAAAAAGCAGCACCTTTTACAGTGTATTGAATAATGCCCCATAGTACGGCAGCTACGATAATAACGCCCAATAAAAATGCCTTGATGGTACCCCAGGTACTGGCAGTTTTTGACTTGCGGAAATAAATAACCAGCGCTATGGCAGGTATGGCAAGTAAGTTTAACAGGTGGATACCGATAGACAGGCCCATAACGTAGGCAATAAAAACTATCCAGCGATCGGCATGGGGTTCGTCGGCATGAGCGTCCCACTTTAATATGGCCCAAAATACGATGGCTGTACAAAGGGATGATTGCGCATAAACTTCCGACTCGACGGCCGAGAACCAGAATGTATCAGAATAAGTATAAGCAAGCGCGCCAACCATACCGGCGCCCATGATCAGGATAATATTGGTAAGATGAAGATCGTCTGCCGTTTTAACCAGGATCTTTTTAGCCAGCGCGGTAATGGTCCAGAATAAAAATAAGATGGTAGCGCCGCTGGCCAGGGCCGATGCCATGTTGGTCCAGTAGGCTACTTTGGTAACATCGCCCATAGATAATAACGAGAAAACCTTACCTATCATGGTAAACAGCGGTGCACCGGGCTGGTGCGCTACCTGCAGGCGATAGATACAGGCAATAAACTCGCCGCAATCCCAAAAACTGGCCGATGGCTCTAAGGTTAAAATATAGGTTAGCGATGCGATAACAAAAGCTATCCAGCCAAAAAGGTTATTGATCTTATTATATTTCATCTTGAAATTTACTAAGGTTGGTGGTTTATCAGTGCCGAAAATAGTAAAACTAACAAGATATTGTAGTCGGGTAGCATGCGATTTATAATATTTTAACAAATAAGCCAGCCCCTCCCGGTAGGCCGTTGTGTGTACACATCTTAGTCTTTAGATAGGTATGCCCCATCGGGGCTATCTATTTGTAGTATTACCAACACCAAAAATAATTACCCCGTATGGGGTTACCCTTTCGTTAATTGGGTAGCCCCATACGGGGCAAATTTTGCAAAAGGCTGTTTTCTACAAATAGATAGCCCCGATGGGGCATGGTTGACCATACTTGTGTTCAATAAGGCAGCCCCGTTAAGGAGAACTTTAAATTTGGGCTCTAAAGGCCATCTGACGGGCGAATTTATAGGGCTTAGCTTTTTTTTTAATTTACATTTTGAAGTTGAAAATTTCGTCTTATATTTGCATTCCTTTTCGGGACGTATGTTTCGAAGGTGGAGATTGCCTGATAGTATAATGGTAGTACGACGGTTTTTGGTACCGTTTGTCTAGGTTCGAATCCTGGTCGGGCAACAATTAATAATTCGGATTTCGAATTTTCATCCCGATAACTATCGGGATCGGATTCAAATCCGAATTGTTTTTTATAGCTATAACAAATTAAACAAAATTCGAGATCGAACATTCGAAATTCGAAATAAAACGATGCCATTACAGTTTAACACGGTTAAATTATTTACTGGGTCCGGTTCAACAGAACTGGCTCAAAAAATTGCCGGTGCTTATGGCCAGCCACTGGGCGACTCTGGTTTATCACGCTTTAGCGATGGCGAATTTCAGCCGCATTTTAATGAATCTGTACGTGGTTGCGATGTTTTCCTGATCCAGTCAACCCATCAGCCAACAGATAATTTAATGGAGTTACTGATGTTGATCGATGCCGCACGCCGTGCATCAGCCCATCACGTAAATGCCGTTATACCTTATTTCGGTTTGGCCAGGCAAGACAGGAAGGACAGGCCCCGTGTTGCTATCGGCGCTAAGCTGGTTGCCAATTTATTGGTGGCTGCGGGTATTGACCGTATTATGACCATGGATCTGCATGCTGCGCAAATACAGGGATTCTTTGATATCCCGGTTGATCACCTGGATGGATCGATAATTTTTGTGCCATATATTAAAAGCCTGGGCTTAAAAAGCCTGACCATTGCTTCGCCTGATATGGGCGGATCATACAGGGCCCGTGGTTTTGCAAAGTTCTTTAACGCCGAGGTGGTAATTTGTGATAAGACACGTAAACGTGCCAATGAAATTGAATCAATGACGCTGATAGGCGATGTAACCGGCCAGGACATTGTTTTGATAGATGACATTTGCGATACCGCACGTACATTGGCTAAGGCGGCGCAGTTAATTATGGATCGTGGTGCACGCAGCGTACGCGCGGTTTGTACACATCCTGTATTATCAGGCAACGCTTATGAAACTATTGAAAATTCGGCACTGGCAGAACTGATAGTTACCGACACCATCCCGCTTAAAGAGCAAAGCCCTAAGATAACCGTGTTATCAACCGCCGAACTGTTTGCCAAAGCGATAGTAAATGTAAATGAGCACGGGTCTATCAGCCAGTTGTTTAAGGTGGAGTAGGTAGTAGTCCATAGACTATAGTCGATAGTCCATAGTCTTTTTGAAATGAGTAAAAATATCCTGCGCGATGCAGGGCTTTAAATAAAAACAAATAAATAATTAAAAATGAAATCAATTGCTATTAGCGGTTCTCCAAGAGAGAACGTAGGGAAAAGAGACGCTAAAGAGCTGCGTTACCAGGCTTTGGTACCGGCAGTACTTTATGGTGGTGCTACACAAACCCACTTTTCAGTGTCCGCAGCTGATTTGAAACCCGTAGTTTATACTCCGGTTGTTCATTTCATCGACCTTGACATTGCCGGTGTTAAATCACAGGCTATTATTAAAGATCTTCAGTTCCATCCATTAACTGAGCAGATCATACACGTAGACTTCTTATTGTTAGATGAGAAAAAACCTATCACTATCCAGATCCCTGTACGTTTAACAGGTACTTCTCCGGGTGTTAAAGTAGGTGGTAAGCTGGTGCAAAAATTGCGTAAATTAAGCATCAAAGCATTACCTAAAGATCATTTAGACTTTATTGATGTAAGCATCGAGGCTTTAGAAGTTGGTAAATCAGTTAAGGTTGCTGAGTTAAGCTTTCCTAAACTGACTATCCTGAATACTAAAGAAGATACCATTGTATCGGTAACTACTTCACGTGCATTACGTCAGGCTGAGCAAGAAGCAGCGTCTGGTAAAAAATAACCCCCCCTAATCCCCAGAAGGGGAATAAAGGAGTAATTTTAAAAGCGACAAGTTTGATACTTGTCGCTTTTGTTTTTTCAGGAATTGATATATTCGCAGGGATATCAATAATATCGAATCATGAATTTTGAATATTGAATTTCTAAATACTTCATTATTCCGGATTCGGCATTTGGTGTTCGACATTAAATAAAAGGATAGAGCGATGGCCATAAGGCCTTATTTTAGCAAATTTTTAAAAAAGCCAAAACCGGCGCCCAGGCCGGCACCGGTTAATAGTAGTATGAAATATCTGATAGTAGGTTTGGGTAACATTGGTCCGGAATATGCCGATACGCGGCATAACATCGGTTTTATGATCCTGGATGAGCTGGCGAAGCAGGAAGGGGTGAAATTCCACAACATGCGCCTGGCTTATTATACAGAGATAACGCACAAGAGCCGTATCCTGCACCTGATCAAACCGACAACCTATATGAATTTAAGCGGAAAAGCTTTAAATCACTGGATGAAGGAGCTGAAAATCCCGATAGAAAATGTGTTGGTACTGGTTGACGATATCGCTTTACCATTAGGCACACTGCGCCTTAAACCCAAAGGCAGCGCCGCAGGGCATAACGGGTTAAAACATATCGAAGCCACATTAGGTAATAATGAATACGCCCGCCTGCGTTTTGGCGTTGGCGACAATTATCCCAAAGGCCGACAGGTTGACTACGTACTAAGCGGATTTGATGCCGATGAGCAGCCCGAACTGCCTGCGTTAATAGACAGGTCGATAGAAATGATAAAAAGCTTTGCTACGATAGGGACGGAGCTGACGATGACGAAGTTTAATAAGTAATTTAAAAACATATGTCATTTCGACGAGGAACGAGGAGAAATCTTATACAGCTTGCTATAAATCGCTCGTATAGGATTTCTCCCGTTGGTCGAAATGACAGAAATATAAATAGAATCCCATGAAAGTTTCCCGTCTTCGCAGGGTCCTTCCGGAGGGGAACCTGCGTGGGATGTGCGGCGGGAACGACCTTGCTGTTCGAAATTAGATGCTTCAGATAACGACCAAAATCAATTAAATTTACCGCATGAAAGTTTACGGCATCACAAATTGCAATACGGTTAAAAAAGCGCTCGACTGGTTTAAGGCTAACCAGGTAGTTTATGAATTTCACGATTTTAAAAAATTGGGCATATCGCCTGAAAAACTACAGGAGTGGGACGGTAAAGCCGGTTACGAAAAGTTCATGAATAAACAGGGCCTTACCTGGAAACAGCTTGACCAGGAAACAAAAGACAGCATCAAAACCAAGGAAGATGCCCTGCAACTGCTGCAACACAAAACCAGCATGATAAAAAGGCCTGTTATTGAAGATGGCGGTTTCCTGTTCTTCGGTTTTGATGAGGGGGTGTATCAGCAGCATTTTGCAAAATAATCAGATGTAGAAACGCAATACTTTGCGTCTCTCTATACATCGGCCAGGAGACACAAAGTATTGTGTCTCTACGGTATGGTTTCGTAATAATTTGCTTACGTGTTTTTCTAATCGCTAATTTTTATATTTTTACACTTCAAACTAAAAATTAGCTGATGAAATTGAACGTTACTGCCGGTATAGCACTGGCTTTTTTTGCAGGTATAGCCACCGCTAAGGCTCAAACCACACCACCTCCTGCAACCCAACAACTCCGTACCGGCCGCGCTGTCGAGGTAGCTGACCCGGATGCACCCCAAACAAAATACGATTACCACGATACCTTTAAACCATTTTTTTATACCAAAAATGGTAACGACCTGCGTGCAGCCGATGGACAACCCGGCCCAAAATACTGGCAAAACCGTGCCGACTATCAATTAAATGCCACCCTGCACGAGGATAACAATGAAATTGTAGGTACAGAGGTATTAACCTATACCAACAACAGCCCGCAAAAGCTGGGCTTTATATGGATGCAGTTAGACCAGAATTTGTTTAAGCTGGATTCAAGGGGTAACAAACAGGTTCCGTTAGATGCTACCGGTACGCCAAGAAGCCGCAACTGGGGCCAGGGACAGGTGTTTGATGCCGGGTATAAAATTAAATCGGTAAAGATCTTGACCGAGGTTAAAGGTGTTAAAGGCACTACAGCGGTTGATGCCAAATTCCTGATCAACGATACCCGGATGCAGGTGTTTTTGCCAACGCAGCTTGCTGCCGATGGCGGAAAACTGAAGTTAAAAATAGAATATTCTTTTGTATCGCCTATTTACGGGTCGGACCGTATGGGTATAATTTTGCAGGGTACAGACAAGGGCGAGTCGAAAAACGGAAAGATTTTCCAGGTGGCGCAATGGTATCCGCGCATGTGTGTGTATGACGACCTGCAGGGCTGGAACACTCTACCTTACACCGGCGAAAGCGAGTTTTATTTAGAGTATGGCGATTTTGATATCAACATTACCGCGCCTGCTAAAGATATCGTAGTTTGCTCAGGCGAATTATTGAACGCTAAAGATGTATATACCCCCGAGCAACAAAAAAGATGGGCAACGGCAGCGGCAAGCGATAAAACGGTGATGATCCGCACAGCGGACGAGGTTACCAACCTGGCTTCACGTCCGGCAGGAAAAACTGAGCTTACCTGGCACTTCCAGATCCACAACGCGCGCGACGCTTCATGGGGCGCTTCATCATCATTTATTGTGGATGCTGCCAGGATCAATTTGCCAAGCGGAAAGAAATCATTAGCCATATCTGCCTATCCAATTGAAAGTGCCCAGGGTACAGCACAATGGGGCCGCGGTACCGAGTATATCAAAGCGTCTATCGAATATAACTCAAAAAAATGGTTTGAGTTCCCTTACCCTAACGCTACAGGCGTTGCCGGTAAAGCCGGCGGTATGGAATATCCCGGACTTGTATTTTGCAGTTTAGACGGTGGCTGGGGCGTAACAGATCACGAATTTGGCCATACCTGGTTCCCGATGATCGTAGGCTCTAACGAGCGTTTATACGGCTGGATGGACGAAGGCTTTAACACTTTCATTAACACGCTGTCAACCCAAAATTCATTGAACGGCGAGTTTTATAAACCTGCCACGCCTGAACGTTTGCTGGCCATGTGGAAAGCTTTTACCAGGCCGGGATTGGAGCCCATCCTGAGCAATCCTGACAACCTGAAAGAACCTAATACAGGTACATTATTGTATAGTAAACCGAGCGCCGGTTTAGTTATGCTGCGCGAGCAGATCTTAGGCCCCGAGCGTTTTGATTTCGCGTTTAAAACTTACATTAACCGCTGGGCATTTAAACACCCTGCACCTGATGATTTTTTCCGCACGATAGAAGCCGCGTCGGGCGAGAGCCTGCAATGGTTCTGGAGAGGCTGGTTTGAAAACAACTGGCGCCTGGATGTTGCCGTGCGTGGTGTTAAATACATTGATAACGACCCTGCGAAAGGCGCCATCATCACTATTGATAACCTGGAAAAAATGGCAATGCCTGTAGTGTTGGAGATAAAAACCGTTAGTGGGAAAACAGAGCGTGTAAACTTTGCCGGCGAGATCTGGGAACGTAACACGAGCTGGTCATTCAGATATCCGTCTACCGAAGAAATTGAATCAGTTACCTATAACCCCGACTCAACATTACCTGACTATAATCCATCAAATAACGTTTGGAAAAAACAATAACAAAACAGCCCGGCTAAAAGCCGGGTTTTTTGTTTGTAATGCATTTGTTAAATAAAGTTATACTATAACTATTGGTATTATAATTGAGTTAACTTAACCGCATAATTTATACTGCCATGAAACGCTATTTGGGATTTATCATAACACTGTTTATTACCTATACTGCCAGCGCGCAGGAAATGTTAAAAGGTACAATTGTTGAATTGGGTAGTAACGAAAAACTGAGCACCGTTTTTGTGCACGATATTAATAGTAAGCAGGTAACCCTGGCAGATAAAAATGGAAAGTTCGAGGTCAGGTCGGCACCGGGGCATACCATTGTTTTTGATTCGCCGGGATATGTATCCGACACCCTATATGTGATCGATATGAAACCGTTAAAGATCGAGCTTAAGCCTATGGGTACTGTTTTAAGAGAGGTAAATATCACCTCTACAAGGCAAGCTAACTTTGATCCGCATACCGAATACCCCGAAGTATATACTAAAAGTAAGGTCTATATACTTTCGCCGAGCACCTGGTTCTCTAAAGAAGGTAAGGATGCAAGGCGTTTAAAACGCTTTTTTGCCAATGAAGAACGCGAGAGTTACGTAGACAAATATTATACGCCTACATATGTTGGGTCGCTTGTGCCTTTAAAAGGGGAGGAGCTGAGAACATTTATGGCAATGTACCGCCCAAGCTACGCATATGTAAAAAGTAATACCGGGCCATCCTTAGCGGTATATATCAACGACTCTTACAAACAATATAAAGCCCTGCCGCCGGATAAACGGGTATTGCCGACGCTTAATAGTAGTAATTAACGCCCCACCCAACCCTCCCCAAAAGGGAGGGCTTTAATAACTATACCAAATATTCAAACAAAGTCTGTTCTTTATTGAGTTCGATAACCTCGAAACGGTGTTCTTCAAAGCGCTTTAAAAGGCCGTCGTAATCTTCTTTGTTGGTTAGCTCGATTCCTACCAGTGCCGGCCCTTGTTCTTTTTCCGTCTTTTTGATAAACTCGAAACGGGTGATATCATCATGTGGCCCTAAAACATTATTCACAAATAATTTAAGCGCGCCCGGGCGTTGGGGGAAACGCACAATGAAGTAGTGCTTTAATCCTTCGTATAACAAAGATTTCTCCTTGATCTCCTGCATACGGGCAATGTCATTATTACCGCCGCTGATCACGCAAACTACTTTTTTGCCTTTTATCTGGTCCCTGCATTGGTCTAACACTGCTACTGATAAAGCGCCTGCGGGTTCAACCACTATCGCTTCCTCGTTGTACAGTTTTAATATGGTGGTACAAACTTTCCCTTCGGCCACTAATTTTACATCGCTAAGGGCATTTATACACAAGTCGTAGGTTAAATTGCCAACCCGTTTTACCGATGCGCCATCGACAAAGCGGTCTATTTGTTGTAAAGTCACCGGTCCGCCGTGTTTAAACGCTTCGAGCATAGATGGCGCGCCTTCGGGCTCAACGCCTATTAGCGTAATGCCGGGATTTTTTTCCTTCAGATAAGTTCCGGTACCGGCAGAAAGGCCACCGCCGCCAATAGGCATGATCACCACTTCAGTACCGGGCAGGTCCTCCAGGATCTCTACGCCGACTGTTCCCTGTCCCTCAATAATACTGTAATTATCAAAAGGGGGAATAAAAGTCATTTGGTGTTCTTTGGTATAGGCCAGGGCTTCCATCAGGCAATCATCAAAAGTATCGCCCACTAAAACCAGCTTAACACTGCCGTTGCCAAACATTTCTGTTTGCTGTACTTTTTGTTTTGGGGTGATCTCGGGCATAAAAATTACGCCTTTGGTACCCAGTTTATCGCAAGAGAAAGCAACACCCTGCGCATGGTTACCCGCGCTGGCGCAAACAACGCCGCGGCTTAATTCTTCGGCAGACAACTGGGTGATCATGTTATAAGCACCGCGCAATTTATACGAGCGTACAATTTGCAGGTCCTCACGTTTCAAATAGATCTCGCAATCGTATTTTTCTGATAGGCGGGGATTATAAATAAGGGGAGTATGTTTTACAACATCCTTTAATCGTTTTGCTGCGGCTTCAAAATCTAATTTAACGGTGTTGCCTGACATGTTTTGAATATTATTTATGGCTGTAAAGGTAGGAACCATAGCCTTTAAAAAAAACTGTCATTTCAAGCGATAGCGAGAAATGACAGCGGAGATTATTATTTGTTCCCCCTTCAGGGGGTTAGGGGGTTACACATTCGCGGCCAGCCAGTCGCCAACTTCGCTGGTTTTGTAAGCTTTGTTTTTGCCGGCAAGGTCCTCTGTTACTATGCCTTCAGCCAGTGATTTATTTACTACCGAACGGATCAACTCTGCTTCTTCTTTCAAACCGAAGGCATCTTCAAACATCATAGCGGCAGATAATACGGTTGCCAAAGGGTTAGCAATGTCTTTACCGGCAGCCTGCGGATAAGAACCGTGGATAGGCTCAAATAACGAGGTATGAACGCCGATTGATGATGATGGCATTAATCCCATCGATCCTGATATTACCGATGCTTCGTCGGTCAGGATATCGCCAAAAAGGTTTTCGGTGATCAACACATCATAGCTGCTTGGCCATTGTACCAAACGCATGGCAACCGCGTCAACAAACTCATAGCTAACCGTAACTTCAGGATAATCTTTTTCCATAGCCTGTACGGTTTGTCTCCAAAGGCGGGATGTTTCCAATACGTTTGCTTTATCTACACAGCATAATTTTTTGCTACGCTGCATCGCCATTTCAAAACCTAATTTGGCTAAGCGCACTACTTCGTCTTTGGTGTAAGTACAAGTATCAAAAGCGGTATTGCCATCTTCTGACCGGCCACGTTCGCCAAAATAAATACCACCAGTAAGCTCGCGCAAAATGATTAAGTCAGTACCTTCAATACGTTCTCTTTTTAACGGAGAGTTGTCAATTAACGAAGGGAAAGTAAACGTAGGGCGCACGTTTGCAAACAGGCCCAGTTTTTTACGCATTTTAAGCAAACCCTGCTCCGGGCGTACTTTGGCGGTTGGGTCATTGTCAAAACGCGGGTGGCCTATAGCGCCAAACAACACCGCGTCGGCGGCCATACAAACTTCGTGTGTCGAATCCGGGTAAGGCTCGCCAACGGCGTCAATAGCGGCAGCGCCGGTCAGGGCCGATGTCCATTCAATTTCGTGATTAAATTTCTTTGCGATAGCATTTGATACTTTCACGGCCTGGTCAATAACTTCCGGTCCGATGCCATCTCCTGCCAAAAGGGCGATATTTAGTTTCATTATATTTGTTTTTATATACTTATTTTCTTTATTCCATTTTATTTTCGACCGTCATGGCGAGATATGAAACAATCTCTACATTAGGTCATTCCCGACATCAGGTAACCGTTTGTGAGGACACAAACAGCGGGTTGAACTATGGGTAACCAATCTTTAATCTTCAATTACCAATCTTCTCAAATAATATTCAGCATTTTCTGTGTGGCTTTAATGGCGCACACGGTTTGGTCTGAATCTAAGCCGCGGGTTATAAATTTTTTCGCGGAGGTCTCCCAGGTGATAATGGTTTCGCATAATGCGTCCGAGCTGCTACCGGGTGCTATCCGCACCGCGTAATCAATCAATTTGGGCAATGTGCGCTTTTTCTTGGCATAAACCCTGGTAAGCGCGTTCATAAAAGCGTCAAACTGGCCATCACCCTGCGCGTTCTCTTCAAACTTTTCGCCGTCTATACTCACAGATATGGTGGCCGACGGGCGCAGCCCCATAGCGTTCATCAATACGTACGATTCTACAATTACTTTCTGTTCGTACTGGCTGCTATCCAAAACGTCTGATATGATATAGGGCAAGTCTTCTTTGGTCACTGTTTCTTTTTTGTCGCCCAGTTCAATTACACGCTGGGTAACTCTTTTCAGATCGGCATCGTTAAGCTTCAGGCCCAGTTCCTGCAGGTTTTTTTCGATATTAGCTTTGCCTGACGTTTTTCCTAAAGCGTATTCACGCTTGCGGCCAAAACGCTCGGGCAGCAGGTCGTTAAAATACAGGTTATTCTTGTTGTCGCCATCGGCATGTATCCCCGCTGTCTGTGTAAACACGTTGTCGCCAACAATGGGTTTATTGGTCGGGATCCTGACGCCCGAAAATGTTTCAACCAGTTTACTTACTTTATAAATGGATGATTCTTTAAGCGCTATCTCCACCTCGGGCGCAAAATCGTTTATTACGGCCACTGCGCTGGCCAGGGCCGCGTTTCCGGCACGTTCGCCCATTCCGTTAATGGTGAGGTGCAAACCACTTACACCTGCTTTTACAGCCTCTAAAACATTGGCTGTACCCAGGTCGTAATCATTGTGCGCGTGGAAATCAAAATGGATGCCCGGGTACTTTGACAGCAGTTCGGTTAAGAACTTTGCAGTTTCTGCCGGGGTTAACACACCTAAGGTATCGGGCAACAAGATCCGTTTTACCGGCTGGGTGGTCAGGAAATCTAAATATTGATAAACGTAGTCAGGCGAGTTACGCATGCCGTTGCTCCAATCCTCCAAATAAACATTGGTAGCAATGCCGCTTTTAGCAGCCAGTTCAATAACATGTTTTATCTCGGCAAAATGCTGCCCGGGTGTTTTTTTAAGCTGATGGGTAAGGTGGTTCAACGATCCCTTTGTCAATAGGTTCTGCACCTTAACGCCGGCATTGATCATCCAGTTAATAGATACCCCGTTATCAACAAACGACAGTACTTCTATACGGTCTATATAGCCATGGCTTGCCGCCCAGTCCATAATAGCCTTTACCGACTGGAACTCGCCTTCAGATACACGTGCAGAAGCGATCTCCACGCGGTCTACCTTTAGCTCTTCAAGTAATAATTGGGTGATGGTTAATTTTTCTGATATGGAAAATGATACCCCCGACGTTTGTTCGCCATCGCGGAGTGTGGTATCCATTATCTCTATTTTCCTGCGGTCCATTTGGTTGGTTTAATAAAAAGAGCGGTGGACCGTGCGATTCCCCTCTTGAGAGGGGTGAAGGGGTGTGTCCTATCGTAAGGTATAACACACCCCTGCTTTCGCACTGTCATACGCGCCCCCTCTCTCAAGAGGGGAGCTTTTTATAGCATATTATAACGGAAGCTGCTCAGCAAATTCCTCAATTTCGCCTTTTATGCTTTGCAGATAATCAATATCGTCAAAGCCGTTAAGCATGTTGTTCTTTTTGTATGAATTTATTTCAAACTTCTCTTTTTCGCCGGTGGCTAAAAGGGTAATGGTTTGTTCGGGCAGGTTTACTTCCAGCTCGGTTTTTGGATCAGCAAAAATTGCCGCGAAGATCTTTTCAGAAAATTCAGGGCTAACCTGTACCGGCAGCACGCCAACGTTCAAGCAATTGCCTCTAAAAATATCCGCGAAAAAACTGGATACCACGCAACGGAAGCCGTAATCGTAAACAGACCACGCGGCATGTTCTCTTGATGAACCCGAGCCGAAGTTTTTACCACCCACCAATATTTTTCCGGTGTAGGTAGGGTCGTTCAGTACGAAATCTTTTTTCGGGGTGTTATCCGGGTTATACCGCCAGTCGCGGAAAAGGTTGTCACCAAAACCAACACGTTCTGTAGCTTTTAAAAAGCGGGCAGGGATCAATTGGTCGGTATCCACATTCTCGATAGGCAATGGTACCGCGGTGCTTGTAAGTATGTTAAATTTATCGTAAGCCATATTTTTAGTCATTGGTCATAAGTCATTGGTCATTTGTAGTCGCCCTTTTAATAAGACTGACGACTTGCGACTCAAGACTATGGACTGATTAAACAAGTTCTTCAATTAATGTTCTCGGATCTGTTACTACGCCGGTAACCGCTGCTGCTGCTGCAACCAGCGGGCTGGCCAGCATGGTACGTGCACCGGGGCCTTGTCTGCCTTCAAAGTTTCTGTTTGACGTACTTACCGCGTATTTGCCGGCAGGTACTTTATCATCATTCATAGCTAAACAGGCAGAGCAACCGGGCTGGCGCAATTCAAATCCGGCTTCGTTTAAAATAGCGAGTAAGCCTTCTTCTTTAATTTGCGCCTCAACAATGTGCGATCCCGGTACTAACCAGGCCGTAACATTGTCTGCTTTATGTTTGCCTTTTACCAACGAGGTAAATGCCCTGAAATCTTCTATACGGCCATTGGTACAGCTGCCCACAAAAACAAAATCAACAGGTTTACCTATCATGGCGTCACCTTCGTGGAAACCCATATAGCCCAATGATTTCTCGTAAGTTGCCACACCACCTTCAACCTGCTCGGCATCAGGGATATTGTGCGAGATTCCCATACCCATACCCGGGTTGGTACCGTAAGTGATCATTGGCTCGATAGATGAACCATCAAAAGTTAATTCTTTATCAAATACAGCGCCTTCGTCGGTTTTTAAAGTTTTGTAATAAGCTAACGCTTTGTCCCAGGCCTCGCCTTTAGGGCTAAACTCGCGACCTTTAACGTAGTTGATCGTGGTTTCGTCCGGAGCGATCATACCACCACGCGCGCCCATCTCAATGCTCAGGTTACAAACCGTCATACGGCCTTCCATGGTCATGTTCTCAAAAACATCACCGGCATACTCTACAAAATAACCTGTAGCGCCCGATGTAGTAAGTTGAGAGATAATGAATAAAGCCACATCCTTTGGCGTAACCATTTTACCTAATTTGCCATTAATATTAATGCGCATTTTTTTAGGTTTAGGCTGCATGATACATTGGGTAGCCAAAACCATTTCAACCTCTGATGTACCGATACCAAACGCGATAGCGCCAAAAGCGCCATGGGTTGACGTGTGCGAGTCGCCGCAAACGATGGTCGCGCCCGGTTGGGTAATACCATACTCAGGCCCTACAACGTGAACGATACCATTTTTTTGATGGCCCAATCCCCAGTGGCTGATGCCGTACTCGGCCGAGTTAGTTTCCAGCATGTGTAACTGGTTAGCCGACAGCGGATCGGCAACCGGCTGATCCTGGTGAATGGTTGGCGTGTTATGGTCGGCAGTAGCGAATGTACGGTTAGGGTACAATACCCTTGTATCGCGACTTTTTAAGCCTAAAAACGCTACCGGGCTGGTAACTTCGTGGATAAGGTGGCGATCAATAAAAAGCACATCCGGCCCGCCTTCGATCTTGCGTACTACGTGCGCGTCCCAAACCTTATCAAATAATGTCTTGCTCATTTTTTTATCCTGTTTTATTACAATCGGTTATACAAAGATAGCTTTATGCGAATTTTTTGTCGCCTACTAATGTTAACAGATCTTCATCATTTATATCTAATTTACTATCAGCCAAAGTAAGGAAGCGATGGTATGCATCGGCCAACTCGTCTTTGTTAAGGTTAAAACCTAAGCGCTCCAAATGGAACTTTAAAGCATGCCTGCCGCTACGTGCGGTAAGTACAATACTCGCGCTCGGGAAACCAACATCTTCCGGCCTGATAATTTCGTAGTTTTCGCGGTTTTTCAGGAAGCCATCCTGGTGGATGCCTGAACTGTGTGCAAAAGCGTTGCTGCCAACAATAGCCTTATTTGGCTGTACCGGCATGCGCATTTGCGAACTAACCATACGGCTAAGCTCATAAAAGTTTTTAGTGTTGATATTGGTATATAAGCCCAATACCTGGTGAGTTTTTAAGATCATCACTACCTCTTCGATAGAAGTATTACCCGCACGCTCACCAATACCATTAATGGTACCCTCTATCTGGCGGGCGCCGTTTTGCAGGCCTGCAACCGAATTTGCCGTAGCTAAACCCAAATCGTTATGGCAATGCACAGATATAATGGCCTTATCTATATTTTTTACGTTCTCTTTAAGGAATTTTATTTTTTCGCCGTATTGATCCGGCAGGCAATAGCCGTTAGTGTCGGGGATGTTTACTACTGTCGCGCCTGCTGCAATAACAGCTTCGATCATTTGCGCTAAATACCTTACGTCGGCACGGCCGGCGTCCTCGGCATAAAACTCAATATCTTCAACAGATCTCTTGGCGTATTTTACAGCTTCAACAGCACGCTCTAAAATTTCTTCGCGGGTGCTGTTAAATTTATGTTTGATATGCATGTCTGACGAGCCAATACCTGTATGTATGCGCGGGTGCTTAGCATATTTAAGCGACTCGACAGCGGCATCAATATCGCCTTTGTTGGCACGGGTTAACGCGCAAACGGTTGGGTTCTTTACAGCCTTTGAGATCTCTACCACGCTCTGGAAATCGCCGGGGCTTGATATCGGGAAGCCTGCTTCAATAATGTCAACGCCTAATGCTTCCAGTTCATGTGCAATCTCAATCTTTTCGGGGGTGGTTAACTGGCAGCCCGGTACCTGCTCGCCATCGCGAAGCGTGGTATCAAAAACATAGACTCGGTTTGGATCGTGTAACATATCTTTTCTTGTTTAATAGTTAGTCTTAAGCCTTTAGTCTTAAGTCTTGAGTCTTTTTCCTATCGAAGGATTTAAGACTCGAGACTTAGGACTTTAGACTAATAAATTAAGCTTCTACAGCCTGGTTCTCAGGGCGTAAACTGCGTACAGTTTTGCCTGCCTGCCATATTTCGCTGTCGCGTAACTCTGCTAATTCAGCATCCAATTTTTCGCGGTAATCTGTTTTGCTGTTTGAGTCGATAGAACGTTGTGACTCAACACCTGTAGCAACACTTTTGTAAAGGTCTTCAAATACAGGTTTAGTAGCGTCACGGAATTTTTTCCACCAATCTAACGCGCCGCGTTGTGCAGTGGTCGAGCAGTTTGCATACATCCAGTCCATACCATTTTCTGCAACTAAAGGCATTAATGATTGGGTTAACTCTTCAACAGTTTCGTTAAACGACTCGGAAGGAGAGTGGCCATTGCTGCGTAATACTTCGTACTGTGCAGCAAAAATACCCTGTATACAACCCATCAGCGTACCACGTTCGCCGGTTAAGTCGCTAAATACTTCTTTACGGAAATCTGTTTCGAACAGGTAACCGCTACCTACAGCAATGCCTAAAGCGATAACGCGCTCAAAAGCTTTGCCTGTAGCATCCTGGAAGATAGCGTAGCTTGAGTTTAAGCCACGGCCTTGCAGGAACATACGGCGTAATGAAGTACCTGATCCTTTTGGAGCAACCAAAAATACGTCAACATCAGCAGGAGGGATGATGCCTGTTTGCTCGTTGAAAGTGATACCAAACCCGTGAGAGAAGTATAACGCTTTACCCGGAGTAAGGTGTTTTTTAACAGTTGGCCATAAAGCAATTTGTGCTGCATCGCTTAATAAATAACAAATTACGGTGCCTCTTTCTAAAGCTTCTTCAATTTCAAAAAGGGTTTCTCCCGGTACAAAACCATCGCTGATAGCTTTATCCCATGATTTTGAATTTTTACGCTGACCAACAATTACGTTGATACCGTTGTCTTTTTGATTAAGCGCCTGACCCGGGCCTTGTACGCCATAACCAATTACAGCTACAGTTTCGTTTTTCAGGATCTCTTGTGCTTTCGATAAAGGGAACTCCTCGCGGGTTACTACATTTTCTTCAGTGCCGCCGAAATTTAATTTTGCCATTTTTTTGTTGTTTTATTGTTTGATTTCACCGATTCGCATCGATTGTTTATGATTACTTGTTTATTAATTAGCCCCCTCTAAATCTCCCCCGGTAGGGGAGACTTTTTTGAAAGCATTTTTTTATATTTCTTTTTTTAAGCCCTCCCTACCGGGGAGGGTTTGGGTGGGGCTACATGGTAAATACCTTGCTGCCTTTATTCAGGTACTCGTTCTCAATTACTTCTTCGCCCGGTTCTAATCTTTCAAACTCGCGCAGTTTTGAGTTAAAACCTTCGCTGTCTTTAATAATAGCTACCCTGGCGCTGCGTACAAACTCTATCAGCCCGAAGGGTTGCAGAATATTGATCAGGTTGTCGGTCTCTTCGCGATGGCCGGTTGTTTCAAACACGGTATAATCCTTACGGATCACTACAGCCCGTGCGCCATTTTCGCGCAGCAAACGTTCAACGCTAACCTTCTCTGCAATAATATCTGTCGATACCTTGTAAAGGGCCAGTTCCTGCCAGATCACATCCTCATTAGTATGGTAATATACTTTTAAAACTTCCACCTGTTTCTCGATCTGGCGGGTAAGTTTGCGTACTACTTCTTCTGATTCGGTGATAACGATATTAAAACGATGAATACTCTCGATCTCTGACGGAGAAGTATTCAAACTATCTATATTTATTTTACGGCGCGTAAATATGATCGCTATCCTGTTCAGCAAACCAACCTGGTTCTCTGTGTAGATAGTGATATTATATTCCTGCTTAATTGTTTCTTCGTTGCTCATTGTCTTCTTTTTTTAATAACTCCCCCTTTAGGGGGCAGGGGGGCGATTATTTAAGCCTGATCTCACTAACACTGCAGCCTTGTGGCACCATCGGGAATACATTGTTCTCTTTAGTAACCATCACCTCTAACAGGAACGAACCTTTGTTATCCAGCATTTCCTTTAACGCGCCTTGCAGATCTGCACGCTCATCTATGCGTTTACCCGGGATGCGGTAAGCCGCGGCCAATGCCACAAAATCAGGGCTTTGAATATCCACGAACGAATATCTGCGATCATTAAACAATTCCTGCCATTGGCGTACCATGCCCAGGAAACGGTTGTTCAGAATAATGATCTTCACATCAACGCCGCTTTGCATAATGGTGCCTAACTCCTGGCAAGTCATCTGGAAACCGCCATCGCCAATAATGGCTACCACGGTACGGTCCTGCGCGCCGTATTTAGCGCCTATGGCAGCAGGTAGTGCAAAGCCCATAGTGCCTAAACCGCCGCTGGTTACGTTGCTGCGTGTTTTGTTAAACTGCGCGTAACGGCAAGCTACCATCTGGTGCTGGCCAACGTCGGTTACAATAACTGCTTCGCCGTGGGTAAGGTCATTTAATTGTTTGATCACTTCGCCCATGGTCATTTCGCCTGATTGCGGGTTCAGTTCTTTTTCAATTACGGCCTCAACTTCCTTGCGGGTGTATTCATTAAATAGATTCACCCACTCGGTATGTTGTTTTTCTTCAACCAAAGCAGTTAACAAAGGCAATGTTTCTTTACAATCGCCCCATACAGGTACGGTTGTTTTAACATTTTTATCTATTTCGGCAGGGTCAATATCCAAATGGATAACCTGTGCCTGTTTAGCATATTTATCTAAGCGGCCGGTTACACGGTCGTCAAAACGCATGCCTATGGCAATCAACACATCGCACTCGTTAGTTAATACGTTAGGGCCGTAATTACCGTGCATACCCAGCATGCCCACGTTTAACGGGTGGCCTGTCGGGATAGCGCCTGCACCCAATACGGTCCACGCTGCCGGGATCCCGCTTTTTTCTACAAATGCTTTAAATTCCTGCTCGGCACTGCCTAATAAGATCCCCTGGCCAAATAAGATGAATGGTTTTTTAGCCTGGTTAATTAACGCTGCCGCCTGCTCGATATACTGCGGGCGCACAATAGGTTTTGGGCGATAGCTGCGGATATGCTCGCATTTGGTATATCCTTCATAATCAAATAGCTGGATCTGGGCATTTTTGGTGATATCAATTAAAACCGGACCCGGCCTGCCGCTTTTGGCTATGTAAAAAGCCTTGGCTATCACTTCGGGGATCTCATTGGCATCAGTTACCTGGTAGTTCCATTTGGTAACCGGAGTAGTGATGTTGATCACGTCGGTTTCCTGGAAAGCATCAGTACCTAAAAGGTGAGCGAATACCTGCCCGGTAATACAAACTAAAGGTGTGCTGTCAATCTGCGCGTCGGCTAAGCCGGTTACCAGGTTGGTAGCACCCGGGCCGCTGGTAGCGAAAACAACGCCCACTTTGCCAGAGGTACGTGCATAGCCCTGTCCGGCGTGTGTGCCGCCTTGCTCATGCCTAACTAAAATGTGGTTAAGCTTATCATTATAATCATATAAAGCATCATAAATAGGCATGATGGCACCACCCGGATAACCGAAGATGGTATCAACGCCTTCTGCAATTAATGCCTCTAATAAAGCTACCGATCCGGAAACCTTTGTGGTTGCCTTGGTAGCCGGTTGTGTTAGTATTTCTTGTTGTGCAACTTCCATACTGTTTATTTTTATTTCGAATTTCGGATGTTCGATTTCGAATTTATTTTAATAATTAATTTAAGCTTTTAGCTTTCGCCTTTCAGCTTTAACCGTTGAACTCATCTGTTACGCAACCTTCGGCTGCATTTGAAACAGTTTTGGCGTATCTGTATAATAAGCCTTTGGTAACTTTTAACGCGGGCTGCTGCCATGCGGCTTTGCGCGCTGCCATTTCCTCGTCAGACAGGATCACATTGATCTGATTAGTTGTAGCATCAATAATGATCTTATCCTCGTCCTTAATTAAGGCAATCGCGCCCCCGTCAAAAGCTTCGGGGGTGATGTGGCCTACCACAAAACCGTGTGTGCCGCCGCTAAATCGCCCGTCGGTAATTAATGCTACCGAGCTGCCTAAACCGGCGCCAAATATGGCTGAAGTCGGCTTAAGCATTTCGGGCATACCCGGCGCGCCTTTAGGGCCTACGTTGCGGATAACCACCACATCACCTTTTTTGACTCGGCCGCTTGATATGCCTGCTATCAGTTCAAATTCGCCGTCAAACACACGGGCAGGGCCTTCAAAATGAGTGCCTTCTTTACCGCTGATCTTGGCTACGCTGCCACCTTCGGCAATATTGCCGTAAAGTATCTGTAAGTGGCCGGTAGCTTTAACTGGTTTTTCAACCGGCCATATAATTTTTTGTGTATCAAATTCAATTTCAGGAACGTTTGCAAGATTCTCAGCAATGGTTTTACCGGTAACGGTCATACACTCGCCATGCAGCCAGCCTTGTTTAAGGCAATATTTCATTACCGCAGGTACACCGCCAATATTATGCAGGTCTTCCATCATATATTTACCGCTTGGCTTCATGTCTGCTAAAACAGGTATGCGGTTACTTATCGCCTGGAAATCATCCTGGGTCAGTTTCAGGTTAACACTTTTAGCCATAGCTATCATGTGCAATACCGCGTTGGTGCTTCCGCCCAATACCATAATTACCACCATGGCATTTTCAAATGCCTCGCGGGTCATGATATCGCTTGGTTTAATATCTTTTTCTAACAGGATCTTAATAGCTTTACCTGCCGCTAAACACTCTGCTCTTTTCTCATCGCTCAACGCAGGGTTTGATGATGAATAAGGCAAGCTCATACCCAATGCTTCAATTGCAGCAGCCATGGTGTTTGCAGTATATATACCACCGCATGCACCAGCGCTCGGACAGGCGTTTTTAATTACGCCCATAAAATCTTCCGGACTGATCGTGCCGGCCATTTTTTGGCCCAAAGCCTCAAATGCCGATACGATGTTCAGGTCTTCACCTTTCCAGTGCCCCGGTTTGATAGTGCCACCGTATACCATTATAGAAGGGCGGTTTAACCTGCCCATTGCCATAATAGAACCAGGCATGTTTTTATCGCATCCCGGCAGGGTAATTAAGCCATCATAATATTGTGCGCCGGTAACAGCTTCAATCGAGTCGGCAATAATATCACGGCTCACTAACGAGTAGCGCATGCCTTCAGTTCCGTTGCTCATGCCATCGCTCACGCCAATGGTATGAAAAATCAGCCCGACCAGATCCTCATCCCAGATACCTTGTTTAACAATCTTAGCCAGGTCATTAAGGTGCATGTTACAAGTATTGCCGTCATAGCCCATACTTGCAACGCCAACCTGTGCTTTTTTCATGTCGTCGTCTGTAAGGCCCACGCCGTAAAGCATGGCCTGTGCGGCAGGTTGAGTAGGATCCTGCGTAAAAGTTTTACTATATTTATTTAACTCTACGCCGGTTGTGCTGTTAGATGAACTCATTTTTTAGTAGTATTAGTTATTGCAGGAATTAGGTTTCCTAATGATTGCTTTTATGTTACTGTTAAGATAGACATCCACAAAAAAACTGGCAATAGGATATTGTATTTTTTTCAATTAAGTATTATATTCTTTTATTTATAATATTAATGATTTATAATTTGTTAAAATATGTATAATAAAGAATATAATTTTTAGCTTACTATACCAAAGTTCAAAACGGTATTCGGTATTGATTTTATGCATGCATAGCAAAGGGCGATTTTTCTGCCTGAAATTGGGGGAGGCTTATAAAAAGTTGTAATTTATAGATGTTATATTTGATGCTGATACCTGCTATTAAAGGATGAAAGAAACGCAATTTGAAATATTGTCAACACTACTGCTGAAAGACTATTGTGAAAGTATAAGCAACGTCATGATCAGAAAGTTTGATGCGCTAAAGGATAGTGAATTATCTGCAGATGCTTTTAGCTTTTATACATCGGTGTCAGCGGTGTTTTCATCAAAGATCGAGGGAGAGGAGATGGAGTTGGATTCTTTTATCAAGCATAAGCTGATGGGAGTGATGTTTACTCCCGATCATACACAAAAAATTGACGACCTGTACGAAGCCTACCAGTTTGCCAAACAATCGCCGTTAAACGCCGACACTATTAAACAAGCGCACACCTTATTAACCACACACATCTTACAAAAGGAGCAACGCGGAGCGTTACGCACCGGCAATATGTTTGTGACTACGAATGATGGCAGGATTGAATACGTAGCCTGCGCGCCGGGCAATGTAAAAGAAGAAATTGATAGGCTGTATAATGATATTGCACTATTATTCAATATTGACTTAAGCATTCAGGAGGTTTTCTTCTTTGCAGCAATGATACATTTGGTATTTGTAAAGATCCACCCGTTTAATGACGGTAACGGCCGCACAGCCCGCTTACTGGAGAAATGGTTTTTAGCGCAAAAACTGGGCGCTAAAGCCTGGTTTATTCAATCAGAAAAAAATTACTATACCAATCATCAGGTTTACTACCATAATATAAGGCTGTTAGGCTTGGAGTATGAGTTGTTGGATTATGCGCAGGCTTTACCGTTTTTGCTGATGTTGCCGGAGGCGCTGGTTATAGATAGTGAATAAGTTACTTTTTAAACTTTTTCCGAGGGCTTCGACTTGTGTGAAATACAGAGAAGACGACCACATTTTCTTCAAAAATCTCATAAACCACCACATAAGGGAAGGTTTTTAAAATGATTTGGCGATAATTTTTGTTGATTATGGTATATGCGGCAGGCCAGGTTTCAATTTTGTCATAACAGCTTATTAGTTCAGCTATAAACAACTTCCCTAAACCGGGTTGTTGCTCTTCATACCAATTATAAGCTTTTTCAGCCATACCGGTCGCCCGTGGACGAATGATAAGCTGATACATTAAGTAGTACGATTTCCCATAATGATCTGCAATGATTCTTTCCGTGTATGAGATTTACTTTTCCCGCTCAAATACAACTCTCGTTCTTCATCCAGTATTTGAAGTTGTTCTTTAGATAATTTAAACGCTCCTTCCTTCTTATTATCAATTTTTAACAATGTATAAATAGCCTTCACTGTGCTATCATCAGCATCAGCTAAATAGGTTATTAATTTTTGTCGGATGGATAATGTTGCCATAGTATGTATTTATAATACAAATTTAATATTTTTCAATGTAAACTTTAAAACAAAAAAGCCCGGACAAAATCCAGGCTTTCTATAAAGTATCTTAAAGTTTAGCGTTGTTCTATACCTTCGGCAAGTACGGTTACTACATTGTTTAAAGCTTCAACAACACCACCTTTTATATAAAAAACTTCTTCTTTACTACTGCCTCGTACAACCACCTTGCCGTCTTGCAGGGTAGAAATGATAGGGGCGTGGTGGCTTAATATCTCAAAAAAACCCAAAGTGCCCGGAAGGGTTACCGAGGTAGCCTCGCCTTCAAACACTTTTTTATCGGGGGTAAGGATTTCTAATGTCATTTTGTTAGTCTTAAGTCGTAAGTCTTGAGTCCTAAATCAAAATATACTTCTGACTTTGGACTCAAGACTACAGACTATGTTAAGCGTTCGCTTCTTCTAATAATTTTTTACCTTTTTCAATAGCGTCTTCAATGCTGCCTACAAGGTTAAATGCACCTTCAGGATATTGATCTACTTCGCCATCCATGATCATGTTGAAGCCTTTAATAGTATCTTTAATATCAACCAATACGCCTTTCAGACCGGTAAATTGCTCAGCAACGAAGAAAGGTTGAGATAAGAAACGTTGCACACGACGTGCGCGTGATACCACTAATTTATCTTCTTCAGACAACTCGTCCATACCTAATATGGCGATGATATCCTGTAGCTCTTTATAACGTTGTAAAGTTTCTTTAACACGTTGAGCAGTGTTGTAATGCTCGTCGCCTAAGATAGCAGGGCTCAGGATCCGTGAAGTCGAATCCAAAGGATCCACCGCAGGATAGATACCAAGCTCGGCAATTTTACGTGATAATACGGTTGTAGCATCTAAGTGGGCAAATGTTGTTGCCGGTGCAGGGTCAGTCAAATCATCCGCAGGTACGTAAACGGCCTGTACAGAGGTAATTGAACCACGTTTTGTTGAAGTAATACGCTCCTGCATGGTACCCATCTCTGTTGCCAAAGTTGGCTGGTAACCTACTGCCGAAGGCATACGGCCCAATAATGCTGATACTTCAGAGCCGGCTTGTGTAAAGCGGAAGATGTTATCAACAAAGAATAATATATCACGGCCTTTACCTTCTGCGTCACCATCGCGGAAATATTCTGCGATAGTTAAACCAGAAAGTGCCACACGTGCACGTGCACCAGGAGGCTCGTTCATTTGTCCGAAAACGAAGGTTGCTTTTGATTCTTTTAAAGCTTCGTTGTCAATTTTAGTCAGATCCCAGCCGCCTTCTTCCATTGAATGCATAAATGCATCGCCATATTTTATAATGCCTGATTCCAGCATTTCACGTAAAAGGTCATTACCCTCACGTGTACGCTCGCCCACACCGGCAAATACTGACAAGCCATCATACGCTTTCGCGATGTTGTTGATCAGCTCCTGGATCAATACGGTTTTACCAACACCGGCACCACCGAACAATCCAATTTTACCACCTTTTACATAAGGTTCTAATAAGTCGATTACTTTAATACCGGTAAACAATATCTCAGACTCGGTAGACAGGTCCTCAAAACGTGGAGGGGCAGCATGTATAGGGCGTCCATTAGTTTTGTCTAAGTTTGCAATGCCATCGATAGCATCACCAACTACGTTAAATACACGGCCTTTAATGTTATCACCGACAGGCATTTTTATTGCCGATTCAAGGTCAAGAACGGGCATGCCGCGCAATAAACCATCTGTTGAATCCATCGCTACCGCACGTACGCGGTCCTCACCTAAGTGCTGTTGCACCTCTAAAACAACCTTTTGGCCATTTTCTTTGGTGATCTCAAGCGCACTGTAAATTTTAGGAAGATGTGCATTCTCTGCAAAACTAACGTCGACTACCGGACCGATGATCCGTGATATTTTTCCAATGTTTGGCATATATAACCGGGTATTTTTTTAAATATATTGTTAAAATAGTTTAAAACCTTTTTAGCGCTATTTCAGGGCGCAAAGTTAAGGTTTATAATACAATATTAAAATACTTGAAGTGAGATTTTTTTACACTTATGATTAATAAATCGGCAACGATTTAACGGTTATAGCCAATTATTTTTTGAAAAGTGCTTTGTATGCTATAAAATATTAATATTTAAACAATTGTGCTTACTACTTTCAGGCACCAAAACTCAAAACTATTTTACCAATATGTTGGCTGCTTTCCATTAGGACATGTGCCTCGGCAGCACGATCGGCGGGGAATACAGCATTGATCACCGGCTTTATTTGTCCTGAAGCTAAAAATGGCCAGATGTTTTGTTGCAAAGCGCGGGCTATGGCGCTTTTAAATTCGACACTGCGCGGGCGCAATGCCGAGCCGGTTATTGTAAGCCGCTTGCGCAGGATAACAGAAAGATCAACCTGGGTGTCTTTACCTTCCATCATGTTGATCATTACCAGGCGGCCATCCTCGGCCAGGGCTTGCAAGTTGCGTGGCGTGTAGTTACCGCCTACCATATCTAAGATAACATCTACGCCCTTGCCATTGGTTGCTTGTTTTATTATGGCTTCAAAATCTTCGGTTTTATAGTTGATGGCTTTGGCTGCGCCGAGTTCTTCGCAAAACTTACATTTCTGTTCAGATCCTGCCGTTACATAAACCGTGTTGCCCATAGCCTTTGCCATTTGGATGCCGGCTACGCCGATACCGCTGGAGCCACCATGAATAAGCAGGATTTCGCCGGGTTGCAGCCGCCCGCGGTCGAACACGTTGCTCCAAACCGTAAAAAAGGTTTCGGGTAACGACGCTGCTTCAATAAAGCTAAGATCCTGTGGAATAGGCAGGCATTGCCCTTCGGGGACGTTGCAATATTCGGCGTAACCGCCGCCTGTAACCAGGGCGCAAACTTCATCGCCAACTTTAAGGTGGCTTACATCGGCACCTATATGGGTAATGGTTCCTGCTATTTCTAATCCCGGGATATCCTGTGGCGCACCAGCAGGCGGCGGATAATGCCCTTTTCGTTGAGCGATATCCGGCCGGTTAACGCCTGCCGCAGCAACTTTTATCAGCACTTCTTTTGCGGCATAGGCGGGTATAGGTCTTTCGGTAATTTGTAAAACTTCTGGTGCGCCGGGTTGGGTGATGATGATCGCTTTCATTCAAATAAATATCGGGATTATAACTGTTGATTATGAGTTAATGTTTTATATCCAACCCCATAATCTGCACCTTATACTCCGCAGGTAGCAACGCATTTCTCAAAAAGCTTTCAACCCTTAATCGCCTTAAAAATCTATATGCATTCAATACAGGCTTTACCCAGTCTGGCTTGCCTAAGTCAAGTAAGCTGCTAACCTTCGAAGGCACCAGTAACAATTGCACTTTTACCAACAACGCATACCTTAACCAGCCCAAGTGCTTTTTGTATTGCTGGTAAAGGTGATAGGTATAGGTGCTGTTAGCCAGGTCTTGTTGCAGGTGTTCCCGGCGCATTTGCTGCCAATCAGTAAAATTGCCGGGCAGCCCGGTTAATTGCATTCGTAAGCCTACACGGTAAAACACATCAAACACTTCACTTTGTTCGGCGCGCGTGAGCGGCCTGTCCAATAATTCGAACGAGCGGATGGAATAATCTATCAGCATAAATAACACGTCGCGGTATGCCCAGTCGGGTATCTGTGCGCCGCGGTTTTCTTCAACGCCTTTATGTATCGCGGTGATCTTATCAATTGATGCCAGCGCTGCCTGTTCTTTGGCGAAAATGATCTGCCGGGCATAGGTGACGGTCGAGAATAATCGCCCTAATGGGTCAGCCGGAAGCCTGTCTGTATAGTATAGCCAGTCCACCGCTTTATTTAAAGCAAACTCGGCAGCCGAGCCGGCAAAAATAAACAGCGTGGTATCGGCCTTCCCCCAGATCTTACGCACAATAGAATCCTGGTCTACAAAATGTTTCATGGCAGTGTTGTTAAGCGTATAATGGCCCGGTAGCAGGGTATCAGCAATAACAATGTAACCGCGCCGAACGAACAATCTATCATGGTCCAGAAAAACGGTATGCCCCTTATACTGCCCGCTATAAAAGCCAACGGGAAAATGCAAACACTGGTTATCAGCCCAAATTCAATTACCCATATATTTTTTACCGGATCTTTAAGCGGGCCAATAAATAATACCGCCAGCATTAGGTGGGCAAAAGCCAGCCAATCTGTACCATAACTTAAAAACGGGTAATTGAGGTTGGTTATTTCTACCGCACCATAAACTTTGTTTAGCCACATGCTCATGATGCCTGTCGTGGATTGATGCTCGACGAGGATTGCCAATTCTGTTTCGATAGGGAACGCGGTAATGCCGCTTAACAACAAGCCGGCTATCACTATATAGATACGTACTTTGATACGATGTTGCAGTTTAATTTTTTGTAGCGCGTTCATGGCCAAATAGTTTTTCAATAATGAGCACTAATAAAATACCCAGGGTGTAAGCAAGCATATCAACAAAGGAGAAGTAGGTACCCATAACTATCCGCGCTATTTTACAGTCTTGCAAGCCCAACAAATTTACCAGGTGGAAGTATTGGGTTATCTCAATAAAATAAGAAAACAGCAGTACGCCAATAGCAGTGCGAAGCACAGGTGTGTCAAAAAATGTCCTTACAAAACAGTAAATCAATATCACCACCAAAAAATCACCACCGTAGGGGCGAATGATTGCATCGTCCATATACCGGCCAATTAATACTTCGGTTAAAAACAATAAAATGGTTAGCAGGAAATAACGGATGTTGAAACGAAACATAGACCAGCGATTAAAAGTACTTTGAGTTACAAAGTAAAAGATATTATTTTGATTTTTCAAGGCGCAAATAATTATTACTTACAGATTATCATTGCTAAGCTTTAATAATATTTCTTTGCAGAAAAAACAGAAAACAATGTCATTAACCATCGGCCAGCCGGCACCACAGTTTACTTTATATTCATCAGCGTTAAAAGAAGTTTCATTGGCCGATTTTAAGGGCCGTAAAGTGGTGATCCACTTTTTCCCGATGGCGTTTACCGGTGTTTGCACCACGCAACTGTGCACCGTGCGCGACAGTTTTGGCTATTACGACGGCTTGAACGCGACTATCTTGGGCATATCTGTCGACTCGCCTTTTACCCTGGCTAAGTTTAAAGAAGAGAACAACTACCAGTTTGACCTGCTATCTGATTTTAACAAAGAGGTATCAACCGCGTACGATGCTATCTATGAGGAATTTGCGTTTGGCCTGAAAGGCGTATCTAAAAGAGCAGCCTTTGTTATTGATGAAGAGCAGAACATTATTTACGCGGAAGTACTGGAATCTGCCGGTGATTTGCCTGATTTTGCAGCGATTACAGAAAAAGTGAAGTAATTTTCAAATATTTTCGACACTTTTAAAAAGAAATCCTATTTTTGCAGTCCGTTAAAAAAAGCGGATATTTAAAATAGAACAACGCATTTGTAGCTCAATTGGATAGAGCATCTCACTACGGATGAGAAGGTTTGGGGTTCGAATCCCTACAAGTGCACCAATAAATTAAGCCTTTCTGTGTAATACCGGAAGGCTTTTAATTTGAAAAACGCGCATGCTCAACTTAGTGTTATTTGGCCCGCCGGGAGCTGGGAAAGGTACTCAATCACAAAAACTTATCGAAAAACACGGTCTAATACACTTGTCGACCGGAGATCTTCTTCGCGGGGAAATCTCACAAGGCACTGATTTGGGTTTAGAGGCAAAAAAGCTGATGGACGAGGGTTTATTGGTGCCCGATGCGGTTGTAATAGGCATGATAAGCAATAAACTTGACGCTAATAAAGACGCTGAAGGCTTTATTTTTGATGGTTTTCCACGCACGGTAGCTCAGGCACAGGCTTTGGATGATCTGCTTAAAAGTAAGAAATCGGCCATATCAGGCATGATAGCGTTAGAGGTTAATGATGATGAACTGGAGCACCGTTTATTGTTAAGGGGCAAAGAATCAGGCCGCCCGGATGATGCTAATCCTGAGGTTATCCGTAAAAGAATAAAAGAATATAATGATAAAACGGCACCTGTTGCCAGTTTTTATAAAGACCAACACAAATTTAAAAGCATAAACGGAATAGGATCAATAGCCGAAATATCAGGCGCTATTGAAACGGTTATTGCTTCTTATTAATTTCGAATTTCGGATGTTCGATTTCGGATTGCTAAAAATTCGAAACTTTCCGCTTAAATCCGAAGTTCTAAATTCGATATCCGAAATCAAATGGCAGGTTCAAATTTTGTTGATTACGTAAAAATTTGCTGCCGGTCCGGCAAAGGCGGCGCAGGTTCGGCCCACTTACATCGCGACAAACATACCGCGACCGGCGGACCCGATGGCGGCGATGGCGGGCGTGGCGGGCATGTTATTGTAAAAGGTAATACGCAGCTTTGGACCCTACTTCACTTAAAATTCAGAAAACATGTTATTGCCGGCGATGGCGAGCCGGGCAGCAGCTCATTAAGCACCGGTAAAACCGGCAGGGACGAAATACTGGAAGTTCCGCTGGGCACTATTGCGCGTGACGCGGAAACCGGCGAGATACTATTTGAAATAAACACCGACGGCGAAACTAAAATACTAACCAACGGTGGCCGTGGCGGCCTGGGTAATGCCAATTTTAAAACCGCTACCCGGCAAACCCCGCGTTTTGCACAACCAGGCGAAGAAGGCCAGGAGGTATGGAACGTACTTGAATTAAAAATTTTGGCCGATGTGGGTTTGGTAGGGTTCCCTAACGCGGGTAAGTCTACCTTGCTGTCGGTAGTATCTGCAGCGAAGCCTGAGATAGCCGATTACGCCTTTACTACGCTTGTGCCCAACTTAGGTATCGTAGCTTACCGCAACAACAGATCGTTTGTTATGGCAGATATTCCGGGGATCATTGAGGGTGCATCAAAAGGGAAAGGCCTGGGGATCAGATTCCTTAAGCATATCGAACGTAATGCGGTGCTGCTTTTTATGGTTCCGGCCGATACCACCCGTACTATTAAAGAAGAATACGACATCCTGTTAAAAGAACTGAACGAATACAACCCTGAGCTTATGCACAAACCACGTGTGCTGGCTATTACCAAGGCTGATATGCTGGACGACGAGTTGGAAGCAGAAATGAAGCAGCAGGTACCGACAGATATCCCGTCGATTTTTATATCATCAGTAGCTCAAAAAAATATTGATGGGTTGAAAGACCTGCTTTGGCGGGAAATCAATAATCAGTAGTCAGTTTGCAATAATCAGTAGTCAGTTTGTGCACTTGCCGCTTGGCTACTACTCCTTATATATTAACTGATAACCCGGTCGCGGATCTTTGCGGCGGGGTTGCCCTGGTAGATAGAGTAAGCCTCCAGATTTTTTGTGGCTATAGAGCCGGTGGTCAATACCGCGTGCGACGCAACAATAATTCCCTGGTTGATTACTGCTTTCGCGCCTATCCACACGCCATCTTCAAGTACAACTTCGCCGGTTATTAAGTTAAAGGATGTCTTTTTGTAATTGTGGCTGCCGGTAAGTATCATAGCTCCCTGCGAAATACATACGTTTGAGCCGATAGTTACCATTACTAAATTATCTATCCAAACGTCTTCGCCTATCCATACTTCATCGGCAACAGTTAGGTTCCAGGGGTATTTGATGTTGACGTTGGGTTTTATCTCCACTTGTTTGCCAATTTTGGCGCCGAATAAACGTAACAGGACGTTTTTTATACTGTAGACAGGGAAGAGGCTTGTTTTAAATACAAAGCCGTTTACATAATACCAAAGAATTCTTTTTATCATGCTACCCCCGGGATGGTAAGGCGAATTGTTATAATACTTGAGATCAGTTTTTTGCATGCTGTTTATTTTCGGTAACGTCATTTTTTACCCAACAATAAAGGCTGATGATGATGATGATATAGATGAATATATTAAAAATAGTGTGATGATCTATAGGATTAATTTTTTGCTTGTTCCAAAATAAAGCAAGTGTTACAAAGCGCAGCACGTTTAAAAATTCGATAACCAAAATGCCTGATACAATGAAAATCAATTTTGCCTTACGCGGTTTGGGATACGCCAGTACAAAAGCGGTAAAAAAACTAATGACACCTAACCCCAGACAAGAGTAAACCACCTGGATTAAACCGTGACCGGCAACTAACAGTTCGGTATCATTGGTAACAACACCATAACCTAAGCTTTTAAGGATAGCAGCGGTACAACTCAACAATACGTGGCGCAGCCCCCGGATATAATTAAAATGATCGGCCAAAAATGGGTTATAGTGGTTACCCGGGCTGGTGAGCCCGAAAAAAAGTATGTTGAAATAATAAAAACATACAAACAGCCCAATAAACCACAGCGCGAATTTTATAGGATTGTAACGGTTATTTGGAATCATGCTGCTGTTTTAAAATTTCGTCTATCTTAATATCAACAATTAGCCTGAACCAAAAGCCTTGTAAAAAATGAAATATAATACCTGTACGGCCATCCAGAATACCCAATTGAAAAATGAGGCGCTGTGTAAAATATAATGACGGGCGCACATAGCGCGGCAGTTTCCACCAGATCTTTTTAAACCAGGCCTTACGCTCATTGGGCGATCCCCAAAATGCCGGCTTTTCTGTTTGCATGGTGGGCGATTGCATGCGTTCTACTTCCTGTTGGGCTACCAGGTCGCTGTAACGATTATGTTTGTCTATCCAAAAGCTTATATTGTTCTCTTTCAGGTTTTCCTCCAACAAATAACCATCCTTCCAAACCTCGGTTTTTCCTGGTACAACAAAACGATGGTCCATTTTTTCGGTGATGTCTGAGTAGCCAACGCCGTACCTGAACATTTTCAGTAAATAAAACGGGTAATAGCCGCCATGCTTTATCCAACGGCCTTTAAAAAAGTTTTTACGGTTAAAGTAGATTCCGTTTAGGCCGACACGGTCCTCGTCCTTAAAATCAACCAGGTATTGTTTTAATTCGGGGGTTACAATCTGGTCGGCATCCAGGCAAATTAGCCAGGGCGTTTGTACCGGACAGTTTTTAAGGGCAAAGTCCCATTGCGACGGATGGTTCTCGAAAGCGTTGTACAGAAACTTAACGCCAAACTCCTCTCCAATTTTAACGGTAGCATCCGTACTGCCGGAGTCAACAATAAATACCGGCGCGTTTAAATCGGCAATAGATCGCAGTAAACGCGGCAGATGTTGCTCTTCGTTATAGGTTAAAATGATAAAGGAGTAAGTGCTCAATTCAACCTGGCTTTAAGGATCATGGATTTATAAAAATACGGAATCCTTCCGCAGCCTTTAAATTCGATATTTGTAAACCCGGCATCTGTTAACGCTTTGCTTAATGTTTTTCTTGACCAGATTTTAATATGCCCGCCGTGCCACATGGGGTCCATATGTGTATCCCACTTGTTAAACAGGCTCAATGTCAGGTTTTTTAAATAACCGTGATAAGGCGTAGTGATTATAATTTCGCCCCCGCCGGTAAGTTGTTGCTTACAAAAATCGATGAATCCTTCCGGATCATATAAATGCTCAATAACTTCTGTTGATATGATCGTATCAAATTTCTGGCCCTGTAATTCTTCAGGCAGTTTACCGGTTGACAGGTCCTGTAGAAAAAATCTGTCGGAGCTTGTTTCACGGGCTATAGCTATGCCTTCGGCGGACGCATCGGTGCCAAACGCATTGTAGCCTATTTTTAAAAGCAAATTAACCAAATATCCATTGCCGCAACCCAGATCAAGAATGCATTTGTTTTTACTTTTATCCAGCATAGATAATAGCGGCTGCTGTAAATAGCCGAAAGTATGTGCGGGATCGCTGACGTAGAAACCGTAATCTTTATAATCGGCCATGGTTAATAACTTGTTGATACATATCTATATATTTTTTGATCAATTGAGCATCGTCAAAATCGCGATGAATTATTGGGGGGGCATCAAGACTGATTTGAGCCAATAGGTCCATTTTTGTAGCCGCTATATCGTTTATCGTTCCGCTTATTGATTGCGGCGTAGTTTCACAGGTCCAGCCTAAATTATTTTTAACCACATAGTCGGCCAGCCCCACGTATTCACTTATCAAAACCGGAGTACCTGCGCTAAGGCTCTCAATAACCACATTGCCGAAATTTTCATTGTACGAAGGTAATATTAACAGGTCATGATCGCTAAAAACATCAAATTTGTTCTCGTTTTGAAAACCCACCCAGCTAACGTTACTATTGCTCAGATTATATCGTATAATGTTTTTTAAAAGATCGATATAGGCTTCGTCGCCATCACCGGCAATGGTTAAATGATAAGGTATGGTTAACATCGGTAATGCATGCAATAAAATATCAAGACCTTTTTTTTCTTCTATTCTTGAAAAAAAAAGCAGTTTTAAAACTTTACCGGATGTTGTTTTTTGGATTGATGACGGGGCGATCTTAACAAAATTCGGTATGTCAAACATTCGCTTTGGTGTGATGATTTCTGCCAGGTCCTTGAGTTCGGCGTTTGACGTAGCATGTACGTATGATTGTCTTAGTAAACGTTTTCCTAACAAATTATGAAGTAATTTTTTTGCAAAATTATTTTTGTTTGTAAAGGAGTAACTGCTTAATGTACCCCGCGGTGAAATGATCAACGGAACATTACGCATTACTGCAACCAAGGCAGACAATACCGAAACAAGGTTCCACCAAGCGTGGATATGTATTACCTCAAACGTAGGAGCATCTTTCCATAACTTGGTTAACAGTGCGGGAGAAAGATGGCTATGATCTTTAGTGATTCGTTTAAAATAAATTACGTCAACACCATCTACAACGGTTGTTTTGTTTACGGTTACCGGTAATTCGTCTTTGCCGTTGGCGGTAGTTGTAAAAACGGTTACGCAATTGCCGGCTTTTACCAGTTGCTCGCTTAATTTTGCGACCGACATAGTCGGGCCGCCATAAATATAAGCCGGTTTGTAGGACGCATTGATCTGTAATATTTTCAAATTTCTTCTAAAATATTCCTGGCCTTTAACACTTTATGTAAAATAAGCATAGTGGCGTAACTCCAAAAAACAGAGTTTAGCATAAACTCAAAGCTTAAACCCCGCCAAAAGATCTGGAACAGCCCCGAAAATATCAGGGCGGTGCCTAAAATGTAGCCGCCAAACAGAAACTCTGCTTTTTGCGAGATCACTTGTACCGCAGCCCCGTAAATCAATAACGATAAAAACACGCCTAATGCACCGCCGGATAAATAGCCATCAACAATGTAGGCTGGTTTTGCAGAAACATTTGAACCCCTGCGGATAACGCCCGCGTTGTACACCCGCTCCATTACAAGGGCTTCTGTACTTGGTTTTGATGGCCAGAAGATCCGCGGAATAACAGAGATAAAAGATTGCTTTACCAGGTCAAAATTATAATAATCTACATATTGAGGAGTAGATTGTATAAAGACGGTAAACATATCAACTTCACTTAGCCGATAAACTAAAAATCCCCAATTACTGTTTTCATCGTCACTTTGTTCGGAATTAAAGGTAGCATCAAGTGCTATTTTATAGGCGTCGTCCGAATCCACGTTATCGCCCCAAGCGTTTTGACGGAAAACCTGGTTATACATCGGCAAAAAGATAAAAAGTAAAGCTAGTATCGGCACAAAAATAAGCAACACGATCTTTTTGTATGTTGGATATAAAAAGATGCCTAAAACCAAAATGCTCAGGATTATAGGTTCTTTGAACCCCGATGTTAATGCCTGGTAAAAGTTAGACAGGTACAAAAACACACAAAATAGTGTATTAAAAACTTTATTTAGCGGGATAGCAAAGGCAAGAGCCAATGTGCCTGCAATAAAGCTTAATGTGCTGAACTGGTTTGCAAATTGAGAAAGGCCATTGGTACTTGCCACTAAAACTGTTAGCGGAAGAAATATGACCGCTATGATGAGCAAAATGTTGGCGATCTTTGCATTTTCGACCTTGTATTTTTGCTTAATGGGGTACCGCATAGACAACATTAAGCCGGTTACGAAAGCGGCGTGGCCTAAAACGTAATAACGTTGGCATTGGGCTGTAAGCGTCAGCTTATCATAATCGACGACAAAAAAACTACCGGGCGCAACGTCGGCGTTAACACCTAATAAATTCAGAAAATAAAAGATAGAGGTACAGGCCATATAGCCTATAAAAATTATCTGTACCAGGAATATGGGCCGCATCAATTGCTCGGCAATCGGTCTGTCTTTGGGCAGGGGTTTTAACCAGCCCGAGTAAGAAATAAAAAATATAAAAAATGAACCGAGCCAGGCCGTAGAGTAAGAGATAATACTATCGTCCTTTATCAGCAAAGCTAGCACCCACGGCAGGTACAATATAAAATATCGCCCGAAGGATTTACTTGTTTCGGCCATTTTTATAGTTGATGATATGAGTTACCTGGGCGTCAAAGCTCCAGTCTTGAATTATTTTATATGAGTTGCGCCCCATTTCAGCTAATCCACTTTTTCCTTTATGAACCAGTCTGTCTAATTTATCGGTTATCGAAGTGAGCGAACCGGCCTCAAATATATCCCCGTTAAAATCAGCTTTAACCAGGTCTGCAGCGCACCCAACTTTATCTGACACCAGAATAGCTTTACCGCAAGCCATCGCTTCGTTAACAGCTAATCCCCATGTTTCACTGGTAGACGGAAGGCAATAAATATCTGCCGCCTGGTATATTACAGGCAGAGCGGTTTGGTTTACAAAATCTGAAAAATGGATCTTGACAGAAACTGTACTACTTGTCGCCATTGCATTCAATTTTTGCTCGTCCGGGCCATTACCTACCAAAAGTAAATGCACCTTTGGATGAGCCGAATTAATAAATGCGGATATTAACAAATCAAGCGACTTAACATTTTCAAATTTACCAGCATATAGTATCAGTATGTCTTTTTCGTCCAGTTTTAATGACGAACGTAAATCATCCGCCCCGGCGGGATCCGGATTGCTGAACCGGTCATTATCAACCGCGTGCGGCACGAAGATAAGCTGACTGTCTTTTAATCCATATTTTTTGAAATAAGCTTTGTTATTAGTTCCGACGTATAAGGCATAATCTATGTGTTTATACACCCATCTTAAATATATAGATCGTAACAAATTCCTGAACCCTTTTTGTTTATTAAGCAGTACCGAGTCGCCACGAAAAAGTATCGGTATCTTGTTTTTAAAATGCCGCAATACGCTTAAATGACTTTTAAACGCCCAGCCATATACTAATATCATATCGGGCTGCCATGCCCTGATCTGTTCATTAAGGCCGGGGGTATCAATGCCATTAAAATGATGTGTGCCGGGATCTGTAGCTATGTTATCGGCCCATTGATAATTGTAGCCGTCTAAAAGATCAATATCCCATTTAATTGTTTTGCCGAAGCCCGGGTCGTATTTGTTCATGGACCCTTCTCCCCAGGTGTAAAAAACCATCAAATCTGTTTTTTCGGCCAATAGTTTAAATACTGGTGTATAGTATTGAATGGGGTGGGTAACTACAATAGCCAGGCGTTTCATTTTTTGGCAGTACGGTTCATAAAAGGCTGCTCAAGCAAATAAAAGCTGGCAGCAGCTATAGGGGTCAACAGAATTACGCTGATAAAAAATGTGATCAATGGAGCTGACAGGTTATGAATATGAGGAAAAAAGGCCATTGTTTTTTCACCCACTATTGGATAAATCAACGCGTGCCATAAATAAAAACTGAACGAGATCTTACCAATAAAACTTAAGACAGGGTTACCCAAAAATGCTTTGAGCAATTTTTTTGATGTTAATGCCATGTATATGATACCGCTGAAGCCTAAACCCATTATTGTAAAGCCTGCCAGCTTAAATAAATTATAATAATCTTTATCCAGGTTTAGTACCGGTTTAGATAACAATGCCCTGCCACAGTAAGTTATTAGTACAAAACTGATGAAATATGCAGGGCGATATTTTAGTTGAAGGTCGCCACGTGTTAATAATATATTGCCGGCCAAAATCCCCCACATAAACTCAAAATACCTGAAAATGATTTGCGAGGTTAACTGGTCCGATCCGGATTTTAAAAACAGTACGCTAAGAACCGCGATGATCAACATTAAAAAAGCGATGATCAAAAATGTTTTTTTAAAGCCCGGTTTATCCTGGTAGATGAGCAGGAACGGAATGATGATATAAAATTGCCACTCGGTTGTTAAAGACCATAATATGGATACAGGCGTATAGTTGGATAAAATACCGTTTAAGTAGGCCAAACCGGTAAAAATACTTGGTAATACCGGGTAAGCGGGGTCTCTGAATTTTGCCGATATAATATAGACCATGCAAGCTGTATAAAAAGCGGGCGATAGCCTTATCCATCTTTTTTTGATAAATGTCCAAAAGTCTGCATTGGAAAAGCTTTTATTTTTTGCATAAAAATAATACATACAGAACCCGCTTATTACAAAAAACAGGTCGACGCCATTGCCTGCTAAAGCAAGAACAGATGCAATGTCAAAACCTGCAATGACACAACGCGGATTGCTGTGCAGGGTCCAAGTATGGATCCATAAAACGCCCAAAGCCGCTATAGCGCGCAAACCGTCAAGAGGAGCAAATCGGTTCTTAATACTTACAGCAGGTGTACTACCATGTTGGGCTGTCATTTTGATAAAGCCAGATCAAAAAGATCACATTGTTTTTTAGTCATGTTCACTGCCGAGTATTGGTCAATAGCATCTTCATCATAAGCGGGACCGGCCAGCGTACCATTTACCAATTGGGTAAGAAAATTCAAGAGCTTATTATCCAGATCTGCCGACGCGTCGTAACTATAAGCATACGGTACTTTGCACGCATTCAAAACATCTATTGCAGGGCTTTTTGAATTGAATATGGTTAGCAAAGGCCTTTTGACCATAAGGTATGGATATATTTTTGATGCCGTATATTTCGGATCGTCCGAACCCGGAATAAATAACGCGTCTGCCTGTTGTAGTGTAGCTAAAGCATGATAATAGCTAATACGGTTGGTTGTTTCAATTACGTTATCGGCTACGCCTGATTGCTTTGCTAAAGGTAATATGGTTGTTTCGCCCTGGCCATCAGGAGCGTAGCTGGTGCCGATAAAATAGAACCTGAGCTGATTAAATAGTTGCGGAGAAGTTTCCAACCCTCTTTTTAATGCGTTAAATACAGGTGTAATGGCATTATGCATATCCAGGCCACCGCGGCCTATGTAGACTATGTTTTTAAACCCGGGCTCAAGCAGGCTGGTAAAGTTGTTCTTGTTTTTTTTGGCGATCTCAAAATCCGGCTCAAAACTGCCGAAGGTTATGGTTGCCGCCGGGATATCTTTTATTTCAGGATACCGGTTCTTCAGGTCGGTAATATAACTTTCAGAAACACTGATCAAGCCATCGGCTTTTTTTAATGCGATTGGTTCTAAATATTTATTAAGCCGGTAAGAGAGCCAATATTTAGGCGGCTGCTGGTGTTTGGGCTTATCCTGATAATATTCAGAGTGCCAGGGATCCTGCATATCTATTACATACGGAACGCCAAAGCGTTTTTTCCAGTAAGCGCCTAATGTACAGATAGCAAACTGGGTGGTCGAAAAATAGATAAGATCGTATCGCTTATCCCGTAATAATTCATTCACTTTTTTCTGATAAAAAATATACGAACGGTAAGCAATATTACCAACGCCAAACTTGCTGACGGTTGCTTTATTTAGTGCTTTTACCCGGTGGATCTTTATATCCCCCGGCACGGTTTCAACCAGTAATTCATCTTTTACCAGGTCAGAATAAACGGGATCTACAATTACCACCTCGGCCTCCCAGCCGTATTGTTTAAAGTAGGGCAGGCTCATCCTGACACGGTGAGTATCCGGCGTATTGGTAGGCGGGAAATAAGGGGATATGATCAGTAGTCGTTTCATTTAATTATCTAATGTTTGTTTAACAACCGTCAAAAATTTCAGGCTTTCAGTCTCCCAGTTATATTGTGTTTGCGCTAAATGTAAAGCTTCGTTTTTACATTTTGTAAGATGCGTTCTATCTTGTTGAAAGCTCGATAAAATGTCTGCCAGTGCGTGTTCATCACCATTTGGGTACACTTTGCCGATGGTTGGATTATCTGCAATAAACGTTCTTTGCGCTAAAGTATCGCTGGCAACAATAGCCAAGCCGGCCTGCATATAAGTAAATATTTTATTGGTTAAGCAGATATCCCTGTTGTAGGGTACTTGATTTTCAAGCGCTAAGCCTATATCAAACTGGCCGGCAAATGCTATGATGTCGTTTGGTGGTATGGGCTCATACAAGGTTACCGTAATGCCGCTGTTTTTAATTTTATTGATGAAGTCCTGATCGTTTGGTGAAAGATTTCCCAATAAATGAAGCTCAAAATCGGGTTTGTTTAATAAACTTAAAGCTGCCGCGATACTTTCAATCCCGCGGTTGGCGCCTATTGTTTGTGAAAACCAAAATAGCTTTAATGACCCTTTTGTATCCACTTTCTGTTTGATTGCATAGGTAGGAAAAACGTTCAACAAAACCGCCGGCTTTAAATCCGGATATAGTTTAAAATAAGCATCTGCGATCTGTGGACTACTGGTTGTAAAGTAATTAAGCTGCGGGAGATACCTGTCTTCGATGTTAGCTTTAAGGATCACGTCCGTATTATTTACATCGTCGCTCACTTCGTTTCTGTGGAAATCCTCTGCATCGAAGCCACATGGTTTACCGTGCGTTTTTGCCGCGGTTACTGCTGCCGGCAATGCGCCTAAATTATGCGCTATATAAATATCCACGATATGCCGTTTTGCTTCACGTTTTAAAAAAAAGGCCGGCCTTGCAATCGCCACATCCATCAAGATTTTACCTGTAAAAGCATTATTTATTTTTTGTGCGATCCTGAATATTACTTTACTCAAAAAATAGGTGAAACGATTATCGTCAGGGTCGCCGGCAACGAGGATGGCACGCCATTTTTTTGCCGCAATTAATTGTTTATCAAATAAGGTACCCCAGGTGTTCCAGTAAGCATATAAAACGGTTACCTCATACCCGGAATCGCATAAGCTATCAGCCTCTTTAACCAGGCGTGGGTTTAGCGAAGGCTGGCCAGATGAAATAAGCAGTATTTTTTTCTTTATCGTGTCGATCATATCAGAGATCTACCGGGTGTATTGCGGATATAGTTTATAAATAAAATCCTTGTGGAAATCATAGCCGGTACTGTGGCAATAATGTTCACTGGTTAATTTATTACCCAATTTTCTTTCTCTTCGCTGTAAGTCATATTGTTTGGGCAACGCTAAAAAATTGCCTTTAAGTGACGCGTACAAGGCAAACACAGATTGCTCTAAATGCCATGATGATGTACATTCGGGTTCATTTTTAATAATGTGTTCTGTAAACTGAAAAAGCTCCTCATCAAAATTATGCATGAACAAACCGGCGTTTACATTGTTCAATACCGGTACATCAAGGTATTTGGCTATAACATCAGGCGTGAAACTATACACGTTACCAACGTCCTGGTTATAACAACCATTCAGGCTGCCTTGAGCTACAATTTCAAGTACCTCTAAGGGTTTAGAAAAAAACAACACGTCCGAATCTATCTGTAACAGGTAGGGCGTTTTCTTTTCTATCAACATATCAAACAGCCTGATGGCAAAAACAAAATGCTGCCGCAATTCTGCGCAATTATTTAAACCTTTTGCTGATAGGTGGTTGGTCACCTTTAAATCTTGTTCAGCCCTTTTATAGACTATTATGCCTTTAAAAACATGGTTGATAAGGGCAATGTCGTCGTTATTAAGCGTTCCGTCTTCATGGTAATGTACCTGCAGACGGTTCTCCCAAAAGCAAAAGCTGTAAAGCGCAGCTAACGACTCATAGAAATTCTTTTTATTGGCCAGGATAGCGACAGTTAACTTGCTTGTTTCGCCGTCCAAAACAATGGGTTTAAGTAAGTTGATCTTGTTACGTAAACTGTGTTGGTATCTCGATTTTAATAATTTATCAGATACGCGGGTATAGTAGTGCGGGTTACTAAACTGAAGCTCGTATTTTATTTTTTTTAAGATCTTTTGGATCATGTTAGTTGTGCCTTTTTGAGTAATCAGTTATTGAACAGATCCAGGTATTTTTTTGCGATAACATCAATATTAAAACGCGCTTTGGCTGTCTCCCTGCATCGGGATCTGTCTATTGCAGATACTCTGTCTAACGCGGTAATCATTTCGGCTTCATTATTAACAATCAGGCCTGTAATATTTTCTTCCACAACTTCAGGTACCGACCCTCTTTTAAAAGCGATCACCGGTGTGCCGCAAGCCATGGCTTCAATCATCACCATACCAAATGGCTCATCCCATTCAATAGGGAACAGCAACGCTTTGGCTTTTTGCAGGTAATGATTTTTTTCCTGGTCGTTTAAGGCGCCTACATATTTTATTTGCTGGTTATCAATTAACGGCTCTACCTCGGTTTTGTAATAGTGATAGTTATCTGGCGTGTCAGGGATATTGCCGCCGATGATTAAATTATAGTTGGTTGCCTGGGCTACCTTAATAGCGGTGTGTACCCCTTTTATTTTATCAAGCCGCCCCAGGAACATCAGCGGAGCATCATCATCCGCCTTGGAGTTCAACTGGTATAACGAGAAGTCGATAGCGTTATAAACGGTTTGCCATTTGCCGAACGCGTTGCCGGTACTGACACAATAATTACTACAGGCCGTAAAAATTAAATTTTGATTTGGCCGATCCGTGATTTTTTTAATACCCGATGGTGTAACCGGCCTGCCATAGGTCATTATTTTGTTGATTGGCGCATTTAATACCGGGAGCAAATACAACAACCGGCCGAAATTATGTACCAGGTCGAAGTTGTTTTTATTCTTTAACAAATACCTCCACACAAAACCGGCCTCCAACACTTTTTGCAGCCGGGATCGGTTCAGGTTATTAACGCCGAAAGTCACCGTTTTACCGCTGCAATAAGAATCCGGCCCGGCCAGTAAAGTAACCTCATGTCCCAGGCGAATATACTCTTCGGCAAAGGCATACACCAGCCTTTCATGACCGCCGTATTGCAGGGGCGGTACAGGTATTCCCGGATCCATGATCAGCAGGATCCTCATTTATAAACGCTGTTAATAATATCCAGCATTTTTTGCGCGCTTTTTTTTAACGTAAGGTTTTCCAGGATATACTTTCGCGGACTAAAATCGTTATTGGTAACCCTCTCCCAAAACAAAACTATGTTTTCCTCAAAACCGGCAAGATCTTTAAATTGCATACCACACCTGTCATCAAAAAAGGGGATAGAGGTGGCGAGCACGGGTTTTGTTTCGCCCCAGGCAAAGCGGTTAGGGTCTAACCATTGACCCTGGTTCCAGGCAAATACCGGTACATTGGCGGCTAATGCCTCGCAGCAGGCAAAGCCCTGGCTCTCATGCTCGCAAAGAAACAGTATAGCTTTACTTTGCTGTAATAACTCAAAATAGTCGGTTTCTTTATAGCTGCCGTAACTTATTTCTGTGTAGGATAAACCTAATTGCGAGAGTTTTTTTACGATAGGTAATTTTAAATCCTCGCGGGTTTGCTCCTTATCCCACATGATCTTGTCATAGATCAAAAAATCGTACTTTTTGGTAGTATGTGGATCAGGTGACCATTTATCTGTATCGATGCCGGCAGACCATAAGTCAGTATGATCCTCACCATAATAACGGCTATAGATACTATTGGTCCATGTAGAGTGTTGCAGGTATTTTACCACCGGGAAATCAGTAAAAAGTGTCGGCCAGTCGGCAGGGTGTGTCATTAAACCAATGCCCGCAATAATTGGGTTAGGCTGATCATATCCCTGTAAGGCGTACCTGCCATTACCCAATACTACAACGGGCTCATTTGGCTGTATTTTGTTAAATGGCAAATTGATATCATAATCAACCTTGAGCTGATCTAAACCTTTGCAAAGATTAATAAACACCTTCTCGATGCCCGATACTTTTTTACCCTTGATGAACTCGCGTAAGGCAGGGATAATATGCCTGTCACCGGGCAAAAAACGATCGGTTGCCGGTTGCGATATAAAATAAAGGTGGATTTTATCCATTAGCGTGCCAACTCTTTTTTAACGGCCGGTTGCAAATATCTTTCTAATACTATCGACAGCGAAAATGTGATGCCTATCCAAAGCAGGTATTTAACAGCCACTTCCAGATCCCGGTTATTGATAAAAACAAATTTTTTAATGAGCAAGGCTACCGGTACATGCACCAGGTATATCGCATACGATATTTTGCCTACGCCCGCAAGTTTACCGGCAACATAGGCCGATATGGTTTTTCCGAAATAAAATGCCAGCGATAATACCCAATAAATAAGGCACATCACCCAACGCACATCTTCAAAAATACGGTGATGGGCTAAAAGGAATGTAAACACAGCCGCCGGCGTTAGGTAGCATAGTAATTTATTAAATCTTAAAAAGGTACTGTCCCGGCCCGTTAATGTGCACATCACCATCAGGCAAAAAGGAATGTCTCCTAACCAGTTTAGATCTGACGATGTGTAGATCCCAATTGTATGCAATATCATTTGGCCCACGCCTAAATGATGCTGACAAAGATGTAAAAACATCAGGCTTAGTAACGGAATGGGTTTTACAGGTATTTCATCATTCCCCTTTATTATATTCCAGCCGATCAGCAGGCCCAGCATCCAAAAATAGAAGCCATTTACATAACCGCCCAAAAACAAAAATGAATTACTTGTATGAATTAGCAGTATACTTCCGGCTACCAGCAACAATAGTAGCTGCCATATTTTGGGGCGCAGGTAAATTATCAGTATAAATAGCAGGTAATATAAAGCTTCGTTGTTAAGGCTCCATGTTGCATAATTAACAAAAATGGGCATATGAAAATGATAGTAAGGCAAATCGTTTTGAATGAAAAACAAATTGCCTAACAATACATATAAACTAACCCCGCCAGCAACAACAATACATAGTATTATCGACACAATGTATGTAGGGTAAAGCCGCGTCATTCGTTTTTTGAGATACTGCCAGGTACCAAAGTTTTGATTGTTGTTGGTAAGTCCGATCACGTACCCTGAAATACAAAAAAATATGATAACCGATAAATAGCCCGCGCCAATATAACTTGCAAATTCAGGCCATTTAAAACCATTTGAAAAAAGCATATCGGTAGCTACTATACCATGGCACGCCATTACCATAAGGGCACATAATCCGCGGTATTGTTCGACAGCCACATTGTACTTATACTTAGCGCCAACCGGCGCCTGGATGGGTTGATTTAAAAAAGTTATAACCCGATTGAACACAATATTTTATTTAAACTTACCGGTATACTGTGGTTGTTAAGAGCGCGTTTTTGACCGTTTGCTTTTAGCTGGTTACGTTTATCGGCATTATTTTGCAATGCCTCAATTTTTTGCAAAAAGTCCTCTGTGGTGGTGTAGGTTTCTATTTCGTTTTCAATATCATATAGTTGTTCAATACCTTCGGTCCATTCTGTTAAATAGCATGCGCCAAGCATCGGCGCTTCAATATCGCGCAGCCTTGAATAAGTATCCGGTTTGTCCAATGGAAAATGATAAGAAGGGTAGCGGTTAACACCAACTGTAATTGCACTGCCGGCCGTTAGCTGGTTGTATTGCCCGGCAAGCGGTACACCATGAATTTTTGATTGCAGCGCCTGGCTTATCTCCCCTGTATATTTACGGGCCCGCAGTTTTTCCATATATCCTTTTAAACCGTATTTATTTAACTGTTGGATCTGAGAAATCAGTTTTTTATCAAGACCATAAGGCACTGACGGTTGCGGCGAGCCTTCGGCAGCTTGCCAGCCGCTGCCATAAATAGCCAGGTTAATATCCGGACATTGGTCAATAATATCCTCAAACATTAAATGGCGCTGTATATCCTTTGAGCCGATAAAAGTTATTTGACTATTAATTTCGGGTTGTAAAACGCGATGCTGCGGCGCTACCCACATGGGCATAGGCAAATTTATGTGTGGATAGCCGGCTTTTTGGTATAGCCTAACAGCCCTGTACTCGGGTACCCAATTAAGGTCGAATACGGCAAACTCTTTTGGCAACGTGGTAAAATCGCGGATATGGTCGCAAAAAAAGTTGACACAGGGTATGTCGGTTTTTTTTATCTCGGCAACGGCAGATCCATCAATTTGCTCGGGATACAGATAGCTTAAAAAAAGATCAACAGGATTGGTTTTTAAAAAGCTAACGGTTTTTTGCCAGGCATCTTGCTTCCATTTTATATGGGCCTGTTTGGTTTGGGGTACTCTGCCTAAGGCCCAATCAACATCAGGGCATTCTACCCATTGGTGCCCGGCTTCTTCTATGCCATTCTTTATATAATACTCCCAGAAGCTGTATGCCGGTATCGGGTGTTTTTGCTGCGATTGAAAGAAGGACAGAAAGATCTTCATTCCGTTATTTTCTCTAATTGCCCGGCGCCTGCTACCCGGCCTTCAATACCAATATGTTCAAGAAGGTTTACCTGGTAGTTTTCATTTTTTAAAACGTTAGCTGCCGCAAATTCAATGGAGATGTTTATCGGCGAGGTTTTTGTCTTCAAAAAGATTTTCGCAAGATTTTTGCCCAGGCTTTTTAAGCCCACTATCCTTTCAGGATAAGCATTTACCTCAATTAAGCAATTTTGTAAAAATTTCTTCATTGTGCTTGCATCCTTTACCCAATAAGCCCTTGTAGATATGGTACCGGTGCGCTTTTTATAATGGTATGGCCTTACCGCAAAATCTTCAAATTGAGGTTCAAAAAACGAAGCGGTAGGGTAGTAGCGCCCGCTTATTTTAAATATTTTACCTTCAGCCGGTAAAAAGTCTGTTAAGAACAAAAGCATCAGCAACTCATTGATTCCCTTATTATTAAACTGAAATTGCAGAATATGGTAAGCGTTGACATTCCGGAACTCTTTAAGTAGTTCCTTTAAAGATTCAAGGTTAAGTGCCGGCGAATTATCAATAATATAGATCTCACTAAACCCATGAGCCTGTAATTGGGTCAGCGTACGTTTGGTTTGTGCTAACCGTTCTTCAAAAGAAAAGAAGCTACGGTCTTGAGTTCCGGGTTTAATAGTTGATGTAACAACGGCTATCATTTCTTGCTGCTAAATAAGCCTTTTTGCCGGTAATATTGTAGGGTGCGTGCAGTTTTCCACCCCAACGTTTTTTTTATTGTCTCTATCATCCACCCACCGATGGGTAGTGGCTGTGGCTTTACCTTTATCAGCTTAAGATGGCCGGCAATGGTAGCAGAAAGCTGCTTGTATTCAGGGTAGGTTTTTAACAAAAGGCTCATCAACCCGCGTGCTGTTACCAGCGCTATCCTGTTATCCTGTCTAAAATTACTAAGGTGGCTGTTGATCAATGAAATGGCCTTGTATTCACTCTCTAAAGCCTTTATGCCCCGCCCTGCCGACAAGGATAGACTTTGTGTGTGTTTTCTATAATAACAAAAGGTGTCATTGGCAACGACAATCCCACCGGATGCTAAAACGACCCGGCAAAAAAATTCGCCGTCGTCATTTATATTTAAAGATTCATCCCAGCATCCTGCTTTTGTTATCAGGTGGGCAGGGGTTAACCAGGAGTGTATCGGTATCATGGCCCCGCGATTGTTTTCTGCTCCGTACAGCTTAAGCAAAAACTCAAAGGGGGCTTTAGAGTCGTAATAATAAGTACTTTCAAAAGCATTTGGCACCTTATCAATAAGGGTGTCGTTATTATTAAAATGTATGGTGGGGCAAATAGACAGCAGATCAGCGTTTTCTGATAATTGCATCATCTGCTTTTCAATTTTATCCGGGCTAAGCAGGTCGTCAGCATCCAGGAACTGGATATAATCGCCTTTTGCTTCCTGCAAGCCCCTGTTACGCGCGCCGCTTGCACCTTTGTTGGCCTGGCTGAAGATCTTTATTTTTTCAGATTCAAAACTTTCTGCAATGGCTAACGAGTTATCCGTCGAGCCATTATTCACCACGATCAACTCAATATTTTGCCAGCTTTGATTTAATGCCGATTGGATAGTTTCGGCAAGATACTTTGCTGAGTTATAAACCGGGATAATGATAGAAACTAATGGCTGATGCATGTAAATACTTAAATGCTTTTATTAAATATTTTCATCCAATGGTTTTTAAGCGAGGCGTTAACCGGAGGCTTATTATTGATAAACCAGGGTTGCTGTAAAACACTGATGTATTTATCATCATCATTATCCAACTCTATGATTCGGTCTATCAGCGGGCTAAAGTCAAGCTTTTGAAACTGGTAGCGCATTTTTAATTCCCGGCCTATGGTTTTAAGCTTCCGTCTGACGCGATGCCGCGGGCCTTTGTGGTAGGATGGGAGTATATCTTTAAAATTGAGCTGGCTTTTATGCTGCAGCCAGTTTACAAAAGACGAGTTGTCGGTTTTAATATAATCAGGCGTGTTTATAAAGCTGGCCGTATTAAATATATCGCTTATAAACGGGTCGCCGCAATAAATGGGTAAACTGTTGGCCTGCATGGCATCATACAATTTTTCTGTTTGATAACCGGGGTACACGTAATTTTCAAAAGCGATGGTAAATTTATAACTGCTTAAAAACTGCCGTTTACGCTGCCAGATATTGCCTTTGTACAGGCTATCTATATTTTCCATATTATTCATGGACTTGCCCGGCGCGTCTACCTTTTTGTATTTGGATAATTGCCTGAAAAATTCCTCGCGATAAGGTACAGGATGCGAATACAAGAAATTACAAAAATGTTTTTTTTGTTTCAGGATCTCATCCGCGTTAATAATACCGGGTTTTACCAAAAGCTGCGGGTCAAGCCCATGCCACTGGATCCTTTTATAACGAGGGTCATTGATCTCCTCTTCGCGGGGCACACCAAACGCCCATTCGCATATAGACAGGTCGGGCTTGATGTTCTCGCAAAAATAGCCCACACGTGTATAATTGCCTTTCGGGGGTAAATCATTGCCATATGGGCCAAATATGATAAAGTCCGGATCGGCCGATTCTATAAAGTCGAACCCAGTCACTAACTCATTCAAAATATTATCCATCCCTTGTTGAAACGAGATGCCATTTTGAAACTTTATCCTTATTGTTTTTTTAGAAATTTTGATAATTGGCCTAAATAAAACCTGCTGAAAAATAATTTAGGCGATAGCGCGCCCGCGCGTAATAATTTTGGATAATGTTTTTCATCGTTACTTAAAAGCTCCATTACCTGTAAGTAGGAGCTAAGACGGTGCAGATATAACAGGAGCTTTCTTTTTTTAAGCAGGCTGTTTGAGTTTTTGAAATACCTTTTTACGATGGTGTATTTTTCCTTTTTAAAAGTCAGGCTAAAAAGGGTTGTTTTTGATTTTTCATGCATCCTGAAATTTGCCAGTACCTTAGGCAAGTAAATAATTTCGGGATCATTTAAATTTAGGTTTAATATCATATCCCAATCAAACGAATAATGTAATTGGTTATCGATATACAGCTTCTCAATATTTTCTAACACCAGCCATTGCGCCGGTTGCTGAAACCATGAATTTTCAGATATCAGGCCTTCAAAAGTAAGGTCTTTCACAAAAAAGGTTTCTGCCTCGTCTGTGTTGTCAGTGATATGCCTGCAGCCACCTGCGATAAGTTTTAACCGTTTACCGTCGTCGCTTGCTTGCTGATATGTTTTCGCGATATTAAATAAGGCATCTTTTTCTAAAAAGTCATCGCTGTTGATCCAGTTAAAAATTGCGCCGGTACATTTTAACAGCCCTTTGTTTATAGCATCTGTTTGCCCTTTGTCTTTCTCTGATACCCAATAGGTTAGTTTATCCGCATATTTTTTAATGATGTCAACGCTATTATCCGTACTGTCGCCATCAATTATTATATACTCAAGGTTTGGATAGTTTTGATTTAAGACCGACAAAATGGTTTCTTCAATATAATCGCCCTGGTTAAAGCTTGGGGTAATTATTGATATTTTAGGCCACCGGTAAGCAGGGTCATATTGCCCGTTATCAGATTCAGTAACCCATGGCCAGTTATTTTTTAACCCTTCAGACATTAAGGCCGTAGGTAATTTCAAATTCATTGTTCGCCCGGTTCACGTGGATCCGGTGCGGCTTTTTACGGATGTCACGGCTTATCTTATTTAAGATCCTGATAAAGATTTTTAAGTCTAAAATTATTGAGTACCTCAAAATTTTCTTTACAACGCCGATACTATCTAACACTTTAATTAGCCTGTAGGTTTTTTTGTCAACCAAGCCACGCTCGGCTTTTATGGTTTGGCGTGCTTCAGCGTGGTAAACGTCTATACTGGTTGTGGTAAGCTGTCCTTTGCTGCGCATCCTGAATCCGCCAATGAGTATATCGCAAGCGTAAAGTTCTGCATGTCTGAAAAAGCGGATCCAAAGATCTAAGTCGCCGGCTAATTTAAGATCGGTATTTAAGGCACCCCCGGCTTCGTCCCATAAACTTTTTCGCCACACTGTTGATTCCTGCTGCAGCCAATAATAGTTGTAGGTGTAAAAATCAAACTTAGTAAACCCCTTTGCTCTATCAGCACCAATTACACGTCCGTATTCATCAAAAGAAGTGTTGATCCCGGTGATCCAACTTACCTGCGGGAATTTGTAAAATATTTCTCCGACATTAAACAACGCGCCGGGATGCAGCATATCGTCAGAGTTTATCCACATCAATATTGTTCCGGTTGCTTGTTTAAAACCTTTATTAATAGCTTCATATAAGCCATTATCACTTTCGCTAATCCAATAACTTAGATGGGATTCATATTTTTTAATGATCTCCACACTGCCATCTGTACTGCCGCCATCAATAATAATATATTCAAGATTGGGATAATTTTGGTCAATAACTGAAAGTATCGTCTGCTCTAAAAATGCACCCTGGTTAAAATTGGGGGTTACGACAGATATTTTGGGCCATTCGGCTACGCGAGCTTTCAATATTGAATTATCGCTGTCCATCGGCATTAGTTAATCGGTTTTGATGGATGAAGTTTTTTAACTCGTTAATATGACGCTCTTTGTAAGGGTTTATACTATTGATCTCGCCCACATAAAAATACGTATCATCATGGGGAATGATCATTGGTTCTTCATTGTTAAACCGTTTACAGATATCGTTTACAAACATATCGGTTTCAAACTCATAATAAACAGATTTAAGAAACGCCTGGTCAACCCCGAATTTGTTCACCTTTTTAAATTGTAGTATTTTCTTCTTCATTTGCTGGCTTACACCGTTGGTAACCATTCCCCACATACCGGCCATAATCAAATCAACGTGGCTGGGATGATCCCTTATGATATGCAATTTTTTCCCTGATGCTATCCACGCGTCAACCATCAGTTTTTCCCTGTTTGAGGCTACAGAATCAATATCTCTTATCAACGCAATTGATATACCGCTATCATCTAAAACTAAAAACCGCCAAAACGTATATCTGTAATCAATCCCGCCACTTTTCATGACGATTACTTCACCTGATAATTTTAATCGATCAACAATTACTTCTTGGACATCCCGGCTAACATAAACACGTATGGCCCAATCCGGGAAAAACTGCCGGTAGCTTGCCATACAGGCATCAATGTTTGAAAAATATTTTTGATCGTTCCCAAACAGGCAAAAAGCGATGATCTTTTTATCTTGTAAATTGGTTATTGATGAACGCTGTATTTTAAATAGGCTGCCATTAATTAAACTTGCCGAGATATTATCCTTAACGAGTAAAAGTATTTTCTTAGCTATTTTTTTAAGCAACATGTTTACTTGCTGTAATTAAAATTACTGATGACCATAGATGCATAGCCAACGTTATCTTCCAAAGAATAGCTTCGCCCGCTTAAACAAGGTTTACCGGTGATGTTAATTTTTAGCAGGTCGGTTATTTTATAATAATATAAGCTGCCCGGTTTTGAAACAAACAGGTTTAGATTATATATGCCCGAATATAAATTTTCGGGCAGTTCTAAATTAAAACTGATCCGGAAATCTCCCTTGCTGATATCAACAATAAGCCCCTGGCTAAAATATAAACTCGAAAAGAAAAGGGTTTTCTGTGTTACCGTATCCGTAATATACAGTTCAAAGTCTATTTGTTCATCAATTTTTGAAGTGCCCGAGATCTCAAATGATAGATCAGTAGTCGCACTGATTATTGTTGTTGTTTGCCCGTTTATAACCAAGCCGTTTAACTCGATATCCTTGTTTTTATGTTTAAGCAAATAACCGTCAATACTGTCTTTTGTAAAATTGGCGGTTATATTGTTGAAATAGTAATTTGTGACTTTTGTGATTTCGCCGCTATAGATATTTGAGGCATTGTCCATGAGTATCCCCGTTTTACAAAGCGTGTTCACAGCATCCATATTGTGTGAAACAAAAATTACCGTCCGCCCTTCGCCGGTGCTGATGTCACCCATCTTACCCAGGCATTTCTTTTGAAACTCCGCATCGCCCACGGCAAGCACTTCATCTACAACCAAAATCTCTGATTCAAGGTGTGCCGCGACTGCAAAAGCCAGGCGCACGTACATGCCCGACGAATAGCGCTTCACCGGTGTGTCAATATAGCGTTCAACACCAGAGAAGTCTACTATCTCGTCAAACTTGCGTTTGATCTCGGCTTTGCGCATGCCTAATATGGCGCCGTTCAGATAAATATTTTCCTTGCCTGTAAGTTCAGGGTGAAAACCTGTTCCTACTTCCAATAAACTGGCTATGCGCCCCTTTACTTTTACAGAGCCGGTAGTTGGCGATGTTACCCTGCTTAAAATTTTAAGCAGGGTGCTTTTACCGGCACCATTCCGGCCTATAATACCTACCGAGTCGCCCTGGTTTATTTCAAAATTGATGTCCTTTAAACTCCATACTACATCGCTGGTGCCTTTGGTGGTACGGTCATTAACTTCGCCTATTTTTAAAAACGGATCTTCCTTTCCGCGTACCCTCGCCCAAAAACGTTCCAGGTCGCGTGATATGGTGCCGGTACCAAAATCTCCTAACTGATAGGCTTTTGAAAGATGCTCTACTTTTATTGCTTTACCCATTAAACCGTATCGACAAAGGTTTTTTCGACCTTATTAAAAATAACTATACCCACCAACAAAATAATTATGGTAGTGATGCTGCTGTAAGCTAACAGGTCCCAACTAAAACTACCCTTGTTTAAAAAGCTGTACCTGAAAGTTTCTATAATGGCGGTCATGGGGTTAAACTTAATGATCCAGCTGTAAGCGGGATACTTGGTTATGGCTACCGACAATGGAAATATTACACTGGTAGTATACATTAACAATGGCACACCAAACGCCACTACAAAAGCAAGGTCGCGGTATTTAGTGGTTACGGCAGATATGATCATACCCAAGCCCAGGCCCAGCGCCGCGATCAAAAGGATCAGCAGCGGGAAAAGCAGCACCAATAAATTAGGCATAATGGGCGATCCCAAAAAGTGATAAAGAATTATCAACGCCACAAACAACACAAATTGTACGGCAAAACGTATCAGGTTTGACAATACTATACTTAAAGGCATAATAAGACGCGGGAAATATACCTTACCCAACAGCGCGGCGTTGTCCCTGAAAACGGTCGAGGTTTTTGTAAGGCACTCAGAAAAGTAGTTCCACAAAATTATGCCCGACAGGTAAAATATCGGGCCGGGTATGGCATCCGTACCAATGTTAGCCAGGTTATTAAATACCAGGTTGTATATTAAAATGGTAATTATAGGTTGTACAAAAAACCATAAAGGGCCAAGTATGGTTTGTTTGTAAAACGATACAAAATCACGTCTTACCAGTAGTATCAGCAAGTCGCGGTATTGCCAAACATCTTTTAATCCTAAACTAAAAAGATTGTTTTTAGCGGTTATTTCTATATCCCAATCTTCTTCAGCTAATTGGTTCATCATTTAGCAATTGTTGTAGTTTATGGATGTAATTATCTTCATTAAAGTAGTGCAGGCATTCTTTCTGAAGATGCAGGCGTGTAGTTGTGCTTACCGGTGGGGATAGATATTCTGTTATGGCTTTTTCAAGTGCGCCCAGGTCATCCGGGTTGACGGCTTTACCCAGTTCTCCGTTCCTCACAGCATCCAGGCTGCCGTCAACATTGCCGCAAACTACCGGCAATCCGCAGGCCAGTGCCTCTATAAACACAATCCCGAACCCCTCTTTTTTACTGGGCAAAACAAAGAGGTCTGCCATTGTAAAATGATCAGTAAGTTCGGCTTCATCAATAAAGCCTGTTAAAATCACCAGGTCCTCAACGCCATGGTCAGTTATCAGCCGTTTTATCCGGTCCTCTTCAGCGACATCATATTTTCCGGCAAGGATGTATTTTATTGAAGGTATTGCAACCCTGATCTTACTTAAAATTTTTATTACCTGGTCATACCCCTTGTATTGCTCTGTTATGGCTAACCGGGTTAACGTAAATAGTATCGTGTCATCAGGCGATAGGTGATACCTGGATAACAACTGCGCTGATTTACTAAAGCTGGCCGGCAGTGTCATAAATGAGTCTACAGCGTTATTTAAGACCACGCATTTATCGCTGTCGATTTGATGACGGTTTATCACTTCCTGCCGGGTAAAATTGCTTACACAAATTATTTTATCACATTTCCCGGCAAACAATTTCCTGGCAAATGATAGTGGCCGCCATACCTCGATACCATGCGCTATGAGCCAAACCTTGCATTTTGGGTTGATCAGCTTAATTGCCAACCCAACAATTGCCAGGTTAATATGGCTGATGATGACAACGTCAGTATCCGGGGCGATCTTTAAGGCGTTTATGATAAAACTGATACGATTAAAACCAAATCCCCTAAAATTTTCGGCAGGTAAATATTGCGGCATTAAATCATTGTCGTTATCATATACCGACCATAGTTTAAATGTCCAATTGTTATTTAATACCACTTGTTGTAACGAATGTGCAAGTGTGCGGGTCATTTTTTGTATACCGCCGGTAGTACTAAAAGTTTGCAAATTAAAAACAACTATTTTTTTAGACATGCTTTTGTATTTGATAGACTGCAAACGCTTTTGACCAATGCAGCTTACCGGCTTTAAAATTTTTGACGATTTGCTTTGCTTTTTTGCTCTTGTATAAATCTTCGTTTGCTATTTCAGGGTGCTGGCCCATCCATTTTTGTAATGGAAAACTGAACCCCATTTTTGGTCTGTCCCAGACAGATCTTGGCAACAGATGCTTAAACGGATCAATCAGTAATTTTTTTGGTTGTTGTTTATCAAACCTGATCCCGGGCGCGGTACTGTTTACAACCTGCTGAAAATCTTCATCAAGCAACGGCACCCTTACTTCTAACCCGTGGCTCATACTCATAACATCAGTATCGCGCAGCAATTGGTTTTGCATGTATATATTGATTTCAAACCAGGCAGCCTTTTCCTGGTCGGTTAAACCGGGGTTAAGAATCTGATGTGATGAAAACAAGGTTTCATAAACTTGTTTTTCATCGCAGTCCAATAGTTCTGCTATATCGCCCGGCACAAACAAACCTCTCAGGAAAAGATAATCAGCAAGTAGGTTCGGGTTTGTTAAAAACGATAATTTACGATACTTATCTGCCGTAAAATATTTGATGGCTTTAAGAAATGGGGTAGGCAGGCTTCTTAAATATTTAATATATTTTATCCGGTTAAATGAGGGGTAGCCCCCAAAAAACTCATCACCGCCAAGGCCAGACAATACCGCTTTCAGACCGTCTTCACTGGCGTACTTACTGATAAACCAGGTATTGATACCATCGGTAGTAGGCATGTCCATCGCGTTTAAAACATTGGGTAAAAATGTTTCAAAATCTTTTTGCTTTACCAGGTGGGTAAATTTTTCGCCCCGGATCTTTTCAAAAACCTGTTGCTGATAAGCGCTTTCATCATATTCCTTTTCATCAAAGAAAATGGATACCGTTTTAAGTTGCTGTTGTTTTTCGTTATTAGCCAATAAAGCCAATAAACTTGAATCAACACCACCGCTTAAAAATACACCGATAGGAGCATCAGATATAAGCTGACGACTAACAGCCATACTTAGCATTTCGCTAATAGCGTTTTCGGCGGCACTTACAGTGTTTATGCCGGCTACGTTGATAGTTTGAGTATATTTGGTTATTGTATAAGTGCCTTGCTGGTTATCCCAGCAGAGCATATGGCCCTTGGGTAAACTATATACATCTTTTAAAGTTGTATCAGGCTCGGGTACGTGCCCATAAGCTAAAAAGTTAATACGCCAGTTTTGATTTTCCTGCGTAGCAATAGCGGCCACTTTAATTGCTCTTATTTCGGATGCGAAACTTAACTGGCCGTTTTCGACGTGATAATACAGCGGTTTTATACCTGTGGTGTCACGTACAAGGTAGGTAATGCCTTTTGCAATATCGTATAGTGCAAAAGCAAACATACCGCGTAGTTTGTTAAAGGCGGCTGTTCCCCAATGCAGGTAGGCTTGCAATATAACTTCAGTATCGGTAGTCGAACAAAATGTCGCACCTGCTTTTGTTAACTCCTGCTTTAAAACCAGGTAATTATATATTTCGCCGTTAAAAGTTATCCAAACTCTTTTATTCACGTCAGCCATTGGCTGGTGCCCATTGCTGCTTAAGTCAATGATTGATAGTCGCCTATGGCCAAAAACCAGGTTAGTGTCTTCTGCAATAAACATACCTGCATCGTCAGGGCCGCCATGTTTTAAAGCATCGCACATGACGCCTACTTTGTTGGCGATCTGATCTTTATCAGATTTTTTTGAAACTATCCCTGCTATTCTGCACATAAGTGGCGTAAATTCACAGCTTCGCCTCGTAAGTCACATGATTTTAAATTAACTTACTAATTATCAGCACATTAAACACATTAAAAGTGCCTGGCAAAGAAAATATTATGGCATTAAATTAAACTAAAAATGCCACTAACCTATATAAAATTATAACATAAATTAAAACCGTTCAATCAGCGTCGCTGCAATATTTACTATAATTGAGCAACCTAAACTTTCAAGTCTCAATATCAATTGCTTGAGCGAGCGGTATGAAATTATTTCGCCGGTCATACCTTTAAGGGGGCCGGCTTTAATAATGATCTTCTCGCCGGGTTGTAGATTTTCTTCGGTTATCTCCAACTCGTACGGACTTGCCATTAACAGTTTAAGGTCTTCGATCTGCCTGTCGGGCATTGAAGCTATTTTGTTTGAAAAATAAATAAACCGTGATATGCCTTTGGTCATCAATACCTCGGTATGCTGAAACTCGGTTATGTACACGAACAGATATGATTTAACAAAGGGTTCTTCTACCCATTTTTTACGATCACTCCATTGTTTTAGCTGACGATGAAGCGGCAGATAGGTCTGTATACCTTTACTTTGTAAAGCCAGGCAGGCTTTTTTTTCGGCACGCGGTTGTGTATAAACCGGGTACCATTTATAAATAGTGGTATTTGATATTGAAACCATAAATTATTAATAGCGCCTTATTTTTTAAACCAACGCCATATATGCCACCATTTGATTTCCTCCTGATCTACATAATAGCCAGAGTTTTCATAACCTGTATAGTCAGAATAGTAGTAATAGCCGCCATAACTATCACCGGTAAATTTGGTGGTATAATATCTTGAGTGCAGCAAATCCTGTGCAAAAGCATTTAATACAATTACCGTATTGTTAAGATTATATTCCTGTGCAATGCGTTGCGGGACAGTTGCAGCATGAAATTTTGACCTGCCTGAGCGGATCACAAATACATTGATATCGCTCATCCTGATCAACGGAATAGCGTCAGAGACCAGGCCAATAGGGGCGGTATCGATCATTATAATATCATATCTTGCAGATAGATCGGCAATAAGCTCGTTCATACGGCTTGAATGCAAAAGCTCTGATGGATTGGGCGGCACTGGGCCTGATACTATAAAGTCAAGCCCTGAATGGCCTGAATGATTAATCACATCATTTAAAGTACATTGATTGGCCAGGTAATTACTCAAACCCATATCGTTTGGCACGTGGAAGGTTTTATGCAGTTTTGAGCGCCTTAGATCGGCAGCTATCAATATTACTTTTTTATCAATTAATGATAAAGTACTTGACAGGTTAACCGCGACAAATGATTTCCCTTCGCCCTCTACCTCTGAGGTGATACAGATCACTTTGCTTTTTTTCTCTGATGCCAGGAAATTTAAATTTGTACGTACAGAACGTACAGACTCGGCAAAAATAGATTTGGGTTTACTTATAGCCAGTATTTGTGTACTAAACTCGTCAAGCTCGTCAGGAAATTTACGGATAACGCCAATTATTGGTATAGTTGTAAGGCTTTCTACCGTTTCTTTATCATAAATATAAGGGTTAAGTACCCGTATCAAAATAATGGCGCCTAAACCAATAGCAAGCCCTAAAATAAAAGCTTTTTGATGAATGCTGTGTTCATCAGGCGATACCGGCGAATAATTGGGCTGTGCCAGGTCAACAATGGTTGCCCCCGGCAAAATACCCGCCCTAAATATTTCCTGGTCTATCTTTTTTTCTGATAAAAAAGAATACACTTTATCATTAACATCAAAATCACGTTTCAGGCCAACCAGGTCACGCTCGGCCGTTGGCAGCTCTGCTATTTGTTTATCAACAGGAGCAAGCTGCTCCTGCATGAATTTTATTTTATTTTGGATAAGCTGGTCCGACAGATCTATGCTGCTTAAAGCGTCGCCTTTAATTTGCAAGATCTGCTTGTCAATATCCTGTATTACCTGACCGTCGCTGTTATATTTTTTTAAATAAACATTTTTTGACGACAGTAAATTGTTAAGGTTGGTAATAAAGCTACCTAATTGGCCATCAACCGTACCGGCACCTACAACTAAATTAAGCGTTACATTGTCTTTTCCTTTTATAATGTCCTGCTTAAGCTGATTGATAGAGAGCATATCAATTTTTAACAGGTCAATTTGCGATTCAAGCTCTTTAGCCTTGCCCATAGCCTTTTCTGACGCCGAACCTATATCGATTAACTTATTGTTTTGCTTGAATTGTTTAATGGAATTTTCTGAGCCTTTAACATTATTTGACAAGATGTCTAACTGACTGTCAATAAACCTGATCATCTGCGAAGCGGATTGTGCCCGCTGTTGCCTGTCGTAGTTTAAATATTCTTTTATAACGGCATTTAAAGCGTCTGCAGCAAACTGGGGGTTCAGATCAGTTTGCCTGAGCGACAACATGTTTGAGTTTTTAGAGGTTTCGCCGGTTTGTAAGCCGCCCCTTATCCGTCCCACAAAATCTTCGGGTGCGTTTAACTTAAATAAAATGGACGTTGTCCTGGGTAAATTACCCGGATATTTTATGCTAAAGGCAGTTGGGCCGATAGTGAAAGGGCTGTTATAATTATAAACTTTTTGTATATCCTTACTGCCTTCTTTATAACTTATACTAAACGAAGTTTGATTTATGGGCTTAAACGTTATCAGGTCGCGAAAAAAATTGGTAGTGTCGAGCTTTATCAGTTGTACATCTATCGGTTTTGCAGGATACAGCTCATTAGTACGATTTAAAACCCGGCCAACCACGTAAAAACTGATACGATAATCAAGCTGCTTAACAGCATTTAACAGAAGTGGGGTGCTTGATAACACTACGGTTTCGCTTTGCAGCCTTGTCGAATTAGTTGCACGGTCGGTAACATTTGGCACGCCTACCAGATCGCCTATTTCTGATTTCTTATCCTCAAACTTCATGATAGCCGAGGTAGAATAGATTTTGGGTGTATACCACAAATAAATATTAGAAGCAAGCACACAAATTATAACAGATCCTACTATCCAATACCACCTGCTTAAAAGGATCTTGCCTATTTTATAATAGTCAAATTCCTGGTTAGGCGCTTTTGTTTGTTTCTTAAGCTCTTCCATTACCTGCGAGTAAGTGATAAAATTATTAAAGCAGTATTTAATAAAAGTAGAACCGGTTGTACTATTACAGAGAAATTTTGAATGTTATTATTACGTATTGCCTTCCTGTTTTGTGACACATAAACGATATCATTGTTTTGAACAATTATCCTGGGGTCTCTTAATGATCTGATGTCGCTAAGATCGATAACATCCACGGTCGAATTTTGGTCATTACGGATTATCTTTATCGTTTTCTCGTCTGATTTTTCAGTTAGCCCGCCTGCGGCACCCAGTACTTCAATAAGCGTGGTCCTGTCTTTAACCAGTGGGATATTTCCGGGCGACCGCACTTCGCCGGTGACATTAACTTTCAGGTTGATGATCTTTACATCCAGTAGTGGTTGTTTAAGCTCTTTGCTGTATAGCTCTTCAATATGTTGCCTGGCTTCTACACGGGTCAATCCTGCAACCTGTATCCTGCCAAGCCCGGGCAAGGCAATTGTTCCGTCATCCTCAACCGTATATCCATCAGCTTGTACAATGGTTTGTGTTGTGCTTAATCCGGTTGAATTAGCCGAAGAAGCCGAAACACCTGCCGACAGGTCAACAATGCCTTTATTGTTCTGTATATTGGTAATCTGCAGGATATCCTGGGGCTTAATCCGATAATTATTTATATTTGTGAAGTTGTTTTGTGGGCTGTTGTCTGGAGTTGAGCTTTTACGTTCAAAAAGTGATTGGTCTTGTTTATAAGAACACGATGTGAAAAGAAATCCGGTAACAAAAAAGATAAAAAATAAATAACGCATATGTATATTAAATTCAGCTCAATACATTACAACTGTTCTGTAGCAATCCCAAAACTACATAAATTGTCCTTATAACTTATTGTATTTTTTCAGAAGTGCAGGATTTGAAAATTTCTTTGATTACAGTTACCCGTAATGCCCAAAAAAACCTTGGCTACTGTATAAACTCCGTAATCGAACAAAATTATAATAACCTTGAATACATCATTGTTGATGGCGCATCAACCGACGATACTTTACAAATAATACGCCAGAATAGTACGCATATAACGTCATTCATATCCGAGCCCGATCATGGGATTTATGATGCAATAAATAAAGGGATCAGCCTGGCGACCGGTGATATTGTGGGTATATTGAACTCTGACGATTTTTTTACGTGTAACGATATAATTAGCAATGTTGCAGCTGTTTTTGCAGATCCGGGTATCGACGTTGTTTATGGCGACTTGGATTATATTGCGCCAAACGGGCGCATTGTACGCAAATGGCGATCTGGAGCTTATATACAGGGCATTTTCAACAAAGGATGGATGCCGCCTCATCCTACATTTTATTGCAGACGCGAGTTGTTTGAAAGACTGGGATATTATGACCTGCAATATGGTACCGCTGCCGATTACGAATTAATGCTAAGATTTATGCACGCAAACAAGACCAATGCTTACTACCTGAATAAGGTAATGGTGAAGATGATGACAGGTGGTGTGAGCAATAAAAATTATTTAAATCGCATTAAGGCCTGGGTGTTTGATTTTAAAGCGATGAGGAAAAATGGGGTAACATTTCCACTGATGTGTATAATTTTTAAACCCTTACGAAAAATATTTCAGTATATTTAAAACGGCAATATTATTGTAACATAAATGTTACAATGTACGTTAAAGGTTAATAGCTTATGCTAACAAATTTACCAGCTGATATTTACGCGGATGTTTTAGGGTTAAATTCAATAATGGATTTTTTTTACCACTATCAGGTCGCTTATTATTTATGTATTATGGGCTTTGCCACTTTGCTTTCGGCAATAGCTATCCCCTCAATTTTACATGTTGCCCGAGCCCGCCACTTGTATGATGATATAGGCCATTTCAGGAAACAGCATGATCATGGTATACCGCGCCTGGGCGGCATAGCTATCTTTGTAAGCTTTGTCGTAACCGCCCTTGCAATAAGTTTAATTGATAAATCATTTCCCATAACTTACATTCTCATCGCCAGTATCGTGCTGCTAATCATGGGTTTAAAGGACGATCTTTCGGGGGTAAACTTCAGTACCAAGTTCCTGGTTCAGTTTATTGTGGCGCTGATATTGGTGGTGCTTGGCGATATCCGTTTAACCAGTATGTATGGTGTATTTGGTATCTATGATCTCCCTTTTATAATGGGCTCTGCATTAACTGTTGTAGTTATAATTATGATAATTAATGCCTTTAACCTGATTGATGGCATTGATGGATTAGCAGGTGTTACCGGTATTATAGTTAACGGTACATTTAGTATACTGCTTGCGTACACCCATCAGTACGAACTGGCAGTTATTCCCCTTATACTGGTTGGCGCCATCATTGGCTTTTTAAGATATAATATCAGCCCTGCCAAAATATTTATGGGCGATACAGGGTCATTATTTATTGGGTTAATATCGGTGGTAATGGCTATTAAATTTATCGAATTAAATAAGTTTTCCACATCTGGTGTGCCGCAAATTCATGCTGCGCCGGCATTAACGGTAGCCATAATGATAGGGCCTGTTTTTGATACCATGCGTGTATTTTTTGTTCGGATTGTGAGCGGAGCGTCGCCATTCTCTGCAGATCGTAACCACATCCATCACAGAATTTTGAGATTAGGTTTAAATCATACCCAAACCACCCTGACGCTGGCCGGGCTTAACCTCGTATCAGTTGCATTTGCGCTTATATTTAGTAACCTTGGTAATTTTACGCTCATCATTATAATTTTCACAATATCCATGCTATTTAATTGGGGAGTGACCTTTATGATCCGCTCAAAAGAGCGCGAAGGAGTTTCTTTACGTAACTTATTCATTTAGCCTTATTCCGTTTAACTTAATCTTAATGTCTGTTTATGACTAAAGTTTAGGCATACGCGCCTATTTTAGTTAAATTTGCGTTTTACCTATTATTGAACTTAATGAGAATAGCTATAAATGGATTTGGCAGAATAGGACGCATATTTTTACGCAACATTTTAGCTAAGCCCGGTATTGAGGTTGTAGCCATAAATGATTTGACAGATACGCGCACGCTGGCACACCTTTTTAAGTATGACTCTGTACACCACGGTTTTACAGGTACTGTTACTTTTGATGAAGAGCATCTTTTCATCAATGAGAAAAAAATAAAGATCCTGGCCGAACGTGACCCCGAACAGTTACCCTGGGGGCAGTTTAACATCGATCTTGTAATTGAGTCGACAGGTAAATTTACTTCGAGGCAAGGGGCCGAAAAGCATCTGACAGCAGGAGCAAAGCAGGTTATTATATCGGCACCATCAACAGATAAAAATGTGCCTACAGTTGTTTTAGGCGTTAATGATGGCAAGGTTGATCTGCGGTCGGCTGTTTTGTCTAATGCGTCGTGCACTACCCATAACGTGGCGGCAATGGTAAAGATCCTGGACGAGAACTGGGGCATTATAGACGGCTACATCACCACTGTGCATTCCATGACCGGCGACCAAAGCCTGCACGACGCACCGCATAAAGATCTGCGCAGGGCAAGAGCGGCTTCGGCTTCCATTATCCCAACTTCTACAGGTGCTGCAAAAGCTATCACTTCTATTTTTCCGCATCTGGATGGCAAATTGGGCGGTGCGGGGATCCGTGTACCTGTTTTGAATGGCTCGCTGACCGATTTTACCTGCATATTAAGATCGCAACCTACTGTGCAGGATATCAACCTGGCCTTTAAACAGGCAGCACAGGGCGATATGAAAAGTATATTAGAATATACCGAAGACCCCATAGTGTCAACAGATATTATAGGCAACCCGCATAGTTGTGTGTTTGATGCCCAGTTAACCTCGATAGTAGGGGGGCTGGTAAAAGTGGTTGGTTGGTATGATAATGAAATGGGCTATTCAAATCGCCTGGCAGACCTGGTTGAGAAAATACATTTACTACATGATTAAATTTATAACTGTTGAAGAGCTGTTACCTTTACGTAACACCGTATTGCGCGACGGAAAGTTAACAGCGAACGAGTGCCGTTTTCCTACTGATAATGTAACCGGTAATTTCCACCTGGGTTATTTTATAAAAGGCGAACTGGCAAGCATAGGTTCTTTTCACCCCCAAAGTTATGGGCAGTTTGCCGGCGAGGGCTACCAGATCCGCGGTATGGCCACAGCCGAAAAATTTCGCGGACAAGGTATCGGCACCAAATTGCTCAATTTTGCCGTTGTTTACCTGCGCGGGCAAAAGGCAAACTACGTTTGGTGCAACGGCCGCAAAAAGGCTATAAAGTTTTACCAGGATATAGGTTTCGAGATCGTATCGCCCGAGTTTGAGGTCCCGGCTATAGGCCCTCACCATGTTTTATATGCTAAAATCCAATAGTTATTAATTGTTTTTGTCTTTACATTAAGTTTAAAATACCTACTAAAAAGACCTTTTTTACTTTTTACGTTCGGAATTTAGAATTAAATGCTGATTTTGGCGGACTTTTAAAAAAGACCGTAATAGCATGAAAACTATAGATCAAATAAAATTTACCGGTAAAAAAGCGCTTATCCGCGTTGATTTTAACGTCCCGTTAGATGAAAATGGCAAAGTTACAGACGATAACCGTTTAACAGCAGCTATACCAACCATAAAAAAAATATTGACTGATGGTGGCGCCGTGATATTAATGTCGCACCTGGGCAGGCCAAAAAACGGCCCTAACGAAAAGGATTCGTTAAAACACGTTATCCCAAATTTATCTGATCTGTTGGGCCAGCATGTTGAATTTGCTGACGATTGTATTGGCGAACAAGCTGTTGAAAAAGCAAAAGCACTATCAAGCGGCGAAGTTTTATTGTTAGAGAACCTGCGTTTTTATAAAGAAGAAGAAAAAGGCGATGTTGAGTTTGCCAAAAAATTGGCTGCTCTTGGTGATGTTTATGTTAACGATGCCTTTGGTACCGCTCATCGCGCGCACGCCTCAACATCAATTATAGCACAGTTTTTCCCGGATGCCAAATACTTTGGCTATGTAATGGCCAGCGAATTAGCTAACGCCGAGAAAATATTAAATGATGCCGAAAAGCCTTTTACCGCAATTATGGGCGGCTCAAAGGTTTCTGATAAAATAGAACTGATAGAGAAATTATTAGATAAGGTTGATAACCTGATCATTGGTGGTGGTATGGCTTATACTTTTGCTAAGGCACAAGGTGGCACCATAGGTACATCATTGGTTGAGTTGGATAAACAGGACCTGGCACTGAGCCTGATCCAGAAAGCAAAAGATAAAGGTGTTAACCTGTTATTGCCGGTAGATAACGTTATTGCCGACGATTTCTCGAACAACGCCAATACAGGTGTTGCTAAAACCGGCGAGATTCCTGACGGTTGGATGGGCTTAGATATCGGCCCCGAAACGATAGCATTATTCAGCAAGGTTGTTGAAGAATCAAAAACCATACTTTGGAACGGCCCGATGGGTGTGTTTGAAATGGAGAAGTTTTTGGTAGGTACCAAAGCCATTGCAGAAGCAGTTGTTAAAGCAACCCATAACGGCGCTTTCTCGCTTATTGGCGGCGGCGATTCTGCTGCAGCGGTATCTAAATTCGGCCTTACCAAGCAGGTAAGCTACGTATCAACCGGCGGCGGTGCATTGTTGGAATATATGGAAGGTAAAGAATTGCCGGGTGTAAAGGCGATAAACGACTAATTAAAATAGCATCATTATTACAAAGGCTCCGGGAGATCGGAGCTTTTTTGTTTGCATTATTTTTTTAACAGCGAGCGGAATTTGTAAGATAGCTGAGATAATATTACACAAATAGCGAAGATGATATTACATTATTACCACTTTGTGAACAAATTTACGGTTTGACATTTGACAAAAAGCAATTTCATGTCACCAATTAGCTTATTTGGTCATTGCTGGGAGTATATAGCTGCTCATCATCCTATCCACCTGTAAATGTGCGTAGGGCATATTATAGGCTGTCGCGGTGACAACGATCACCAGTGGCTGGTCCTTAAAAATATAAATTTTGCTGCCGCCGTTTCCTGCGCAATACCAGGTTTCATAGTTTTTCCCGTTTCTGGTATAAGTTTTATCCCAGAACAAGTAGCCGTAAAATTCATTTGATCTTTCGGGTAATGGCAACTGCCTGCTGAGTGACCTGGCTACCCATTCGGCCGGGATCAGTTGTTTTCCGTTCCATGAGCCACCGTTTTTATAGAGCTGGCCAAATTTTGCATTATCTAGTGCGGAAATTTGCAGGCCGCCGGCAGTATTGACGACTTTTTGCGGCGTATATTCCCACTGGTATTTGGTAATGCCCATGGGTTTGAAAAGGTTTTGGTCGGCGAACTTTTCAAGACCCCCGGGCACTGACTTGTTCAGAATATCCCCCAGCAGAACTACCCCTGCGGTAAAGTAATCCCATTGCTTGCCGTTGCCTTTAGTGCTGTCTATCGGCAGATCCAATGCGAACTTAACCCAGTTATCCGTCGGGTACATATTTTCCTCGTTACCGGGTGAGTCCTGGTTCTGGTCGGAACCATTAAAAGCCGAACTCATAGTCAGCAGATCCCTGATCTTAACGCTATCCTTTTTACCGGAATAGTTGGCATAAGTTTTCAGGCCGTAAAAGTCTTTCAGGGTTTGGTACTCGTTTTTGATATAATGATCTTTAACAGCTATCCCCATCAATGCCGAGGTATAGGATTTACTCGCCGAGCGGGTGTCGTGCAAAGTCGCCCGGCCTGCACCGTTAAAATATTCCTCCAGTAAAAGCTGACCATTTTTGATCACGACGATACTCGTGATCTTTTTGAGATCATGATGCAATATCTCCCGGTTCATTTGCTGGATGAGGCCCCGATCATATTTTTCATTTGATACCTTCCAGCCGCTACCAGCAGCGATTGGCTGTACAACGGTCTGCGCGTCTGTAACAGTTGGCTTAATGATGTTTAGTTTCAGGTGTGCGGATGCGATCAATGGGCCGGTGATTACGGAATCTACCCGGATGTATGGCCGCATTTCGATCCTGAAATCATGTTTGCCTTCCGGCAGCGCAGCCTCTCCGCCACGAAGGCTGAACCGCATCCAAAGGAACCGACCCCAGGAATCTTCATTCGTATTGGAAACCAATGGTACCCGAAAGCTTGTCCTCTTCTCTTTTTGCTCCGGCGTTCCGGCACCTGCATTGAGGCTTTCAGTGTAGACCAACTTGCTATCCACATAAAAGACAAACTGGAAGTTGCCTTTGCTAACCAATCCATCCATAGCCATTGCAGGTGCCAATGGCTGCAAATAGGCAGTCAGCGGTTTTTCCATTTTCACCTGCATATCAAAAGCGGTAGTATCTGTGATATCCGTTTTACTCAGCGTTATCGTATCCCTGGTCTGGCCGAAAGATTGGAAAGTATATAATAATAAAATAAGGGGGTAAATTTTTTTCATGCGATAAAGGTAAACAGGTAAAGTTTGATAAAATAGAACAGGTTTAACATGCGAACAATTTGCGATAAACTGAAGGAGTGGTACCAAAAACAGACCTAAAGCAACGGATAAAATGGCTCTGGTCTGCAAAACCACAGCTGAAAGCGATCTCTGACAGGGACAATTCGGCTTTAGGCAACAGCGCCATTGAACGCTCCACCTTTAACTTTCTCAAATATTCACCCAGCGTACAGTCAAAGTATTTAGCAAATACCCTGGAAATATGCACCGGGTGCAGCCCTAATTCTTTTGATAAATAATCCAGTGATATAGTTGCCTCCTCATAAAGGATCTCTTTTAAACGCGGCACCCATTCGGGTTTGTACTTATCTTTGTCAAATGATTGCAACAGTAGACCTTCGATTGATAAGCTGCTAAAGTTGTCATTTAGCTTCATCTCCCGGAACAATTTGTACAATATGACCTTTACAGCAAGATTTTTGATATTCAAGCTGCCCTCCGGACTGTGCAAATCAAACCGGCTGAACCACGTCGACTCCAGCTCTATATGAAAACCACGCGTAAATACATCAGGTTTGATATTATAATGGGGCTCCTGGTGATGGTGGTACAGCAAAGTCCCCGGCGAACAATGAAACTCCTCCTGCCGGTTCCCTTCCAGCACGGCTCCCTGCAAAATAAAGGTAAAATAGGCATGTTCATGATAATGCCAGTCTACATACGAATGGGTATAAACGGTATCGGTCAGTGTCAAGCCATCCAGCCGCAAAGTCTGATCTGTCTCGCCAAAAAACTCACCTGTCTTTAATTGCCTCATAACTATTAGACAGCCTGTTCCTCCAATAAGTTACAAAAAGCAAATATTCGGAGGTGGAGAAGCCCTGTTTATTTTTAAGATTTGCTTATTTTGTCCTACTAAATGGGTTCATTTGATTAGATTTTGTCCCGGAATCTCGTGGACGCATGTGTAACATCGTCTTCGCTATTTTTGTAGCTTTTATTTGGCTAACTCACAGAATCCTTGTAAAAAAGCACTTAGTACCCAACGTTTGGCAAAATTGATACGATGATGCAATAAAGATCATTAATCAATTAAAACCATGAAAAAACTAACCTTTACCGTACTCGCCGCTTTACTGACGTTTTTTATTATCCAGGGCTGTAATAAGGATACACTGCCCGCTGTTGGCGGGAAATTAAAAGCATCTAAAACTGAAATTAAAGCTGGCCAGCTTGATACGCTACTTTTTACCGGTGCCAGTAGCACCGATTCGCTTACCTGGACCGTTAGTCCCAATGGTAAAGACATTCTCCATACCAGGGGAAATGCAGCTACAATAGTTTTTAACGCTGCGGGCACCTATGTGGTTACCGCTCAAAAAGCGGGTGGACAACCGTCCAGCGCCACCATTAATGTTGCGGCGGGTACTACTCCTGTTTCTAAAGCCGATAGCAGCAGCAATGTTGTTACTACCAGTACTGTGGATACGCTTCAAATTGTACCTATAACAACCGATATTATGATGGCTGTAGCTTTTGGCCGTAACGCGGTTGGTGATAGTGTTACAATTGACTTTACGCCTTACACTAACTTAACCGGTAAGTATTGCGAAACCGCATTGATGCAATACAAGGCAGTTATTACCGCTGATAATCACTTTAACCTTGACCTGTATAATATGCGACAAGCAAAAGGCTGCCCGATAGAAGCAAGAACCGATATAACTTCAGGGATTAATTATGTTTTTAAATTGAGGCGTCTTGCTTTGGGCACATATCCGCTTACTGTAACAGTTGGAAGTGTTGTTTATACCGGAAGCATAATAATATCTGCAACAAACCTAACTTTTAACTGGCCATATACATCTGGCGTAATTTTCCCGGATCTGGTGATAAATCGATAGCTTTCAAATGCGAATACCTAAACCTAAATTTCACTGTAGCTATTGTAATGTAAAATAAAATATTGAAAAATAATGTAGAAAAACGTACCGGTGTGTACCGCACTGTACCATGGTGTACCACCTGTACCATGGTACAGGTACACGCTGACAATTAATTTAGTTAAATCACGCCATGAATTATATATGTGAAGCTCCGATATACGGAGCTTTGCTGTTTTGTGTCGCCTCGATAGCATTCATGTCACCAATCGATTAATCCATTAAAAATTTATTTTGTTGGAGTTATCCGGTTAAGCGTCCGCCCTTAACTGATTTGGGCAAGAGTGGGCGCCTGATCCGGCGAAGTGCAAAACATAAACTTTGCACCATTTGATTATCAACTAATTAACTCAATTTACAGCCAAATTTTACTGACTTATAAGTTGTTTCATTTTGTTTCACTGATTTTTATCAAATATTTAATTATCAATAAGTTAAGTGAAAATCTTGTTTCACTTGTTTCATCTGTTTCACATTTTCGTGAAACAAACATCCAAAAAACAACTGCCTTAATGACCAATAACCAATAACCAATGACCTACTTCAACTCATCCAAAACCCTGAACATCTTTTCCCTTATCGCTTTGCCCGGTCCGTTGTAGTTGTTCACCATAATGCTGAACACCAGCTCGCGGCCCTGGTGAGTTTGATAGCCGGTATAGGCCTGTACATTGTGGATGCTGCCGCTTTTCATATGCATATCATTGTAGATGGGCAGGCTGTCGTAAAAATCAGCAAACCAGGCTTCCTTTTTTGCCGATTGCATGATGGTGGCAACCGTCATAGTAGTGATCCTGTCCTCGGGCGACAGGCCACAGCCATCTATCATATCCATCGAATTGGCGTCGATACCGCGAGCCTTCCAAAAGTTTTGGATCACTGTTATGCCGTTTGGTGTTGTTACCTCTTTGCCGGCTTTAGCGGCTATGGCTTTCAATAGTTCCTCGGCATACAGGTTTAAGCTTTTGCGGTTGGTCCAGTAAACGATCTGGCTCAGGCTTGGCGACAGTAATGTAGTAAGTGTGATGGTAATTGGCGGTGATTGCAGGCCTTTAGCGGTTAAGCTCAGGCTTGACTCGGCAGCGCCGGTCACGATGATGCCCAGTCGCCTTAAACTATCTAATAACCTGAATGCAGCATCATAAGCGGGATCGGGATAAGCGGCAGATACCAGCTTTTTTGTTTGATCAATAGCATACGTACCGCGCAGGTACATGATGTTGGTTAAACCTGTAGGTAAATAAGGATAAGCGTTATCACCCGTACCGGCCGCACCGTTGGTTAACTCACTTTTAAACGTAAGATAGGGCACAGCCGGCGTACTGCCCGCCACTCTGATAGCCGAGCCGACGGGGCCGGTTTTTAAGTTAATGTCAAACTGGTTTTCATGCCAGCAAAGCGCGGTAGCGCCCGCACCATAGTAAGTACCCAAATCCTGCCAGATCCAGCCATCGGGGATTGCCTGCGAGCCATACAGGCTGTCGTCGCCAATAATACGACCGTTTATTTTTTTGATCCCTGCTTTTTTAAGTGCGGTAACCAAGGCATTCAGGACATAGTTTTGGGTAGTATTTTCCCAGCGCCAGCTGCCCAGGGTAGGGTCGCCGGTGCCTTTAATGATCAGGTCACCGTTTAAGGTACCATCAGTTATGGTGCCGCTGTAACCAAATGGGGTTTGATATTTAAAATCCTTCCCCAGTAAATTAAAGGCGGTAATTGTGGTCACCGTTTTTAAAGTCGACCCCGGCGCAAGGCCCACGTTTGGGTTGCCTGCGAATACCTGCTCGCCGGTTTTGGCATCCAATACGGTTAACGATACCGATGCGTATTTGCACTGGCTGTCTGCCTGTAACCGGCTAAACGCTGCCGATAATTTTTGTTGTAAAGAAGTTTGTGCCCAAGCCTGGCTAAATATCAATAATAAACTAAACAGGGCTGTCGACAGGCGCTTCATCTTTTGCAAAATACTTTGTGATATAATAAATGGGTATGCCTGATAAAACTATAACCAAGCCGCCCCGCGAATATTCGGGTTTATAAGCCAGCAACAAAACGCAAAAAGTAATACCCATAATAATATAAATAGCAGGTAAAACCGGGTACCCAAATGCTTTATATGGCCGCTCAGCTTCAGGACGTTTTACTCTTAAAATGTAAATACCAACAATAGTTAATACATAAAATATTACTACTACCAGCGATATCATATCCAGCAGATCACCGTACTGGCCGCTAAGACATAGAATACAGGCTACAAGGCACTGGATCCATAAGCCAAAGCTTGGTACTGCGTTTTGATTTAATGTGCCCGTACGTTTAAAAAACAGGCCATCCTTTGCCATGGTATAATAAACACGTGCGCCTGCCAAAATCAAGCCGTTATTGCAACCAAATGTTGATATCATGATCATGACAGCAATAACATATGTACCGATATTGCCGAATATAACCTGAGATGCCGACACAGCTACTCTGTCCTTTTCGGCGGTAGCAATATCATGCAAAGGCAAAACACCGGTATAAATCAGGTTAACACTTACATAAATAACGGTAACTATAAGCGTACCTAAAAAAAGGCTTAACCCTATATTGCGCTGCGGATTTTTCATCTCTCCGGCTATGAAGGTTACATTATTCCAGGCATCACTGCTAAAAATAGATCCAACCATTGCACCGGCAATAGCGCCCAGCGCTGCAACTAATGTATAGGGTGCAACTGTGTTATCTTTATTTAATTTATGAATGTCCCAGGCATTGGTCCAGTTGGCGTGCCACACATCACCTTTAAGCATGATCACACCAAATATGATCAATCCAAACAGGCTGGCAAGTTTGGTGAGGGTGAAGGTATTTTGAATAAGCTTTCCTGTTTTAACTCCACGGGTATTAATGGCAGTAAGCAAAATTATTAAGACAATAGAAACACATTGCGCCGCATTGATCTTAAAGTTATATGAACCAACCATGGTAGAGAACAGTATATTATCCTCGCTTACGGCAGGTATTAAATAGGCGGTAAATTTGGAAAAAGCCACACCAACTGCCGCAATAGTGCCGGTTTGTATAACCGCGAAGAAACTCCATCCGTATAAAAAAGCAATTAACTTATTGTAAGCCTCCTTTAAATATACGTACTGCCCGCCTGCTTTGGGGAACATGGCACTCAACTCGCCGTAGCTAACGGCTGCCGTAAGTGTCATGAAACCGGTGATCAGCCAAACAGCTATTAACCACCCCGATGAGCCGACATTGCGGATAATATCAGCGCTTACAATGAAAATACCTGAGCCTATCATAGATCCGGCTACGATCATAGTACCGTCTAATAAGCCTAATGAAGCTTTTAATTTGGTGGGCTCGGTTTGTTCGCTCATTAATTATGTGGATTTAAAGTTCTAAACTATTCAAAAAACTTTATAATTGACAGGCTATTGTAAAGAAATTAATTTGTTTAATTTGCAAAACCAATTTATATCACAGGTAAAATAATAAACTAATTATAAACTATTAAATAATATATGGATTTTCTGAACACTTACTTAATTTACCTAATTCCCGTTTTTGGTTTGGTGGGGATTCTATTTATGATTATCAAGTCGGCCTGGGTTACTAAACAGCCAACCGGCGATGCATCAATGAACGAGCTTGCCGGCTACATCGCCGACGGAGCAATGGCCTTTTTACGAGCTGAGTGGAAAATACTAAGCTACTTTGTGGTAGTTGCGGGTATATTACTGGCATGGTCGGGCACTACGGTTGTTGCCTCAAGCCCTGTTATCGCTGTATCATTTGTTATCGGTGCTTTTTTATCCGCTTTCGCGGGATATTTAGGCATGCGTATTGCGACCAAAGCAAACGTGCGTACTACACAGGCTGCAAAAACCAGTTTGGCACAAGCCCTTAAGGTATCTTTTACCGGTGGTACTGTTATGGGTTTAGGTGTTGCAGGCCTGGCCATTATAGGTTTAGGCTCATTATTTATTGTGTTTTACACCATGTATGTGGTTAATGTTGCGGGCAGCACCGTTAACGGCGAAGCGATGGCAAAAGCATTAGATGTGCTGGCTGGTTTCTCTTTGGGTGCCGAGTCGATAGCGTTATTTGCACGTGTTGGTGGCGGGATCTATACAAAGGCTGCCGACGTAGGTGCCGACTTAGTCGGCAAGGTAGAAGCAGGCATCCCCGAGGATGACGTGCGTAACCCGGCTACTATTGCTGATAACGTGGGTGACAACGTAGGCGACGTGGCGGGCATGGGCGCGGATTTGTTTGGATCGTATGTGGCAACTATGTTGGCTACCATGGTGTTGGGCCGTGAAATTGTATCGCATGATAAATTTGGCGGTATCGCCCCGGTTTTATTGCCGATGGTAATAGCTGGTATGGGATTGATATTTTCTATAATTGGCGCCTCGTTAGTTAAAATTAAAGACGAAAACTCAAGCGTACAAAACGCATTGAACATAGGTAACTGGGCATCTATCATATTAACTGCCATTGCCACTTATTTTGTGGTGCAATGGATGCTGCCAAATGATGCTATGCATTTAACCCGCGATCTGGACGCTAACGGAGTTCTTAAAGAGGGCGCACTGGTGTTTACCAAAAATGGTGTTTTTGGTTCTATCCTGGTAGGTTTGGTCGTGGGTACTTTAATGTCTATCATCACCGAGTATTATACTGCAATGGGTAAACGCCCGGTAATGAGTATCATCAAACAATCATCAACCGGTCATGCTACTAACATCATCGGTGGTCTGGCTATCGGTATGGAATCGACTGTGTTGCCTATTTTGGTATTGGCCGCAGGTATCTACGGGTCATTCTTTTTTGCAGGATTATACGGAGTAGCTATCGCTGCTGCGGGTATGATGGCAACTACCGCTATGCAATTAGCTATCGACGCGTTCGGGCCTATTGCCGATAACGCGGGTGGTATTGCTGAAATGAGCCAGTTACCGCCGGAAGTACGTCACCGTACAGACAACCTGGATGCCGTAGGTAACACAACAGCAGCCACAGGCAAAGGATTTGCCATAGCGTCAGCAGCATTGACCTCACTGGCCTTATTTGCGGCTTTTGTGGGTGTTGCAGGTATTGAGCATATTGATATTTACAAAGCCAATGTATTGGCCGGTTTATTTGTAGGTGGAATGATTCCTTTCATCTTTTCAGCTTTATGTATTTCGGCTGTGGGCCGCGCGGCAATGGCGATGGTAGAAGAAGTTCGCCGCCAGTTCCGCGAGATCCCGGGCATTATGGAATATAAAGCGAAACCCGAATATGAAAAATGCGTGGCGATATCAACCAAGGCCTCTATCCGCGAGATGGTTGCACCGGGCCTTATCGCTTTGATCACCCCGATCATTATCGGCTTCATTTTCGGCCCGGAAGTATTGGGTGGTTTGCTGGCTGGTGTTACTGTATCAGGCGTGTTGATGGGGATCTTCCAAAGCAACGCAGGTGGTGCATGGGACAACGCGAAGAAATCATTTGAGAAAGGTGTGGAGATCAATGGCGAAATGCATTACAAAAAATCAGACCCGCATAAAGCATCAGTAACCGGTGATACCGTAGGCGATCCGTTTAAAGATACTTCAGGCCCGTCAATGAATATCTTGATCAAACTGATGTCTATTGTATCGTTAGTCATCGCGCCACACTTAAATAAAGCTGTGGATAATAGCTCACGTTTACAAAAACAGATCAAACTGCAATCTATGACCACACATGTGATCAAAATCGACAAGAAATTGTAATAAAATTAGATTGTTTTATGAAAAGGGGTGCTGTTTGCATCCCTTTTTTGTTGAACAGACGCAATATTTAAAACTTATTTAACCAGAATTTGTATCCATCAATTTTTTCAGAAAAATTAAGTATGTTTGGGACAAAGATTAACTGACTTTTATAAAAACATGAAGCTATTTATTAAAAAATCCCTGACGCAATTACTCGCTGCTCCGGATGAGGAAGGATCAACCCTTAAACGAACGCTTGGAACCGGAGCTATTGTAGCTTTGGGCATTGGTGCAATCATTGGTGCAGGACTTTTTGTCCGTACCGCCGCTGCCGCTGCTCAAAACGCCGGGCCATCAGTAACTATTGGTTTTGTTATTGCTGCAATAGGCTGTGCTTTTGCCGGTTTATGTTATGCCGAGTTTGCCAGTATGATACCTGTTGCCGGATCAGCATACACTTATTCGTACGTAACCATGGGCGAATTTATCGCCTGGATAATTGGGTGGGATCTTATTTTAGAATATGGGGTGGGTGCGGCCACGGTAGGTATTGCCTGGAGTGAATATCTCAATAAACTTCTGAATATTTTTGGGCTTAATATACCGTATGAATGGTGCCATTCGCCTTTTGAAAAAATTACAGATCCTAAAACACATGCTATATTAGAACACGGTATAGTTAACCTGCCGGGTATTTTTATAATTTTCTTACTCACTTTAGTGTTAATAAAAGGTACAAAAGGTTCTGCTTTTGTAAACTCTATAATTGTTGTGGTTAAGGTGGCAATAGTATTAATAGTTATTGCCTTAGGGTGGCACTATATTGTTCCTGCAAACCACGTTCCTTTTATTCCAAAACCATCAATTTATACAGATGCCGCCGGCGTTGACCATAATTTTGGGGGTATAAAAGGTATACTTGGTGCTGCCGGTGTCGTTTTCTTTGCATTTATAGGTTTTGACGCTGTATCTACAGCGGCCCAGGAAGCAAAGAATCCTAAAAAGGCAATGCCTATTGGTATTCTTGGTTCACTGGCTATTTGTACTGTATTATACGTATTGTTTTCATATGTATTGACAGGCGTTGCAACTACAGAAGATTTCAGGACACATGGCAAAGAAGCTTCCGTAGCATACGCTATTGAGCATATGGCTGGTGGTTTGGTAAACGGTGTATGGATAGCTAAGTATCAATGGTTATCAAACATGGTAACGATTGCCATTTTAGCCGGTTTCTCGTCGGTTATATTGGTAATGCTTTTGGGGCAGTCGCGCGTTTTTTACTCAATGAGTCGCGATGGTTTATTACCTAAATCTTTCTCGGATGTACATCCTAAATATAGCACACCCTATAAATCAAACTGGATTATATTTGTATTAGTTAGTCTTTTTGCAGGGTTTGTACCCGGCGATATCGTAGGTGAAATGACCAGTATAGGCACTTTGTTCGCATTTATATTAGTTTGTATAGGTGTTTGGATAATGCGTGTTAAAAACCCCGAAATACCGCGTGCGTTCAAAACCCCGGCAGTAAAATTTACTGCTACTATGGGAGTCTTAGTTTGTTCGGCAATGATATATGGGTTAGGTTGGACAAACTGGGCCAGGCTGGTTGTTTGGTTATTAATAGGATTTATAGTTTATTTTGGCTACAGTGTTAAGCATTCAAAAGTGCGTAAAGGCGACGTTGTATTACCCGTCGATCCACCAAGCCCGGAACTTTAATATAGCTACAATATCAACAAAAAAGGTTCTGAACATTCAGAACCTTTTTTGTTGATATTGTTTTTAGCTTTGCATCAATAAATTAACTGCTGCCATGCACCCTTTCATTTTAAAAGAGATCATTTCTGTAACCATGATCTTGTTTGCGATCATTGATATACTGGGTGCCATACCGGTTATTATCCAGCTGCGCCAGCGTGCCGGGCATATCGAATCAGAAAAGGCCAGCATAGTAGTATTGGTGCTAATGATCGTTTTTTTGTTTGTGGGTGATAAGCTGCTTGAAATTATCGGCCTTGACATCGCCTCATTTGCCATTGCTGGTTCGCTGGTGATCTTCTTTATAGCAATGGAAATGATCCTGGGTATCAACCTGTTTAAGAACAGCGAAGAACTGTCAAATACGGTTTCAATAGTACCGCTGGCCTTCCCGTTGATAGCCGGTGCGGGTACCATGACCACGCTGTTGTCGCTCAAATCAGAATATCAAACGCAGAATATCCTTGTAGGTATTGTTATTAATACGTTGTTTGTGTACCTGGTGCTTAAGAATGTGCAATGGCTTGAGAAACTGTTTGGCAAAACCGGCATCGAGATCCTGCGCAAAGCGTTCGGGATCATACTATTGGCTATTGCTATTAAGCTGTTCAGGAGTAATACGCACCTATAGACGAGCGTCAAGAACTAAGAAACAAGATAGATAGCTACACGTTTTGTCTCACGCGAGTGTGAGACAAATGAGACAAGATTTTTAGTTAAATCTATGTATATCAGTATCTTGACAGAAATCAGTGAGACAAAATGAGACAACTTTTACGTCAGTATTTTTATGTGTGATTTTGTTTTATGTGGTTTATAACCAGATAGTTGTATCTTGATATAAAGATACTGATTGAAGTTTAGCAACAGCGTAACTTCGACCTATAATTGGTTAAGCTTCCAGCTTAACAATATTTAATACATAAGCTGAAAGCTTATGACATTTTAGGACGAAGTTGGAAACCATTACTGTCCGATTAAAGAAAAAAAGCAAGGGAAGCAGTTGAAGGCTTCCCTTTATTGGTAGTTTTAAGTTACCACACAAAAAACACCAATGAACAAAAGTACTTTTTTTACCGGACA